>Ga0179591_1350315_pt1 | contig 15951 bp, 19 predicted proteins | sample CZOMad2_1_08_16f_FD_182891 | JGI IMG/M metagenome (GOLD analysis project Ga0179591, IMG submission 182891) | Vadose zone soil fungal communities from Angelo Coast Range Reserve, California, USA - CZOMad2_1_08_16fungal (PacBio error correction) | ecosystem: Environmental > Terrestrial > Soil >...
AGGCTTTCTTTCAGAAAAAGTTTGAGGGGAAGGGGAAACAGCAGGTAACGCCAAGGGTGTCCGAACTCAACTCAAGAAGAAAAAGCTAGCGGGAACGTTATTTTCTAACGCAAGGCGCAGGGAAAAAAGAGATCCAACTTTAACAACTGTCGCGGACGACACCCGGAGGGTGACACGCAGAACACTTAACATCACACTGACGAAGAGAGTGGAAAAGAGTGATGGTTTAGTAGGGTCAGGAGGGGAGGAACAACTCCGAGGGGAATGAGGTTCGCGTTGACCCATTCATATTCGGCCAAAGCCCGGACAGGAAAGAGAGGGCGAGAGGACATTGACGGTACGAAATCCCAACGTACAATTCTCTTAAAAACGTACAACGCAAAAACAGTTTGAAAACGGAGGAGAAGGAACCCCCTTTGGGGATAGGGAAAAGTCTACATCAGGGCTGTAAGAGGTGGGGGGTGAGGAAGGGCAACTCCTCCTCATTTGGAAAGTCACCGGGAGAGGAGAAATGGAGGTCGTTTCACCAACAATGCGGGGGATAAGATGCAACTCATATCTCTTTTTGCACCGAAAAAGGAAGGGGGAAAGGGGCTGGGGGAGGAAACACATATGCAAACAATACCAGAATAGGGGCAGAGGGAATGCATCAACTCTTCCCAGGCACTCTTTCCGTGGTTTTGAACAGGAAAGTTCTATCCGCCAGCCTAAGGAGTGCAGGGCAGGGCGCCGAGAAGGAACGAGTGCCTTGGAGTCGAGGGGGAGAAAAGTATGAGGAAAGAGGAAAAAAAAAGACAAAACATATCCTCATACAATGAAAACGAAAAGAAAGAAAAAGTGCAAAACACTCGGACTGGCTGCAGAAACAGAGAAGACGGCCATTACCTTTCGCGTCGAGAGCATCGAAGGGGGAGGAAAAGAAGTCTAAAAAAGAAACATCGGGGAGGAAAAGAGTAGACTATACTTCAGGGCCACATCACATCGAGCAATGCAAGGCAATTGCCGCGGCACAAAGCGGGGGATCGAGAAAGGTGTTCCCAGGAAATAACCGAGTTGAACTTTCTGCATTACTAAAATCTCATTGTCTAAGCAGAAGAAGGGGGCCGGAAATGGTCCCAAAATCAAAACAAGAGCGAGCCAAGAATATAACGGGAGAATGAAAAGAGTTTCCCACCACTACACGACAGAACCACCCTCGTAAACGCGGAATACCCTTTACAAAGGGGGTTGGGGTAACGGAACCGCTGCAGACATTGGATGGATCGGACGAGAAGCAAAACTCCTACTATCAAGAGAAGTCCGTCGGGAGCCCATACAGCAGTCTATGAAAGAGGACCAGAATAATTTTCTCTTTTTTGCTGCCAAGTGAACCGCGCGCAAGTGGTTCCCCTCTAACAACCGGGTTCCTTGACCGGCGGAAGATGGGGGGAAAGGTCCAGAGGGGGTTCATTCAGGCCTGAGGACCAGAAAGGGGGTGAGAAATCGCATAAACATAGGGGAAAAAAAGAAAAAAACAATGTCTATACTGCGACAATTCCACACCGGGCAGAAACAAGTCTCTAAACGGGGATCGGGAATAAAAATCCAGAATTATATGAAAGGGGGGGGGAGAAGACATGGTTTTTCCTCAGCAAAAAGGCAACATGTAAAGAAGAGAAGGGGAATGGATCTAGCAATAAGGGAAAAAAGTTGCCGCGAAATAGGTGGTTGGAGGGGGGAACGGGAACAAGAAACAACTCTTACTTGTGCTCTCAGAAGGAGGGAACCAATAATACCGGGTAAGAGGGGGGAGGGAACACGGCCTTACACGAGACAGGAACGACAGTTTTCAAGTCTGGAAAACGACAGAGGGGGAGAAGTACGTGAGGATTCTGGAACTGAGCGGGGGGGAAGGAATCTCTTTTGAGAGAGGGAACTACTAAAACTTATTAGGATTAAAAGACTAGAGAAATCAGAGCTTGAGCAAGTGAATTACGCCATTAGGGGCAGGTCCGGGACACTGGCAGGGGGAAGGAAGAAGAAACGGGGGGAATGTTCCTCTGAACGGAAGGGGCATCTCAGATATGGGACCATTTAGGGCCGCAGACTTCGCAAAAAAGTACGCGACTTTCGAAGCGGGGCACCCACTCCTACAAACGGAGGGAGCCAGTCCACCTTTTTCACTGATAGAATACCCTTTCCTCAGAGGAGCAGGGCCTCTTTAAAAACCAGGGGGGGAGAACGTCCATTCTCTGGATTGAGAGTGGGGGAAACATGTTGTCTTCTAGTGGGTGGGTGACGTGGAAAGGTAGGAAGGGGAATAACAATTGGGCCGATGTTATTTTCTGAAACAAGAATGGATTTCAGGGGGCCGGGGGGGGGGGGGAGCGGAAAAAAATTGGAACAGAGAGAAGGTGGGGGACGGAACGTTCTCGGGGGAAAAGGAAGTGTGGCAGACTGGGGCAGCCCAAAGAGAGTCCATCTGCGTAGCAGCCCTACGAGGCCTATCGACGCCTGCGGAAAGGGGGGGACTCGAGATTTAATGGTGAGGAGTCCAAAATCCCTTTATTCCTTCTCCGCGGGGGGAAGAAGAACAAGAGGTATGTAAAGCGGAAGGTCGAGGGTTAGCGGGGGGAGTATCAACCTCTGTAACTACGGAAGCGCATAGCGGGGAATTGAGGTTCGATTGCCTCTCTCTTGGGGGTGGGGAAAGTTAAGGGAGTCTTACAACCTTTCTGTTCAGGAGAAATTCTCTTGGGAGGGGATGCACAGATCATCGGCTAGTCGGGGGGACAACACCCTCCTCTATTGGTGGCCGCGGCAAAGGCGGGACTTGATCGATGGAATGAAGTAAACGGGGAAAAGGGGGGGGGCAAACACACTATTTTGACTGGAGACCGGGGGGGGGCGATCAAGGCTGATAAGCGGGGCCAATGGAAAATACGATTCTCTGGGAGGACTGAAAAACGCGTGGCGACATTGATAGAGGACAAGTGTCTGCTGATTCAGCTGGGAAGGGGGGAGGTCCTGCTGCGGAGTTTTTGAAGAATAAACAGAGGGTTACGACCGTGCCAGGAAGACAACGAGAGGGGAATCGCGTCCTTAAATCACAGGCAAGAAGAGGGAAGAATTAATCTGTTTGTGCAGAACGAATAAAGAGTGAAACCAGAAGGGGCAGAGAGCGCTTCTTCTATGGGAGGGGAGGAACAAGCGGCCTCAACCAAGAGGGGGGAGGGGGGGAATAACGTCATACTTCTGAGCTTCAAACAGGGGGGGCCCATCTGGAGGGCAAAAACGTATCTCGGATCACAGTCAGGTCAAATGAACGAATCTCTTTTTCAAAGAAAAGAAAGGGGGAGGGAGGAAGGGGGGAAAAATCGAGTACCTGATTTGTCAAGTAAGAGAACCACACCTCTTCCCTCCCGGGGTGTCAACTGGACCAACAGGGTGGTAATCCCAATTGGTCGGGGTGTTCATCAGGGAAAGGGGGTTTGTCTGCTATTGCTGGGAAAAAGGGGCGTGGGAGCAATTCTGATCCCTGGAGTAACCGGAAAGACGAGAAGACTCTGACCGCGTCACGATCCTGGTGGTAAACGAACTTCATGCAACGTCCTGAGGGCTTTCAGAGGGATGGTTTGGAAGGTGAAGATCGAAGAAACCATTCCGACATTCAATCATCTACTAGGACCTGGGGGAAAGGACAGGGAGGCCAAGGCATCAGGGGACGAACAAACATAAATTTCAGAAGGTCAAATTCTCCTTCAAAGGTGTAATGGTGGGAATCGCTTTAAAGTGCACTGCCCCCTGTCTTTCTGCCCTACAGGGAAAAGGGAAAGAGAAGGGTCTTGGTCGCTGGAGTTAACCTAAAAACGGCGTATAAGAAGGAGAGGAGCGCGCTCAGCAAAATTTTATCGAATTAAAGGGGAAGGGCAAGGAGAAGGGGTAAAGCTACTCACAGGAGGAAGGTAAAAAAGAATAGGGCAGGCCGATCGAAGAAAAATTTGACAGGGAGAAATAACGACAGAGGTAGACGCGTTGTAGATGTTCAGACAAGAACTCCCCAGGTACCTCAACCGCTAGAGGTAACGTGAATAGTTTGAGGAAAAAAGTAGTTAAAGGGAATAAGGGGAGCCAAAAACGGAAAACTTCCGGCTGGGGAACGACGGTTTCAAAAGAAAATAGCTGCAAGAAAGGACCCTCATTTCCTCGGAGTGGCTGAAGAAAAAATTAGGAGCCCTATATTACAGTCAACAAGACGCCAACACCTAGTCCTGAGGGTCGCGGTACCGAAAGGGAGAGGGAAGGAGGACCTCCCTCCTCATATATGATTAGAGGGGAAAGATCTTGATCATAATATTTCCGCCAGCAGAGAAAAAGGTCCCAGAAACTCACACAAGGCGGGGAAAGAAAAAAAAGAACTCTTTCATTACAACTGTGGGGGAAAGTTGGATTACAGTCAACAAGGGAGTAAGTTGTTGGACTATGTACTTGCAAAAGAACTCCGCAGGGCAGAACCGTGATCATCAATGTATTTTAGGTGCAAAAGGGGGATAGGAAGGGATGTCACTCTGAGAAAATCGGGGGGGGAAAAACCCCTATTCAAACTTGGCTTCGTAAAACCAGACTTCCGGAAAAAGTTCGCACAACTATCCTATTTGGGTGGGGGAAGGGAATTACCATCGAATCGAAAGGGGAGAGCCAAAAGGATTTTCATCAAAACGACGAAGGGTGAAAACCAACTGAGAAGGGGAAGAGGTTTAGGCTCAAAACTTCCGTAGATGCCTGCGGAGGGGAGGGTCAATCTACCATATAGTTGAGCAAAGAAAAAAAAGAAAGCCCAAAAGACCAAGTCCTAAACCAAATAAAGCAGAAACGGAAAAGCGAAAGCACGAGAAGACGCGGCTCTGGCAGTCCAAGAGAGAGTAAAGGGACAGGCACTTCATATCATCGCAGGGAAAGGAAAGGGGTCTCCATACCCTCGTTGGTGACTAGGGGATCCGAAGTCAGTGCAACCTAAGCAGAAACATGCAAAGGTGGCCAACCAATGGGAGAAAAGGGAGTTGTTTAACCTTCAAACAGGGAGAGAAAGAAGTGGGGGATACTTACTAAAATACAATTGGGTCAGGAAATAGGGAACAATCCCATTTGACGGCAAGTAGCCAACCAGCGCAGCGACTACCAAAAGCAATCGGGGAAGGACAGGCTTGCTGCCCTTCCTGTTGAAAGAAATCACGAAAGCTACTAAAAAAAGAAAAGGGAGGAGGTCAAAGACTTTCAAGAGGAGGTCAGGGCACCCGCTAGAAGGAAAATAATGATTTACGAAAGAATAAAAAAAAGAAGGTCTCGGAAGAGCAAGTGCTTCTTTTCAAGGGACAGGAAGTCGGGGAGGGAAGGAAAAAAGGTATTTAAAGCTTGTTCTTCCAGGAGAAAGGGAGCTCCAACGGTGGTTGCCTCGAAATTACAGGCAAAGGCGCTGGGGAAACAAGGATCTGGACATCGTCAGGCTTACGAGAATGGTAGAGAAAGAGGGAAAGTCGCCAACATTTTCCCGAAAGGAGAAACAGGGAAAAGTGAGGCAATGCGCCACCATTCGCGAAAAAATGTTCGTTCACTAAAAAGAAGGAGAACTGGGATCTCACTTTTGTGGCAAAAGAGTTTCTTCCCATGGGGAAGCGAGAACCATGTCTTCCGAATGACATGAAGGGAGCATGGTCAACACTATGGAAGGGGGATGTGGGAAAAAGGACAGACTGACTCCTTTGTAAAAGGGAGTTACAAGTCAAACTCTCATACATGCGGCCAGAAACTTTCATCTCTTGAGGAATGAAAAGAGACGGGACAGGACGCATTTCTCCCCCGGTAGGCTACCAAAGAAGGAGTGCAGACTTGGCATCCTCTGCTCCCAGAGCAAATAAAACCCGAAGGCGGAACTAATCTTGGGTGTCAATTCGGGATCGAAAGTCTCACCCACACAACCCGGAAGAAAAGGAAAAAGAATCTAGCAGAAGATTGTCAAACCAACTGAATGGATCCGCTCGGGAAAAAAGTCCAGTAATGTATCACGGAAGGGGCAGGGAAAAAATCCGTGGAATGTCTAGGAAGGTGGCATCGGTAAAAGCAGCGGGGTAATAGCTGACCGTGAAAGTCACCGTAGAAAAAACGGAGAGGAATCGGTTACAGTCGGTTCCCGAAAAAACTAAGACAAGTAGTGGAACACATGATCACCTTTTTCCGTAAAGGATAAAAATGGCGACTCTTAAGGGCTCTTGTCAAACCAGAAAAAAAATCATTCAACTTAATGTCTTGGAAAAGGAAGAATTTTCGGCGACGGGTGGAGGAGGGGGGAAAACGACGGGTCAATAACCTCTAATGGGGGGAAAGGGGGAGGCAGTTCGTCTACACCGAATAAAGGGTCCAAAAACGGAAGACAGTAAACACTAAAGGTCAAAGCTAGAAGTGACGGCCCGCGAAGGGGGAAACAGGACATAAAGAACGCTGGGAAGCAAAACCATAAAGCCATCTACTGACTCTCCTCTGGATGGAAGGCAGTAAAAGGAAGGACTATTCTCTTCAGGCTAGTTCTTGTAGGCAGGAGGAAAGAAAGGAGAGGATTCGAAAGGGTGTCCTACCTCACCCATATGGTAAAAAGGGGGGGGGGAACAGCAAGGGTTTCAGTAGTGGGTGACGTGCGCGTTGAACGTGAATGTAAAGTAAGAGACAGAGAATAGGGCGGTTGTCTATGGGTAAGAGAGAGGGGGGCGGGACGTGAAGGAAATTGCTGTCAAAGTGAGGCTAGCCGTCTACAAGGAGTCTGGTTCGTCAAATAACAATCGGGCAAGAAAGGGTTGAAAGGGACAGAAAAAATTGAAGCGAGGGGTGGAAAGGGGAAATTCACTTCTGAGTAGGGACTGAGGGAAGGAAGATAGGATACAGACATCCACTATTTTTCTGTCGTAAACAGTTACTCAAGTCAATGGAAAGCACTCGCTATGCCATTTAAGCCTGAAGGGAAGCTGGCGGGACTGCCCTAGCAAGCGATTGCTGGAAAGGGAGAAATGAAGTACTTCGATCTGATCATTGGAGGAGGGAGGAGGATGATGTGGAAAGCAAAACTATCGTTCTGAACCGCCGAGCCAAAAAAAGGAAAATCTGACTGAAAAATGGCGCAACCCTTACGAACTGACTAAAGGTCTGGAGAGAGAACGTCTTGGGAAAAAAACAGCCGTTTTGAAGCTAGACGTCTGTAGGCCGGAGTGGAGAAGTAAAAAGAGGACACAGAACCAATCGTCTTTTTTTGCGAAACTCGGACAGAAAAGGATCTTTCAGCATAATACGTTCAAGCGGGGAGGGCACAAATATACGTGAAAAAGGGGCCAGGAGGGAAGAAGAAAGGGTTAAAAAAACAGAAGAGAGCTCATGCAGCAAGGAGGCAGGGAAAAGGGGTCAGGGTCCTAAACCCTCACCAGGAAAAGAAAGGGAAAAAAATGAGACCATGGCACAGGGGGGGGCAAAGAAGGTTTCGTTTGTTCACAGGACTGTGGGACGGGAGATGGGAGAAAGGTGCCTGAGAAAGAGTAGGGGGAAAAAAGAAGACCCGGTACTAAAGATCTCTTCTTCCGGGAGGAAGAGGGGGCGGAAATGAAGTGAAAGTAACGTCGAACTTAAAGGAAAGGATCGGGGGAGGAGGGTTTCTCAAGTGTGGGGCATCATCGGCTCCTCACCATTGACAATTCAAGACTACGGGAAAGGGAGTCGGAGAAGTGGATGGGGGGAGAGAAGTTAAGCTGGGGAAGAAACAAAAAAAAGGCAGTCGTCTTCCAGAAAGAATTGGTTGGAATCGCTTCTTCAAGAAGGGAAAGCTAGATCAAAAAAAATAAAGAAAGGGAATCATAGACACAACCAGGGGTGCGGTCGGCGTTGATTTGAGGAAAAAGAGAAAGAGTAATAAAAAGAGGGCCGGATCGTCTCCGGAAAAAAAAGGGAGAACCAGCCGCCATAGACGTTGCATCTGAGCAGAAAAAAAAAAAAGGGGGGGGAAGGGAAAGTGAAAAGATAAAACTTCATAGGGGGCAAACAGGGAGGTCTTTCGAGCATGTTTGCAAAGGGTATAAGACGTTGGAGAAAAATGGAGAAAAGACAAAGAAGCGGACCGCACCGCCTATGTGTGAGAGGGAGAAAAAAGAAGCCGCGGCAGTTCGACGCAAGCTATTCAAAAGGGAAAAAAAGAAGAGGAAAAAGAAAGAACTCACCATTTGTTGGTTCACAGCTCAGAAACTCCCAGGCGGACGGCCCTTAGTGCGTGAAGGAGGAAAGGGAAACGAGCCGAGATGGTGAAAACAAGAAAATCGAAAGCCCGAAAACGGGCAAATTTCCGCGTTTTAGACAAGAAAATGTAGGATTACCAAGTGATCAGGAAACGCAGAGATGGTTCGGAAGGTAAGTTCTTTGATCTGAAGAGGAGCCAAGGGGAAAAGGAGAGGAAAAGCTTCTCCAAACAGAGGGAAAACCAAGGGGATGTGCATTACAACCCAAAGGGGTGCAAAGTTGCGAGAAATAAGAAGGGCTGGGGGGAGTTGGAAACAGGAGAAAAATCCGCCGAAGAACCGGATCATTCCGCCCTTTAGGGGAGGGAAAAAGGAAGATACTATTTACCGTAAAGAATGGGGTAGGGGCACTCGAGATGCGGCTACAAGTTGGGGCAAAAATTTTCTGCGAAGAGAAAGAAGGAGGTATTCTCCCAAACAGAAAAGATGGGGGGATGAGGAATATTGGGAATGATCCACTCGTCCGAAAACAAATCATACGCGGGGAAACAACGTTGAAACACGAAGAATGAGGACAAAGCAACTATTCAGAACGCGCTCTGGCCTCAAAAGGAGGAAGGACGAGAGGAAAGATGCGTCGGGCAGTTCTAGAACAGAGCGTGAGGAACCAGAAGACGTAAAGAAGGAAGACAATCAGATCAGCATACTCTTCCACGAATATCAGAAAATCTCGGCTGTCTGTCTTCAAAAGACAGAAGAAAGGAAATTGGGATAAATGCTAGAGCATCTGCCGGATGGAGTAAAGAGGGGACCGAACCCATGGGGCGGCCTCTTTCGACGAGACAGGATGGAAAGATCCAGACAGCCCGAATGCAAAAAAGCGAAAAAAATAGAGGAAGAGGGTTGGGTGTTTTCCCCTTCAAAACTGGGGGGAAAAGAGGGGAAGGGGTCAGGGCCTAACTAGGGGGTCAGACGGGATAACCACTAAGGGAAAAGTGGGGGCCAGGAGGAAGGAAACAAATGACTCGAAGCCCGAGAAACCAAAAATAAGACTCTATTCTCTTCAGTACTTAATAGATGCACAAACTCTAAGAAAAAAAATAGAAAGGAGAGCTTGGCCCCTGTCCCAACTGGGAGGAGAAATCTTAGAAGACTCAAAAGACTAACAAGACAAAACTTAGAAGAAGAGTAAATCGAGGCGTCGAGGAAAATAAAACCCGCAGGAGAGTAGAAATCGCTGGTGATTATAGTATCACATAGCCTCAAACGGGGTTCCTCAAACATCTCACCGGTATTATTAATTTTAACGTAGGGGTAAGTTGTATCGAGAGGGGAAAAGTCTCATATTGAAGAAAAAATAGAAAAAAGGGGAAACTCCAACACAATTTTCCTAACGCGACAGAGTTCACAAACTTCTGGAAATTATCCAAAAGGGAGAGAAAGATCAGTCACTAGCAAAAAAAGATAATACTGGAGATATAAAGGGTGTGTAAACATCGGAAAAATGGGAATAGAGGTCAACTCCATGGAGGAGATGCAGGTTACAAAAGGTGTGACTGATTGTTCGCAACTAAGGTGTCGGTGTCGTAACCTAAACAATGGACGAGAAAGTACTCAGACGGCTAATTCTGAGGACAAAGAAAGGGAAGAGAGTCACAGCAATTACATCCGTACAGCGACAGTAACAAAAGGAGGGGCGACAACCTAAGTGAAGCCTTACGGGGTAGATTCAAGCCCTAAGTGCGAGAAATCATAGGGGCTAAATCTGCTTATCTAGATAAAAAAAAAAAATAGGTAAAAAGGACTTGCTCCAAAGATGAGGAGGATCCGACTAAGAAACATCTGTAAAAACAATAGTATGCAATGTTGTCGCAAAGAAAGGGGGATTGAGCTGTACGGAATGTATTGGAGTTGGGAGGGAACACTGATTGCGAAGAGAGGGAGTGCAGGAGGCAACTTACGCTAATTGTCGAAGTCGGTAACCCATCCGAAAACGGAATTCTACAGTCACATGGGGGAAAGGCGTACTGAAAGCCATGTCTCCGAGGCAAAGGGCGCTGGAAAACATTGGGGGAAATTCATTCTCTTCTTGCTAGGGACGATCCGTTTGCGGAACTGTGGATACGAAACTCCGACTAGAAAGGGGGGAGCGAGGTGGATGGCTATTTCTCGAACAAAGAGGAAGCAAGGGGAACGCCGATGAAGACGGAAAAAAAGAAGGGTAAAAAAAAAGCTCACTGGGGGACTTCCCTGTTATCGGTTAAACAAAACCAATTGAAACTTGAATTATACACGGGGAAGAAACAACGAGAAATCTTTGGAATATCCGAGAAGGAATTCCCTCAAAACCCTCTACGCCTGGGGAGAGGAATACGGGGCTAAGTGAAAAACGTGTATTCAGTTCTCGAAAGGTATGATTCGGAGCGGGGGAAGAATAAACTAAGTGGGGACTGAGAAATCGAAAGGAGGGGGGGGCGTAGGCGCACTTTTCGTGAGAGAGGGAAGAAGGGACCGGCAATAACCAGGATTGACTGGTTTGAAAACGACCTCGAAAGGGTGTCTAGGTGAAATGGAAATGGAGGCAGATTATAATATCCGTTCTAAAAGGCGATTTAGTAAGTCGAGGAAAACTCTTGTCAAAATAAGGGGATGTTAACACCTCCGAAGCAGTATTGGGGGGACGAGTCAAAAAAGTAAAAGGGAGCTATGCTGAGAATTCCTTAGAAAGAGGAAAAGAGGGGACTTGCGAAAACGGGACTACATCAATTATGAGAGAGAGAGGAACACTTTCTAGTATCTGAGGGAAAATGAAAGAAAGAGAAAGGGGAGTCAGTGATTATTGCATTTACTGATGTGAAGGGGAAAAAAGGGGGATGGGAACCTTATGTTGTAAAAAGAAAAGAACTCTGGGGTAAGGACCTCAGTAAGAAAGAGAAGGAAAAGCTGAAGCCTCCTCCTAGAAAAGAGAGAACACTACTCTGTGGCTTTCTGTTCTAGGAGGAACTGAAAATAAGTTGAAAGAGGGAGAAAGGGCGTGTCAGGGGATGAAATGATAAGGACGCAGGATGGAGTTTTTTTTCTACTGACAGAATTCGGGAGATGAAAGAAAGAACATGCCCATCTGGGATCAAAGATCAGTAGGCTCTAAAATCGTCTACATACGAATCGGTGGGGAATCCTAAAACTCAAAAAAAGGGGAAGCAAGGGGACTTGCTAGGTTTTTTCCGTCAGAGAACCATAAAAATTTATTAGTGGAAAAAAAAACTGGGGAAAATTGGGGGGAAGAAAAACGTTGAGGGGTAACCTAATTGTGGGTGAAAAAAAAAGATAGATAAGGTATCATGTAACCTCGAGATAAAGAGGAACTAGAGAAGAGGGACGTAATGCTTCCTGACGCAGATTCCGAGGGAAACGAAAGATCCCGGAGCGTTCCTGTCTATGGGTCTTGTTTATATGTAATTCTTCTCAATCGAAAGTTGGGACCGGACTCGCAAATAAAAAGGAAAGGGGTGTGTATTGGGAGAGAATACTGGGAAAAAAAAAAAAAGGGCCCGTAGTAGAAGCCCCTGAAGGGGTTTCCAGGTGGTGGGATCATTCTTCCCATAAACCGCCGTTGACTCCTAGAAAATATAGAGGTAGGAATGAGGAATTGTTGGGGTTGGCAATCAAAAAAAACTTAAAATAAGGGAAGAACGGTTTGAGTCGGAAAAGGAAATTGCAAGAAAGAAGAAGGGGGAAGATCCAAGCAAAAAAAAACATAGAGAAAGATGACAACGTCACCAGTTCCGGTGAGAAAGTTTGCGGATACGAAAGAAAAACGAAACTCGTGGGAGAAAATGGGGAAAACAATCCCAGGCGACCGCACGCTATAGTAGTGAGAGGAGGGAGGAGAAGTTAAAAGTGGTATGAGCGTAACACTGGAATTCGAACACTGCACAGGGAGGTTTTTGGAAAAGAGGAAAGGGGGGGGGAAGGAACATGCCGAACGCAAATTGTAGGGAGGCGGGAAGTAAAGGAAAGGGCTGAAGCCGATATTATAGACAAACAAAAAAAAAAAGAAACATTATGAGGGATCGTTAAAGCAAGGAATAGAACCGGGGCAGAGGGGGCACCACACGAGAAAAAAAAAAAAACAAAAAAAAAAAGGGCTGACGAGGAAAGGGACGCAGGTATCGAATTGCTACAAAGAGAAGTATCAGCTACTCGGCAAAAAGTCGGCACCAAAGCGCAATGACACCATTTTTTCAAAGGGGAGCAGACAATAATCAGTGTCTTTTAAGAGGGGGGGTAGAGAAGAAAAACACCGCAATTTAGTCAGTCACCGGAGAGGAAAAGAAAGGGATGTTCGTTGCATCAACTGGGATCCAGAACTGGGATGCAAAGGAATTTAAAGACAAGAGGGGAAAATTTTCAAGAGGAAAGAACGAAGGAGAAAAGGGCGAAACAACAGACAAATTGGACTTGGGGAATTCAATCTCGTAAAAGGATCTGGGGAGGCAAATGTTGAAAAAAGGATTCTATTAGGGATCGCCAGAAAAGGGGCAGGAATCATGACTGCGGGAACCGAAAAGGGAGCCAGAGGACCTTCTCTGTCGTAAGCTTCGAAATCTTAGGCCGGAAACAATAAGGAAGACATAAACTGAAGAGACTCAGATCAGCATAGCAGGAAAACGGAAGCTCCCACTGGTGACATATAGAGTATGAGGGAGGAACGCAAAACCTCGGCAGGGCATGGCAGCGGTCGGAAAAAATCAAACTTAGGGCTCTTTCGAAAAAACTCTGGGCTGAGGAGTTCGCGATAAGAATTGCCCAGCAGAAAGAGGAAAGAAGGGAATCTTCCACCAATAGAGGTAAAGGAGGGGGGTTCCCGGAAAATGATTAGCCCTTTGACTGAGACATGACGAAAAGCAGCAGGGGAGGAGGATTTCGAAGCAAGGAACCTGGGTCGTCAAAAAAAAAAATCTTCGTATTAAAGAGAAAACCAGACGCACTGACAGGGAAATGAGAGGGAAATTCTTGACAGCGTCTCACTAAAAATACCAAAAAAAAAACAAACGAAGGGGGAAAGGCCAATCTGGGTGAGGTGACAACCGATGAAGAACAAAGGAATGTACTACTTACTACCAGAAACTAGAAGAGTTCAAGGCTGATATGTCTCGTAAGGAAGAGATGATTCAACCCGAATGGAAATTAGATGGGGGCAAAGCTGGGTCAAGAAGAGAAGATTGTTTCCTCACTCCCATCTCACCTTTATGGAAAAGGAGAAAATGGGGAAACGAAGGGGGGAAGTTCATAGGATAGGAGAGGGACAAAAGCTCATATTTGTATGGAAATAGGAAAAGAAGGAAATCTAAAAAAATACGTTGGGATACTCCACTCTAGGGGAAAAAGGGGCGTGGTCCTACAAAGAAGAGAATGATGGGGAGAGCTCCCTGGTGGGTGCCCATCTTCCCATTGGAAAGGGAAGGGAAGAATTGTATTCTAGGAAGGACCAAAGGTTGATACTGGGAAACACGGGGGACTGGGATTTTTTCGAATCTGTCTACCAGAATTTAAGACGTAAGTTGATAGAGCCTAAAGTTCTCGGATGAAAAAGTCAAAAAAAATCTTCCAACTACGGAAAGAAAAGTAAACATGACTCCCCGTGATTGCGAAAAATGACCTGAATTGGCTACTGGGAAGATGAAAGACTTATCATCTTTGTCTCAAAGTCGGAATAGAGGAAAACCAACACGGTCAGGGAAAGAAGAGATGCTCCATATTATTGCGCTCCTCGCAGCAAACAAGTATCACGGAAAAGAAAGGGGACTCCAAATCACAGGGGGAATTTCAGGGAAGAAAGGAAGGGGGGAAGGGAAGACGGCCTTTATTGTAAAGGGGAAGAAGCGAAGAGAGAACCGCTCATTAAATGAGGGTCGCATCGGGGTGCAAAAACCGCCACCTCAGACATAATTGTCAAATACAGAGCACCGGGGTTTCAAGTCAGGATAGAGAAAGGGAGGGTAAGCGATTAAAAGGGCCTCTTTTCAACCGGGAGAAAGAGAGAAAAAGGAAATGAAGACAAAGTCTTTACAAGATAAGTCATACCATGGTCGCGACTGGTGGCGTATTAAAAAGCGGGCAAGGTCTCCGGGGCTCAAGTTGAGGAAAGGTTTTTAGTAGAGGGACGGCTACAGGGGGATCAGGGTCCCGAAGAGGAAAAGGAAAAAACGGGTCCAGCCGCCTGTGGACAAGGGAAGGGGAAAAACCAGGCCAGGGACGGCTCAGACTAACAAACCCCATAGAAATGCCATGGTAGGAAGAGAACTCAAACGTAAGTCTTCGAAATAGAGCCCTTGAATGAATCTGGCGGACGAATGTCTGGTGGGGAAGTTTGAAATCCACCCGTGAGTAAAGTCAGGGTCAGCATTTTGCCTACCTCACCCAGATTGTGACAAGAGGAAGAGTTGGAGAGTGAAATGGTTTGGGGGAGGATCCTTTTAGTGGTCGATTAATACTTCGTCCAGAGAAGTAAGGAAGAAGGTGTTTAACCTATGTATAGAAATTTAAAGGGCTGTGAGGCAGAATTTCGAAACTAACGTAGACAGAGAGTTTCTCGGACCAGTCCAACCGGCTCAGAAAGGGTTCCTGTTTAACAAACGCCTTCCGGTTGGGTTTACCAGGAAACCATGCAATGAGGGAGGGCTGCTGGGCAAGGAAAGTAGAGGAGAATAAAGCCAAAGATGTGTCTTTCCTACCGAGTAAGAAAAAGGAGAGCCTCTCTACTCAGCAGTCCCTGGCCGGGAGAGGGGAGGATGAACCTGGAGATGGCTGCGATGATACAGTTAGTCTGCTGCTGAAAGGGGAAAAGGTATGGAGGCGAAGGTTTCGAATCAACATCTGTAGAGAAAGCAACAACCCTAAGGGATAGAGTCATAAAAGGTTCTCCTCCGCTATCCGAAAAGAAATAAGGGGAGGGGTCTCGAGTCTGTAAACGAAAACGTGGGAATAACGCTGGGAGAGGGGAAGAGGCGCTTAAAGCATCCCAATCTGTCCTGGTGGGTGGGAAATAGGACTTTTAAGGAACCAGCAGAACGTTGCCCCATCTTCGCAAACAACTCTAACGAGTCCTAAAAGGAGTAAAATCCAGCTCTTTGGGAAAAGAAAGAAAGGGGATAACCGGTCTTCCTCCATGAGGGAGGATGGGATCCTAGGAACCCACCTAAGCCGGCCCTTGATATTTAGAAGGGGGCCAAAGGTGTGTAAAGGAAGAACGTGGCGGGGGGAACCGCAGGGGGGGACAGAAGGAGAGGGGAAGCATGTATCCGTTGGAGACCGAGGGAAAGAGTACCTAAAAGAATCTTCTGCGGCAGGTCAGGCCCTGTCCTCTTCCCTTTGCGCGAACGCAGGCAAGTAGGAGGGATGTAGGGCTGGGTTTCTCTGTTCAGATAGGAGAATAAAAAGTAAGGAGTCAAAATATGGGGGACAAAGGAGGACGGAGGAAGTGGGAGGGGAAATCTCTCAGATGTGGGGCAACCAACACTACGGTCAAGCTCAGACCGTACAGTTTTTCTTTATCGGTAAGTAAATGCAAGAAGGAGGTAAAGGAGAGAAACCGGGAACCAAGCATATCGGTCTGTCTGAGGGTTTGAGGGAGGAAACAACTCGTCAGGCTGTCCGGCGCGAGAGATAGGGGAAAAAAAGTGATAACCCTCACTATACGGTTGTC
>Ga0179591_1144344_pt1 | contig 15949 bp, 10 predicted proteins | sample CZOMad2_1_08_16f_FD_182891 | JGI IMG/M metagenome (GOLD analysis project Ga0179591, IMG submission 182891) | Vadose zone soil fungal communities from Angelo Coast Range Reserve, California, USA - CZOMad2_1_08_16fungal (PacBio error correction) | ecosystem: Environmental > Terrestrial > Soil >...
GGGTTACGCAAGCAGCAAAGGAGAATTGCTAAACTAAAGGCAATGAGAGCAGGGGGGGGTCAATTACTTAGAGCTTAGAAGTACTTAAAATCAGACGGTGTACGGCATTATTGGCGTGAAAACCGGGAAAGGGAATACTTCCAAGATCATGGGGACAGGAGCGCGTAAAAATAGAATCATGACAAGTATGAGTGAAAGGATATGGGAAAACGAAAAAAAATGGTGAATCTTATGGAGAGAAGATGAGAGTCCAAAGACAAATTGGGCGGAATAAAGCGACCCAATATTCTCTCGGAATGGAGAAGGTGAACAACCTAGGAACTTCGGCACGAAGCTAAGAGAAGCCATGAGCATAAGCGAGACACTGCGACCCACGATTCATAGAGAAGTACCGGTTCACAAAACCACGAAGCGATGGGATGATTGGGAACATTGGTGAGGGCATGAGGCTGGAAATGTCTCGCCGGTAGGACGTGACAGTGGTCTTATAATCCTGTACCCATGTGTGCAATTTCTGAGGCCAGCTGGGTGACTGACAGTGCAGAAACATACTCACCAAAAGATTCATACGTTTGATAGGCAAGAAAAGATCCGGGAAGTCGCGTGCGCAATGCGAAGGGGCACGCGTAGGAAATGCAGGGAGGACTATAAGAAATATTTATAAGTTGAGCGTCTCGGATTAAAGCGTGATAGAGCGCCAAAATGTCGGATGGGATGCATGACGTGCTCTACGTATAAAATCGCTATGCGCAAAGCTAGAGTCGGTCTCTACGCAAATGGAGATGTATGTCCACGAAGAAAGCGATGATGGAATTTGCACTGGTCAGGGTAGCGATCGCGCTGATGAGTTTCCACGAAACTCAAAAGAAAATTGGTTCTGGGAGAAAACGGTTTCTCCGTTTTTGATGGAGGGGTTCTGGCCGGAAATACGGCAATAAAATACGGACGAAGTTATTCTGCTAGGAGCGAGAAGAGCTGGCGGGGAATGACTGTCAAGCCGCACGCGCAGCGCGTGAGTTTGTGTTGAAAGAAGATCGTGGAAGTGGGGGACGTGGAAAACTTCGGGCCAAACAAACGGACACCCGCCCGAACAAAGAGAGCCAGACCCCGAGGGAAAGCTGCAAGACAGGGATCAATCTGCATGGTTGTGATTCATACATCTTTCTCAGAGGAAAGGGGTGTGGCGAGGGGGGGGGAACGAAAGGATTAGGTTATAACGGGGAAAAAAGAAGAAGTAAAGGAAAGGGTGGGAAGAAAACCACGTAAAGGGGTTTAAGGAGGGATTGACTTACCGAAAGGTAAAAGACAGCTCTAACGATTCATGTGTAAGTACAAAAGAGAAATGGGCTCTCCTTCAGCGAAAAAAAGCGTCCTCACGCACTTGAGGAAATAAAGGAAAGGGAGAGGCCGCCGTAGAATCCGTGTATAACTCCAAGAAGTGAGGAAGGAAGAGCGAAATTTGTCTCCACGTGGAAGAAAATCTTTAGATTCGCCACACTGAAAGGGGACGCAAGACTACAGGTCGGGAAGACAGGGGCTGGACGCCGGAAACGGACGCTGTTCAGTCTATTCTATGCTTGGTAGACGTATCGCAACTGGGATGCGGCGGCGGGCCCGAAGGAAGGGGAAAATGGGAAAAAGGGAAAATCTACTCCCCCACCGAGACAAGGGAAATGGGGGAACAGACCGGCAAGCGCTCGTTCCCTCGGGCCTGGAAGTGGGGGAGTTTCTGCAAATCAAGAGGGGAAGAATGAACGAGACTCAAAAAACCCTCTTCACACGCGACTATCACAAGGGGGGGGGACGGATCCGGATGAGTCGTAGAAGCAGTCGGGGGGGGAGACGAGAACGCATCACAAAAGAACAGGAGGAAGCTAGGTGGACGACAAAGCGAGATCCACGAGAAGCCATCCGGAGCACACACACGGGTCGCACATCAACAACACCGGGGGGCTAGTGGGATATAGTTCCGGTATCCTTTTGGGAAAGAAGTGATGCAGATAAAAGGATCAATAGCACAGCGAACGACTCGCTGCCATCGGTTACGGGAAAAATTGGATCGGGGGCGAGGGGAATTGGTGTGGGGGTGAAAACCAAACGTGAAATGCATTAGGGAAGTACGAAAATCCCTCATTGCCGACGGAGCAGCGGGACCATGGACACTTCACGAACGGAAAACACATGACGAGGGATGTACACTAATGGGCATCCTTTCCGACTACAGCTACATCAGTAGAGGGGGCTGGGAATGCTGGGAACCCGCGGGGAACTCGGGTTACAACCCCGGAGTTTGTGGAGCACTCTCGTCTGCGGGCGGAAAAGACAAACGACCTGTCTAAGAACCCCGTATCCGGAAACGGGTATCGTCTGTAGAGTTGAAAGAGAAGATCATCGAAAAAAACGGGGTTACTTCGCGCGCGCACGAATGTTTATTAGAGGGACTTGTCTCCTTTTGACGTTCCGAGAAAAGAAATCTCTTCATTTATCCGGAAAGGAAGAAGTGCCATCGGGGGGCTATACGTGTCCAACTACGAGAGGGAGGCAAACGTGGGGGGGTCGACCTCGTTCTAAATACTCCAAGTTCCAAAAGGCAAACAAACTCAACGATTTGAAAAATTATGTCAGCGATTGATAGGGACCGAGGATGCGAGAGGTAGGGGGGCAGGGGGGGGGGGGCGGGGGGGACAAGCCGCTTTCAAACGAATCATACACTGCTCGTTCCATCAAGAACGTCCAAAACGAAGGGAGAACTGTGAAGTAATCACAAAAGAGAAGATGCGCTCTGAAAACACACTTGGAAGCGCGCATTAAAAGACAGTAGGCCAATAAAACCAACCCTTAATCACCTTATCTGCCGAAATGACACAAATGTTTGTTCGAGTTGGGAAAACCAAGCCACGAGGGGTCGCACCTAAACAAAAAAACTGGCGAAACCGTGGAATCTCATCAGGTCGACTCCTCAAAACTCGCTTTGGGCGAAGAGCCTTAAAAAGTGTCGAGCACTTCAGAACAATCGCTCATTGGCAACCTATCAAGCGGTGGTCACCCGCCGGAAGCTGAACGGATAAAGAATTCTAGGACGCGAGGTAAGCAGACCAGAAGTCCAGACCGTGAGAATTTCTCAAATTGCACGGAACGGGGCATCGATCTGATCAGAGTACAGGAGATCTGTGATCTCAATGGTCGATGGGTGCGAGCAGCCACGCATGCAAGGGGAATGTTTGGTACTAAGTACGAAACAAACTACTTACGTCGCGGCCACTAACAGCGAATCCAATGCAGTCCAATCATCCAAAACTCAATTGGGGTAAACGAACCTAAGGAGATGAGTTCGTACTTTGCCTGTAAGGTTCTCTTCTCAATGGATCAGTCGGTGGCGAAAACAAGGCATGCTTGCCGCCAGGGGAAAATGACAAGGGGCCAATATCCATGACCAATCTGCGGGGGGGTTACGGACACCACCGCAGTGGGCTTGGGGATCAAAAAGGATAAAAGGATATCTGGCCAACCAGTTTCTGCTGCGGTATAGAAGGTAACAGAAGTTCCCTGTAACGGAGCGAGCGACGTCTCGCGGATCTGCCGCTGGGTAAACGGTTCCTAAACCCCCCGTGTAGTAGAGGGAAGAAGAGAGCACGGCCGCTTATTGGAAACAAATACTCCTTCAGGCAGTCGTCGAACACGGAAGACGTTCGGCTCGGGAGGGGACAAGAAGACTAAGCACAAGCCAGGTTGCGGGCTCGAAACGTGAAGAATCACAAAAGGGGGAAGCGACGGGGCCGCCAGGGGTGCGCATCGAGCATCTTCCCTCTATCCCGAGGCTGAAACAGCACCTTACGGGGTACGAAAAAGTTGGCGAAAAAAAAGAGCATTCCGATCAGAATGTCTCAGTCTCTTGTCGACTCCCTACGAAACGTTGGTCCAGCCCATAAGGGACACTCACTATAACGAAACCGGGGATCGCGCACATCCGGGTTTCCGATTTGGAAGAACCAAGCCCATGTGAAAAAGAGAATTAGTCCAGAACGAAAGCTGGTCTCACTTACGCCATTCTGAAAAGCAAACCAATTCCAGCATTCGCCAAACCAGGGACGTAGCAAGTAGAGGGAAAAAATACACACTCACGAACTCATTCCGCAGCGCGGGAAGTCGGCTCAGCACGATTCCAGAGTCCTTACTGCACGTCAACCGGATTTGAAAACCCCGAAGAACTTCCTCGACAAAGTAGATTCTTTTCCGGGTGGGGTAAGGGTCCGTTACGGACGAGCATGACCATGAGTACAGCCATCGTCCGCCAACCTGCGAATCGTATCGGTGAGGCGCGCAGGGATAGTTGACAGCCGGTTGAAATTGGTTCAGGGAATCAGGAAGGGAATGATTTACCGGTGACCGGGGGATGGAAAGCGGGGGGTGTCTCTCGGGATCGCATCGGAAAATAAAACCCACACTTGAGCGTACGTGCACCAACGCTCAGAAAAACCTGATGGACGGACTCGGTCTCAACTACGGGAAGAGCGTGTGCGTCTGTTGGGAGCATAACATCACGTGCCCTACAGGGTGGAGAGGAAACCGGGCAAAAAGACACAAACAGGGGATTGCCTAGACGACGATTGGAGAACCGGATAGACGACCTCCAAAAGAACCGATGCTAAATTGGTCGCAAAACGAGGGGATAAAAACTCTCCTGAAGCGGCCGTAGGCGCAGTCAGAGGTGCGACAAGACCTAAGGAAACAAAAAGACCAACAAGAGCGAGGATCCGGTGAAAGGATTCAAGTCGCCTGGATGGCACCATCGCTAAAGGGAAACGTTAATCGAGGCTAGATGAGTAAAAACGAGATGTGTCGCTTGCAAGTAAAATATCAAACAGTCCCTCCCGGAGAGAAGAGCCTGTCGTGACACCTTGTAAAGCCACCGGACTGCTGGAGAAAAGAGGGGGACAAGAAGACGAACGTATTATTCTACTTTTTGACATGTACCCAAAAAAGAAATTTCTTGGCTGGAGCCCGCAGCAGAAGTGAATATCATCGAGTACCAGACGAGGGAAACCACGGAGGGGTCGCAGGATCTTCTGGAGACCTGAACTGCGAGAAAAAACAACCGCCTAGAAGGGCGTCGAGACTTCGCACTTCGGAAGGGAGAAAAAACCCTGAAGAAGTGCAAAAACGCGGAAAATTAGAAACCCATGATAAAAGCATTCTGTCGAACTCAAGCACCCATGAGCAACACAAGTCCCCTTTCTATCAATCCAAAGAAAAGGGGACTCCCATCACGTGAAAATGAACTCACGGGAGGAACTGGCGACAAGACTACATCTCAAAGAAATTTCGAGCCGGAGAACATAAGAGAAAAACCTTGTTGGCTGCAGGGGTAAGGACTAAGGCATGGGAAGCCGGAGGCAAGAGGGGCAGCGACGAGCTGTAGAGAACTGAGCTTTTGGCCTGATTAAGGCCGAGTTGCGGTGCATGGCGGGTGCTAGAACTCCTGAAAAGGTAATAAACCTATCTGAAAAGGGGGAAAAAATGTAGGAAGAAAAATGCCAGGTAAGGGAACGCTGACAGTCACTCCCTTCCAACAATCAAGCAAGGGGCGTCACATGGGAGGTCTAAGAATCATAAAGAGCTTGCCAAAATAAGGGTATGACACCTTCATCGCCGTGGACGGATAGGAAACTGGCCTTTTGAGAAGGGAAAACCTTCTAGCCGACCAACAGGCTTGTCTTAGGACCAATCAACAAAAAAAAGACGCCGGATTCTAGGAACTGTTCCGCAAAAACTAACACACAAAAGCCGTGGTAAAGGGTCATAGAAAACGGCCGGCCAGGGGCTAGTATTCAAAACGCACTAAACCGCCCGCGGGATGCATGAAAAAAAAAAACCCGGGGACGGACAACGAAAAAAGCTAAAAATGTGGCAAAAGAAACCTTAAAAAACCTCACTCCACTCTCCCGCCTGCCTGCTAGACACACAGTGACAACAGAAAAAAAAGGATACAAACGTGATTCTACCGCAATCTGTCCTGACAGGAAAAAATAGGCGGGGGTACAAAAAGGGGGATGCTGATGTTGAATTCGGGAAATCAAAGATGAAGATGTCTTAAAGGAAGAAGTCATCAGACTCCACTCTGCCGAGCAAGAACAACCAATTTCAAGGAAATCTCAAAAATCTGAGCACTAAAAGCGAAAGGTCAACTGCCGCACTAATCTGAGTCACAGTGGCTCGTCAGCTCCCATTGTACACGAGCACAACGGCCTAACTGTATAGAAAACAATAAACATTGAAAAGAGAGAGGGGGAATCAGTGCGCGCAACTGTAGTTTCTACTGTGAACGGGTATTACCGGTTCTTTTCCGCTTGAAAGTAAATAAGTAAAGTCCAGGAACCAGTGGAATGGGAGGAAGCCCGACCTTAGGGGAGAGTATTTTTAGGGATGACGCGACTCTCTACAGGTAAAGAGCGGATACGGTTTCCAAAGAAAACACTAACGATCCCCAATAAATATAAAAGAGGGTAGTTAGTGAGGGTCGACATCTCGGGGTAAAACAGCAAACTAAGAAGAAGGCTTGTGGATCGCTCTTCTGCCACTCGATAGAGAACGCAAACCATTCCTAGGACAAGGGGAGACGCTGCCAAGGAAGGGGGGGACACTCAGATCAAATAAAGAGCGGGCACCGGCGGAAACGAAAAGAGGAAAGGGAATCGCATCAACAGAAAAGCACAAAAAACAACGGGTGCACAGAATAGAGTGGGAACTTTAAAGCGATCTTACCAAACTAAGAATAAGCGAAACTCGCGGTGTTGAGACCTGTGGTCAGGCCGCAGCTCAGAAAATCGGCTAAAACGGGTATACGGAAAAGAACTACAGATTAGGGGAGCATCCTGGGAAAAACTTTACTAAGTCACCCACATCCATACCACCCCACGAGAGGGTGGTAGGGGCGGGGGGTTTAGCAGTTGCCTAGTCATACACGAACCGGACCTCAAGGGGTGAGGACGAAGGGTTGGGCCAGGAAGCGCAAATTGCGCTAGACAATCGCATTTTCTGGGTGCAAGAAACGAAGCATTCAAGGCAGAAAAACTGGGTTTCAGCCCTAAAGAAGCCCCCAGACACCTGCCCAAAGCACGCGGAAAAGCAGCACGCAAACTCCAGGAAATCCGGGGGTACATTTCTTGAGGCGTGAAGTAGTGTGGCAGGAATGGACCTCTGTTAAGCCGGGGGAGAGAGGATGCTCCAAAGGAGCTCGGTAAAGCTGGCGTTCACGGTTCGCACTACTGTGGTAGGAGCCCCGGATGGCAGTCGGGGGGTGCGTGAAAGAGGAAGGGAGGGAACAGGGGAAGGGCACGCACTGAGGCTCGCGGTCTTGGGGCGGGTCAACCCAAGGAGAATAATTTGGACCACACCTGGTTGCAGGAGGGCCAAAGCCGATGTGACTTCAGCGGGCCCGCAAGGGAAGGTGGTAGACATGGGGGGGAGTTAGGCAAGTTGAGAACGGGGTGTCAACTCGCCAAACTCGGGGGGTTGAGGTGTGTTTTGGATCGCAGAAGCCAGCTCGATTAACGGGGGAAAAAGGCGGGGAGAAGCACATGGTCGTAACCTCCGCATCCAATGGGGGGAGGTGTTCCGTCGAAAAAGGGGGAAAGAAGGGTTCTGGTCCCAAGGCTCAACAATAGAAGTGCAAGAGGGGATTACATAATGCCGTGGGAGGGAACCGAAAGCTTGTTGGATGCCACGGCAGGACTAGATGGCGTCACACGGAGAGAAAAGGGGGGGAAGTTGTTGTACTGCGTAGGTGAGAATGGGAAAGGATCTTGGGGGAGTTACGAGGGAAGGGGTGCCCATTTGCCGAAGGGGGGATGTCAAGTCTGTCCAAGTAGAACAACTTCCATAGGCAGACAGGAGAAAGGAAAAATCACGAGCGAAATAAAAGAACGGAGTCAAAAAAAAAGATCCGCCTGAAAAAGGCTCCGGGGGGACCGAGGTGGAGGAGAGTCCTAACCGAGAAAAAACATTGGAGGGAAGGGTCTCTGGGAGGAGGAAGGGCCTAGAAACCGGCATGAAAGTAGCGCGTGGTCCAGGTTGCCTGGAGTTTATGCAGCGATTGTAAAGATCAGGAACTGGGGAAGGCATAAACTATTAGATGAGACCGGTCGTACGAACATCAAAATGAGGCGGGGTCTGCCACCTCAATAAAAGATCATCTCTCGATCTCCAAGGAGGAGGGGAGCGTTCGGGGAGAGAACGGAATACATTCGAACGAATTTACGCCGCTCCTTTCAACTATGAGCAGGTTATGAGATACCTAAGAACAGCCAAATGATCCGACGCAGTTGGCGAGTGGGACATGGATCCAGGAGAAAAATCCGAGGGTAAAGTTTTACTGGAGGAGAAAGCCGCCAGGGGAATTTGTCGAACAGGTTACAGAAAAGCCACAGTGAGGCGAGTGGTAGAAAACTTGCAAGACCCCACGATGATTAGCCAGGGGGAGTTGCGCGCGTCTCTCCATATCAATCTACGTGGCGCAGCCTGGCAACTATTAAGCAAGTCGTGGCTAAACCATCCAAAAGCCACTGTTAAAAGAGGGGGGTGAGGGAGTAGAGTAGGCGGAAACAAGGAAAATACAAGAAGAATCCTCACGGACCTATCCCGAGTTGGACAGAGAAATCGTCCTACACATCGTAACGCCTCAGCTGGGAGAGGTGGGCAGTCTTAGCCAAAAGGGGAGGCAGCAAAGAGTAATTCCATCCATGTTTGCCAGGGGGTAATCGCAAAAAAGGTCAACTAAAGCGAGCGGGGTAAGAAGTTAGGGGGGCCCATACGCCCCTAAAAGGGGCAAAATTAAAAGAAGAAAAAGGGTAGGGACATCTTTTGAACTTCAGAAGAGGAAGGGTTGAAAAAAACGGGTAAAGAGTGGTTCGGACGATAAAAAAAAAAGGATGGGCCGTCTAACTCGACAAGCGCGCGGGGGGGGGGATTAGGAATAAGGAAAGGGGGGGGCAACAAACAAAATGTACGAAAGTCGCTGAAAATCCAAACCAACGAATCATGAGGCAAGGGTGCAAAAAGGCTTTGAAAGATTCATGAGGATCGAAAAAGATACCCGGAAACCGAAAAAAGCCGGACGACAATTTTGGGGTCAAGGCTAAGAAAAGACGGTGCCGGATCCGGAACTTTATAGGTAACAAGGGGATAACTCTGTGGATGAGAAAAGAAGGAAGGAGACCAAAGCAGGAACGGAAGAGGAGAGTCCCAAGAGAGGGGACCGGTTTACAAGTGTTACCATGGGAAGCTAACAATAAAAGCCTAGTAAATGCCACTCGCGGAAGAACCAGACAAAAAAGACCAAACGAACAGATCACACCAAATTGAGTAGAGAATGTTCTGGGGAGGGTAAGAAAAAGATGTGCAGGAATTTTCCTCTTGAACAAGACAAGACAGAAACTTTGGGAGCCCTCGTTTCAGAACCAGGTTCACGAACCATAAATATCGGGACTTGGCGGGGTTTAGACGTCCCTCCAGCACCTGGGAGTCCGGGCAAAAATGAAGAAAAAGACTGAAAAACAAGATGGTGGAAGAATGCCGTGAAATTGACAAACCCAAACTAAACCAAGGGGCGGGTTAGCGAGACAGAAGGGTCCTATAAAGGAATGGATCTAAACAATACCGAATAAACGTATATGGATTAAGCGAGGAGAGCAGAAATATCCCGGGGTAGTTGTACTAAAAGGTCAATACTGGCAAAAAGATGCACCGGAAGAGAAGCTATACTTAAGTAGGTGGAATATGGGGAAGGGGAAAGAAAAGGTGGAGATAGCTATGCGACACTTGGAAAAAAGGACAGTATTTGGGGTTACCTCGAAACAAAGTTGCGTTGCATGCGAATTGAAAAATTGGAAAAAAGGAAGTCAAGCACGAAAAAAGCAAACAAAATTGAATATAATTAAGACAAGGAAAAAAAGCCTATAAAGATCAGACGATTCCAAAAGAAAGCTTGGATGAGGGGAGTAGGATGAGAGGAGTTTGTACCAAAGGGCTGAGAAGGGAAGGAACGTTGAAATCGCAGACACGTGTTGGGGAATGGGAGAGCGGACAGATACAGAGAACAATTCATGGGGGGGAAGCAATCAAACAGGAAGAGCGCGGGAGGGTACATTAGCTAAGTGTCCCGCGACGACAGATTCCCGGGGTTGACGGGAGGAAACGCAGTTATAATCGGAATGCAAGGAAAAAAGGAAAATTGAGTATCGCGATGTGATTAGGTGGGGAACAACACAAGCAGATGAAAGGAGGCTGCTGGGGTGAATCTTTCCTCAATGAGAAGGAAGGGGCCACGGGCAGGGAGGAAAGTGAGTAAGTGTATTGATGGAAATCACAGTGGGGACGGGGATGGGGGGCAACTCTGCAAAAAGGAACCCCTTTGGTTCAAGCGGTCTCTCAGGGGGACATTGGGGGGGGGTCCTAAGAAAACAGGACTATAATAGCAAAAAAGTCTCAAGAATATCGCACTCTCCGGTAAAGGAATGAATGTAGCCGCACGAATGGAGTGAGGATGGAAAGAGAGCATAGCATAGATCGTCGGACACGGCGGCTGGAACACAACGCAACAAACGCCGACCAATAACAGCAAGTGAAAAAATTCGGAGCTTCAAAGAGGTCGGGGAAACGCAAGGGGGGTTCAGACAAGCTGGCAAAGGAGGTTTGGGTGGAGAAGGGGTGCGATTCAGAGGAAAAAAGTGGAAACAACAACTAGCAACCCGATCTCTCGCAATGGGGAGAACATAACAACAAGAGGTTTCCAAACAAGGGAGAGAATGTCTCCGGAAATCTACCATAGGAAAAGAAAAACAATCTGGAACAATTTCAGCCAACAAAACAGCGCGGCAGAAGTCTTCGACCTGACATTAGAGAGCAAGCGGACACCTCTACGCAGAACAAATTAGAGTTCAATGGCGAGAATACGGTTACAGTCCTGAAAAAAACAAAAGGAAAATGCCATCACTTTGATCCAGTAGACAAAAACAGTCTGTTCAAAATTCCGTGCTGGTCGTGGGAAAGACTGTCTGCTCAATGGGAAAGGGAGGGCGCCGGAGAATGAGGGCTGCGGCAAAGAATGCCTGGAAAAATGGTGCCCAAAAGGAACCTCCTCCGAATATGGCAAGGAGGAAGAGAGAGGGAAAAGCTTTCAATTCAGGGGGACTGCCTCACTTCTGAATACTACAAATAATAAAACACAGGTGTGGAGAGGAAGCGCTTCAGCGTATCGATCTTGGAGATCTCGGAATCACAATTAGGAGGATAACAGGTATATATTTCTTTCAAAATCGTCAGAGAAAGAGAAGAATTGGAGTCCGACACCAAGGGTTCTAGGCGTGGTAGGGGGAGGAAACTTCCGACCCTCTTTAAGAAGGGAGCAACGAAATCTCAGCAAGGGAAACGGACTAGAGAGGAATTCTTTAGCTGAAAACCTCAGAGGGAGCGGGGCGGTAGATTTGGATTGCCAAACTGGGCCATGCCATTATGGGAAGCTCAAAACGGCCCTCAGGGCAAGCCACCCCGGGTCGCGCAAGAGGAAGTGGACAGGCACAAGTAACTTTCCAACAGAGGAGATTAGAAGTCCGCAGCTGCGCAATTGGGGTAGAAGAAACAGTGGAAGGCACGTCTTGTGCTCCGGTGTGCAACATCTCTTGCAAGTTCAAGCTACAAGACGGATTAGTTGCGGCCCGGCGAACTGAACTCGAGGTACTCGGATTAGAGTTCAAATTACAAGATGAGCCGACCGTCAAATGAAATCGGGTTGTTCCTTGGACTGAAAGCGCGAAGGTATAATTGAATGCGCTTGCTTCATTGTTGGGGTCCGGCCACAAAGTCAGGGAAAAAGCGTCAAGAGCGTGAACACCTCTTAGATTTCTACACTATAAACAGGTCTCGTTGGAGCGGAAACTGAAGGCGGGCTATTTTTTCTAAAAGAGGGGCTAAATCTCTCAGAAAAGTACCACACCCGTCCGCCAAAAGCCTAACAACAGTTGGGGAAAGGGGGGTAGGAAGTGTCCGGAGTGCGTGAGAGATTGGAATGCCGACTCCTTATGAATTTACGAGCTAATTGGGTCATTCTGGGGTCTCTTTTTTGGGCGAGGGGGAAAAGAAGGATTGGTCAGAAGCGATTTCATCAACGAAAACGGCGGCGGGTAAGTATACGAACGATCGAGATACCTCTAAATAGAGGATTTCGAGGATAAGGGACGGTGCCGGTGAAACCCGCCCCATACAAGACCTTCGACGGCGCCCGATGAAAACAAATGTTGACGTGGGGAGATGTGAACACCCACCCCCACGCCCCAGAGAGTATAGAATCGAAACCTCGGGCACGGCCAGCACTAATGGGCCGGACTCATCCCTTCTTCGAGAAAAGCGCGTGGCGAATTAAGGGGAAGAATCGGGGGGCCGAGCACACTCATGAATCAAACTAAAAGGCTTCCGATTGATGAAAGTTGCCAAAGAGGCTAAGAAGAAACTCGGTCCAGATCAGGGACGTGGATCGTGAGGGGGGGGAAATGCAGCGATTGCGATTTCTGAAAGACTTTCCCTGATAACGGACTTCAAAAGTAGAATTGTGGAGGCTAGGGAGTGTAAGGCAGCAGTAAAAGCACTGAACTCGTAAAACAGGTAGGGAAGGAAAATAAGGATTGCCGCAATCAGTACTAGTACGGGAAGACAAAAACAGGTAATAAGCCATTCCAGGCAGCCATAAAAACGGGTGAGACCAAACGAATGGTGCCTTATTTCGGAACGTAAAAGTAGGGACTGCTCAAAAGGGGAAAGTGCAAAAGTCTGCCGCTTCGGGTCGGGGACGGCACTTCTGACAATGAAAAACAGGTGGGAGCTTCTGGGGGGGTAAAAGTCCTTACCACTCCGTTCTTTACTCAAGTAGAGCCCATTAGATTGCCGGATAAGCTCCGTGGAAGGGGCCCGGAGTTCAGGGCTAGGCAATGTCTGGCATAATAAGCCGGCCGCTTGCTACGGCTTCAAAAAGCCACTGTAAGATTTCTTCACTCGCTATTAATGCAAATATAGACTAAGGAAACGAGCGAGAAAAAGGTAAGTATGACGCAAGGCTGATATCGAAACGACACGGGGGGGGGGGGAACTGATGGAAAAAGGGACGCTTTAAAACAACATCATTTGCGGAGACGCAAATCCTTTGGGGACTAAGGAGGGGAGAAATAGGAAATCTATCACGCGAGGTGAGCGAATAATAACCGAACTTGGACACTTCGTGACGAACAGTTCTAGAAAACCGAGGGACTCAGAAAGTCTGGCATCTAATTCTGGCGTGTCTACAACATTCGCTGTGTACAAGAAAAATGCTAGACTTGCATCTCTCTCATAAAAAGAAGTTATTAACGACAGCTCATCCATAGAGTTTGGATGCGACGCCTTCCATCTTGAAGTAAAAATGGTCAGAGTGCTTCCGTCCAAGCGACAGCTATGGGCAACGCTAAATTTCGCATCTCGGAGATCAGATGGCAAGGGTGAGAGAGAACCTCGCCGAGCTCAGGCTACCTTGCAACATCATAAGCAGGCCTCGGAGAGTTAACAACAGACCGTCATGCGGGACAAGCGATGCCAAAGTCTATAGAAGTTCCCTCGCCCACAGACGGAATTCTGGTATGTTGGGCAAAAAAAGGCGAGGGCTTTCGTGATAAGGGAGGCAATCCGCGCGTTCAACAATCACGCGGGAACGGCGTAGTTCATCGAAGGTTTCATAAAGCTTGGTTGTTCTGGGTAACTATCAGGACTTACGACCTCGGGTAACAGGCACTGTCAAACCAAGGGGGGGTCCGCTGGGCGAATCTGAATCCCAAGAGGGAACCCCAATGAGAACACACGGAGGGAGCCTGTGCAAAACAGAGGGCCACGCCCTTGCACTGGAATCATGCAGTATGGGAAACGTGACGTAGGGCCTAAATCACCTCAGGAAAAAAACGGTGGGAGAAAAGGAAAAACCAAGGAACCACAAAACAGGCAACTGCCACTCTTCGAGGCTTGGGTATAGAGAGGAAACAATCCAAAGGAGGAACGGGGGAGGCCTATCTGGGTCAGGTCGAGGAGACCACCGGATAGGAGCATCTGTCTGTCTGGCAAAGGGGCGGCGAAAATAACATACTTAACCGAAGAAGCACCGAGGCGCTGTCGTCAAGGCGTGCCACATGGAATTCCGGAGGGAGGCAAGTCCAGGAATATGTCTAGGAGGATTAAGCGCATGACATCCGCTCGTTCAGCTACTTGCTAGTCCGCAGAAAGAATCCAATCACCCAACTACCTTCTTATTGCTGTTGAATCGCTGACATTCCCGGCCCAAACGCCTCGCGCGGAGGGCGGCCAAGTCCGCGAACAGACTTCCGGAATAAAGCATACTGTGACATCAACCCATCACAGTCGGAGATAAGATCATCTGGCCGGAAGCCAGGTGGAGCCCGAGATAATGGCAGATGCGAGGGAGGAGTCTGTCGAGAAGCTGCAAAATCAACCCTTCGCGGCGATCGAGACTCCGGTCTCATCCTAGTGTCAAGGGGGCAGACCCAGAAGCGTGGGGAATTCCTGCAACGGCGGACATGTAAAGAGTCGCACGAGAGACCCGTTGAGCACTAAGGACACCCATAGATCAAGACAGGAAACCGTGATCACCTTCGGCGACGGAACGAACGATGTTGGCGCTCAGAGGCGAAGACCGATTCAACACCGTGCTACACCCTGGAGGAGAAATCAAGGCGAACGAACAGAATGTTTTAGAGTAAGGCAAGGGAAGAGCGGGAATCGGAGGACCATCTGGACGGGAGCCAGTTCTGGGCTGGAAACTGAACGGCGGCGTGACTGAGTAAACGCCAGGAGGCTCGGTCGTCGAGCAGAAATCAACCCACTAATGCCAAAAAGAGCTGGCAAACTGTGAGACCCTGCAATCGCACACAAGCCCAGAGAAATCTGGAAAGAATGACATTCCGGAGCCTACCCACTCTCGGAAGAGGTGCGTAGGAAGAAAATGCATGAAAACTCAGGCGTTAAAAAGGAAACGGCAGTCCGTGTCCGTATAAGAAAGCACAAAGGGTCGAAACAAACCTCAGGCAGGCTTGATGTGGTTCTCAACGGACCACTAACAAAGGGAAACGCAAATCGGACTCCCGAAAGTGCATACAACCTCGGGCAAGGTCACACTGTAGGAGTGAGAGTTCGCATTCAAACAACCAAGCACCCGCTTACACTGGATCTTGAAACGCAAAAAGGGTCTCCATAAAAGAGAAAATGCAGGCGACCCTAGGACAGTGACACGAACGCTCCACATGCAAGCCCATGTGGGGGGGAACTATTTGACAAGGCCTTCCAAAGCCACGGGCATGACCACCGGCGACATCAAAACAGGACGAAGACACTGGAAACTACCCACACTAGGAAAGCAAAGCGAATCACCTGAGGGAACACGGCACCGAAGCCAAGCGCTTCCAATTGTGTCTAGAGAAACAGCCTCCGAGTTCAACAATCATGCTAGCCCCGATCACGGGACCCAACGGCGGCGTCCCGTGTTCAGACTCAAGGCGAGTGCGGTGACGCAGGGCGCTCGAGGCGAAAGACCTAAAACCTGTCACTACGTCAAGCGGCTAGGATTAATCAACTCAAGTGATCGTAGTTGGCCTTAAACGCTCTAAATAAACTCGGTCGCCGCCGGCGGCCATTCCGCCGACACTTACTCGCAACACGACATAGAAACTACGGGGCTGAGGGCTGCCGAAGCTGCGCTTCGGCTCCGAAAGAACCTTCCACCGTAGGTGTCTACTTGCGCCGCGCCTAATTGATGCCAACAGCGAATCCCCTCAGTCGACACCATATGGCCCCTCCTCTACTATATATGTCAAAGCGGATTTTCACCTTTCTTAGCGGGCCCGGCGAGATCCCCCTTACTCATTAC
>Ga0179591_1252352_pt1 | contig 15949 bp, 15 predicted proteins | sample CZOMad2_1_08_16f_FD_182891 | JGI IMG/M metagenome (GOLD analysis project Ga0179591, IMG submission 182891) | Vadose zone soil fungal communities from Angelo Coast Range Reserve, California, USA - CZOMad2_1_08_16fungal (PacBio error correction) | ecosystem: Environmental > Terrestrial > Soil >...
CATCCAAGAACTTAGGCGTGTACGAAAAAACTCGAACCCCCATTGGACACAGGGCAGGCTTCGTCACTGGGACGAAGGAAAAGCTGGCGGCAGGACCAGAGACGCGAACAAAAGGGGCGATAATCACAGTTAGGAAGATACACAGACAATCGCTTACGAAAACGATGAAAGGAGGGACATACCCCATTCTAAGATACAGTAGTGCCGGATCATTAAAAAAACTAGGAAGCAGCCGTCGCGCACACGAAAAGCCTACCGTTGCACAAGGAAAACACCAAAAAAGGGCACAAAGAGCATACTGTCCCCAATCAGTAGGGAAACAGCAAATCGGGTGAGGGGGAGGGGGGGAAAGAAGTCCGAGGCAGCTCGAAAACTGTATACAGATTCCTCTGGAAATGACGGTCTAGGCAAAAACTCTAAGACATTTGTGCTCCGGAGGGGGGCAGGGATGGTATTCGGGAAGAGACTCGGAGCGCAGGCTGGAAGCTTCGACAAATACAGGGGAGGATGCACACTCCATCCGCAACGGTGGACGGCAGGGGACATGACGCTTACTGCACTGACATACGCGGAGTCGTCAGAGCTACAGGCACAATAAGGAAGAGACGAAATTTGCGAAGCTTGAAAAACTCTGAAAGCACGGATGCAAGTACAAAACCAGCACAAAAAAGGAAAAAAAAAAACAGGACTAAGCTTCTTGCACCAGAGAGTTGGGTGGTTGCGAAGGCTATGCCAGGACGTGAAAAGAGGACCTGGAACGTCCGTGCTAACTTGGCAATGGAACGAAGGCTGGCGAAGGGGCCACAAAGCGTTCTCAAGGGCAGACGAGCTCTTGGCACTCAATATCTACGCTATGGGAGGGCTTATAGTTAAAATTATAGGGGGGGGAGTTTGTGCGCCGACGTCACCACATTCTAGGTTAAAGTAGCCAGGTAGAACTCTTACAATGTCCAGTAGGGAAGACCCATAAGGGAAAATGCTGTATCAAATGGCGGGAAACGCTGACGGGGGCGGGAAGAGTCAGGAGTGATGATCCGGTGGAGAAAGCTAAATCGAACAGCACAAAAGGGGAAAGCAAGAAGACTCGAAGGAGCTTCTCGGTGCGAGTAGGGGGCCTCTGGCCTTAAAAGGTGGTGAGCTGGGGGGAAGGGAAAAAAAGGGGAGGGAACAGCGCCACAGAAGCAAACAAAAGGGCAAAAAAGGGGTTGCATCCAGCAACGGCAAGGAAACCGTCGGATTTCGTGAGAAACCTAAGGGAGGGGAGCTCAGCAAAAAAACAGGCGCTGTGCGCTGAAAAGGGGAGGGAAAGCGAAGCAAGGGGATGCCTCCAGGCAGGCAAGAAGTAAGCACAGGCCGATCAGCGTGGGTCAAGTAGGGAGAAACTGTCGTCGAGCGGGGGGCTAGGCCTCCGAATACTTACGGAGGTCAGAGCACAACTAATTCTGAACAGATGGAAAAAAAGGAAAAGACGATTACCATCCGGCAACAAGGGACCGCAAAGAAAACAAAGATGGTGCCTCATGCGGGACAAGAACAAAACGCGTCAACTCGAGGTGGATTACCATACTTGAAAACAAAAAATCTATGCGACGCAATAAGAAAATCATCTCTGTTCAAGGCAAACAGACAGTGCTCTTACTTGGGTGGCGGCGCTACACAGGCAATCAATCAAGGGGCGAGAAATTGCAGCGCTCATGATGATGGACGACTCTCAAAGCGGGGGATGGAGTGTTTGTGGAGCTCGCTGCCCCCTCCGCGTAAAGTAGGAAAGGGAGTCGACGCAGGAAAGAGCTCTGCGAAATCTTAAGCTGAAAAGAGCCAAAAACGTTCAAAAAGCGGGTATCAGGAACTTCAGATGAAAACGAAAAAGGGGGGTGGTGGGGGACGTTGGTGAGTGGGGGGGGGGGAAGTTTCATGGCGGGGGCGTGAGGTATTATGCACTTGGGGGGGTCAAGGGGGGTGAGGGGGTCTCTCCCCATGGGAGAAATGAGGGACCTACTCTTCCTACTATACACGGGTGGCGTCGTCAAACAGTTCTTCTACTGGGGAAGGACAGAACCCCACCAATCCCAACCATAAGCCCGTCTCAATCTCTAGAAGGAAAAAACACCAGCTCGAGCAAGAGAAAAAAAAGAAAGAAAAAAGAGCACACCAACAACGAAACTCAAAGAATGTATCTTCTCTAGGAGGTCGCTCTAACATGTTAGACGACTAGAAGACTCCGCTCTAGTCATTCCCCACACAGGAATTTATTCGGAGACGGCAATATCACGCGAGATTCTTGGAACTGCGTCGACGTGAACTATTAATGAGTTGCGGGACGAGGCAAATGCTGATGACTAAACCACACAATAGATAACTGGCCCTGAGTGGACACGTTGCCTCGATCCTCTGCCCGACATCCTGATAGGAGGGAGGGGGGGGGGGTCAGAAAAAATGAAAGCTTATCGTAGGGAACCAGAGGGAGAGATGAGAGCGAAAGAAGCTCGACCGGGAGAGCAATGCGGTAAGATCGGAAGCCGATGGTGAAGGGGGCGAACTTCGTTTTCGCGAAACTGGGAGGAAGCATGACATGAACTAGCACGATGAAGTTTCGTGGTCGTAGGCAACTGGGATAAAACACATCACGGGGGAAGGAAGGCACCATACGAGGGGAGAAAAGGACTTAAATGAGGGGCGGAAAAGCATTAGCAGGAACAATATTGGACGAAAGAACCACGTCAGGGAACCACGGTAAAACGAGGGGGGGGAAGCACTACGGCGTCGCTGTCATCAGTTGTCCTTTTAATTTCACAGAAAAAGAACAGGGCGGTCTTGGGAGCAGGGCCTCCGGAACATCTAAAAAAAGAGAAACAAAAAAAGACCACTGCGGGTGGGGGCTGGCACACTCGACAGAGAAGCCAGTCTGACAATAACCCGAAACGTGGACTAGGGGGGGGGGGAACCTCTTTCGCTGGGCGACAGAACGAGCGCTAGTCGGCCCCGTGTCGTGCTGGGAATGGAACGAAGATCCTAAGAACGTACTTAACGGCAAAGCTGTGTCAGAGAAAAAGGGGATCTACGAGGAAAGAGAGGAAGAAAGGTGGGTGCGATAGCCCAAAAAATATACAAAAAAAGTACTCCTTAGTCGCATCACAATCGGGGAAAAAAGGAAACTGCCGGGCGTGCCAAGAGGCGAGTGAGGCCAGGGCGGGATGGCAGGCCCACCCTGGAAAAAAGCAAGATGTTAAAAAGGGGAGGATCGAGTAGCGGTTTTTGTCGTTGTTAGTTGGGTACAGGGAGCCCGGGGACGAAAGGGAAAATTCCTCAACTGGAGGACCCACTTGACGATGTCTCTTTCAGATCCTCTTCAAAGAGTTACGCAGGGTCTTGTCTGTATTCATTGGGTAAAGATGCTAAAAGCAGTCTTCCAGGATGAGAGAGGGGGATTGCGGAGCATCGGAACCTCTAGGAGGCGTTGTCTTGACGACTCTTCAAGAGAGAAATGAACTGTTAAAAAAGGGAGCCAAGCAAACAACTTCGAAAAAAGGGGGGAAGAAGATTGATTCGGGCACTCCTCTAACGGGAAAATTCAGCTTCGGTCAAAAGGTAAAAAAGAAAAAAAAGAAAGAGAATACTGAAGGACGCGAGCGACGGGGAGGGCGATGGACATCGACCAATAAAGAGCGTCGGCAGATTGAAAAGTTCACATCCGAGACATGCATTGTGCGGTCGGGGGGGCGGCACATCCGAGACTGGCTTTCATGGGAACCAGCAGGAGCAGGGGAAATTCCTACAAGAATACTCGTAAAACCTAAGAAAGAGCACTGCCACCTAAACTAAAAAAGCGGCAATTGGGGACTTACGGCGCGCGAAAAAAAAGAGGGGGGGGGGGGGGGGGGGGGGGGGGGGGGTTAACTGAACGAGGGGGGAACAAAAACAAAGCAAGGAGAACAATTAGAAAGGGGGGGTTGGTTCCATCTCCACTCTTTGGGCGCCAAAAAAAAAAAAAAAAACCCACAAAAGGAAGATCCAAGCAAACAAGAATGACAACGGACTCTACTCACCATGATTGGGAAAAAGAGAAAAAAACACTAACAAACCAGAAAAGAAAAACGAGCTACCGTGGGTGCATCCTTTGCACCAAAAACGCATCGCCAAAAAAAAAAAAAAAAAACCATAAAATACGATCGGAACGGCTACGGACAAGAGGTTGCACTTTTTAAGGGCCGCAACGTGACCGAACACTACAAGCTATCAAACACTCTGACAAGTAACGCAAGGGGGGGACTAACAACGAAGGAGGCCGAGAAGTTCTAAGAGATCAGTTCTGGGACTCATAAGGACACACACTACTTTAGGAGGGAAAAAAAACGAGATCCGGGGCGGATTCACGGAAGATACCGTATGGTTGGGGACACTCAACGCATACCTCCGGAGCGTCCGATGGTCGAGAAGCTTAGGCAAAAACAGCAGCTCTCTTAGAAAGCCAAATTTCGACAGAGCAGAGAGGCATTCGGGGAGGGGGGGACTGACGTCTCCGTGCAAGCTTGCTGTGGCAAAAACTAAGAAAAGATATCAAGTGTCCGAAAAAGAGAAGTATTAGTACCGATGGGAGGCCCGTGCGCATCGGAGGGTCGCGGCAGGGAAGAGGCCGAGTAAAAGTACGACCTATAAAGATGGTGAGGGTCACAGACCGTATCAAGCCGACGGTGGGAGGCGGCAGAGCACGCTGCAAATCTTGTGTCAGGGACAGGGAATCCAGAGAGTAGGGTGGCGCCGCGGAGAGCTGAGTGGAAAGGAGATCTCATCCATAATACGACCGATATGACATAAGAAAACGCGAATGGCCTGACCGAGACAATCTCTCAAGAAACCCTTAAGAAAAAAACAAGGGTCGTCATGTGAAAGAGCCCTGCCCGCCGCATAGGGTATCGGTAAACTTTGTGGAGAGGGTAAAAGCAAATCGCCCGAGAGGGCTAGGACGAAAAACTTTAAAAGATTTCGTAGGGAGGGATCTTCCTGCGGAAGGGAAAGAATGTCGGGCGGGGGCATGTTTAAGAGAGGACAGGCGACGCCTTATGCAGCGAGCGTCCAACGGCCCGAAAAACTGTGAGACGGGTGTTCCGTCGACGCCTAAGTCTCCGCGCTGATACGGGGGAAAAAAAAAAAAAAAAAAAAAAAAAGAAATTCGGCTAGCTCTAGACTCGAAACAGAACCACCACACACACGGACACGAGGGATACACAAGGCGCGATCAAAAACCCGTACATTCCGGGAGGACGGAGAACCTGGACGACGCAGGGTAAGTGAAGGCAATCAAGAGCTTGCATCGGCGAGTGCTGTAAGCTCCCAAAACGGCCGGCACAAAAAGGCCGGCTAATTAAGGGACTCACCGGGGAGGTGGTCTAGATGTAAGGGGGAGCCAATCACAAAAACAAATCACCTGGGGAAGATTGGCCTCAAGCGGGTGCGATAGTACAGGCGAAAAGGGAACGGCGCGGGAGTTATCGGGAGAGGGAGAACTAGTACTGTGCACTCTGAGAGTCTTGAGGCGCGCTTAAAAACCCTGAAAAGATGAGGACGCATGCCGGGACCAAAAAAAATATCGACCGGGACGGTTGCGCAGACAGTGAAGGAAAGATGTGTTCTGGTCTAAATGGCGTGAAGAAAATAACGGAGCCATGGCGTGCTGCCAAAGGAAAGGGACGACGGGGTTCGTAGATCGAAAGGGTAATGCGGGGGGCCTCGGAGACTGAAGCACGGCGAACGACTACAAGAGGGAGAACGGAAAGAGCGGGGATGAGAATCTGGGCGGCAAAGCCCTCGTAAAGAAAGACGGTGGATGACCAAAAAAGAACATCACACCCACTTAACCGACCAAAAACCACCCTCCACGACAAGAGACCACAGAAAAAAACCCTCCAGGCGGGACGGCACCGGCATGTACCTAAAAAAAAAAGCCAATCACACACACAAACCAACCCTACGAACAAAGAAAAAAACACCACAACCATCAGAAAAAACACATTCTGCAACAACGTGACCCGCTCCCCCACGAATAGAAAAAAAAAGAGAACTAGTGACCATCAGGGGGCCAAAAAACACAGACAAACATGAGAACAGATTGAACGCTCAGGGGTGGACCTAATCTCTAAATTACTGCCGGACACCGCGACACAGGTAGCACGTAAAAAAAAAAAAAAAAAAAAAAAAAAGAAAAAAAAAAAAAAAAAAAAAAAAGGAGAGGAAAAAAAAAAAAAAAAAAAAAAAAAATTTGTTCGGGACTTAGGATAAGGGTGGTGTGGAAAGGAGGTGGGGGGTTGGTGGCTGGGGTGGGGGTTGGTGTCTGGCTGTCAGCGAACCGGTGGGTGGCGATGGGCGGGGGTGTAGGGGGGGACCTTTGCGTAACATACATACTAACGAGAGCAGGAGCGACTAGTTGGTCGGGGTGTGGGGTATGGTCGGTGGAGGGCGGGGTTGTGGCGGGTAAATGGCGTGGGGTGTCAGTACATAGGTGCCAGAATGGGGGGGGGAGTGGGGGAAGAAAAAGGCTTCTTCGCCGCTCTCGGTGATTGGGGACTGGACACCTCGTCCACGATCGGAAGGGGGGCTGAGCGGCCTTGTTCATGCAAAATAACGGGGGGGAGACCCACCCCTGCTTATATGCCGGCTAAGGAAAGAACCTGCTCTCTGAAGAAATGCTTGCAAAGAGGGATGTCAGAGAGTGCCTTCATGAAAATCTAGGTAGGAAAAAAATGTCGCGTCTCTTCTGCTCCTCGGCCGAAAAACAAAAAAACGCGGCTCCAAGCGTGCTCGGGGGTCATTCATAAAAAAAAAACATCTTATACCGGGAGAAGAATGCTTAGCGTTTCAGGAAACATGAAGAAGGAGAGTGCGAACAAGGGAATCTCTAATCTGTTAATCTGCCCTTCAATGCTTTGGGGGTTCCAGAGAACCCCAGAAGCAAAGGAAAAGGCGAAAGGGTGCCAGTACGAGGGTAAGCAACACTCATTACATGGGTCTGCATTATGCAGACGGCTATTACTATTGGACGGCGAGGGGGCAAAAAAAAAGACGGCGGGTCTCTCGAATCTTCGCGACAGCCGGCGTATCGAAAACGAACACCAAAGGAAAAAGAAGGGACAGGTAGTCAGCTGTCGTAGGCCGACGGAGAAAACACTGGGTGCGAGCAGTAATGGCTCTCGAATCCGCGCCAAATTCGGTGAGGGGGGGTGGGGGGGGGTCCGATTAGTGGAAGATGAAGGGGGAAGGGAATCAGGACTTATCTTACCATACAGAGAGCTCATAGGCTATACAGGGGTTGGGGGCACAATGGGGATGATTGTACGCAGTGATGTCGAAAATGAGAAAGAGAGGAATATATGATGTAACCACTTCTCGTCAAGAACACCTTTAGGGTGAAGGGTGGGTGGGGAAGGGCGGGGGGGGGGGGTGGGGTACCTGGAAATGAAGAGTGTTCGAGTCATAAAAGTTGATGTGACCTACTCAGATCTGCTTTAAAAAAGGGAACTAACTGAGAGAACACACTCAGGGACAGAGGCATAAAAGAGAGGACCGTCAAAAATCTCTAATAGGAAAGGATTAGCTCTCGCTAATGATCGAGAAGGAAGAGAGGGAATTGGTGAGGTAGAACTGAGCTCTCTTTGTCCATGCTGACAAGTGGGGAACCGTAGTATTTGAATGGCGGTTAGCGTCAAGATCTTTAAAGGGGGGAGTTCCGCGTGGAAAGTCAGAGTAGAGCAGAAGGGCTCTTCGGAGAATGAGGAGGGGGGGAGTGAGTAGGTCAGGGGAGGTCACGAAACGAATCGTACAGGAAAGGATGTTCCGGGAAAGCATCTTTACTCGACAAAGGGGTGCCTAGGCTGGAAAGCTGTCTGAAAGAAGGCCAGAACGCTGCAAAAGTGGTAACGAAGGGAAAAACCAAAGCCTCCCTCAAACACCCAAAAGGAACGGGACGCCGCTAGGATGACCACCCAAACTCCCCCACAAAACCCCAAAAAAAGAACACCAACGGAGGGACTAAAACAAAAAACACGAAAACCGCACGAAAGCGAACAAAAGGACACCAGAGGGAGGCGTGACGGGAAAGCGAGTGGCCAGAGGCGGAAGAGTGGAAGCCGGTGAGACTACACCATGGCCTTGAGAAAGGAGCTCCGGAGGGGGAAGCCGGTAAAAGAGCCGAAGGGAAGGGGAGTTGCAGGGCAAGAATCTTGGGCAGAGTAGAGGGGGTGGGGGGGGGGGGGGGGGGGGATTGCTGCGGGGTGTATCCTAGACTCTGTGACGGGAAGGGTCTGCGAGAGGGGCGTTAAAACGAGATCAGTAGAGGAATCTCGGGAAGTGGGTCTGGACCGACAGAGAGTGAGAAACGAAAAGAAAAGTCTTACCTGGGGGAGTTCTTTTCGACGGCATGGGGGGAATTCAAGCGCGTGAGCCAGGAGAGAAAGGGTTCATTAGAACCATGGACAGGATAGGATATATATAGGCCACTATCTCTACTTAACAATGATGCGGGGGGTGGGTGGGGGGAGGGGGGCATGGTGGGCGGAGTATTTTTATGAGAGATGAGCAGAAAAGAAGATTAGGAATACTCCATTCAAGAAGAACGTTCGGATTGAAGAAGACCACCGTGGAAGAAATCTTGGCCGGAAGGGTTGAATGGGAGCCTTGTTCTTAGGTAAGGGGGGGGCTATGCCTCAACGCTTCTTTGTTCATCAGCCAGAGAAAGAGGCTAGGGACAGCTGAAGACCCGCTCGAAGAAAAGTGAAGTAAGAAGAGCGTACGAGATCTGAGGACTCATGATGCCGTAACAGGTGGTTCAGATGAGAATCAACTTCCTCAAAGGTCCGGAAAGGGGGAATCTCTCCAAATCGGGGAATGAAGACGCTTCTCCGCACGCAGAAACACAAAGACTGGATAAGCCAGGCCCTTTTCCCGCTTAAGAGAGGGAGGTACCTTGTATCTCCCTCGATGCCTTCAAGCACAAACAATGGGAATCCAACCCAAAATGCAGCATATGGATGCAAACGAGGACGAAGACAACGGTGCGAAGGAGTGTCCACCTTAATAGATCCTCTAAAAAGTCCATGTCGTTATGAGCAAACAGATATAAGAGGGAGTGTCCGTAAAGGGTTATTGTGAAAGGGGAGGTGCAAGCGTTGTGGGGGGGGGGGGGGAGGTGGTCGGTCGACGGTAAGACAACGTCGGAGGAAGATAGGAGTCAGTCAACTCAACGTCTTTTCGTAAACCGGATGAGGGACGTCGCCGGAGGGGGGGTGGCTGAAAGGTTGTTTTCCAGACAATATGACGAGCAACTCAGAGCACGGGGGATCCGGCCAATGGTCATCGCCGTTTGGTACACACGCAACAGGTCCTCACGGCATAAAAGAAAGTCTCTCTGGGGACGGGGCGCCGAAGCGAGAGAGCTACGGAAAACTCGTCAAAATGGGAGGGACTGCCTCCAGCGGGAGCGTGAAGGAAGGTCGTTTAGGCGGAAAAGTCGACGAAGGATGAGGGAGCTTACGCGAAATGCAAGGTGACTAGGGGAGAAGAAAGAATGCCGAAGAACGGTTCGACTAATTGGCAAAGAACGTGCATTCCACGACTATCAACGAAAACCTATTCTAAGACCGAGAGAAAGCATTCCCTGCGGAAAAAGAATCGAGAGCGTAACTATACTACCTCAGACGGAGTCATAATCAAGCGTAAGAGGAGAGTCACGATGGAGACGGGCGCTCGCCCTGTTCAAGAGACGAGTACCGGGGCCGTAGAAGCAAGGGCGCGATTCGTCAAAAAGAGGGGGAAGAAAGGAAAGAGGACAAATAAGGAGTCATGCAGAAGCCGGAGGTCGAAGTCCCTGGGGGGGGGAGAGCCAGGGGTCGTCAGGAAGCTAGAAAGGAGAGGTGATCCTGTGGGGGGAGGGGGGGGGGGGGTTTGACAGATATCTAAAATAACCAGAGCGGCATATAAAAACGGGGAGAACATATTGGGGGGGGGGGACTCAGGACGCTGATTTACATGAGAGAGACCGCTCTTACATACAGCCTTACTGAAGGAAACGGACGTGATAGATCTTAGTAGGCGCGGGAAGGGAAGCGCAGCGAGGCTGGTCGCAGTACGAGGTAAAAAAAACACAAAAACAAAAAGGAAAGACAGATCCTCGCAGTCCTAGTACTAGAAGTCAGTCGGGCGGGGGGAAAAAGGGTGGCCGAGTCAGACTGTGAGAAAGAGGGGGTGGTGCGAATGTAGGCTCATCCTGGATCAGCGATAAAATTCATTTTTTAATTGATGACGGCACGCTATCGGTGGGGAAAACGGGGGGGAAAGACAAGGTTTATACGTAGCGGTCTCTTGGAATTTCGGAAATGCTGAGGGGAGAGGAAGGGGGTTGCAGGACAGAACAAGGAACCAGGCAAGTACTAAAAAAAGAAATGGGGGGAAGATCACAGGACAGGGTAGTACGGGACCTAGGCACGAGAGCGGGGGGCCCTGAGGAGATTGACGCGGGGGAAACATACAGAAGGGATCTGAGACATCGACAAAAAAGGGGAAAGAAAATTCGCCTTCCCGGGACCCAAAAGGGGGGAGAGAAAAACTGACCTCAAAGGCTCTCGTGGATAGAGCCAGGTCTCGGTAAAATCTCCGTGAAGATGACAGAGGTGAAATCTTGCAGGGCAGACAAAGAGGTCGTAATCATACACGGGACACTTTCAGAAGAGGCTCAGATCTTGGGGGAGGAACTATTTCATTGAAACGGAAAGGAGGAACTTGAAGTCGCGCCTAACACCCAGGAGAAGGAAGTTGCTGTCAAATGTGGGTCCGCGCCTGAATGCGCGAAGGGGGGGGGATCGGGGGGGGGGGGGGGGGGTGGGGGGGGGAACGTGGGGAAAACAGCGCCTGGGTGGAGGGCAAGTGCAAAAGTCAAGAGGGGCGAGAGGGACGCAGGGCACATAGGGCCTCTCGGAAGAAGAGGAGTCTTGGGCGGCAGCAATGCCAATCCGGTCAGTAAGAGTCCACTGGGGACCGAAAGAGACTACGCGCAAGGTCAGAATAGCCGCAGAAGAAAGGTAATGAAAGACAGGGTTAGGGGAGAAGTTGAGGGAGGCCTTGGACAATTAAGATTCCTCACGTAAAGGAGCGGCGGTCTCCAGGGGGAAAAAGGGGTTGTGAAAAAGGGGGGGGGGGGGGGGGGGGGGGGGTTGCAGAAACGGGGGGGGGGGGAAGTGACTCAGGAGGGAGAAGGTGCGACGCCTCTTTTCCTTTACTCTCCCCGGTGAATTGCACTCTTGAAGACGGGACCGGAAACACCTGAAAGACGACGCAGCAAAAGTCTTAGTACCACGAGAACAAACACACGCTCCGGTAAAGAGGAGAGAGGCTAGAGTGGATCGAACAGAAAAAAAAAAAAAAAAAAAAAAAAAAAAAAAAAATAACAAAAAAAAAAAAAAAAAAAAAAAAAAAAAAAAAAACAAACAAGTACAAAAAAAAAAAAAAAAAAAAAAAAAAAAAAAAAACGCAAAAACAAACAATTAACCATTAAAAAACCCAAAAAGGAAAATAAAAAAAAAAAGTTCACAAAGAGCAAAAACAAAAAAAACAAAACCAAAAAAAAAAAAAAAGAAAAAAAAAAAAGAAAGAAACAACCTGCAACCACCCACAGAGAGAAAAAAAAGAAAAAAAGAAAAAAAAAAAAACAAAAAGAAGGAGAGAAAAAAAAAAAAAACAAAAAGGGAGAGGAGAGACAAAAAAACAAAAAAAAAAAAGGAAAAAGAACACTTTAGCGCGCATAAAGAAGACACAAAAAAACTCGTGGCTCAAACTGCGAAAAGGGTTAGATAGCATACTAGGGCTTAAAGGAAGAGGCGTCTGTATCGAGGGGGGGGGGTGGGGGGGGGGGGGTGGGGGGGTTTGGGGTGGGGGGGGGGGGGGCACTAGTTGTCTAGGATCTCTGTAAAGATCACAAGCACGTGCGCGAAACAATCTCGAATTTCTAGAACGTACTACTGCGTGACAGGTGAAGAAGAATCTCAAACACATCAAAACGAAAAAAAAAAAGCAAGAAAAAAAAAAAAAATCTAAGCGGGTAAAACGCTGAATCGACATGCCAAGGGAGCGAGGGAGAACAAGGCAGCGGGGAGGGGGGGGGGCTGAAAAGATGCGCGACGACACCATGGACAGCTACACTTGTCAGCACTGAGAAAAAGGGGCGAAACCCTAGAAAGGAGGAAATGACTTGCGCATACAAAATGGGTATGGGGCAGGTGGCCATTTCCTGAGTGAACTGGGTCAGGGGTTAGGTCAGACACACAGGGCAGAAGGCAGCCAAAGAGAAACATGGATAGGGGATCTTCGAACATTAAAGGCAGAGGAAAAATAAAATCGTTCGATCTTGGAGGGGGGGGGGAGGGGGGGGGGGGGGGGGGGCTTGCTGTCTGAAAAAAAAAAAAAAGAAAAACCAAAAGACAATGTGCAAAAGTACATTCCTAACAAAAAGGTTCATGCACTCTAGACGAAAAGAGGTAGTACACCTCCTGAGTGACAGAACAATGTAAAATATTTCTCTCATATACTGAAGTGGCTACTTATCCGGTCATGAGACAGCGAAAGCCTGAGCGGGAGTACTGATAACACCATCCGTAGTGTTGATGAAACAGAAAAAATGGGGGGGGACTAAACGAGAGAAACTCAAAAAATGTGCGCTCACGTGGAAGGTGGTCTCTACGATCTCTACACAAGAGCGAAGAGAGGAGAGTGCATGTGGGGGGGATTCGGAGGGAAAAAAGCCCGCGAGCTGTACACTCAAGGGGAGAAAGTCGGGGGGGGGGGGGGGGGAGGGCAGGGGGGGGGAGTCGGGGGTCAATGGAAGAGGGGGCAGGTCAAGTATACATGCAACCGCGACAGGTGGTCAGGTCTTCGAACTGTCTGGCCTTCGTAGGATTCACGGAGGTCGAACAAAAACAAACGCAAATCAAGGAGTATCTCATGTACTGCAAACGAACTGGGGGGGAAAGGCAGGCCTGAGGGAAAACGACAATTGCAGCAGGAAAAGAAAGTTATTCGGAGGGGGAAGGGGAGGGGCAGCAGCGAGCGCGAAGTGGGTGGGCTAGCGGAAGGGGGGGAAATCAGTCAAAGACAGCTGATGATACTAACGTGGGAGTGGAGGGGCAGAAGGAGTCCAACCTCCTTCTTTGCTGTAACTGGAAAAAAATGGGGAGGCTCGGACTTGGGGGGCTGACTTCTAGGACTCCAAAAAAAGAAAACCTTAGATGCTTAAATATGAGCCTCCCTGCGCGTGACTTCGTTGCACATGTCTGGAAGCTAAACATTAGGGGCATCCTCTACGTGTTCTATGTTCCTGTGAAAGGTCTGAATGGGATTGTACCTGTCGGTTTAACTCGTCTTCATTTGTCGTTTCTTCACTCCTCCTACCGACGACAGATTTCAGCCTCTTGAGGGGAGATGCACTAAGGCACAAGCAGATGCTGCCTCAGTCTTGGAACATCGTACAGAAAGAGAACTAGGGGAGAGGGCCTACCCATCCGGTCGCAGTGAACGGGATGGGTAGAGTAGAACGGGTACTCCACACAGAGGAGAGAGAGAAAAAAGACACAAAGAGAAGGAAAGTTCACGTTCCTTTCACTAAGGGGTGAAAGATCACGAAGAGACAGGACGACATTTAGGGCGTGGAGGGGTTCCGCGTAAAGGGGGACCGTGCTCGGAAGAACAGGACATCTCCTCTTCTCAACGAAAAAAAGAGTCTTTTAACTGGAAGGAGACATGTTCAAGAAAGGCCTAAAAAGCGAGGCCGGCAAGCATTTTTAGAGGTCACGAAAAGGGGAAAGAGAGATCTGTGTTGGAGTCAGAACAAAAAATTCACAACAAAACAGAAGCTTTTCTAGGACGGGACGAGGTACGGTGAAACCCGGCCTGGCAAGAGAAACTAAACAAGCCCGTGTGTCCGCGAGCGTGAAAACGAGAAATCGTAGAAGGGGAAGGTCAGAACGCTTAGCGCCTGAAGAATAAATGCATAGCCATTTCCGTCGATTCCGTGCATGGAAAGGGCACGGAAGCGGGGCTACAGAGAAGACAAAGTGGGTGGGGGGGAGCAGCTGCGGTCAAGCAAAAGGGCTCCTCATGGGGGGGGGGGACCGCGAACGCAGTGAAAGTGCACAGAGCTGCTGAGGGAAGGACGGAACGACTGGGTCCGAAAGTAAGAGACATGTCAAGGGAGAGGGAGTCAGCCTTCTAAAGATCTAACATCTAGCAGGGTGTGACGTAGACCTCGAAAGACGAGCCAAGCGCGGAACGGGGACGCAAAGCTTTCCTGCGGGGGGAGGCGGACGGGGCACATCAGTGATGGAGAGAAAGAGACGAGGGCAGGGATAGACTATCTCTTTCCAGGGGAAAATTACTCAGGAAGCAGTTTCGAATGGAGATGACTATCGGTACTGGTCCCCGTTTCTTCGAAAGGAGGAGGGGAAAGATATGAGAAACGCAGTCGGCGCCTCAACTCAAATGGCTAGCATCACAATATGGATAGTGTCAAATGGGAAGTAGGACCTCGGGTGGGGGTCCCAGCGAGGGGGTTACATTCGAGAAAACTCGTCTAAAACTAGTAATCAAGTCTGAATCATAGACGGATAGGGGGTAACAGTGACGAGATTGTTCACGGGGGCGCGACTCTGACGAAACTTCTTGCATGCAAAAGAGATACAGGCCAGTAAGATTAGAAGTGACGCGGCGGAGGGAAAAAAAAAAAAAAAAAAAGAAAAAAAGAATACTATCACAAGGGAGTTAACGGGAAGGGGAACGAATCGGCAGGGATCTTTACGGACGGGGGAGGAATGTCATCAGGGTTGAGGACGATTAGGTGATTTCATTCATGATAAAGAGAAGGGGGGAGTCAAGAATGAAGTAGGTAGCTCACTTCGTGTGCAGAAAGAGAAGAGATCAGCTGGAAGGGGCAAAGGTTCTCTGCTCTCCTGATCGAAAGAAAGAAGTAGCATAGAGGGAACCTGGAGGATCGTAAAAAAGTGCGCCGTCAGATTGGTCATGCAAAGGACGCACAAAAAAAAAAAAAAAAAACGGGGGGGGGGGGGGGGGCGGAGGTGGGGGGGGGGGGGGGGGCGGGTTATGATGCGATGCTAAGAGCGTTCATCTTACATCAGACCTCGTCTCTCATGTGGAGACAGAAAGAATGGGGGGGGCAGATGCCGAACAAGGCACGTGACTAGGAAGGGGGCAAACCGCTTTTTATAGGGACGGAGGAAGGATAACAGGTCTTAGGTTTTCTTCAAACAGGAGGCAGAAAACGAAGGGGGGGGGGGGTGGACCCCGCCGTGTGTGGAGGGGGGATTGTGTCTGGGTGGGGGGTGGGGGGGGGGGGGGTGGGGGTGGGGGGGGAGGGGAGGGGGGGGGGGGGGGGGGGGGTGTGTTCTGCATCGAAAAGGAGCTCTATGGGGTTCCAGAAAGCGGAACTCGGCAGGGAGAGTCGCTCGAAACAGAGAAGCGGTCGGGAAGTAACGTGAGACCTGCAGTATGTCAGCTTGCGGTAAAGGTGTCTCTTTCTCTAGCCACGAGACTCGAAAGGTTTGGAAGGCAACTCTCGTGATACTGCATAAAGCGAAACGTCTGCCCATTGATGTCCTCCAGAACCGCACCATTCGACGAAAGGGATGTACGGCCGAGGGTGGGGGGGGGTCCTCATGCCAATCGTAAGCGCGGACGACAAAATCTCCATGGGGAATCGCATTTCTCCCGCCTGGGTCTTGCTAGAGGCGGAGACGAGAGGAAGTCGTTCTTGAGAAGCTCACGGAGCTGACAGACATAATGGAGAAAAAACACCACCTTAGGTACTTAAAAGAAAAAAAAAGATTGGGGGGGAGAAAGTAGCGCGTAGAGCGTGACACGGGATGAGGGAAAGCAGGTATGAGAAGCATGGGGGCAAACT
>Ga0179591_1365638_pt1 | contig 15944 bp, 29 predicted proteins | sample CZOMad2_1_08_16f_FD_182891 | JGI IMG/M metagenome (GOLD analysis project Ga0179591, IMG submission 182891) | Vadose zone soil fungal communities from Angelo Coast Range Reserve, California, USA - CZOMad2_1_08_16fungal (PacBio error correction) | ecosystem: Environmental > Terrestrial > Soil >...
GAAAAGCCTTTTAAAGACACCAAAATCTAGGGGGGGTGGTAATAGTTATTTCAATAACAAAGGTGAAAGGGGGAGGGAGGATTTAAGAGAAAGGGGAAGACTCTAGACCGAGGCAAGTTTGAAGCGGGCTCTCTGTTTCGAACTGACTAGAAAAAAAAGGAGAGGGGCTTTGGGGGTGGGGGGGGAGAGAGGTCTTTACTCAAAGGACTGGAAAGAAAAAACAAACCCTTTGGATTAACAGAGGAAAAGCGGAAATGAATCTTCAGATTAAAAGAGGGGGAAGGAAAAAAGTTTTCATCTCGATCCATACCCTTTTGCTTATAAGGCTGAGGAGGGGGGCAGAATGTAAATACCAAGGGGAAGAGAGGAGACAAGAACAGACCCAGAACAAGGGAAAGAAAAAGGGGGTCAAGTTGCGTATTTTTATTCTCCGTCACCAAAGGGTGAGCTTAGCGAAGAGAAAAAAAAGCAGCGAAAGGAGACTGATAGCTGATGGAAAGACAGAGGAAAAAATCAGGAGGGGAAGGGGAGGGTGCGAAAACCAAAGGGGGGAGGAAAGATGGCTAAGTCCGTCTGTGAGCGGTGGATTGTTTTCATTTCTTGGGAAGTTTGCGTTGTCAGGGAAATCACGAAAACTGCGAATGCATGGGAAGCACCCATCGGGGAAGGATCATGAATAAAAGAGAGGGGAGGGTATAACAAAACATTGTAAAGAATATCTACCATGGCATTTTACGGGGGGAGGGCTGGGGGATAAGGGCTAGTAGAGGGAAAGGGATCAAGTAACTTCCTGCACAGAAAGTTATCTAATTATCAAAACACCAAAAAGGGGGAAAAGAAGGGGACTAAAAAAAAGGCAAACTCAGGGGTCCTACAAAAAGTTGAACTTTAAGATACATCATAAAATAAATAGGAAGAGAAAAAGAAAGAACCAGGAGGAAAGAAAGAGGACGGATTTTTAGGGAACATCATCAGTACATTCAAATCTGTCTGAGGTGGAGACAACAAAGAAGAATCACTAACATAAGGGAAGTAAGGAGAGAAGATGATTATGATAAACTGGGGGTAAGAAGAAAATTAGTGTGAACAAAGGTTTATGGGATGGTTACAAAGGGCGAGAGGAAAACAAATAGAAAGAAAAGTGTGGGGGGGGGGAGAGGGTTTCAGGAATAAAACTCCTACTTTTGTGACTTGGGGAAGTGAAAGGAGAAAGAAAATCCGGTGGGCAGGGAAGGGGAAAGGGAGTGTACTGGGCTGCTCGAGCGCGGACTCTTAACCCCCCAAAGTTCTCGGGAAAACAAGTGAAAAAAACACGGCTAATTGGAGGACCAGTTTTCTATTGACAAACGCGGTTGTTTTAAGAGGGAGACGGTTTTGCAGGGGAAGATTATCAGCTAAAGGAAAAAAAACCGGTTGGGTTCACACTGAGAGCAGGGGAAATGGAAAGGGGGAGAGAGAAGACTGGGGGGGGGGGGTTCAACAACCCACGTGAGGGCCATGTGTGGGGGGGGGGGTGTGGGTCCAGGAGTCAAGGACCCAGGAACGAAAGGGTAAATCTTGGGGAGATTTTGAAAAGAAAAATTGTTATCAGCTCTGCGAGTTGATAGGGGAAGGTGGGGTACGCGTAGAGGAAGGTTGGGTAGAAATATGCCTCCCGAAGTTTATAAAGGAGGTAAAGAAAGGGCGAAATAATTTTCGTATATGGTGCTGTTTTTGGGGGGGGGGAGGGTAACAGGAGGGGAGGAAGAGGGGGATCGTTGGGTTAGGGGGGGTTCTCTTATGAAAAACGCTATCTAAATAGAAAGGGAGTGTGTGGGGGGGAAGGGGGGTAGTCGGTCTCTCCTTTTACGCCTACTCGTTTTCACCTCGCGGAAGAATTAGGGAGAAGAAAGTCCGGAATGGGTCGTGTCTGAAGGAAAGAAGGGGAAAGACACATGTGAGGAGAATAAAGAAGGTCGTCGGAAGGGAAGAGAAAACATCGAAGTGAAAATTATTTCGACGTTCCACAAGCAAGAAAGTCTATGGGCCACGAAAAAAGGGAGGAGGCACGCATGAAAAAACGGTGGTTCCAGGGGTTTTATGAGAGGAAGGAGAATCATGGGAAAGGAAAAGAGGGTATACAAAATAAAAAGAAGGAAAATGCGGTGTGGTGGGGAAAAGTATCATCTCTAAGATATAAATTAAAAGCGTAGGAAAACAAAAAAAAAGGGCCTATAAAAAGGGGGGTTAACTAAAACTTTAAGGGGCGAAGCCGGTGGGGGGTTGTGGATGGGGAAAATTTTATTAATGAGGAGAGTCGACTTGGGGGACAAAAAGGTGGGTTTCCAAGAGAGGGTTCGACGCTGAAAACCTAATCGTATTGGTCAAAGGAGGGGACGATTGGGGGGATCTAACGTCTCGACAATCTTAACGCGGGATGACTGGAGAAACCGGGGGGGAGGAAAAAAGGGCCAAAGTAAATCAATTCTGAGGTCAGAACCAAACGGGAAAAGGATAAGGGGGAGAAGGTCATAAGGGGGAAAAGGAGGGTAATGTATTGTACAAATAAGGGGCGGAAAAAGAAACTCCCGAACGAAAAAAGCCCGGGACTGCGATTTGGGTGGGGGTCGATAGATTGAAAATGAGCCCAGTACAGAAGACAGAGATGGAAAAGTTTGGCGATCCTTTGAGAGAATCGTTATGGTGTATAAGGGGTTCACAAAATCAAGAAAAAAAAAAGAGGAGGGGGAGAGAAAGAGGGGAAAAAGGGAGAAAAACATCAAAGACCAATTCTCGAGTCGTCAATATATTATTGAGGGGGAAATGGTCCTTACAGGGGAAAGGAGGCAGAAAACAGAGATCAAAATGGCAGGGTGGAGAGGAGGGTGTTTGGCAAAACAGACCAAAGGGAGAGAATTTCAGTAATATGAGTTAGGCCGGAGAGAATGGGAAAAGAGAAGGACAAAAAGATTTGGGGAAAGGTTGGGGGGACGGGGCAAAAAAAACTGGGAACTGAAGCGTGTGTGTCACAAGGATAGGACCCACCGTGGATAAGGCAGCCAACGGTAAGTCTTTTGAGGCAGGGGAAGTCAAAAAAGGGAGGGGGAAAAGAACCGGTGATCTATGGTAAGCCGAGATCAGACAGGAGGGGAGGGAGAAAAAAAATTGGCAATGGCGCTATAAAAGGAAGGAATCAGGTCCTGTAAGAACGGGAAAGGAAAAATCCAAAACGTGAGGCAAGGAAAAGTGAGATAAGGAGAAAGTTATGCAATTCGTTTGGCAAAGTATGTCTGAGTGATCGCAGGAAGGATGGAGGTTGATATACGTACAAACGCGACATTCGGGGGTCGATGGGGGGGGAAAGTTGGGAGCAGATAGAGTGGCAGAAAAGAGGCTCTGAAGAGACACCCACACACCGACAAAAGGGATAAGGGCAGGGGGAAACTAGCAGGGAGGCTAGACATCAGGGGGGGAAGGGGGGAAAGTGGGGTAACCGGAGAAATAAGAATCATTTAGATGTGGGTGCGCGCAGCGACTGCCAAAAATCAGGTACGGTCAGAAAAGGGGGCCAGGACTCAGCTCAAAGGAAAGGAACTTCTGTGAATCTAGAACCGAGAGGACGGAGAAGGGGTACGCATCTAGGGGTCAGGAGACGGGCAGACTTAGAAATGGAAGAAAACGGGGGCCGAACCCAGAAAAACCGACAACCTGAGGTAGTAAAGGGCGGGGTCTGGGTTTTCTAAACATATACAAAAAAGAAAGAGAGAAACAAGGAACAAAGAGATAAAAGAACAGCCATATTGCCACGGAAAAACCAAACATAAAAAGAGAAAACTCGAAGAGACCTCGTCCAGGGGACTGAGTCCCCTTTACCGAGAAAGAAAGGCGAAGAACTAGAAGAGGTCCCAACCGTAATAGACGATTACAAGTAACTCTAACTCACGGGAAACAGCAGGGGAGCGGAGAAAGGGAAGGAAAGGTAGCAATAGATACAAGAAGCGAGGGGGGGGGGGGTAGTCTCGTCCGTGACTGCAAGAAAAACCCAAAAGGGGAGAGGAAAGAAACGGAAATTCCGCCTCCAGTCACAAACCTGTGTGTCGTTGCTTGAAGGAAAGAAAGACCGCAAAACTACGGCCAGAAGGGAAGAACGCAACAAGTCAAGACGACTACGGGAAGAAAGTGGATCAGGGGGAAAAAGAAGGGGGAAAGGGAAGAGGAGAGGAAAAGAGACAGTAAAAGGAAAGGAAAAACTTGGAAAAGAAAAAAAAGCGGGATTTTCGAGAGGACTTCCAATGTTTCACAAAAGGGTCGTAGGATTCCTAACAAAGCCAAAAAAAAATTAAGTTCGCAAATGGCATTCAGGGGGGAAAGGGAGAAAAGGCACATACCCCTTGGGGAAAAAGGAAGGGAGGAAAGGGGTAGAAGACTATGTCTCATTAAAGATGGGAGGTGGAAAATAGTTTTGAGGGTGCAGGTGAAAGAGGAGTTTGACTGTATGGAGGGGGGGAATGGACCAGAAGTCATATGTTCCACGTCTCGGTTGCGGTAGGAAGGGGTGAACAGGGAAAAAGGAATGAGGGTGTTCACGACGTAACTACTTGGGGTCGATACTTAAACGGCGGCCGGGGGAGGTCTGCTGATCAAGGGGGGGGACACAATGAGTACGGGTGAAAAAAAAATTCATTGTGAAGGGGGAGAGAAAGGAGTATAAAGAAAAAGAACAAGGAAAGGAGGGTCGTATCAACGGTGATTATAAAAACGCACGATGATTATGTCAATGAGACCCAAGAAGAGGGTGCAAGAATGGGGAAGGGGAGGGAGGAAAGAAAAATAACCGAATGAAAAAAACCATCACTCTGTAAACAGGAAGAAGAGAAAAGGTGAAGACAGGGGGGGAGTGAAGAAAGGGACCGTGAAAAAAAAATTTGCTCGTCGTTCATCCCTCTCCATATCTTCAAGGAGGGGGGCCGAGGAAGAAAAAGACGGAGAAGAACCCACGTTGGAAAAAAAAATCTTGAGGGGGGGATGAGGTGGGGGACTTGGACGACAAGAGGCAAGGAGGATCTCAAAAGGAAAAAGAGGAAAAAGAATAGATCAAAAAAAATTTTCATTACTCGATGAACACTATTAGGGAGAGAGTAGGACCTGGAAGAAAGAATGGAATACTTAAGGACCAAAAAAAAGGGGGTTTGTCAAATGTCGAAAAAAGGGTAGAAGAAATCCGCGAGGAAAACCATAAAAAACAAAAGACAGGGAGGGTTTCTAAAAAGAAAAAGGAGAGATCCAGCGATTGGCACAATGAAGTACAGATCTCAAAAATGCGTCAGGATGGAAGAAGAAAAAGAGTACCATGAATGGTTGACCCGGGAAAAGGACTTTAGCTCTCACAACAACAAACGGGGGGGGGGTAGGGGGGAAGAGAATAAGATCAGTGGAATAGGAAAAGGATCTTGGAGGGAGGGGGGGTGCAGGGGCCGGTTCCCTGTTTCTATCTATTCTTTAGTAGACTAGGGCAAAGGGGGGGGGGGAACCGTGAATCGGGCTCAGGTCGGGAGCTGAAGAAGACACAAAGCGGGGGATTGTTATTTTGGTTTGGGGAGAGGGACTGGAGGTAAGAACGAAGGGGAGAGGAAAAAAGGAAAAGTTTCTTCCCGCTTCAAGATTCTAATCTAGGGTTATAAGAGGGGAAGGGGGGGAAGATCGGTTAGGCTCGATGCATTACCAGGTGGAATAGAGGGCGGTCAATGCTTGGGAAGCGGGGAGGCCAAGAAAGGAATGACTCGGGAAAAACAAGCCAACCAAAGAAAAATAAACGAATAGGGCAACGGCAACGGCGCTGGGTGGCCGTAAAAGTTTTGGGAGAGGCAGCCAGAGGACACCAAAAGAGCGAAAAAAAAAAAAGGGGACTAAGGGGGGAAAAAAAAAAGGAGAAAAAAGACGCAAATTAACGTAAATCAACTGAACTTCACTGGCTAGCCGTCGTCAGGGAAAGGAGGTTTCAGGTCGGGGGGGGTGGAGGTTCGAAATCACGGGCCAGGCCGTTCTTTCAAAAAGAGGGTTATAGCAGGGAAGAAGAAAAAAGAAAGGCTGGAAAGGGAACCGGGGGAGAGGGGTCAGGTTGTAAGGGGGGAATTTGCTGTTTGCGGGAAGAGAGAGAAAGGCAAGATGAGGAATTGTTTGCAGCCAAATCAAGGGAAAAGAAGGGGCCCAAAAACCCAAAAGGGGGGTACACAATGGCAGACACAGAAAAGCGAAGAATTAGCGACAAAAGAAGTGTTTTGAAAATAACACTCCATAAGTTTAAGCATGGAGAGGATCGGGTAACGCCCATAGAAGAGGGGAAGAATGTTAAAGGGGACCAAAGACACATAAAGACCTTCTTTCTCACAGCCAGCATAAACTAGTTACCACCTCCATAATGCCTGAGCGGAAGGGTAGAGGGATGTAACAGGGTCGAAAGACCTAAAGGGGGGGGTTCTGGGGACATTAAAAGGGAAGAAGGAAAAAACAAAGGAGGAGGGGGTGGGGAAAAAAAATTTTTCATGCATCCGAACTACTTTGGGTAAAAGGGGGGGAGAATGACTCGACGAAACGAGAGGGGGGGAGGAAAGGGGGAAAGGGGGGAGTGGAATGGGTCTGCGGACTCGGCTTCGCACCCCTTCTATTCAAAGAATTCAAGGAGGAAAATGACCTTGTGGGAAAGGTTGTTCTCGTTCAGAACTGAGGGTGGGGAGGGTACGAACAGGAAAAAAAGTAGTTTTTGTCGATCTTGACGAACACGAATTAACAAAAAAAAAGGGGGGGTGGTTACCTGACGGAGGAAGGGGGGAGGGAGGGGGGGGCTGAACTTTGGGGGAAGGTAGGTGGGAAAGGAAAAGGAAGAGACCGTAAACAAGAGTCCGAATCAGGGGGATCGGGTTTCTACAATGGGCGGTCAGGAGGGGCAGAGCAACGCAAGGGGAGGTAGATGGAAAAGAGGGGCTCGTCTATGACGGTTTTTAGGAAGAAAGAAAGGAGAAGCCTTGTAAGGGGACAGGGGAACGGGGGAGGGGCTGACGAGGTCATGGGTAAAGTAGGGCTGCGGGGTTTTTGGGGGGGGCGGAGCTGGCGGGGTCGGGTCAAGAGCGCTGTTCGCGTTCGTTTAGGTTGCGTTGGTCTCTGCATCAAAAACAGCGCTCTAAGAGAAACGGGGAGGTGGGGGGGTGGGGAATTGGTGAGTCGGATGGGTCGATCACGGGGGACGTCCTAGACGGAGGGGGGGGAAAAGGCGCAAAGGGAAGGGCCTAGGGGAAGAATATCATTACTGGTGGGGGAAATCATATACTTGAAACGAGGGCTTATCATTGAAAAAGGGAGTGCGTCGAAAAGGCAAAAAGCTAAAGGGAGTCCTCAGTACGGGAGAAACCATTCCACTCTTTAGAAATGGAGACGAACGATGGGGAAGAGGGCGCAAAAAAAGGATCCAATTGGTTTTCTTCTAAACGCAGCAATCTGTCCATGCCATCGGAGGGAAGCAAAAAGGGGTAACCAAAAGAGGGGGACAACCGAAATGAAGGGGGGAAGTAGGGATTGGAAGAATCAAAATATAAAGAGAGCACAAAAGCCCTGAAGAAGGTGGTCATGAAATCAACTTGAAGGGGGAAAAGGTTTTGGATCCGGTACTGTAGTAAGAAAATACGAGGTTGGGGGGAGGAAGGGAAAAAGGTTGGGGGGACAGCAAGAAGGGAGAAGATCATTCAAAATAGTCTTGGCAAAGACAAAGAGTGGAGTTGGTAGAGAACGTGGTACTCACCACGGGTACATAGGACTATTGGGGGGGGGAACAACTTTTTTCAAGGTCAGAGGGGAAAAAAAGAGGAATTTTGGGGATCAGAGAATGGGCGGCTCACCTTCAAAAGTATACTTTTAGAAGGGGGGAAAAAAGCCGGAGGTAAAATAAATTGAACTCAACTCTGAGGAGAACGGGGGAGAAAAAGAAAACTCATCAGAAAAAAGAAAATGTGGAGCAAATCCCTTTTTAGGGCGAACTTCAATTAATCATGCATAAGACTCGATGAAAGGACGTGGGGAAGAAAGGAAGGGGAGAGAAAGTTGTTCCAGCCTGATTCAAAAAAAAAACAACGAAGGAAGAAGGAAAAAAGGAGAGAGTGTGGGAGTCAAAACGGAATATCAGGGAGCGGAAAAGGAAGGTCGCGAAAATTGGCTCAAAGGGATTAATGGGCAAAGAGAACTCCCACCCCCCGGCGCTAAAAATGGGTGTCAAGAGGAGTGGAGTTTTTGACATAAAAATGAGAGGGAGGGAGCGTAAATAGGATTTCCTACAGAAAGGGGAGAGGGGGAAGGAAAGTTGGGAAATACTTGTAAGTTTGGCGAAGAAAAGGACTGAAAAACTGAAGCTGTGTGGGGAACACCGATGAAGAAAAAAAGGGGGGGCAAGGCAGAGCTCTTCCTCAAGTTTTGAAAAACGGGTCGAATACAAAAGGGGGGCTGGAAATACTCTGGGGGGAACTAAGAAATGGAAGACGAGTCTAAACCTTAAAAAGGGCAAAAAAAACTGTGGGAAATGAAATCCCCAAGACGACCGTCTCACTTAAGAGACCAAACAGGGTCAGTTTCACAAACAAATTCTTGAACGCACAGGAAAGGGGATATATGAAAAGGTGAGAATTACCAAGGCATTTGGTTTGTCCTACTTATGATCGTGGCGATCACTTAGATTGGTGAGGAGGAAGAAAGAAAGAAAAAAAAGGCATCAGGTTCATGTGGGAGCGGGGTATGTGGGGAGAAGATCGAGGCAGAAAAGACGCGGAAGCAAACAAAAAGAACCTTTTTCGCATTCGTTCATGCCTAAGCAATAGGGGGGGGAGGGGAGACAAGGAGGGCCAAGGGAAGGGTTCCGGGGGATGCTACCGAGTAGAATCACAGGGAGAGTGTGTTGCTCTCCTTAGAAGAAATCGGATGGTCAAAAACCTTTTAGTCCCTTCAAGCGGAAGAAACAGGAGAAGGGAACTTACTCAGTTTATGCGAGAAATGCGAATGGACGGAGTAACAGCAGGTGGACAAGGAGGGACCAGGAAGAAAAATTAGCTCATCTCCGACAACCTCACCCCAAAAAAAAATCAACGGGGGAAAGGGAGTAAGCGTAGTGGGGGTTGATCAATATACAATGAATACTAAAATCGACCAAAATAATGATAACTAAAAAAAAATATGTACCGAAAAACCAACCCCCATAGACGAGAAGAAACATAGAGAACTACGGTCCGAAGAGACCGGACCGGATCCTAAAATGACGGGAGGAAGAGATTTTACCTAAAAAATTAATATACTAATTGCAACTAGTACTCGAAATCTTGGAAGGGGGATCCTAAGCCACGAGGCAAAAAACTCTAAAAAAAAAGGTCGTCGTGTGGGACTGGCGCGGGGAAGGGCGGAAAAAGAAGCTAACCACCTTCTTAGGGAGCACCAAAATGTCAGTGAACGGGGCTAAGAAAAAACCTTTGGTTGGTTTTGAAACACGGGAAATGCGACAAGAGTCCTAAAAAAAGGAAGATCCGAGGCCAGAAAAAAGATGTTAAATCGAACAGCCTCAATGAAAGAGGGAGAAGGAAAAGGGGTGGGGAGGAAAGAAAGGAAAGGGGTACGATCATCACAGTGCAGTCAATGAAATTTTCAAACGCACAAGAGTAGGAGGGGGGGGAAAGGCATTTTCAACAAACCGTCTTACCGGGGAAAAAGACGCAAAAACAAGGATAGGGATTCAGAGAGAACGGGGGGGAATTGAAAAAAATAACCTGTGGTAAGGGCGGGAAATGCTTTGGAGAGAAAAAAGATACAGGAAGGAATAATGGTGGATTTTGGAAATCGTTATGAGGGAGGGGACCAAAGGGGAACTGGGAAAGTAGGTTTACGCAAACCACAACCCCAAATAGAAGGTAAGTCAAGCTGTGCGGGGTATAAAAGTTTGGAGACGGAAGACGGAGGGGAGGTAACGTCTACTTACAAACCTTCGGGGGGGAGATAAGGAAATTCGGCGGGCCTGTGGGGGAGTAAGGAGGAACGGGGGGGGGGGGGGGTTTTCCAAGCAGAAAGTAACTTAGGGTGAAAGAAAAGAAGGGGAAAGAAGCCTGGCTCTAAGAGAAAGGATACAAGTCACCCGCACAGATCAATAATCTGTTCGATTAAAGGGAAGATAAAAAGGAAGAGGAAGAGGAAGGGGAATCAAGGGTTGGGAAAAGTATGAATGGCCTTGTCTGAGTGGAGGGGAAAAGGAACAAAAAAGGAAGAAAGAATCACGAGGGACCAAGAAGAAGGCGAGGCAAGGGAAGAAAAAGTGGTGAGTTGTCCGGTCCATGCATTGCCGATGGGTAGGACGGAATCTCTTGGGACTCTTCTTTCTAGGGAGGGGAGGGCCTCTCTTATGTCGCTTAGAGCACTTGGTGCACTCAGAAGATCACAGGACTTCAGAAAGAAACAAAAAGCGGTAACATAATCGGGAGGGACATGTGGATGTGGTGTGGGAAGAAGGATTCCGGATGTCAGAGAAACAGCTGGGAAAACAAGTAATGTCAGATGTAAGCAAAAGGGTAATAAAAATCTGGGAATAGGACACGATTAGGGGGAGAAAAAGGGAGACCGATATTACGATGATACTAATGGGCTCGCAGCCTGGGGGGAATAAGAATTAAAGTGGGTAAAGGAAAAAAAGGCGGGAAAAGAAATCGAATCACAAAAAACCCGAACAAACAGCATCTCCAGTCGTGGTGTCGGACTAAAAGAACTCTGCTATATGACAAAAAAAAACGGGGAAAAAGAGGTATCGCAAGTAAGACAAATGAAAAAAGATCTCCAAACAATTCTGGAGAGGACCTCAAGAGAGAATGAAAAGGGAATTGTTGACAACGAGGGGAAAAAGATCTGGAACAAATCTCAAACAACAGAGGAGGAGGAAAAGAAAGGGGAAAGAGAAGATAATTTTCACCTGGGAAATCTCAGGGGGAATAGGTATATGAGGGAAGATAAGGACGGGGGAAAGGGGTGCAAAAATTTATAATTCCTGGGTATTATCTAAAAGAGGGGACACCCAGGGGGGAATCGACGGTTGACGAGAGAGAAAAACAGACGGGAAGCGTACTGGGGGTGGGTGGGGGGGGAGAATTCAGCAAGACCGCACTGTCATCAGAAAAAACTAGGCTCTTTCTTCAACATCGGGGGAGAGTAAGTAATCACTCATAGGAGGTAAAAAGTTTTTGAGCCACCGACTCGTGTTGCAGATCGGAGGGGAAGGAAAAGGTTGCGAACGAAGGATGAGCTTTTGCAGGGAGATGCCTCCGTGCCGGATGGGAGGAAAGCAAACCAAAAGCAAAATGAAAGCACGATGGTGGCAACTTCGTCTGTAGGAGGAAGGAAAAAAAGGGGGTGAAGGGGGAGGACTCCGAGGAACCCAAAGACTATCACCTTTAAAATCTGGTGAAAGAGGAAAGACAAAGGAAAGCGTTAACGGATGTGACAGGAAAGACACCTGGGGGGGGGTTCGTCACTGTCTGATATCCGGGAGGGGGTGAAAGCGTGATGGGGGTGGGGAAGGACGGTTAATTGCTGTCGAAAGACTAACCGGGCAAAGGAAAGGGATGGCAAAAAGAAGGGGGGGGAGGAATCCTGAATAATAAAGATTTCTTTATCATAGTAGGGGAGATCAGTACGCATGAATGGAGGGGAAAAAAGGGGGGATGGTGCGGTGTATAAGGAGAATGAAAGTAAAAGACTATAAAAACTGTGGGGCCAAATAGCAGAAGAGGAAAAAAAAAACAACAGGGGGAACAAGCAAACTGGCAAAACATCCACAAAGATTGGAGTAGACCCAACCTTGGTGTACGTCGAGAAATCAGAAATGCGTCATCAGGATAAAGGAGAAAAAAAAACCGGGGGGGCCAAAGGGACGGCCACGGGCGGGGGGGAGATTTTTAAGTAAAAAAAGAAATCAGTCACTAGGAGGGGGCTCAAAGAAAAATCATACAGGAAACGCCTCCCTAAGTGACTTAGCGCTCTAGGCTTAAAAGGAAAGAAAGGTCTCAAGAAAAGAGTACAGGGGTATGGGGATTGTTAAAAAAGGACCGGACGAGGAAAAAACCAAGGGCAGAAAAGGGTGGGGGGGGTGCGGCGGTTTTCCGTCCCTACGACTTGGGTGTGGGGGGAACCGGGGGAATAGATCCTCAAAAAAAGAGGGCGTTTCGGTAACTTTTTAAGTTTAGGTGGACATGGAGGGTCGGGGGGGAATAAAGAGCCGAAAAAAAAGGAGAAGGCACAAACGGGCGGTCGAGAGGTGTTCGATTGCTAATCGGGGTGGGGAGGGTAAAGGAAAGCGATTTTGGGTCAGGAGAGGGTAAGCAGCAGAAGAAAGGAACGAAAAAAAAAGGGGGTGGTTATCCTGTCGCGAACTTGGTAAATTTTTCTACGAAAAGGAAAGGGGGGGGTTAGGGGGGGAAGAAAGGGGAGAAAAGGGTAAAACACAGAATGGAATCGTGTATCTATGTTAGAAGAGGTGCATAAAGTCGGAGAAAACGGTGGCGGGGCGTTACGGGGAGACGTCGAGGTAAGGGGGGGGGGAAGGAAAGAAACGAGGGGGGATAACTCCTATGAGGTTGACCTGTTCGAGAGCGTAAGAGTCGGTGGGGAGGAGGGGAGGGGAGGGGGTGGGTGGGGGGAGGGAAGCGGGATTGGGTCGGTAATCTCTCTTGGGGAAGTTGGAGGGAGTATGGGAGAGAAAAAAAATTACTACTAAATCAGGGGGGGGGGGGGGTGAGGGGGGAGGAGATGGCACAATCATGGTAAAAATTTCCTCACGAGGTGCAAAGGAAGGGACAAGGTCTTATATAGCAAATTACTTTTTAGATGGTGGACAGGAAGAAAGGGAGAACTACCAATGAGGAGAAGTAATAGATAACGTATCCCAGGGGAGCAAAAACATCGCCAGTGATCGGGATGTATTTCTAAGGTAAAAAAGGAAAGACGAGGGCGCCCAACAGGAAGCGGGAAAGAAGTGAACCGGGGGGGAACAGTGGGGGAATACTTCACCGCTAGTTGAAATCTTATCTGAGAAAAAGACCAAGGGACCGTGGTTACTTTTGGAGAGATGTCAGGGCGGCTCACCCTCTAAGAAGTCTCAGTTCCGAAAGCCAGGAGTGCAAACCATACCCGTAATAAGGGTCATATATCAACTTACAGGGAAGGGCTGGGTGGTGGATCAGGGCAAAAGGGAAGGTAATAAAAGCGGGAGATGGGGGAGAGATTGTTTCAAACGGGTGGGGGTTTGCATCAGAATGAAGAGATCGGCTTCCATACGAGTATGGGGAAGGGGGGGCAGCTTTTGGGGGGGACTTCGAAACGGTCGAAACCAAATGGGTAGTAACGCTGGATGGCTCAAATGGGTCGTAAATGGGGACAACCGGCGTTGAAGCAGCTTGAATTCGACCAACCCAGAAAAAGTAATAATGGAGAAGAGGTCATCAAGAACGATTGAGAAATATAGTAAAGTCAGCGACTAAGGGGGGTCCTCACGAAAAGACCGAAAAGAAAAAATTCCATTTTTATAGTCCGCTTTAGTGGCGCAGCGCTGGGGCCCATGGGGGAAGAACATATCACTATAACCGAGAGGAAATGGACGTGGAGAGCAATTGGAAGAAAGGACGGGTTTTCTGCTTCAGGCGAGACCAAAAAAAAAACTTAGTCTGGAAAAGAGAGAGGATGGGGAAGGGAGAAACCTGCATAGAAAGGAGAGAACAGGGTAAATCATCTATGATTCCAGAGGGGGAAAAGGGGGGAGAGGAAGGAATGGAAACGACCTCCAAAATCAGGGAACACCGGGCAGTTTGCGAGGAAAGGGGGAGGGGGAAGACAGTGTTAGATAAGGAAGATTTCTGCGAATAGAGTTGAGACATGAGACCGGACTGATGGGGGGAACTTCTACTTCTACCTTGTGCGTTGGTGGTGGCGCAGAAGAGTGATCCAGAAGGAGATTTGGGTTACCCCAGCAATGAGGGCGGCCCCCGGGGATGTATGTCTAGCAGGCTGCAGCTGCGCTTAAAAAGTGTTTCGAGGCGTTAGACGTCCCCACTAGGCGCCTCCTTGTGGGCAGTATCTACGTGATGAATAAGTCTGGTATCAACATTAGGGATGGAGAAAAAAAGAACTTTGGGAACCTTTCTATAAAAACCCGAAGGGCACCTTACTAACCTTGTAAAAAATTATCCAAACAACAGCTTCAGAAAGGGGAAAGTTATCTGGACCAATGCAAGGGAACGGGCAGGGGGGGGCCGCAGTTTTTTGATTGAGATCGTAAGGTGATGATGGAGAGAAAAAGACACCCTCTAATGGCGTGGGCGGATGGGGAAGGGTTGTCTCATCTCTATGGCACATTATGCGGGTCATCCTCTCCGACAACCCTAACCACCGGAAGAGGCCGGACGCCGACAATATTGGGCGAAAGCTCAGATTGGGACGTGTGGAAAAAGGGGGAAAAGAAAACGCGAATAATGGGAAGGGGGAGGCGTCAACGACCTCTTTAAGGGAATAAGGAAAGGGGATGTCAAGTCTCTGAAAGAAGAATGAAAGGAATCTGTGGGAGAGTCTCAACGAAAAGGATCCGCGCATGGAGGAAAGAGGAGCGTAAAAGTAATCGCTGTACTACTCACCGCGACCAAAAAAAAAAAAACGGCAAAAGGGAAGATAGATCGAGGGTTAGAGAGTACAAGCCGAAAAGAATAAATAAAAGATCCAACGGATAGTAAGGTGACGAAGCAACATGAAGGGGCCAGACAAAAAAACCATAAAAATATCCCCTACTCGACAACCAGACATCTGAAGAAGCCTAACAGGAAGACCCTTAAGGCGAAAACTATCTTCAGGAATAAAAACCGGAGGACGAAGTAAAGAGGAACGCTGAGGGGGAAAAAGATGGGCTCTTCTACAGGGAATAAAGAGGAGGAAAACAGACTCAATATGTTTTGGGCTCGATTTACTGCAGAGTCCGGATCCACCCCTACTACAAACCACCGGGTCTAGAAAACTCCCCAGGTAAGGTTCCCTAGCGAAGATAAAAAAAAGTTTTGGGGGGGGGGGAAGAGTGAAAAGGTGATCGGACTAGGAAACAAAGACTTTCTTATTCTCCAAAATAAGGGAAACGAATCGAAAACGGGCAAGGAAAAGCTTTAAAGGGCTGGGGGTGGGAGTATAGGAAGTAGCCGAGAAGAATCAAAGTACAACGTCCACGGACCGCAAAAAGGCGGATTTCAAAGAAGTATTTGTTTGGTTTTTGAGAAAGGTTGCAAAAAAAGCTTCGGGGTACAGTACCCAACTGCAGTAACAAAAAAGGTCTGAAGACAGGGGTTGAGACGCGCACTTTAATTTTATACCCTTGTCCACTTCAATGAAAAGGGAAGGGGTCGAGGAAGAGTAGGGGAGAGCTAAGGGACTGAGGGGGGGGGGAACAGAGTGATCTGGGGCGCACAGAGGGGTCCTGGGTGGGTAGGGGTAAAAGAGAATATAGATGAAAAACGAACTGGAGGGCGGACCTTTTAGACCCGCACGGAGTGTGAAAAGTTCCGGAGAACGTACACTGATGGGGAGACGTACCTGGAGATTGACGGGGAGAAGTGCTGTAACAATTGGGGGGGTGGGGTCGCAGGAGGGAAATGAAAAGGGGGGACCAAACAGCTTAAAGTGCGGGAAAAAAGACTCTTAACTTTCTGAAAACACAGCAAAAGGAACTCACAGTCAATAAGGAAGTGGGGGTGGGGGGGGGGTGTTGGAAGGAAAGGGAACATCAGGGCACAGAGAAGGATGATTAGGGAAAGCATAAAAAGAGGGGAATAAGGGAAGGGGAACGTGCGGGGAAGGGAAAAGAACAAGACCACGAATGAAAAAAACAATAACGATGGGAAACCCACAAGACAGAGGCTCAGGCATGA
>Ga0179591_1265673_pt1 | contig 15942 bp, 20 predicted proteins | sample CZOMad2_1_08_16f_FD_182891 | JGI IMG/M metagenome (GOLD analysis project Ga0179591, IMG submission 182891) | Vadose zone soil fungal communities from Angelo Coast Range Reserve, California, USA - CZOMad2_1_08_16fungal (PacBio error correction) | ecosystem: Environmental > Terrestrial > Soil >...
CGGAGTAGGGTGTGCGTTGCGAGGTAAAGTGGATGAGCGAAACAAATGGTTCGTGTTATCTAGAGCAGTACAAATAAGAATATATACAAACGGAAGGGATCTGGTAGTCTCAGGGACTGAGTTGCAAGTCTAGAAGGACACTTGCCGGATAGAACGCAACTAACAGAGACGCAGAAGGGTTGACCATGGACATAAAGTGGACAGTGTGGGAGCAGTTGCAAACCTAACTAGCAAGTCGCCGCGACAGTGAGGCAACAATACATCGCAAGGCAAGCCGGGTGAAAATGCAAACCTCAATAACAAAATTTCAACAAATTCTTCGGAGCCACAGATGGATTCAGGGGCTGGAGGCAGAGTGGGTTTAGAACAGGACCCACATATGTGGTGTGTCATGTGGGGCAACCATCTCACTTTAAAGGACCTAGTATAAAATAGAACCCACAGCAGCACACTGGTCGATATGGAGATTACTGGGGGAGATAGAAAACAGGGTTAAAAACATTACTGGCGGAAAAAAAGGTCGGGAATACCAGCTCAGTCTCCAACTAAATACAAAACACTGCTCATGTTGTTGAGAATTCGTGTAGGCCCGAACGGAAGTCCCACATAAATTATGGGTCATTAGTCTAGACATTTGAGAAAGGGCGCAGAATTCGATCCGGGTGCAGATCATTCACTTTACATTGCAATTTCATGACGCCTTGCTAGACCTGGGGGGGGCAGTAGGCTGAGCGATTTGCACCCACACCACCACGGCCTTCGAACGGGAAGTTTCTTCTCAACCCATTGGCGACGAAATTTACTTAGAAAAACCTACGAGGGAATAAAGTACAACGCAATACGATTGTGGTCTCGCTCAACGCTCAACACAATTGTAGGCCGGGCATCGGGAATTTTCATTGGAGATGACGAGGTGCCCGAATTAAGGACAAGTCGAGACCAATATGCTCTGAACGCTTTTCAACTGCAACGCTTTTATGCGCTCTACCATCCAGTTTTGACCGTTTTTATTTCAGGCGGAGAGCCCGTGGCCCCTGCGCGGAAATTTATACCAGGACATGTCTTCCGAGAAAATCGGTGATCGAGTGGGCCTACAGTCCGTTGGGCGGCCAAAGACAGAGGTAGGTGGCGCTTTTCAATGCGTTCGGTTGGGATGATCTGAAAGCATACACGCTAACCGTGATGTTCCGTATTAAAAACTTTCGCGGCGGATTGGCGAAGTGGCAAAGGCACGGAGGCGGCTCCTCACTCATTTTGTGTTGCGCATCAGCTCCAGTAGACTAAGGACAGTCTTTAAAAGTTCCTATGTTCAACACCTACCCCCTCAGCAAGGTCAATGACAGAAGGACTGTCTTCAAGGAAATAAGTCATGTAAAGAAGAATTTACTGCTTAAGGCCAAACAAACCCTATAAAAGCTTTTGGGGGAAACTGGTAAAATACCCTGCAAACGGAAACCGCGAGAAATTTCCTGCCATCGCCTAAGCAATTATACTTTTGAAGCGGGAACCGCTCCGGGCGTTTTTCGTGTTTGTATATGCGACGTCGTCCAAGAGGATGAGGCGAACTATAAGTGTGTCTATAACCATACCTTTGTTAGTTGAAGGGGGGCTCAAAGCAGCGTACAAGAGGGACTGGACGGACAGAAGAGACTTGAATCTCTTCATTATGGCGCTGAAGGGGACGAGATTCAAAGAAGAAAAGTAGCTCGTAGCATTGGTTCAAACCTGCACAAGGAAGAAAATCTTAAGAACCGGGGACGGATATCGAAGATCAACATACTTTAAAAGTCCTCTTAGAATTGCAAGTCCCATGGGGCCGTAGGGTGTGGAACCCTCATCATATAGGGTAATGTAAGCAATCACCTGACAGTCAATTGAGAGTCAGACGCTGAGAACGCAATCACTTCCGCACCTTAATTGAGGCAATAGACTGGCGAGAAATGTCTGGATGAGGGATCATAAAGCAAATTTGTTGAACTGACGTGTCCCTGTCCACTATGGGCTTGCGAGTCTACAATTGGGAGTCATTGTTAAGGTAAGGTGTGCAAACAAGGGGTAAAAACATGCAGCCGAAAGAAAATGTTGTGTTCTCTAAGAATCAGGAGTTTTGGCATTACAACAGTCAAGCAAAAAAAAAAAGGTCACGGGCAATTACATCTAAAACGATGTGTCCACACATGCTGGCCTAAGAACGTTGTAGGCAAAGAATATGGTGAGCAAGAATAAGCAGGAATTTCCACGGTTTGGCAAATGTACGTAAAGGGACAAAAGACGCACAGTCAAAGATCAGAAAAAAAAGAACCAAAAGCCAAAATACGCAGAAAAATCACCACAAACTACTTTCAGGACAACCGTGAGTACGCTGGGGGGGGGGGATAGACTTTAAAAATCTAAAAGGGAAAAGGAACACTAAAAAAAACCCCACTGTTTTGAGGAGACACTACAAATAAAAAGGTGGTGTGGTAACAAAAGAAACCATGCAGAAGAACCAACGTAAGCGAGCTTTAATCGGGGTTCAGCTCAAAAGCGGAAAGTGGTCATGGGTCGGGGAAGCGTGGGGGACTACGGAGGCTAGATACATTCAAACTGGGAAATAAGTTTGGAAAAAAGCTAACGGAAACAGAGGAAAAAAGGGAGTACCAGAAGCCAATTGGTAGACCGAATCGGAAAAAATTTAAGTTTATGGACAGGAAACTGTCAGTTGTGGTTTCGAAGATGAAGGGAGGAAGACTATGGGATCGGTGGGCATCTGTGAGAGGTAAGGTAGAAGTGGTAGCCAAAAGACCGTAGGAAAAATGTCACGAAGGAAAGCGTGAAGGGAGGTATAGGGACATAAAGGCGATGTAAAAATAAAGCGACAAACGGGGGATGAGGGTTGGACAAAGAGAAGTTACGTGTCTAAAGATGAACAAAATAGGGGAAAAAACAAGAGGGGAGGCTCGTGGTAACCAGAAGGGAACACGGAATGATCTCATCACGGGAAACAATTCAGAATGGGCATCAGAACACATGAATGGGGGCAGCAGGCGAAGGTGTTGGAAGCAATCCGCAAGAAGACTATTTTGACTTGTTCTACACCGGAGGCCAGGGGGGTCTTGACCTCAAAGGCGGTTACTCACCCACCAATAGGTCTGGGTGATCCTACGATATTGCCTTCTTAAAAAACCACCCCAGAGCCTAGCAACCCAAAAAAGTATGTGTGGAAAGGAAGACGGGGGTTGCTTCATAAATCAGGAGAAGAAAAAAGTCTGGAGTTAAAAAAAACTGATTGTGGCGCGTTCGGCGTCCAACAGAGGACGTAAAGTGAGTTGAAAAAAAGGGGGACAGGGAAAGTAGGAGTAGGGAGAGTAAAAAAAAAGAACTACGGAAAATGGGGGTTTTCAGTTGTTGGAGAAATTAAATAGGGGGGACAGGGAAGATTAAAAGGAAGTGGAAAAGACAACGTCATCTCAAAAAAAACCAGAAAGGGGAGGTTGCTCCCTATCTGGGGGGTTTGGTGCGGGGAAAAACAAAAAAACAAACACGGAGGTGACAAAAAACCATCACGGGTGGGCGCGGGCGTTGGAACAGCGGTACAGGGAGGAATTACCGGGGGTGGACGGAAAAGACAGGGGGAAAAGGTAGAGAAAAGGAACTCTTTGGACCTGGAATACCATGGACCCCTCTCTCAGTCGACTAACGACCCTCACAAGAATAAAACGAACTCCTTCGAGCGCCGAGAAAGGGCTAGCTTCGAAAGGGTTCGGCGGGAAGGGGAAGGTGCCAGTAGAAGCAGGGATTGATAAAAAGGAGGTCGTGAAACAAAATAAAGAACGAGCACAATGGCAAGGAGTAAAAAAGAAGGGTTGAAGGAATCAGAAAGATCGCAACAATTCACTATGGAAAGAGAAAATTGTAGGAACACCAAGGAAACAAGTGGTGAATACAGTTCTGAAAACGGGTATGAGGGTAGGAGGGGGAGGGGGCTGAGGTGGGGGGCCCGTCAAACAAAATAAAGGGACTTAAGATGCACTGGGTTTACACCAGGGGGCACTGGTGGGGAGGGGGGGGTAAAGAAACGATGGGGACTATACTATTTGTACAAACCAGAAAACTGGGACATTTACCAAATGGGAAAATGCGGGGAGGGGAAAGAAAATGGGCAGGGGCGGCACACTTTAACTAGGGTAAAAGTGATATGCAAAAGAAATCGTACGGGTGTAGGGGAAAACAAGGGGCGGGTTAACACAGTTGGAAGAACTAAAAAATTGAAAAAAACAGGGCAGTATGTTATAGAAACATGTAAGGGAAGGGACTTTGTTGTATATTTAGTGGGTCGATTGGAGTAAAAGGTCTAGATGGAAGGAAGAGAGGGCCTACTAATTTTTTAATTATACTGGAAGGATCACAAAAAAAAGGGGAGACATTGGATAATCAGAGAAATCCCAGGACCGTGCGGGTGGGGCGTTGAAACAATGGGTGGGATGGGGTAAGGGGGGGGAGAGTGTATGGGGATAATGAATAATAGAGCAAGAGGGAGTGTGGAGCTAAGAACGATTCTTACTCTAGGAAGGAAACATGACTCACTTACATTTAACTGTTTTCAGCACATCATTCAGCGCGATGGGGTCTGACGACGACGAAAAATGAAAGGGGGGGTGGATGGGAGCGATGCTGATCTCAACGAGGGGCATGTAAGGAAACGGGGTTCACAAGAAGTTGGATTCAGGTTATCTCTTGGAAACAGACTAGGGGGAATGCGAGGGGATATATGAGACTGGGCTTGAAAAGTTCAAGAGAGCCATCAACAAAAAAGATTCAACGAAAAGAAGGCCTCAGGTGTCTACTCACGGATTTGAACTCAATTGGTAAAGGCGAAAACTGACAAGATCCCTAAACCCAGTATAGGGACCGCTTTGACTGGACTGCCGTTTACACTTACGATAAAGGTTAGGGAACCGTCAGCGTCAGGTGTAGATCCAATCCACAAGCCCCCTACGGCCAGTCAGGCTCAAATAGCTCGATTTGCCATTTCAAGGACGCATATAGTCCGGCGGTCCCGCAGCTCGTTCCCGACGCTCCCAATCGTGGTTCTCAGCTTGTGAATCGACCATACTTGCACGCAAAAAATAGGGGGGGGTAGGGGTGGTATGAGTAGCAATTGAGTCCAGGGAGCCAGGCTTGAGGGGACAGGATTGAGTTTCCGAAATGAATAAGGAAGGGATCTTCGGAAGATGGGAGAAAAGTAATTGGGTGGTTGAAGGGGAGGTTCCAATATTAAGTGAAAGAAGAGTCCTCGACGGAACGAGGCGGTAGGGAGGAAAAGGAGAAAGAAATTGGAGTGCAGACAAAAGGCATGGTGAACTCCAACCAAGAGAACAGGAATGGGGAATGAACGTGGACTAAACTGGGGGGGTACTGGAAGGGTCCCCCATAGACTGGGAATCTTAAGGAAGAAAAGATACCCTGAAGAGGACTAAAGGAGGCGGGTGGCGAGTTAAAAAGGAGGGCATTCATTAACATTCCAAGAGGGGGAGGGCATGGGTAGAAAGTCAGTGTTAGTGTATTGTAAAGGTCTTCCTCTGAACTAAGGTAACCAAGGTGAGTTGGTAAGAAGAAGAAGAGTCAATAGCCCCACTACCTGGAAACCCCCTTTGACCAACCTTCTGGGATTTCTGAGAAACACAATAATGGGGGTATGCGCCAGGTGTGATCGATGCTTTTTTCCCTGTCGGGCCAAGGGTCTTTATAAGTTCTCTAACGAAGTGTGTAAGCGTGGAGGGGGGGGGCAAACTTGGGCGCAATCAGGAGGAAAGAAAAAGAGGAGAAAATGTGAGGAAAAAACAGAGTACAAATGAGGCGGAAAATAGGGGGTTTCTTTCAACAGTAGGAGGTGGAGGGGGGGAAGTTTGGGTCGGGTGAGCAACGTAGAGACTCGGGACCTGAGTTTATGGGGTCGGTGGGAATGAAGACTGACTAAGAGAAAAGGGTATACGAGGGGGGCCCAATGGGTATGGATGGTTTTACGATGACACTACGTGTCACCAGTCCCGGGGCGATAATATCGAGAGTAGTGAGATCAGTGCTAGGTAGAATGTGGGGGAATCGTCGTAAGGGTACCTGGCAGTTAGGAATTAATAGTGGTGCTGGAAACCTTCATGGGGGGACCTTGGGGTCCGATTGAGAGGCAGTAAAGACGCGACCTTCGTTGGAGAGGTAGGCTATCGTGGCAAAAAGAAAAGATCTGAGAGGGGGAAAGCTGTTTTAGTAGAACGTAGGTATTCATGGGACCGACTAAAATAGAAACCCAAGTCGTCTGGCGGGTCTCGACCGGCGATTCCCGGCTACGTTTAATGCTTGTCCAACACGGAAGATGTGCCCCACAGGAAGGTGTTTGGGAAAAGGGGGGGGGATTTCTTTAGCTAGAGGGTGGCCTCATCGACGGCGCCTCACAAGTTCAGGGGGGGAAAACGTATTGCGACAAAAAGGGGTCGCGGCAGGGAGAGCCAAAAAAAAGATTCGGGGGGACCAGAAGAAACCCATAACATGGGTCTGGAAGGGGGGGGGGGGTAAACAGAGGCTATGAGAGGAGGGGAAAAGGGGGAAGTGTCGGAAAAAGGAGGGATACGTTCGGAAGAAAGGCTGCAGTAGAGGGAAATGACAGGCCAATGAAAAACAGTGGATGATATGGGTGCTTGGGAAAAAAAAAAACATTTCTATAAGAAACATAAAGTGGGGGGGGAATCACCCAGGGAAGCTGAAAAAGAAAGAAATCCGAAATTAAGGAATACACAATATAAAGAATAAAGGAGGGATGTGGGGAAAAGGGGGTATTTACGGGAAGGGGGAAGACTCAAAAAAAGGCTGGAAGGGTAAGCTGGGTGGGTGGGAAAACCGGGTGGGAAGACATTTTGTGGGGGAATTGGTGGGAAGGAAATGAAGGAGGTGCCTTTCAAGAGTAAGGGTAAAGAGGAAAAAAATCGGGGGAGGGCGGTAGAAGACGCGGGAGCAGAATAAAACGACACCAAACGGCCAGGTGGGGAAAATATGAAGGGGAAAGAATAGGGGGGAAGAAGGGGAACGGAATAATGGTGTTGAAGGGAACTACAGTAGGTAAAAGGGAATTCATGATGGAACGAACGGAAAAAAAATGTAGTGGGAAAGGGGGGCAAAAAAGTGGGAAAATCTACCCCTTGGGGGGGAGGAGTGACAAATCAAAAAAAGAAACCTGGGGAAACAAAAAAAATAACGGTAGAGGGGGGGGGGATGGATCTCCGGGATGGGGGGGGTATATTTAGGCGTAAAAAAGGGGTGGCAAAAAAAGGGCGATTTGTAGCGAACCAAGGGAAAGAAAAAAGAGGACTATGGGGGAAGAGGGCTGTAAGGGCGAGGAAAGTTTACAAGTGAGCAGAAAAGGGGCAGAATCAGGAAGTGTAAACAATAAGAAAAAGATCAAGCAGAAAAAATTCTAACACCGGGTTCTGGGGGGTAGGGCGGGGAAAAGTAATTCGTGCCTTATCGGCCTGGAAGAGGTTCATACCAGATTGGGAAGAAAAGGGGGAAGGCAAGGAAGAAAGGTTGGGGAGAAACATATAGTAGGCACGCCATTAGACACCAAGGAACAAAGTGGTGTAGGTTGAAAGTGGGGAAGGGGGGATAGTTTACCAATATTCGGGTCGTAAGGGCGACCAAGAAGTGTTTGATGAGGGGGAAGCTCGCAAAAAGTAATCTCTCCCCCCACCAGAAGAAAAGGGGGGAGTAGTAGGGGGGGGGGTGGTCAAGAGGGTTAACTTTGGCCACGAGGGAGAACCACCAGGGTCATTAACACGGAGTTGAAGGAAGCAAGATATTCAACAAAACCTCGGTTCGCCCAAGTGAGACGTGGGAGGGAATGGCCCCCCAGTTAGGGGATGTCAGCAGGGCAAAGGAGAAGGCAGGTACGAAGAAATTACAAGACATACCCTGTAGAAAAAGTCGAATAGGGAAGATAAGAGTCGTGGAAATGATTGGCAAGGGGTCACAAATCTGGAATAGACCTTACACACCTCCATGAAAAAAAAAAGGGGAAGAAACCACGGTCTGGGGTACACTGATGCTTCGGAATCAGAAAACAGAAACTAATGCCAAGGGATACTCTGGGGAACAAAACGAATTGGGTAGCCACGGAATAAAAAGTAAACATCTGGTACGAGTCGGAAAGACGAAAAAAAAAGAAAGGGGTCACAAAGGCTTAGAAGAAGACGGGTGTCTGAGCGCGCTCGCCCCCGACTCTGGGGGTGAGAAGTCTCACGGGCTAGTCGTCAGCAAAACGGTGTACCGACCAATTACAAAAGGTCAACGCTCATCGAAAAATCGCACTAAAACGGGGTAAGCGGGCAACTACCGTGTGTCATTAACTACAAAGAGAAGAAACAAATAGATTCCAGGGGGGGAGGTTTCGCAGACGGATGTAAGGGTACCAGACGAAAGTTTAACTGTTGGGGGAAGTATGCGGGGTGCAGGGACTAGGCATTGAGGAGCAAGAAAGGTGTAAAGGGGGGGGAAAAGGCAGATAAAAAAGACTCAGGTCCCGGGGAAGCAGGGATCGGAAGGTTTAAAGAAAGGGGAAAAAATAAGGGAAAAAAGAATTATATTGGGTGAAGCTCTTATGATCGAATGAGCGGGTAAACATGCAATCGCTCCTGGTAACAGAAGCATCAAGGGAAAAGCTGTCAGGGTCACCCGAAAACCAAGAAGTCAGGGATTGCTAAAATGGGGACAGGGGGGGTGAGGGTCAGGTCAACAAGGGAATTGCTTCCAAGAGACAGGGGGGTGCTGGAAGACGGTAAAAAGAAATTTAAAAAAGAGGTTTCCTGTGACGTGACATATTGGCAAACAGAAACAAGAAAACTAACAAGGATGGCCAAGGAGAAAAACATATGTTATAATTACAAAGAAGTACAATGTGTAGCCGGTGTACCGGAGGTTTTCAAGGTAGTCCAGGGGAAAAGACCTTTCACGCAGGATTAGAGGTACCTTGGGGGGGGAAGGAAGTACGGTATACAAAAGGGTATACCCAACAGAGATAAAGCTTTTTTCAAGTGGTGAAGAAAGGAAAAAGCTTAAAGCTACTCAGGGGAAGGTCAAGAGAAGGACCTTCAAAAGGGGGAGGGGAGAAGAACGCTATGTGCCAGATGGTTTCTGGTGAGACTTTCCAGAAGAAAGCCGTTGGAAAGACTTTCGATATGCGGGAGTAATTCTCACATCACGAAAGAACTTTGTGGGTAGAGGGTGGAAACGAAGGGCGGGGACAAGAATTGCGGACCTTTCGCTGGGCGAGGACTGGTCTTGAAGGGAAAAATACAAGTACTTAGGGAAGCAAAATAAAGAAAAAATGGAAAGAGGAGAGGAAGGGGGGCAACAATAAAAACCTGATAAAAAAGAAGTGGACCTAAGAGGTGAAAGCCACCTGGATACCAAACCCCAGGAAGGTTCGGTCAAGAAGATACCGGAGGGTTGCAGTGGAAAAATTGCGAAACGACGTGTGGGAAGGCAGAATGGAGTAAGACTCGGGTCGGTTGGAAGCCACCAGCCGACTTAAGGGGGCGGTGAACGCAATGAAGGCCCAATCAAGGAAAAAAAAGTTCAAGCCAAACAGAAGAAGATATATGTGGCCTTGTAGAGGCAGAACAATTAAATGGGGCGTGGGATAAGAATGGAACTTAACGAGGGACTTACTGACGTCAAGTACTGCGAAAAAAAAAAAGGGGTAATAAAGGAAAAAGGGGGAAAAACACAGAAGCTGCGTGTGGGCTAATGCAAAAAGGAGGTAAGTAGGGGGGTTGAGCAAGAGGAAAACGAAAGGGGGGGAAGGGAGAGGACAAGGAGAAGGGGGGGGTCCAAACCGAGGAAGAAGAGTAAAAGAAGGAAAGTGGACCTCATGACAAGGGGAAAAGGCTACGACGCTGGGTGCCTTGGACTTTAAGCAGAAAGCATTAGGGGCACAAAAAAACATAAAAAAGAAAAAGACAAAAAAGAAAGGCAAGGCTGCGGTGTGTTCCTTTAACACTGGGGCCAAGATAAGAACTCAACGGTTGTCGGGCAGGAAAACCACAACCTACATCAGGAACTCCTGGTGTTGGATGGGGGGTTATAAAAGGCAACAGAAGGAAAGGGGGGAGGGGATAGCTTGGAGAAGGTCAGGACTTGGGGGAGGCTTGGACCTCTTAATAGGAGGAGGGGGGAGCCCGGGATTGTGCGAACATAAGAGGTCATAAGAGGACCCTCCACGTGAAACAGAAAGCAGGGAGCATTCGAGGACGAACACTGATGGGAGGGGTGGCTGCCGGGGTAAACGGTACACCGTATGGGTGTAAATAATCTCGGAAAAGGGAGGAGATAGTGGTCTCAAAGGGTGACTCGGGGAGAGAAAAATCTGGAAGAAAATAAGGGCTGGGAGCAACAAAAATGAACACCGGGGCCCTCCTCTACACCTGAGGGGTTTAAGTCAAAGGACAGCGCACTCATGTACCGAGGCGAAACCCCCGACGGCCCCCCTGCCAGGGGAGAGGCGGTTGAATAACTTCAGTCTTGTAGTATGATCCAAGCACAACACAGGATCTTTTCCTGAACCAGAACGTGGAGTGGGGGGAAAAGGCCCAGGGCACTAACATCAGTAGAAGCTCTCGCCAGCCCAAATAGAAGTCATGAACCAAATGGGATGAAACACCTGTTCATTCTTGCTGCTCCGTAGTCCAAAGTCACCCTCTTCTGGATACACCTACGGGCAGATGATCTATCTACTCATCGCAAAACCACAACCTAAGCTCATTCGAGGTAGACGGAGGAACAAGGGGTGGGCGGCACTTCCATGGGGGTCACGAAACAAAAAAAATCCCGACCCGATTTTTGTTGGTCCTGCAAGAAAGAACTTCTCGGAAACAAGAAACCCAGCTCAGAAGAAGAAACACCAAGAGGTAGAGGAAAAGATGATAACTGGTTGGGGGTTTCAAAGGAGAATGAGATGCGTAGGTGCACAAAACAACTGGGTGGGGGCGTCTGCTGAAAAATTGCTGTAAGAAAAATTACTAAGGGGGTAAGATACAGATTATTCGGGGTCTTCACCTGGAAATGAAATTGTTTCTCCACAGTGTGGAGCAGGAGTGGGTATTGGGGGCGATATACTAGAGGGCAGGAAATGGGAAATGAAGACAGGTCTGGGACGCAAGGCCATGGTTTTGGACTGTTGGCGCAAAGAAAACAAGCGGAGGGGGGGGAAACACAAGAAGAAAGGGTGGTTAAGGGATGTTCGGGGCGAAAATCAAAAGGGGAAGGATTGCCTGAAACGGTGGACTAAGTCTTGACACTGTGGACTGGTCTTCTAAAAAAAAAAAGACCAAAAGGGGGGGGGGGTGGGAAGGGGGGGGGGGGGGGGTGGGGGAAAGTGTCAGGGGAGACAAAGGACCCTATCAGCATCAAGAAAGGAAAAAGAGATACACAACTTGCGCGGTAGGCCGACAGTTAAAAGTAGGTGGGGAGCTCTGCTCCCTATGCCGTTGGGTACCGCGGTGGTTGTCAGGTCCATGGCGTCCCTCTAGGAGCCCAGCGTTCGACTAAAGAAAAAGAAAATTCGAGGACCGAAAGATCTCACCCCAAATTAAGATTTTCTGCCCCTCATGAGGCTAAGCGGGACTTGCTATTGACCGGATTGTCTACAAATAAATTTCTCGGTTGGGAGACCACAAATGTGAGGGGTGTTTTGGTGTTGATTCTTTTGAGATTTGCCGCCGGGGGTCCCTGACACCAAATACCTAGGTAGGAGTGATGTCCAAACCGCACCGCACCGAGCACCCAGCGTCTGGGGATGAGCTAGCCAGGGAGCAATAGATGGTGATGGGGGCTTTGGGGGGACGGGGTAGGTTTGTGTGGGTTTGACCGAAGGCTGGACAGAAATTGTTGCAAAGCCCAGGGGAAAAAAAAGTTGGGGAGGAAAAAGGCCGAGTGGCAACGAATCTCCAATCGTGACTAGCGCTGTCCCTCTTAATGCGTTGTGAGACAGCTCTCGTTCGGGCGGAGGGTTCCAAGCAGAAGATTTTAAGGATGGGTTCACGGGGAAACTTGAAAAGAGATGGGTACAAGCTAAAAAACAAAGGAAGGATAGGAGTGTTTGGAACCTTGTGTTAAGTGCGGAAAAATTTGTCTAAGGAGTACCTTCCCACAGAGGGGGGAAAGGGAAGGACCTCAGGAAAAAAAAAGAACGAGTAGAAGAGAAACCCGACGAGTGGTGACGAAAAGGGGGTCACGTATGTTTTCCAACCACATCCGGAGGAAATACAATAACTGGGGGGGCGGGTAAGGGGGGAGCCGACTAGGAGGGCTAATCTCACTCAAAAAAGGATTAGGGAAAGTGATCCATCAAAAAATGAGGTCTGTCTGGAGACCAAAGGGGGAGGGTGGTCTATAAGGCTGTGTGGAGACAACTTACTTAGGGACAGCGTTTGGGGAGGGGGATGTGGGGGTCGTCTGTTGCCAAAAGAAATTATAAACAAGGGCCATTGTGGAGTTTTCGCGGCACATTTCCGAAAGACAAAAGACATCAAGTCTAAGAGAAGGTCCTCCGTGGACCGGGACATCCTGGGAGATCACAGGAAAAACGCAAAAAGTTAGGGGGGGGGAACGTTAAGGAAAAGCCCTGACTAATAGCGTGAGAAAGGGTCAGAATGGTAAGAAAAGTGCACATCTCAAAGCACAGAGGGGGAAAGTAGGCCGAAAAGAGACCGGGGGAACCGGGAAACGGGGGGGGGAGAGGGTGGGAAAAATCGGACGACTGAAGGGGCGGGGGCTGGGGGGAGAAAGAGGATTATGGGCGAGGACCAAAAAGGGCACAAAAACGGGGGAGAGGGGTCAGTTTCTGGCAAGGAGGCCTTGCTCATGGGGATCAGGGCAAGTACGTACAGCTGGACACGTGAGACGGGGGTGGGCGCGGCCAACAAGCAACCCATAGAAAGAGGAGAAATCGAAGACACGCCCTGGGTCCGGCTCACCTGGTCCAAGAGGGGGTGTTAAGCTGGGACGGGAAGCAAATGAACTTTTGGGTGGTTTTCAGATATTTGACATGTTTTCGTACGCTAGGCCTGGCGCACCACTCCGTGGTTACGACAACAAAGGAGGCTTGACATTGTAGATACACGCCCATGACCATGGTCTCTGGTGGGACGACAAGAAGGTGCGGACAAAGAACAAGGAGAAATACTGAGTTTTTATACAATAGGGGGGGCAAATCAACTGGGAGCAGGAGTGCAAAGAAAAAAGGAAGGGAAATCGGAAAAAAAATAAAGGCCTCTAACAAAGAGTATTGCGTAAATGTGAGGGGGAGAGGAAAAGAAAGGAAAGGGACGGGTATGCCTCTAGAGAAACTTTATGGGGGTGGATTAGTTACCTGGGAAGGGAAAAGACGGTGGTCAGGGGGGAGAACAGAGAACAGGGGGGAAAAACAAGGAAGGTACAAAATGTAACTTTCTTTGACTACGAACCTAAAAAATGTGTCGGGTTGACCGTTCCAAAAGACACAAGGGGAGTGAGTAGCACTTTTCATGTTTTTGGGTAACCTTGGGAAACGTGAGAAAGTACGTCACGGTTTGACACGCAAGAGCATCCAGCTATTTCTTGTTAAACGCGGCTAGCTACCGGAACAAGAGTCTTCCCGTCTTTAACTTTGGAGTTTTCAACGTAATAGTCGTAATATAGTTTAGGGGGACTGGTTGAGGTTCAGAGCAGCATAACAGCGTGACCCTTTATGTGGGAGGTGGGGGGTGGGCGTTCGAATAGAACTCAAGTCAAAGAAGGAAACAGGGGCGAAGGAAGGCTTTGGACGCTGAAGGATTTGGACAAAAAGGCCCGTGAAAAAAAAAACGAATAACTATGTCCAAGGTAAAGACTGTGGCGGTACTGTCTGAAAGGGATGACGTGGAGGGCCGCAAGAAGAAAGTTTCGGGTCCAAAATTCCGGTGGTGAGCCGGTTTAGCTCGATGCATTCAAAAGTATTTGAAGGGGGGTGGGGGTTAGAGCAGTGACAAACTGCAAAACCCGCTCTCAGAAGGGTACGGGGGGGTGATGGAAGCATCTGGTAAGGAGACTACATGAAAAGAAAAGGGACTCGGAATTCCTCCTCTAGAAAATTGTCCCGCGAACCGGAAAAGGGTGGTCCTGGGGGGGGGGGTGGAGGGAGGGAGAGGATCGGTGGAGGCATGACAGGGGGTGACTTTCTGGATAAAAGGGTGACGAGGGGGGGGGGGGAGGTAGGGCATGCAATGCTTTGGGGAACGAAGACAACAAAAAAAGGGGGAGGAATGGGGGGGTTATTAAAACGGTCAACGACTGGGGGGGGGAAGTGGAAAAAATAGGGAAGGACGGGAGCGGGGTACAATAAGGAAAGACAAAGGAACCGTGTCAGGGAAGATGGAATACATGATGTGGAAGTGACGGGCGGAGACATGAAAAAGAAATGGGGGGTGGGAGAAACCAACTGGTTAAAAAGCGAAAGATCAGAAATTACAAAAAAGACAGAAGAGGTATTGGGGAGGGGGGAACAGGGGGTGAGAGTGGGGGAAGGACAACGTGAAAAAAGGGGTCGAATGGGGACGCTTTTGATGGGAAAAGACAAAAACAACAAAAAGGAGAGCCATCCACATACGGTTGGACAGCGTATGGGACTTGAAGAACTGGAGGGAGGCGAGGGGGAGGAACAAGAGGAAAATCGTGGGGCTTGGAAACCCTTGCGAGACGAAAAAAAAAAGGGGGGGGTCTGGAAACAGAGAGGAAACTTTGAGACCCTTAAAAGGGAATATTTGCGGGAGCAAATTTGACGACGAAGGAGACATAAGAAAAAGTATCTAAGAGAAAATGTCAATAAAATGAATGTGTGCCACCTGGGGGAAAAAAACAGAGAACGTACCATACACCAACCCACGGGGTCGACAGGGTTTCCTTGTGAAAAATAATACTAACAAACAAACGGTGTCCCACCATACAGAATATAGGGGGGAAAGCGTAATAGAAGGGGAACCTTGGAAAAAAATTGAGGCTTAAATTGGGGGGGCACCAAACCCCCACTGGCGGGGGAACAACTCTATCAAAAAACAGGAAGAAACGATAACCCGCTTAAGCGTGAGTGGGCCAGCCTTGCGGGAAAACGCCATTGGGGAAAAGGGGCAAAGCAGAAATGTGGACAAAGGGGCAATTGAAATGAAAGGGGGAAAAAATAAACAAGATAAGAATAAAAGGACAGCAACGGGGTTGTTTTTTAGGGAACAGGAATTGAGGGAGGGGAGCATTAATGAGGCTTTGGAAACCGTGGAGGGGGCCCGAAAACGAAAAGCAACAAAGGGGTGGTAAGGAACAGGAAACCGCGATTAAGACCGACAAATCTAAATAAAAATTCACCAGGCTTGAGGGGGGTGGATAATGTGGGGGGGGGAGGTTACGCTCTCCGGGATAAGAAAGAAATTTTGTGAGGGATGCGCGAGTGGACCACCTCTCTGGAAAACAAAGTAAAAAATGTTCATAGGGTTCTTTAGGGGACCATACTACGAAATACAAGTAAACCTCGTATGAGCAGAAAGTAACGAAGGAAGACAAACGAGGGAGGGAAACAATTCAGTGTGGCAAAGAAAAATGAGTTAAAGTTGACTGAAACAGGCAAGTCATTGTAAAAATGAAAGAGGGCCACAACTCGAATCCTATAGAGAGCGAGGATGGATCTCCCTTGCGCAGGGTGGATGACAAACTTTGGATCGGCCACTCCTTCAAAGGAGGAAGTTCAGGGTCTGGGGGGGCGATGACATTCTGCCCCCCCCAGCCCCTCCAGGTGGGGAGCCTCGGGCTCAAGGAAATACATATGTAAAATCTTCTCAAACAGATGTGCGACTTTGTGAACCCCGGCGGTTAAAAGTGATAAGCCCTGAAACCAAAGCCTCGGGTGCCGAA
>Ga0179591_1301196_pt1 | contig 15939 bp, 18 predicted proteins | sample CZOMad2_1_08_16f_FD_182891 | JGI IMG/M metagenome (GOLD analysis project Ga0179591, IMG submission 182891) | Vadose zone soil fungal communities from Angelo Coast Range Reserve, California, USA - CZOMad2_1_08_16fungal (PacBio error correction) | ecosystem: Environmental > Terrestrial > Soil >...
AGCCAAAGCCCACGGCCAGACGACAAAGGCTTTCCGATTAAGAGAAAAGAAGACCGACCAGGCCGAAGGGATACAGGGACAAGACTGGAAAACGATGGTCTACCCCGGCAAGACACCGGTCAAGTGGCAGGCACTGAAGAACAAAGAGCCTGCTGGGGATGACGGGGACAGTGAATGAGGTGGTCGTTCATCGAGAGGGGGGGGGGAAACGTCGGCAAAAGGGGGAAAAAAAAAAGGAGAAAAAAAAACAGACCAAGCCCTCGCGAGAATTGAAAAAAAAGAATAAGTTGTTTCTACAACCCGGAGGGATAGAGAGCAGCCCATCTACCACGAAAACAATCACAAAAAGCCCTGGTCGAGTCGAGGAACCGAGAAGAACAAAAATGGGAAAGCGAGTGTGACCCGCCCGAGAAGGAGTAATCAGGGGGGCCACGCGAAAGGCGGGCGGCGCTTAAGCGGGAAACGCCCAAATGGAGGCTAAAGGGCCCGGGAACTCAGAGAGAAAGAGCCTCTCAGTAGACTGGAAACTTTAGGGTTCAGAAACAAGAAGCTCGAAAGCATTTGATCACATTCAAAAGGGAAGCACCGGTGGCCAGGAACCACGAACTACAGAGAGGGATCGCCCCCGGGCCAGGGATCTCTAAAAACGCAAGAAAAAAAAATTAACAGAATTAATAAAGAAAAGCACAAGAACAAGGGCCCCTGGCTGGGAAGAAGAAAAGCAAAAGACTGGACAGCCATAGGCCAGGAGTGAGATAGGAGGATAACTTCTAGTTGACAAACTCACGCTAACGCGAAATGGCTTGTAGAACCAAGGATAAGTCGGAAGAAGAACCAAAAAGGAATCTTTGATTCCGCAGAGTAACGCGCGGCGAAAACACGGGGAACCCTAGTGGAGAAACGGGGGGGGGAAAAAAGGAAGCACACCTTCAAGGAGTGCTTCCACGAAGGCGAAATGGTTGTCAGGTCCCCAGGAGAGAGGTTAATTGTTTTTCTGAAGAGGGCTTCAACGCCGCCTCAAAGTGCACTGTAAGGAATTAGGAAAAAGCTGTAAAAGAACCTGGGAAATAAGCCGACCGTAACCTTAAGAGGCCGGAGGGTCCAGTGGGACCCTTGGTTCGAAGGCAGACACCCTCCCAGGAAGAGGAGGAAGTAAAACAAGGAAGAAGATAGGTCATTAAAAAAGAACCAAGAAGGGGAAAAAAATGGGATCCTGGGGAGGAAGGAGGAGGCCAGGGTTCTTAAAAAAAGAAATGATCAACCAACACGGTTAAGGGCTCAAGCCTTTGACCGAATTGTCAAGACAGAACCCTTCTTCGGCCAGAAGAGAAAAAAAAAGAGAAAAGGGGGGAGAAAAACGTGAAAGGGGGAAAAGTTCAAAAAAAAAAACGAACTACGAAGGGGGGGGGTCATCGAAATAACCGATTCGTCGAGCAAGGGAAAAGGGATACTACCAGAGAGAAGGGGGGAAGACAAGGAACAGGAAAACTAAGAACCAACCCCACACAGGAGATCCGTGCAACAAATTCCTGCACCGGGCGTTACGCTTTCACGGGAGGGGAAGCCGCGCAAAGGGCCAAACCGGAGAGCGGGGGGGTCGTCCAACGCGGGCGAAAAAAGGGCGACCGAAAACAACTTTCCACATGAAAGAGGGGATGGGGAAGAGGGAACCGCCCGGGGACGTAAAGGCCGCCGTTGACTTACCAAAGTCTCAAGACAAGCCAACAACAACGGGGAGGAAAAGCACTGGAAGAACAAGGGGGGAATCACAGCCGCTTGAAGGGGGAAAGAAAAAGAAAACCCAGGTCGGAAAAAAAACTAAGGCAAAAAGCAAACTTGGCAGAATCACCGTCCTGGCCCAAAAAAAACGCCCGGGCAGACACAAGAAGCCACCAGGAGGGCGCGGGACTGAAATCCCGCCGAGTTCACAAGACCTCAGTGGGGCACGGTGCCACTCAAAAAAAGAGAGACATTTACAGTGGGGTTTTTTCACGCCGACAAGGCTCGGCACTGGAGGCGACCGTCCGTGGGTAAAAAAAAACAAAAAAAAAAAAAGATCACAAAAAAAAGTAGAAAGACTTAGGCAGATCGGAGGTACGTAAGAAGGGAGAAGAGCCACCAGCCTTAAAAGGGGGGGAAGGAAAAGACTGGCCTGTGGGGCCTAATAAAAAGAGGGGGACGGCACCACTGAACGATGAAGGGGAAAATCTGGTATCACGACCGTGAGCACGCCGTGGAAAAAAAAGGGGAAGAGAAAAAGAAGAGGCCTCCCTCCAGGAGTCAGAAAGGGGAAGATCACCAAGGAAAACAGATGAAAAAGAAAAAACCTTGAAAAGTACTATCAAAAGTAAGAACTGGCCAATAAAACCAGTTCCCACGCCCAGAGGAAACGCAGGACGGGGCCCCGAGAAAGAAGGGTTACAAAAAGGGACAGTGAAAGGTTCCCCGCATTCGACCAGAAGAGTGGAAACTTGGTGTAATAATATGGGACACACGACCGTGTATCCATGGAAAGAGCACCTCCGCGTCGCCCCCAAAAAAAGGAGGGAAAAAAGGAAAAACAGTTCCAAGAACCGTGATTCCATCATAAAAAAGGGGTGGGCACGAATTATACGGAATTGGGAGAGGGGTGGACAGGGGGGAAGCGAACGCGGAATCACAATCGAGACGGAAAAGGTGTACAGTAGACGAAAAACGACTGGTCTCAAAAACAGGATCCCATTCCTAAGTAGCGAAGGGAAAAATTATAACTGAGAGGGGAAAAGCATCACCCGCGCTTTAAGAAAGACAAAAGTGGGTAACAAGAAGCGCCGCAGGGGGGGAAATAATCCTCTTCAGGCCAACGAATACGGAGAAAAGAAGTGGACGGGAGGCACCCAAGGGGTGGCACGTATCTCTGGGAGTCGAATTGTGTATTGCCCTGCCTCCGGAACGCCAAGGAACAACCATAAAGGGCCTGAGGCCGCCTTAAGAGGTGAAGAAAATAGGGGGGGGTTTTTCCCGGGGAAAGGCACATAAGAAAAAGAATCTGCGAGAAAAAACAGAGATCCGCCTTGGGGAAACAGAGGGAGGGGAGACCGTTGTAACTTACTCCAGGCAAGGAAAGGCGTGTTCGGGTAAGAAAGATTCTCAAAAAAGTACAGTCAAAAAAAGGAAATACCCTCCCTCCATGAACCGACGATAAGGAAAGGGCCTCCGGCTGCCCCAAAAAAGGGGACAGTTCCCGCGAAAAGTTCAAAAAAGGTCTTTACCGTCCCCTTGAATCACGGGGTCAGAGGACCCCCATCTAAGGGTCGGGAAAAAAGTGGGAAGAGAAAGAACAGGGCCTGTTTTGCGCTGGGGGGTGAAAAAGGCAAACCGACGTCGGAGACGTCCCCGAGTCCCAAACGGGGATGCCTTTCGCTGCCCGCGGTCTTGAACTGGGGAAGAGTTCCCCCGCGTTACGGGGGGGGTCAAACGCAAGTTTCAAGTCAGGAGAAGACCAATCACAGCAAAGGGGTCCTGGGACTTAACCGCGGGAACTGTGAAGACATCAACTGGGGGGGACCGCGTCCGGGTAAAGAAAAAAAAGATTCGAGGGTTGCCCGGGAATCTTTGGAAAGGGGAGACGGGAAAGTACAAGGAAGAACAAACGAAAAGAGCTGAAATTCTCAACTTAAAACAAATAAGCGCCGGAAGAAAAAAGACTGGCAGCCTGATGCGGGCGGGAGAAAGAGGGGGGGGAGCGGCGCCAGAAGACAGAGAGACTGGGGGGGTCCCCCCCCAGTGCACTGACAGTACCCAGGGGAATAGCCCAAGAAAACAAGCAAAGTGGGGAAGGTCTTTTTCAAAGGGTGAAAGTGTAAAGGGTCGCACAAGTGGCAAAACAAAATTTAGGGAAACTGGGGCCCAACGCAAAGGAAACAATAGCCCACAGGCAGGCTACTTAGGAACGAGGTCAACGAACCGAGTTTTGGGACAGTGGGGGAGTGTGATCCCTGGGGAATGACTCTTGACTGCAACAGACCAAGAAAAAGGGGGGGGAGAAGGAAAAATAGGAAGACACCCATTCTGCACACGCAACAAAACCCGCGAGATCCAAGTCAAAGAGGAGTGGCTATTCTTGTGAATGTGAGGGGACATTAAGAGGAGGGGGGGGCACAAGGAAAGCAAAGGTGTTTAACTTGAAGAACAGAAAAAAATCCTGACCCCGGTTTTAAAAAAGAGGGGAGGTTTGGGCCTGGCACAGGCGGAGGGACCACGGCGTGTGTCGGGGGACACAGTTCTCCTCAGGGGGAACAGGAGGGTACCTGGTCAAAAGAGGGGTTCCAAAGCAGTCCCGAGGGAGGGAAAGGGTACTTGAAAAAAGACCGTCAAAAAAAAAGAAAACCGATCCAATATGTTTCTACGGGAAGAAAGAAGGAGGACGTGCTGCAAACAGTGGAAAGTAAAGATGCTTGGTCCAGCCTCGGGGAGGGATCAGGCGGGGACAAGGCACCGTAAGAACCCTTATCGGGAAAAAAAAAGGAGAAGCAACGCAGTCCTCGGCTCGAACAGAGTTCACAAAAGGAGAGGGTCTCTGCCGGAGAAGAAAAGAAAAAAGAACCAACGTAGGTCGGCGGGGGTAAAAAAAACAAGTCCGCGAGGAGGACGTGGAAGATACAGGGGGGGGTCGTCAAGAGCATTCGTGGGAATGCCCCGACAAGGGACACAGCTTCCTCCAAAGGAAAAGGGGAAAGAGTGAAGCGAGGATGGAGAAAAAAAAAAGCAAGGTTTGGTGGAACGAGAAGGTGAGAAAGACGCCTCTAGACCAAAAACACGCGGAGGATGAGGGAACTGGAGCCGAGAACCACCTGTGTCACGATAGACATTTTCAACAGGGGGGTGCGGCAGGGGGGGCCCTAGATGAGGGGTCCCCAACTGGGGGAGAAAACCACGAAAAACGGAGCTCTGGGAACCTCTGGTCGAGAAGGCAAGAGAAGATGAACTACACGCGGGAACTTCGTTCACGGGGGGAAAAATAACGGTCCCTCGTTGCCTTTGGGACAGATAAGGAGAGTGACTGACCACCGTGGGGGGGGGAAAAAAAACAGAAGTCAATGGAGAAAAAAACTCGAACACACGTCAAATCAGAAGGGGGGAACGGTGGCGGGGGGACGGGCAGGGGGTGCCCCAAAAGTACCAAACCCGCGCCCCCTGTGACAAAGGGAAGGACACGCCGAACCGGCAGATAGGGAAGGCACGGATCATGAAGACGCCGGAGGAGGGACCTGGGGGAAGCAGAGAGAACATGAGAGTCCCCGGGGGAAGGGAAAGTGGATGATTCATAGCGACGACTCACACTATCTAGAGGGGGGGGGATACAGCGAAGGGGAAACTGACCTTCCACCGGCTCCCGAGGGGGGGAAAAAAAAGGTGGCGCTTGGAACTGACGGGGGAGGAGAAGTCGACGTTGAGTCAACGTGCACTACCGAAGTGGGGGAGGTCCCGGGGGGGAGTTCACTTTCGGTGCCTCACTGAAAGAGGGAGCAACCAGGACTAAATGCAAGGAACATTTTCGGGGAAACTAAACGTGAAAAAAGGGGGGACAATACCGACTGGGAGAACCCTCACGAAAAACGAAAAACAGAAGGGGCCCCGTGCGTGGACAAAGGGCCACTACTTAAGTGGCCCCCATACACAGCACTCAGGGTCGAGAAAGGGGGCAAAAAAGAGATCCCGAGGGCAATTTTAAAACGGGGGGTTCATTCAAAAGAAAAGACGAGAACAAATTACTTGGGGCCTCAACTTCACATCAAAGTGCCGAAAAGAACACCGCCTTCGAGGCAAAGGGACAACACAATGGGGGGGGAGAGGGCGGATAATGTTTCCAGCCGGCTCGGACTGAAGCAGTGGTAGAAAAAAATTTCCCGGTCGGACCAAGTGAACGGGGAAACACACGGGGGGGGTCAAAAAAGGAGAAGAACACTTGCAAAAGAAGCGCGGAGGTAACGTTGGGGAGAAAATGGCTTGCAAAACCTTAGGAAAGAAAAAGGGGCGCGGGGTCAAAAAAGAAAAAGGCTTGGTGGGCAATCTGGGGTCGGCGTCGCCGGCAACTGTCTGGAACAGGTGCTCCGAAGAGGAGAAGGGTTTGCGGGAATGACAATGGGGTAGAGAAAAAAAAGTCTGTTCCGCCCTCGAAGGGGACGACGCAAGAGAGAAAAAACAAACAACAATTAAAGTGTGGAGGGGAAAAGAAGGAAACTCCTGGAGGGGCTACTAAACCAAGTCGGGCCGCTCCCCTTCGAAGTGGAGAAAGAAAATGACGCCGGTAGGGAAGAAAGAAAACCCTTGAAAAAAAAACCCTTCGGTAAAAGAGAAGAAAAGGGAAGCCAAATGGGGTGAAGCTACATCATCTCCAAGAGAGCGCCCCATGTGTTCAAAGAAGGGTTCCACGGCCCTCCTCGGGGAGAAGAGGAAAGGGGGGGGGAACTAAAAAAGAAAAGACTACAAGAGGGGATGACATGACCCGTTCGTACCGGAGATTCGACGATTCCAGAAGCCCAGCGGACCAGTAACATGAGACTGAGAGACAAGAGGCTGCCGCGGTCCGAAAAAAAGTTTGGAAAGGAAAAAAAAAAATCAACCGGAAAAAAAAGAGGGGCACATGGCACTCCCTGAAGACAGCGAAGAAACCTAAAAAAAGACCCCCCCCCTAAATCGCAAAGAAAGAAAAAAAAAGGTCTCCAATGAAGCCCATTATGAGAGAAAGGAGACAGAGCTTCTCACTGGGACGTAATATCGAGGGGACGGAATTGGGCGAACACCAGGGAGAAAAACAAGCCAAAAAAAAGATCCTCGCGAACTGGAAAATAAATCGAGGGTGCAGCAAACGGGGGGGGAACTGGGGGGTTAAAAGCCGTCATTTGAGACCCGAGGGAGAAGGGGGACGAGGCAGGATACCAGCGAAGGTACCGGTAAGAAAATTGGGAAAATCCACGCCGGCTGGCACTGTCTCCCTAGGGCGGAAGAGCGAATACAAACAAGGAAATTTGCCAGCGCCCCCGAAGATGGGGGGGGGGTCAACTAGGGAACTGTTTGAAGAGGAAGGGGGGGAAGCACGGGGTCTCCAGCCGGGGCAATCCATCCTAGCCGCGGTTGGTTAGCCGAATAAGAGAGAAGACATCACTGGGCTCACAAATCAAAAGTTTAAGTTGGAAAGGGGCGTTCGATGGAGCGGACTCACATCTCCCCAAGGGCCCCGGAGAGGAGGGCCATCCGCGGAGGGAGACTGGGCTTCACTCTGGGCAGGGGTCACATCCGTCGCCGATTGTTCAAAAAGGGAAAGACCGTCAATCCCGGAAGACTGTTGAAAACGGGACAGAGGTGGATGCCGTCTTCTACGGGGGGGAGAGACGTTGTCGAGTGAAAGAAGGGGAGACATAGGGTCACAACCAATCCGTTTGGGGGGGACAAAAAGCCCCACCCGAAAGGAAGCGAAAAGACAACGATCGCACCGCCTAAGGGAGGAGGAGAGACGTGGTTTGAAGGGTCGGGAAGAGAGGGGGAGGGGTAGAGGGGGAAGATAAAGTTCTTCCCAGTATGAGGGCTCAAGATAGGAATAGACAGAGGACATAAGCTCAAAAGAAGGAGAAAGGGGGACAAACTCGGAGGCCAGGGAGAAATCTGGGAAGGAAATTAAAACAACCGAAGGCAAAAATGGAAGAAGGTGCCCATCCATCAGCTCAGAACAGGGGGAAAGTCACAAATGACAGGGTGCACGCTAAAAATCCGGCAAAAGCGGCGCCAAAGAAGCCGCGTCCGCCCCTGAGGAAAAGGAAAGGGAATTCAGGGGACCAGACAAAAACATACATAGGGGGAAGGCGACCAGAGGAAACGTCAACAGGCGTTAGACCGTGGCCGAAAAAAAACTCCACGAGCCGAAAAGCCACAAAAAGGGGAACGTACAGAAAAAGGAAGCAAACGGAAGGGGGGGAAGAGCAAAGAAATGTGGAACGGGCGAACGTGAGCCCACAACTAAACGGGAAGTCAACTCCGAACCATAAACACAAAAACAAACACTCGTGGGGGACTGGGCTCGCAAAAGCTCCGCAGGGCAGCGGTTCAAAGGGGCCAGGCCCATAGAAACGCGAGCCAACGATGAGCACCGCCCCACTGCCCGTTACAAAGTACACCGCCCAAAAAACTCCCACAGAAACGAAAACAGGCGGGGGGGGGACGTGGGTGAAGAGGAAAAAACGAAGAGAAACACGGACAGGCCCCTTATTGACGCTGTTGAAAACACGAAATGAAAAGAAATAGCCACCCTCAGAACGGAGCATGAATTCCAGAAAAACCAGGGGGGGGGGAAGTTTGGGGAAGTGGGGGGGAAAGGTTGTATCACGAAGAACAACAAAAGAAAAAAAACGGTTAAGGAAACTGGTACAGAACAACCCAGGAATTCCCCGTGAAACAAAGAAATGAAAAACCAGGGGATTTCATCAAAGGGAAAAAAAAGGGAGGAAGTGTGGAGTGTACGGGAAGGTTGGCGCCAGAGTAATCTTCGGTGAAGGGTGACACTCCGTTTAATGTAAAACAGGGGGGAAGACGGGCCCGGTGAGAGACCCGGAGGGTGGGGAAACTTGTCCGGCGAACCAGGGGCGGGTTGAGGCGGGCCCTCTCAAAATAAAAAGAGGGCCTCTGCCGGGCGGCGATGTCCGGAAGAGGACAGCAAAGTCAGTTGGATTGGGAGGGACGTGGGGAGGGTATCCATTCCATGGGGACCGATACGGAGGAAGGAGGGGACGACGACGCCTGGGGAGGGAGGAACGTTCCCGAAACTAGCGGCTTCCCAGACGGGAAGATGTTATGGGCGAGTCCGCGAAATCCCCATTGAAAAGGGTGAGTTATCGCACTTCCAAAAGAAAAACCGGCCATTCCGCGTGCGAAGAAAAAAAGAAAAGGCGAAATCTAGTCACAAAGTGGGAATGCTCACGTGGGAGTGGGAAAACAGGCATTACGGGTCAAGGCCGCGATTCAATAAGGAGAGAGGTCTTCAGCTTCCGGGAAAAAGGAACATCTACGAAAATGTGGAAGAAGGAAAAAAAAAAAAAAACGAGGATGAAAGGATCAAGTGGGTGTTTCAGCCGCGGGAGCCCCAATCCAGAGAAAAAGAGGGAGACTCGCCTTTCGCCGGAGAAAGAGGAAAGCTCTTTGAACAGAGGGGAGACCTGGGAAGCTGAGGCGGGCGCAAAAAACACAAAAAGAAAAACCGGATGCATGAAAACGAAGGGCAACTCATAAAAAAAAGAGAAAAAAAACTAACAGGGAGGTGGGAAAAAAAACGACAAGAGAAAAAAAAGACCTAAACCCGGAAGGGCACGCGCCGATGTACGAAACAGAAGGGTTGCAGCCCCACGAGGAGGGACGGCTTAAAAGAGTCATAATCCCTGGCCGTAACGGGGGGGAACAACGCCTTACCGAGGACACGACTCTATTAAAAAGTTCTGACCGACCGGAAACAAAAATCTGCAAAAAAAACAGGCAAGGAAAGAACGCCTACTAACTTTCTGGATCCCAGGAGTACTCACAAAAAGCGCTACGCCCTCTGAAGATTAAAGGGAACCGCGCCGAGAAACTACGCCGGGAAAAGGTGGTAGTCAAGAGGCCCAAAAACATGTGGGAGAGAACGGGGGACCCCGGCGCTGGCCATAAAAATCACGCGAGCTTGGCGGTGCAAAGGGGGACGGGAAGGTAAACGGTCGAGTAGAGAGTACAACCTCTCAAAGAGTTGAACGGAAGGTAAATGGGAAAGTGGTACCATCAAAAAGGACGACGCCGACCGGGACAAAAATGAAAACCGATTCGGGGGGAATGGGGGGGGCGCCCGGGAGGGACAAGAACTGGTAGACTTTCCCAGCAGAGCCGATCGTCATGTGAAGAAGGAAAGACCAGTAAGATCCTGGAGAGAGTTGGGAGCAAGGGGGCAGTCAAAAAAGTAAAGGAAAGGAGTGTGCTCAAGGAAGCAGAGCAAGTGGGGTCCTCCCTTAACACCGATCTTCGGCCCAAAAGACTAAAAAGAAAAACATGGGGATACCGGAGAGGGGAAAAACGGAAGGCAGGGGAAAAAGTTTCCCAAAGAAAAGGCGAAGCGTACCGAAAAGGCCGAAAAAGACGGAGAGAAGGGTTGTCGGGAAACAAGTACCTTTAAAAACCAGAAAAGAAACGTGGGCACCCGTGCTCACAGGGGAGTGAAAGGGGCACTTACCAAAAAAAAAAAAAAACCCAGACGGAAAAGGGAAAGGGACGTCGCCGCGCGCAGGGCTGGCAGACGACTAAAAAATGCGTTTGGAAACACCTTTATTAAAAAAAAAATTCGGGCCGCGCTTCAGAAAGAAAAAAAAACAAGACGAAAAGAGGAAAAGAGAAATTGTATCAAATCAGGGCACCGAGACTAAAACCGGCGAGCTCCTTGAAAAAACACAAGAGGAGGATATGCCACCCTCAATGAAAAGAGGTAACAGAACGAGCCCCCAGGGGCTTTCCGGGCTTCAAGCACCCGGCAAAGGCTTACCAGGGGACAAATCCAGAAGGGAAAGAATCAGGAAGAAGGGGAAGATGGGTCCCAGGACCAAAGGGCGGAGCATCGGCCTGACAGGGAACAAACGTGACCTCCTATTCCGTGCCAAGAAAGGGACCCCGAAGGAGAGGAAAATGAGAAACAACCTATCAAAATCCGCCAAACAAAGGGCGAAAACAAATTCCTGGGACAAGGACTTTTGGGGCCTGGAGGACCCTGACATAAATTGAGCACACCCGGGATCAACGCCTTGGAAGAACCGGCAAGGGAGAGACGATAAAAGGTTGACAGAGAAAAGGGGGGGAGGAAACAAACCAGATAGGACCACTGAAAGGCGGGGGGGACCGGGAGTGGATGGCCGCCGAAAGGGAGAAAACGAAAACCTCGGCCTCGAGGCGGAGAGGGGACGGCGTCAAGTTGGGGGGAATCGGTACTTGCAGGTCCACCGACGACCAAGCGAGAAACTTGAGACGAAAGAAATCAAAAAACAAGAACAGTGCGGGCAACAGGCCACGCCAAAAAGAGAGGGGGCCAGTCCTCACATGACATGCCAGGTTGCAAAACGGAAGACAGGCGCAACCGGGGGGGGGGGGGGAGAGGGAACTGGGAAAAGAGAGGGTTTACTCGTAGGACTACTCCTTCGCAAGCTCTAAAAAAAGTGGGGGGGAAATGATCATCATGAAAGGTGGGAGAAAAGCGAACGAAGGAGGTAAGGGGGGAAATGCATCCCTGCCGGCGGGGAAGAAGGAAAGTTCGAAAGCGAGAGAAACGGAGCGGTAACAGCAGAAAACAAACAGACTAGATTAGAGCGGGCCCCAGCAGAGGGGAGAAGGGCGAAGAAATGCGTGCACGGGCAAAGTCGAAAGGGAGTGTTGTTCCTGGGGGGTTGGGCTTTAAAAAGAGAAAGAGAGGGGGCCAGGGATCCGCCGTTTCCAAAGGCCCGTTTTGCCAGTCGAAACGGGGAAAAGCAAGAAAGGGGAGTAGTGAAGAGGGGAAAGCAGAGGGGCCAGAGCAATGGAGAGGGAAGGGGTTGGGTTGTAACGGCCCCAGGGGAAAAGCACAAGGGGACGCTCAAAACAAGGCGGTCGGGGCACAGGGAAACAGAGAGCTGGAACACCAGGGGCGCATGGGACGAGAGAGGTGGGTAGAGGCGAGTTAATCCAGAGGGGGCACACCGACGACTTTCTGACCTACCAAGACCAGGGAGAAGAACGAGGGCCCGAGAGGCAGGGGCTTAATCATGGGCATTCAGGCAGTCAAAAGAAGCAATACCCTGACCTGGTCCACTGGAAAGCCTCGCGGGTGAATGTGAAATGGGGGAAAGGTAAACAAACTAATGAAGGACACGAGGAAATCGAGGAGTTCCGCCTGTGCTGGACAAGATCGAAGGGGGAAGGGTTACCTAAGACACTATTTCTTCGCGATCAGCGTTACCGAGAGCGGGGGACACTTGGGGGACCCGCTAAGGACAAAAAGAAAAGAAGAAGGAAACTTCTGACAGGGTGGGAACCATACCAGTTAAGCCGAGTCGCACAAGGGCCCTGAGAGGGGTTTGAGAAGTATAGAGAGAGTAATAAAATAACCCCCCTAAAACGGGGGGGGGGAAGCCCTCCGGAAAATCGCGGGAAAAGGGTGGGGACTAAAGTCCCTGAAAAAGAAGGAGAGATGCCCCAACGCGCCCGGGAGGGGGTTAAAACGTCAAAACCCAATGAAAAGTTATCCCGACCCGCAACTCCATGTTTGGAAAAAGGGGAAGGCCAGTCTACCACAAATTACACTCACAGTGAGGAACTCATGGAACAAGACAGGGCAACCCTCAAAATGAAAAGTAAAACGCCGCCGGCGTGCGCGACCTTAAGGAAAGGGGTTGGAGTGTGGGGGGGGAGGGGAAAGGGGGGGGGGATGCGAGGGGAAGGAAACCGGTATGGGGGGGGGGAGGGAAGAAGATAAACCCCAGGGGGGAGAGAACCCGCCACCATAAAAAGAGGGGGAGTAATCCGAGCACGCAGGGCGGGCTATTTCCACTTTTCATAGGGGGGTCAAGCGTAATAAGGCCGGAGGAGCTTTGGGACTGTAAAAAGGAAAAGGAGCCCCCGGTGGTGGGAGGTTCTGGATTTGCTGAAGGACTGGGACGCTGGGGAAAAAGCGAACATCTCTAGACCAAAGAAAGAAAGGGCAGGGCCGCGTCTAAAGTTGCGGTCACAGAACAGGAGGGGGAGATACTTCCCGCGAGAAATGAGAGAAGAGAACGAATATGGAGACGACGACGCGACCGGATAACAACCCCCTTCAGTGAAAAAAGAAAGAAATAGGAACAAAAAGTGTTCCCGGGCAGAAGGGGGGGGTCAACTATCCTTCCAAACAGTAGGAAACAACTTGAACGCGTAACGGCGGAACTCGAGGAAACAACAGCGGCGCGCCTGGTCGGGGGGTCAAAAATCTTCGACCAGGCGATCGGCCGAAAAAAAGGAAACGCTCCTGGCCACTCTCTCAAGAATGTCACACGGGGATCAACAGGGGAACGAGGAGTACGTGTGACAGTCGAAAATATGAGAAGAGAAGGGCGTTGGTGACGCGCCTTACAAAAAATGGGGAAAAAAGCGGGACCGGCCAGATGGAACATCGGGTAAAGGAAGAAGAAAAGGGAAAACCGGGGTTGGGTTGTTCAGCGGACAATCGCTCATGAGGACAAAGGAAAGACGCTCCGCCTTGAAAAAAAAAAAGAAGGCAGCTCTCAAAAAAAAAAAAGAACGGCTACAAAAGGGGGAGGAGGGGGAAAGGAAGGGCGGAAGGAAAGAAGTAAATGAGTCGTGGCCGCCTGCTCAAGGGAAAGGCCTAGACAACGAGGAAGGGTTTTGCGGGGGCGGAAAAAGCCCAGACAAAAGGGTTGTGCAACTCCTGGACATGACGGCACATGCAGAAAAAAATCTCGCCGATCGCCGCGGGAAAACAGGAAAAGTCAATGAACATCTAAAAAGGGACCGTGCGCAGCACGGGTACAACAACCAGGCACCGCCCGACCTTGTCCTAAGAAGGAGTTAGCTCAGCGCCGAGAAGAGAAAACCCGACTCTAGGGCGGGTATAAGAGGGGGGGGGAGGAAACATCATAAAGCAGAGACAAAGTGCTTCAAGAGAACAGAGAACTAAACGGAAAATTAGACATCCGTGCCCACCACAGAGATGTCGACAGGGGAGGGCAGGAAGGCTAGTGCTTTGGGGGACGGAACTCCTAGGCGGGCCCTGGCGCAAAGAAAAGGGGGTAAGGATCTTCGTCAACCCGAGGAGGGCAGGTGAGTGACCTTGAGGTAGCAAACTGGGAACCCTCGACGCCACCGGTGAAGAAGACGAGTAAATGCCGAGGCTTAATGGGGGGGGACCCGCCTCCTTGACCTGATATTTACCGAAGAAGAAAGCGTCCATTTCGAGACTGGGAGGGGAAGAAATAAGTGGAGGAAAAGTTCAGGGGCTCAGGTTCTTCCCACGTGCAAAAAGGTGCAGTTAAAAAGGTCCCGTGCTCAGCTTTGTGGGAAAAAAGGAAGACGTGAAAATACCATACTTCTTCAACAGAAAAGGAAAAAAATTTGGGGGGGGCTTGGCGAATGAAGACCGACTTAAAAGGAAGGGAAAGAAAAACGAAATCGAGCTGACAACAAGAGAAAGACAGGGGAAGCCAAAACCAACAAAAGAGGAGATAAGGGCGAGAAAGGAACAGTAGAACACACTAGATACTGCCTTTGGCAACCCGGGTGCAGCGCCTCTGCAAGGAAAACGCGCGCACGGAAAAAGGGAAGGAGTCTACGCGAGCAAGAAGGGTTGAGAAAAAAAGAAGTGCTTGAACCCAACTGGCAGGATACCGCGTCTACGCTCGTGGACTAACCTACAGTCATAAAAAAAAACAAGGAGAAATAGGAATATGAATTTTCTTCCAGGAGGCGCGCCCCGGCGTGGGACCTGAAATCTTAAAGAAGGAGATCACAAGCAAGAAGGGGGAAGAAGAGCACCAACTAGCCTGAAAAACCCGCGGGCAGCAGCGTGGGCCAGTTCCCCCCCCCGGGCCCGCGCCGGGCCGAATCACAGGAGAAGTCAAGCGCCCGGGTGAAAAAAGGGGGACACCAAGACGGGAGAAAGAGACACAGTGGGAAAAGGGGGACAGGTCCAGCCTCGAAGAGGAGAAAAAAACCGTCGCCGGACCGACCGCGGACAGCATAGAAATCGATGCCATCCGAAGTCAGGGAAGGAAATGGGAAAGGACGAGAAAAAAAGGATTCCCGGGGGAAAAACGTAAACTTATGGCCGAAGACGGCGGTGTCACTTACGACCAAGGCCTGAAAAAAGGTTAAAACGTGAGCAAAAGGGAAGAAAAAAAGCCAGGATCAAACGAAAAATAAGGAAGAAAAGAATCGGGGGGGTTGGGACCAGTATCTAAAAGGACGAGCTGCCTGCCTGTAGAGACATCAAGGACGGATGGCGCCAAGAAAAAAAAAAAGCCAACCGCGCAAGAAAAAATAAGAGGCGTAAATTTCCGGAAGGGTCAATGTACCACGGGTAACTTGTCCATGACTAAGACTGAAAACAGGGACGGGTGACGAAAGAAAGGACCAGGGACCGTGCAGAGGGGGGGGCAAACAGAGAGGGGACAGCCCCGGCGCAGAGAAAGAACGGGATTGGGACCAACAAAGAAATTCCAGAAATGCCCACCATTGGGAGAATTGATAAACGGCCGGACATGGTTAGACGGGGGGGAAGCGGCAGGCAAAGCAAAAAGAGAAGCGGGGTGTATCGAAACATGAAAGGAAATCACTTTCAAGCAAAAAAGTCGAGTAGGCGTTTGGAAGGCCGGACGCCTGAAACATACAAAAGGCTATAGCGGGCAGAAGAAACTCTGGTGGGAAAAAAAACCTGGAAAGAAGGCGTCAAAGCGGGGTGGGTAGAACTGCCGAAGGGCAGGTCAGGGGAGAGGGAGGCCTCAATGGGAAAAAACGAGAGCCGAGGGGGGGGGAAGGGAAGAGGGGGGCCTTCAAGACAAAAAGGTTCCCGACACCGGCGAACCGTGTCCGGGGGGACGAAACGAAAAGAAGACGGGAAAAAAAGGTGGGTCAGTTAGGGGAGGCTGAAAGGGCGGAGTCAGGCTGGCCCGGTTTTGGGTGGCCGAATGAAAAGAGAGGGGGGCGCGCCTAAAGAGAAAGCGCACGCGGGAAACGAGAGGGAGAGACAAGAGGGGGGGGTTATTCGAAAGGACTAATCTGAAGGTGGGGGGAAGGGACCCGCGAACGAATTCAGGGAAACAACGGCTCTCCCGCATAAAGGAGAGAGACAACTGGGCCTCGGCGGCAAGGGAGGAGGAGGGGGGACAAGGCTCAAGGAACAAGCTATCCGAGCTGACGCAAGTTAGAACCCGGTCA
>Ga0179591_1240323_pt1 | contig 15938 bp, 13 predicted proteins | sample CZOMad2_1_08_16f_FD_182891 | JGI IMG/M metagenome (GOLD analysis project Ga0179591, IMG submission 182891) | Vadose zone soil fungal communities from Angelo Coast Range Reserve, California, USA - CZOMad2_1_08_16fungal (PacBio error correction) | ecosystem: Environmental > Terrestrial > Soil >...
CAAGGTCAAGCGCGGCTGCTCCCAGGGCGGGGGGGGGGAAAAAAAAACCGAGCGGAATCAGTGCGTGGCTCCGGAGAAAAATGCTAGACGGGACTCCGCCAACCTCCCGAGGGGGGAAAGGGGACCCAGAACAGGGGAGGAAAGGACACCGCCGCTGAGCCTTCTTAAGATCACGCATACACGCCACTTAAAAAAAAACATGTTACAAAAAGGCTAATGGGGACGCCAAGATAGACGCAACTGGAAGTAATCTCTAGAAAGGGGAGTTCTGGGGCAGGACGTCAAACCCTCACATAGAAACCTACCCCTTCAACTGAACTCAACAGAAGGGAATGCGCTCAGGACCACTTGAGGATCCTTTTACCGTGTTCGAGGAGTGATGAAAGAGTCACTTCTACCAGCCTTTGAAAAAGGGGGAAAGAAGTAGCCCAGCAAAGTTAATGAGGAACTAACCTCCGAGAGCGGGAACGAGGACGATCCAGAATCGCATTCTAGTACTAGCCGTGATCGCTGCAGGAAAAACCACAGAAGAAATAGCTGGACGTTTGCCTCTCACAGCCAAAATCAGTTCGGACTTTGGGGCCAAAATTCGGGGGGCCAGGGGGAATTGCACGATAAATAAAATTACTGGATCACCGCAGAGACAAATCGGTGGGGGGATAACCAGCCTTTAGGAGAACCGACCCCGCTCAATCCACAGCAGAAAAGCCCCTCGAAAGAAATCGGAAAAACATCAGCCCTTAACAGGGGCGGGATATTCCAATCAAGCGCACCCGAACTAGGGTCCACGCTAGCGAGGTCCTGAAGAAGCTCTAAGATTAACGACGGAACTAGTGAGGGGGAGTGGGTCATTACGGAACCCTTTCAACCTACGAACTCTAAGCTGGCTAAACTTCCGGACCTGCAGCGCCAGGCTTCGAATCCGCAAGTCCAACACTCGGGTGAACTTAGGTGTGGAGGGGCAGTGGGAGACTAGGTCCTGAGATCACAACAACTTTCAAAAAAACAGTTTAAAGTGGTGACCGTTGCGGGGCTTGAAGCAGGGAACTTCGCCAATTTTTTTAACAGAAAAGGCACGTGAAGCTATCAAGGATCAACTAGTACAAATGTCACTGGTCTCAGAGTCACACTGGCTAGGCCACCGCGGATTGTCAGGTAAGCACTGGACGGCTGCCGATCGACTCCAAGGAATAAGGGCTTCGAAAGTCTCTAGAAAACCCGAAAACAAAAACTGACCATCAATGTGTCTTCCTACTCGCACATGGCCGAAGGAAAAGAGCTCCAGCATCAGCTGGGTTCGCGACCCAACAGAAAGGCTGGCTAAATAAAAGTGCACGGCTAGGCTACTGCGAGAACTGGGAAGGACATGCGAGTGGGGAACAAGGACCGGGGTTGTGCATGTGAAACGTCCCTTAGATAATCAAAACGCCACATGGCCCTCAAAAAAATTTGGTGAACCTATCAAGGGGATGCTTCAACCTGAGACAAACAGTGGGCGAAACCTTTAGCGGAGGGGCCAGTAGAGGCATACAGGTACACGTGGGCAGGGGGTGGGTGGGGGAAGTGGAAAACAGTAGGCAGAAAATCACGAGAGGGTTATGGAATTGAGTGCAATTGCTTCGAACAAAAGCTTCCAAGATTTCAATACTTTTCCTTGGCTGTGGGGTATCGGGCCTTTGGTAAGTAAAACCTCATCAAGAACACCCGGAAACGGCCATCCGGGAGGCCAGTCTTGGTCCATCCTCAGCACCGAACAGCCCCCGGTGCGTGGAACAAGGAATGAAGGTCACCAGGAACGAATCCACGAAGCGCTGAGCATAATCGGAGAGCCTAGTCGGTGTAGTCGAACAGGTGGTAAAAATAAAGCCTCGTTGAAAGAGGCGGACATCAAGGGAGTGCGAGGTTACATCTGGGACAAGAAAACGGAACTAAAAAAAAGTATGACACAAGCGAAAAATAGTAAAATGAGGCGGTCATGGTCCACGTTGCAACAGGGAACCCAAATAGTTAGTTGTGTTGGGAATGTGCAGACTAGAAAGCAACCAAGGGGGGCGAGTAATTGGAGCCATGAACGCCCTCCCAACCACGAAAATAAGTACCAGGGCGCAAGGCTCAAACAAGAAAAGTAAGAGAGACCTGGGGGTGAATCGGTTTGATCAGGCTTAATTGGCAGACCTAAAGACGTCCCATGGCTTAACCATGGAGCATCTACTAGTGAGGGGGGTAAAAAGGAAGAAATGACAATTCGATGACTCAGTAAGAATTACCAAGTTAAGGGGAACCGGTAACCAGAGCACACGGTTCTTATGAGGGGTAATGCAGTGCGATCTCATACACAGGGTGTAGCAAAATAGGCGACACAGGCAAAAGTGAAACGTACCACACTGTGCGGTCAAACAGCGCCGCAAGGGACACGCAAGGGGGGGAGCTTCGGGGAAACAAAGCGCACGCCAGGACTGAAAGCGTTCAAAGGGTGTAAACTTGCTCTCCTACGTGAATATAAGTAACCCTTAAGGAGGCTTTGCGATAATGCTCGGCAAAAAACAAAAGGAAAAACGTATCGTAAAAAAGGGAAACGCCGGAGTATAATTGGGGACATCTATAAAGCCCATGTGTATAAGAATGAAGGAGAAGGCGAGGGGTAAACCTACGAATCTGTGGAAAAGACCGACAACCCTGTTAGGCAGGAAGGTTAAAGAAGTGTAGGTGGGGGAAAACGCCCTGGCGGGGGGGTGGAGGGAAGGCTACTCAAAAACCTGGATCTGTAATAAAATCGTACAATGGCAAACTCCGAGACCTGTTGGGGTCGATACCCCTGGCGCCATGCTTTGAGCCCTTACCGGGGGGGGAACTTCTAAATTTCGTCCAAGGCCAAGCGGTGTCACACTTTAGGGAGACCGTTGGAGGCCTTGCGCTGTTGCGGTAAGTGTCGGAAACTACTGCGGGAAATAAATCCTGACTACATTGCTATTCCCAAATTTGAGCAGCGGCCAGGGACCAAAGGGATCTGCGTGGTGGGGAAAAGAGATGAATAGGGGGACACTAACGTCAAAAGTGGTTTTATCTAGTAGACATGAGACAAAGCCCTGCTCGGGGAAACAGACTCAAGGTCAATTCAACGTTGGGGGTGTAATCACAAGTTTCGGGCGGGGGTGTTCAAATCCAGAAGGGGGCGAGATCACATACCCTGGGTTTTTAACCGACCATCAAGGCAAAACCATGACCAAGCACAGGGCTAGGTCACCCCATGGTTCGAACTAAAAAACGCCGGGGCAACGAAGATGAAAGCGCTGAGAGGGGGGGGCGGCGCGGACAAACTTCCAAAGAGAAAAACAAAGGGAACCGGGCGGTTCGGTTGATGAAGGGGCGGGCCAAAGCCGACACCTGCGGGCAGACTGATCGTGTTAAAACGTGGGGGGTGGCGAAGAAGGCAAATGGGAGGCCTACGCCAAGGCAAATGCTCATGCGCAGTGGGAAAGTGAAAAAGCCCTCAACCTACCCACGACATGGTCAAGGTCTCTTTCTTCTGGGTAACACCAAAGGCAATGTGCGGTGAATCAAGACTATCCCATTAATTCCATAAGGCGCGAAAAGGGGGTCAAACTACTAACTCGCACCCACCGACGTCTCGTGGGGTGCCTTAGCGGAAGACGAGTAACAAAGAACACAAAGTTCTGTGTTCAAAATAACCCGGTCCAGTACTTCGAAAAGACGGATTTGGGGCAAGTAGTCCGTTCAAGCAGAAGATGCCGGCGGGGGGTGTCAGTACCAGAAGAAGGGATGGCGGAATGTTGTCTCTGGCAACTACGGTAAAATAAAAAAGAGGGGTAAGGGTGACTCAAATCGAGTTCAGAGCCAAGGGGGTTGGGTATGAGCAAATCGGGGGGACAAAAACAATCCTAATGTGGAAATCCTAAAAAGGGGGGAAAGCAAACATTAAAAACCACAGGTCAATATGGTTTGCGGGGCACAAATTTCTGGGGGGGGGAAGGAGAGTGCGGGACGGTCTGGGAGAGGTAAAATCTCCTTCAACAGTGATAGCTGTTAACCTGAAGGAGATGGGGGAGCGCCGTCTAAGCCTGGGGGATCTCATGCCCCTAAAGCCCAGAAACCGCCTGGGGGTGGAGGGGGGAATAAGGGGAGGATGGCATGGATGCAGGACTTGAGGGTGTCGCTCGAGACTTGAACCGTTTTCTAGGTACCAACGGAAAAATCCAACGGCTTTCCGATTTGTGCAAGATGACGCGCCTTCTGAGGAACTCGCGGGGGGAGGCCAATGCATTCACCACGGGTGCAAGGGAGGTAATAGCCATTGCACATGGAAAAAAAAAGACAAAAAAAAAAAGGCGGCATCGGCTGGGACTTGTGGCGCTGTTGAAAACAGAAGGGGCGTCATTTCTGGCCAAAAAGTGGCGGAGTCAAAAGTCAAAGTCTTGGAGGAATGAGGGAAGGGCACATACACTTGGGGTCCAAAAAAATAAGACCGAAAGCTGGTGCCGGCACATCAAGAAGCTCTAGCTCTGGGGGGCGAAAGGTTAATCAAAACACGCACTTGGAAGAGGTTGAGGGGCAGAATCGTCCCAGCAAAAAAAAGGAATCAGGTAGGACGGAAAGTCCAAGTGACTTGTTAAGAATGCCGCCGGCCGTGGCCAACTTATGGCCAAAAAGTTTGAATGCGCAGAGGTTCGGAAGGACCAAAGTCGGAGGTAACCGGGTCACCCCGGAGTGAGAAGTCAACAGGCACGCGATGGGCTTTATGTGATGGAAAATTTGTAACCCGGGTGAGAAGAAGACTGGTAGGAAGCAAGCGCTCAGGAGACCTTAAAGTCAAACGGCAGTGACTCCGCTGCGGCCTTGGCCGCCCGGGGAGAAGTCAATTGCGTTTACATGTGGCAGGTGGTTATTCGGCACAGCCGAAGTCCGCACCAAAAATGTCAGCTTTGGGAAAAACGGTTTGGGGCGGAGCAGGCGCAAAAAAATCTGTCGGAAGCCGGAGCCACGCACGTTTGGGGACCGTCGTGAGGAACGTGTAAGGGACGGGAGAAACCCAAGCCGCTAGGCAGCTGCCTATGACTTGAATAAAAACTTCCAAACCGGAGGAGGAAAAAGATAAGAATCGTCAGAAGGGCGTGCTACCAGGGGCTTGGGTCTCCCCCCAGAGCATAATTAACTACAAGGGCGTGGCTCCGAGAACAACAGGGTGCTTCCCACAACTGCTCAAATCAGCCGGGACGGACGGCTGCAATCCAAAACAAAGATGTGCGCCGAAAAAAGCCATTCAAGAACAGGTTAACAGAGAGGGGAACCACGGCGTAAGCAAGGTCCCGCCACGGGGGATGATCTATACCTCAAAAAAGGGCTGTCTTCTCTGACCCAATCGAAGCCTAAACTAATATAACATCACCGACCTCTTGAAGGAAAGTCCGCTCACGAACCGGCTTTCGAGGGGTACCGGGGGAGAAAGCTAACTTCGACGGGGGCAATAATAGACGGCTAAGGACCAACGTCACGGTTCTTGAAAGGCCGAACGGGAAGCTTACAATAAAAAAAAGAAAAATGGGGCAAGAACCTAACTGGCAAAATACTATGTAACGAGGGAAGGAGCAGCAGAAAAAATTCCGTCGGGACAAGACTCAAATTAAAGTCTCACCGGACTAGCCTCTCTTTTCAAATTGGTGAGACGAGAACAAACGAGAAACTTACTGGACCGTTGGAAAGATTTAAATGTGGCCAAGGCAACCCGCCTTCCTCAAAGGAAGTCGGGAGAAACCGCCACCAAGGATATCGCACAAAGTGAGGAAGAAAGAGCTCTCATTGATGCGCACTGTCAAACAAGAAGGCCGATCAACGAAGAATCGCCCGTAACGAGAACCGCTAGGCATTTTCTTGATTATAACAAGCCAACCTCACGGGAGCGGCTGGAAACCGAAAGGGAAACATGTTCAAAAAGAGAGTTCCTGCCAAAAAACTAGAAGGGGGAAAAACCTGCAAAGCAAGGTGGGACCTGGTAGGTGGGTCATTTACTCAAAGGCCCCGGTAAAGAAACGAAGCATCAACAACGACACTTCCGAATGCCAGTCACCTGCCACGACGACTCGGGACCCGGCACCCCAGGAACTTCACGTTTCTAGTGGAGTCGAAAAACAAGGGGAAAAAAAAAAAATGAGTAAAACGACAATGGGGAGACCATTAACTGCAATTTTAAACCGGGGACAATGGCGGAGGAAAGGTCCCAAGGGGGGTTGAAGACACACTTCTAACAATTTCCCAGAATGAAATTACAGCATCATGAATAAGACCTAACAAACGACACAATAGCCGTCGGCTAGCTGGTACATTGCAAAATGAGGGCAAAAAAAAGACCTGGGCAACAAGGAACGGCACTGGCTGAATATCACGCCCGAACAAGTGACGGCAAGAAGAAGCCCTCACACCCCGCCACAGGGAATTCGGGCGAGCCCACTCTGGGAAAAAGAATAACAAGCCGACAAGATAGGACAGCAAAGAGATGGCACAGTACCAACCTCCGGTAGGAAAGTGAAACGAAAGGTCGACAAATTCCGTATGAAAGAAGAGGGAACACGACGGGGGAAAAAGAAGGGTGAACAAAGACTCTTGGGTGTGATCTGGTGAGCGTCAAAAGGTCTAAGGAACAAAAAACTGCCTGCCCGGAGCGTCGGTTTGCGCCTAGGGTCACCTGGGGGTCGATCAGGTGAAAACAAAAGGTGACCGTACGAGAGGGGGCCTGCAGGACACAAAAAAAGTCTCGGATTCAGTGGGAACTAAGGAAAGCGATGGTGAAGGGGAAAGAAAACAGGAATAAACACACGGCGACGAAGATCCAGGGGGGTAGGTCAATGGGCGGAGGCGCTACAAACAAAATTGCAAAAATCCCTCATTGCTCCTCAAGGGCAGGAAATGCTGGGAAAAGGCTCTGGTAACGATTGTGGGAAGCGCAAGCCGACGAACGACCACTTACTACGGAAAATCAAAAAACGCATCCCGCAGGGGTCCTCTTGGGTCAGGGGGGAGGAGGCCACGCAATCGACGATCAGGGTAAGGGTGGTAGTGGGAATTCGAAGGGGGGGTAAGTCCACCCACGAAGCGTGGAGCATCGGCGCCTCTTCGTGAAAAAATGGTTACTAAGTCCGAGGGTCAGGATACAGGACATTGGATCGCGGGGACTCAAAGGTCTGGGAGAAAGCAAAAGCGTAGATCGTCGATGCACCGCAGAACACCTCGGAAGAGGTCACTCCAAGGTGTGGGGAACTGCAAAAAGGCAAGTGACCGACCGATTTCAGTTAAGGAATGGACTCTGCCGAGATCACCATGGGCAGTCTGGGAGCGACACTATCCTCACATAAGGAAAGGAAGCGGGCCTGGTCAGCGAAGGAAACAAAGTAAAATGGTAAAGTATAAATAATATCCTATCTTACTCTTCTGAATACCCACGATCAATAAGCAAACGAACTCCGGCTTAAAAAGGAAGAAGAAAAGTCAAAACGGAGGGATTACAAACGAAAGGCACGTGAAGTAAAGTGATGGAGGCAAGTTAGCACGTGAAATGGCTAGCCATGGCCCTCCAGTTTAAGGCCAATCCAAACAACGAGTTGAAAAATAAGCAGAGACACGGGCGGGTGAGCAGAAGAGCGCCACCAATAGAGTCACAAAATGTATTTTCAAACCGAACCGTGACCACCAGGGGCAAGCTTCTTGACTTGGGCCCACAAAACTAATTAGGGGAGACTTTGAATGGAAATCCTGCCAAGACTGTCAGAACATGGGACAAAGAATATGATAAGCAGGGGCTGGAACCGGCCAGTAGTCACTCAACACCAAACGAAGGGGGGGGGAGGAAGGATTAAAAAGAGTAAGAAGGGGTCACAACTTCATAAAGGGCTATATATGGTGAACATGTAGATGCGAGAGTGACACATCACGTGATCTGGTGAACAAAAACATTCAGTGTGGGGGGACGGCGGCAGGTAAAGACAGGGGGGTACGACAGAGGGGTTGAGAGAGTTGACTGCATCACAGCCCGTGGAATCGGGAGCGAGTCCGCCCTCAACCTGTGGGCTTGGGGGGAGGGGTGAACACTGTCTGCATCTGCGGGACAAAAGTTGTAATCTTAAACCGGCAAATCGATTACGCCAAAGGGAAAAAATCACCTAAGATTTCACGTGGCTCCAGGGGGGAGGACAAACTTGCACTCTTGATCTGTCAATGATCGTGCTTCCGGTACTGAAACGGGGGGGTGATGAAACAAAGCGAGGAAAGACATGGGCTGAGGCCAATTAGCCGGCAAATGGTACCTTATCAATACTTCAGGGCAGGTGGGGGGAGTGCATCATGGCACAATAAAGACCCCAGGGGTCTAAATGAAATAAAATTAGATCCTACATCCGCCATGCCCGCTGGGGGTGGCCGGAACAGTGGACCCACAAGGGAAAAGGGAAACCCTCAATTAATCTGAGGGGGTTGCGGGTTAAAACCATCCCTACTGTGCTCAGAAACCAGCCCCTGTGGAACAGGGCCACCGGGAAAATCCCTCCTGAAAAATCATCTATTTCTACCCCCTGTTGCGAACTACGATACTGGCGCGCCGCTCATCTTCCAGTTGTTTTGTCATGGGGACGAGGAACCGGAAAACACGACCAAAATGGGTACAAGCGCGAAGAACGGGTGCTGGGGGGGATAATAAAATGGGGAAAAGCTGCACCTTCTTTGACTTGTGAAAGGGCTCGGATTTTTGGTGGAAAGGGAAAAAGGTTCCGTCTTCACTTCGAATACCATCTCCTATGGGAACTTCGCCGAAAGGCCCATCTTAGAATTGACACGGGGAAAGCTGGTGTGGGATAGCCGCAGCACTCCCCTCCAATTTCCACCTTAGCTTCGTAAAATCCAGTACGTAACCATCTCCGACTTGAGACGGGATCAAAAATCAGAAGGACAAGAGAGTCCGCACCGGGGTGGTGGGGCCGAAACGAAATTCTTGTATGAAAAATAACGGTGGCATTTGCTCCGGTTGGGGTGGGGCCTTAACCTTGAACAGAAAACAAATTTCTGTTAACCAGCAGGGAACACCGGCGCTGCAGTTCCTTTCACAGAAGTCATTGTGATGCCGGGAAACACGGAGAAGAGCGGGGGGGGGGCGGGTCAGCAGGACCAGCTTCTGCTTGCAATATTTCTAGGCAACGTTTCGGACCAGGATAGGGAAAAGGGGCCGTGGTCGGAATAAGGGTGTATTGGAAGGCGTGATGCCCGACATTGTCAGGCGCCCATCAGACGTTGCCTCAGTACCGGGTGCCCTGCACGAGCGCCGAAGGGTTCTCAAGCTTCAGGCATGAGATGCAGTACGGGGGCCTTCTGGAAAGGGGCCGTCCCAGTATGTCCACCCGAGAACAGGCGTGTTTCATGTGAACGTCTAACTGGGGGCCGCCCGTCATCGAGACGTGGTGGGAAAAATCCAATGCCCACAGAGCGAAACAGTCAAACCCGGGGTGGCCTGTTTGAAGAAGCTTGCAGAACCCCCGCAGGAAGTGAAAAAAGGTTGTTGTTGTGAGGGCTGCGAGGAGGAGTTTTGAAACTGGGCGTCAATCCAACTCACCCATGCCCCACCGGTCATTTCGTCTTGGGGGTAGAAAAGGAAGGCGAAACTAGAGGGCGAGCACGGTGCCCACGTAGGAGACTAGGTTATAAGTAATACAAAAAAACCAACTTTGGTCAAAGATGAGGGCATCTACAGTGCGACGGGTCCAAGGCGCGGGGGGAAAAGAAACAGGAAAAAAAAAAAGGAAGAGACTGGCTCAGTCCTGATGGCACGCGGGTTTCTGTCATCTAGCAGGAGTCGGCCAATAAAGTCTTTTATGGGCGGAATTGGGAAGGGGGGGAATACCACTGAAAAAGAAAAGGGAGGAATTGGAGAGCAACACTCTTCCCAGAAGCCTCGAGGGGGCGCATCGGCACATTACTTAAATGAAGAAACGAAAGAAAGGGGGAATAATGGTTTTGGGGGGGGCAATCGGAAAATAGGACCACCAGAAAGGCCAGCGCGGTAGGGTGTGAAAGCCCCGCTTTGGTAGGTGGCAGCAAAAAGCGCGAAGAATAGGAGTCCGGACGTTGGGCATGGACCGGAGGACGGAAGTCAGGATAACGGTCCCAGGCGAGCCATGAGTGGAAGAGCACTTACAGTCCGGCGAGGTAGTGATGATAGGGGGGGGTTGACCCAGGTTGCTTCTGCTCGGTGGGTCAGGGGGGACCTACACGCGGACTCTGGTGGAGGGAAGAATAGGAAGGGTGTTGACCCGCCTGGTGCCCGATCTGGAACTGGCGGTCAGGGGTGGGAGTTGAACTATTACCTAAGCCTCTCAGCGGGATTGCATCGGTCACCGGGAGGACTTTCCTCGTAGGCAATCCGGATTCGCACCGAGAAAAATCCCGCAGGGCGCGGCAACGTAAGGAAAGGGAGGCGGGGAGACCCGCAAGCCCGTATGCATCGCCCGATGAACGATCATCGTAAACCAACACAAAAAAAAACCAAACAAGTAGGAAAAGTGACAAGGAATAGGAAGGAAGAAACCAGAGGAAGGGTGTCAGAAAAGACACGCGCAACTACGGAGACCGCCGAATTTCGTGGAGAAAACGCAAACGGGAACTGAAAAACGCCTGGGTGACCAAGCCCGACCAGCCCTTGCTCAAAGCCATCAGAGTGGGGTACTGCCTTAGTCAGGCGCTTGGATCGTCACGTGAAGAAAAAAACAAATGGAACCGCCAAATGTTCCATCTCTTGGGGGTAAGTGTTGAAAAGCCGCAAAACGGTCCCAGGGGATGGGCTATACCGGCAACGGGCTGCGTGCTTCATGAACCGCATCGACGGATCAAAACCGGAGAAACAGAAAAGGGGGAAAGCATCACCGACCTCGAGGAAGGCGATCACTCCCACCAAATTCGAAGGCCCGGTTTTAGAAAGAACAGGGGAGCCGACTCGACACTATCAAAAGAAAAAAGTTGACAAAAGGGACAAACTTGGACCAGGATCCAGGGCGGACTGGCCATAACCTGGCGGGGGAAAGGAGGAGTTCCCTCTCCATGCAACAATCCTTCTTTGAAGGCAAAGGACTGGTGGAAAAAAAAAAAAAAAAAGAAAAAGAGGAGCGGGGGCTCAGTCAGACCTAAGACCAGCTGAAACGAGCGTTCAGGACCCAACTGTAATTCAAATTCCTTATAATCCAGAAGAAGTACTGGAGGGAAAAAAAAACTCAATGAAGAATCGCAAACGAGCTTTGACGATGCTGAATCCACAGCAATTTGAAAACCGGCCAACACGCCAATCACATAATAGCTCCCTTCGGGGAATAAAAACGAGGGAGAACCCGACAATGGGCGTGATTGAACCAAAGGAACAATGCCACCCGAAGGCGTGTGCCACTGTTCGCCATCAGAATCAAGAAGAATCAGGAAGCTAAAAATCCGGGGTGGTGAGGGTCTGAACGACCATGTCAAACGCCCCCTACTACTACGCCACCAACATCATGAAACCTGGCATCATGCAGTTCTTACGACAAAAGGCCACCCCCTGCAGACAGAGGGTGTGTCGCTGCTGTCAGGCATGAGGACACCACACGGCTTGCGAGACAGTGCGCCCCAGTTCGGCGGCCGCAAGGGCGAACCGGGCTGGTGGGTAATAATTACTTAGCCAAGTTCACCAGAAGAAGGAATTGCAGCGACACTAGCCGAAAAACCATAGACGGCGTCGAAGGGTGGAAGAACCCCTGCATGTCAGAGGCCCACCGACAAGGGGGTCAGTCCGACAAACGGGACTGGATTAAAGAAGAACAGGGCGGCGAAAAACGACGACTGCCTCAAACAAACCCGTACGCAGGTATGCTTGACGGCAAAACGGTCTTGAAAAAAGAAAAAGAACGCCAGCAAAGAAAGGACAACTTCCGACCCTCAAAACACCCAGGCGATACAAGGGCAAAAACTGCAAACTCTCAAAACAATTCCTTGAAGGGTCCCTAGAAAACTGGGGAAACGCTCCTCAACGAGAGGGGGAAAGAAATTGGTTGAGCAGGTAATAGGGCGTAGCTATTGGGGAAAACGGAGAACTTCGCACAAGCCGGAAAGGGTGGGGGCCTAGTTCATATAAACGGTTCTCCCCACCGGTTGCCGAGGCCGTCTCGGCAAGAGGGAGCAGATTAGAACGAGAACAGGGCCGTGGGCGAAGTGGTCCGTCCTCCGGATCGCCGCCCGCTCTAGGAACTTGAAACTTAGGGGGGGAGGACTCCCCGAAAAAGCAACGGTCCCTCCTTGCGCAGAAGGGATGGGTGATATGGAGCATCTTTCTGGATAGGGAGCAACAAATCAACAAACGAAAGCACCTACCCGAATCGTGGCTCTCCTCCACAGTGCGGCACCGGGTTGAGAAAACGTTTAAAAACAGCATCGGCAACCGCCGCGTTGAAGTGGCTGCTTCTTGAAGGGGGGTAAAAAGGACACCACCACAGTCTTCGGAATAAGACCTCCCTCTCAGAATAAGGGTAGTCAGTGAAACAGAGGGCAGAACCCGGGAAGGTTAAAGCGGAATGAAGGTTCACAAGCTGGGAGCGCGAAACAAGGGGAAATCTTCATTAAAACGACGTCAACACTCAGGAAAGAAGGACCGGGCAAAAAAGGGTAAAAAGGGGGGGTGGAAATGAGGACCCGGAAAAAACAGGGCCGTAAAGGTTCGTTGAATGTCCCTAGTCTCCTACGGAATATACACGGCGGTAGGCGAACGAAGAAAATGAACACAGAACAGGCATAGACCCGGTCCCTGGCGGGAAATCAAAGGCCAATGCATCAAGTTAATAACGGTGATCTTATCTGGACCGGCGGAGGGGTCAAATCAGGAAGATCACTAAGACCAGGCTCACCACAGTAGACGGAGAAGATATGATACCTAAAAACGGGGGCCGAGGCAAGGGGGCGACGTACAAGGGGGAACGGGGCGAAAGCCCAAGGTGGGAATAGCCAAGCCAAAGGTACTGTGGCTCGGGAGAAGGATTCACGAACACGGAGGGGAAGCCAAAATAACGCCCCCCAAGGGCTACCCCGAGCAACTGTCGTGCACCCTCTCCCAGCCACCAAGGGACCAAGGGTCAGATTGTTAGGCATGGACAGAAGGACCCATTTATCCTGCATCTCCTACTGGTAAACATATATCTGAAGAACCCTTATCGCCAAGTAAAAACGTCAGTATCTCTAGCTCACAACACCTTATTAGGGGAGGTATAATCTGTGAAAGTTACCAAGGGGGTAGTAGGGGGAACAAGGTAAGGACAGAATGAAGTCAATTTAACTAATTGGAACCTGTGAGCTTTGCATCCGCTCCATACTGTGGGGCGCGGACTGAGATAAGGACATGGCGAATCCGGGGGGGGGGGGGGGAAATTGCAAAAAGACAACGCAAAGTTTATAGGGAGATCTACCAGAAAGGTCAACCGAGACTGTGGTAAAATGAAGATCAACCCTGCGGGGAACATTGAGTTCGCCGGAAACCCGTGAAGGAAAAGAAACTTAACAAACCAAGGGTTTCCACAGCCACTTCGATGACCCGGTAATACTGGGTGGGAGGGGGATCTGGAGTCAGGAGAGCGTTTGCGGCAGGAGCGCAGACAAATATAAGATCACCTTAAGATGCTACGAACCTTGGGAGTAGGGCCCTGGACACTGACGCAAACAGGACCGGAAGGGGTAAACTTCTGTGGGGGTAGTATCGGGAAACTAAAACCGATGGGGAGGTACAGGAAATTAAAGCATTACGACATCCAAATCATGAACTGGCCGGCAACAATGGTCGAAAGTAAAAAATTTTACATTTGAAAAACCAGACACTACTAAAAAGGGTGTTCGGAGGGTCCTCAGACTACGCCTACGTGGCGAGAGACCGAAATGGAAAAAAAATCATCCCGGAGGAAAGTAACCCGCCTCAAATAGGTTGGGCGAACTGGTTCGAAATACGAGGTGATGAAACGGGAGCGCCGGGGGGCAAATCTTCGTGGGGTGTTGCACAGACACTTCAAAATATCAACAAAAACTTGCACGTCTTAGGGAGGGGAGAAAAAGTTCCGCACCTGAGGAGAGAGGACTTAAGCGGTACGCGGAATTTTTTTTAGTGTTCGGAAGACAAGGAAACTTACCAACGCCGATTAAAGGCCTAAAAACCGGAACGCGACCATACTTGGGCCTGTTGGTGGGCAGGTAAGACCCCGAAAAAGTTGATCACTTCCACGGGGATCACAGTAGGAAGGGAAACCTCGCCAACGGAATCTCGTCCGGGAAAGCGACCCGGAACCAAGAGCGAAGGAAAACCAACCGTGTGGTGGGGCGCAACCGGTTCTAAGCCGGTATATCCAAAAAACGTGGGCCGAATCAAAAGAAGTCTAGGGGGGACTTAGCTAAAAATCAACGGAGGTGTCCACCATCGCGAGATCCCCGGCGCTGTACCTGTATTCGGGATCAGGAGTCTAGGACACGTTCACTAGGAAAAAAAAAGAATAGCGTAAAGGGGTAGGGTTCAAGTTGAAAGGCTGAAAACTGGCAGCTCGGGAGGAGTGTCGACGGACAAGGACGTGGGCAAGCGCCCCGGAACTGATGGTTCGGGTGAAGCAATTAAATTCTGTCGTTTCGGAACGGTGGATGCGTAATAGCCACGAGTCAAGTGGAAGAAGAACAGTACGCGTTGGCATCGCCAGTGACAAAGGGTGCCATGACCATGCGCGAAAGCCGCGGGTGTAAAGGGTCGTATATTATGAACGTTTCCTTGGAAATTTGTCGAAGAGGGGCAAAAAGAAAAGCTTCGACATGGCGTGGGTCCCTTGCCGGAGAACTGGGCCGCAAAGGTCGAAAAAAAAATTTTAGCCAATGCCAAGGACGAAGCAAGAACAGAAGTAAAGGGGTGTATGGGGGGAAGGAAGCGTCGGCAAGGCCCGCAGGAATTGTAATGTGGTTGGGGCAGAAGGCGATTAGAAAGTAGGCTTGAACTTTGCACTCAAAACGACCAGGTCCAAGGCTTTCCCAGGGTGGCAGCAGAGGAAGGAGGCAGGAAACTCCCCGGGCGTTCACATGCACGTTGCCCCAAGGATCCGCGGGGTGGACGAGTGGTGAATCACGCAAATTTCGGTTATCCTATGTCACGGTGGAGCTATAGTCGGGGCTGGGCAGGAAGGGATCGGGGGGGGGCACGGCGACCAGACCAGAGGCGTGATCAGGTTCATAGTTTCACGCGTGCGGGGATGCAAGCAGTTACGAACTTCTTGGAGGGAGGGGAAGGGTGGTGGCCACAAATAGCTGAGAAGAGGATCTGGGACTCGGTAGACAAAGAAAATTCACGCGCGGCTCGAGCAGTTCAAAAGGCAGGAGGAAAATCTTGAAAAGTCGTCACAACTAAGGTGCTGTTAGAGGTGGGGGCGTCGGCATGTCCAGCAGACGGGAAGCGAGCCAAATCCAGGGAACGGGGGGAAAACGGGGCCGGAAACAAGGGCCTGGAATAAGTAAGGTTTGAAAAACACGATGCATGGAAGGCTAATTCACACAGAGGGAAAGGACTGTCCCAGGGAAAAAGTAGCAAAGGAGACCAGAGGTCGGGGGAATGGGAGATGAGTTTTGAGGGTGCGCTCGAATGGGTCAATGGGGAAGAAAAAGCAAATTCTCTATAATAAAGAAAAGGGGGGGGGATCCACGACCGCGAAAACCTGTAGAAGAAAGGAAGGGACGGTCAAAAAAAAATGTGTTGAAGGGGTAGGAGGCACGGATCTTGAATCTCTCTTTCTTCCAAATTAAGAAAGGAAAAAACGGCTGGGCCGCTGAGAATCCTTAAAGGGTAGAAAACAGAGCACAGATGAAGGTCAACGCACCGCAAGGGGATTATGTAAGGGGGGTCGTCAAAAAGGGCGAAC
>Ga0179591_1287911_pt1 | contig 15938 bp, 19 predicted proteins | sample CZOMad2_1_08_16f_FD_182891 | JGI IMG/M metagenome (GOLD analysis project Ga0179591, IMG submission 182891) | Vadose zone soil fungal communities from Angelo Coast Range Reserve, California, USA - CZOMad2_1_08_16fungal (PacBio error correction) | ecosystem: Environmental > Terrestrial > Soil >...
AAACGGAACGGATCAAACTGGGGAGAGGGATTTCCCCATTGAGAGGTCAAACGCCCTCAAACGTACGATCGTCGATCGTCGCGAGTCGACCTTCCCCAAGGAGCCGACTACAATTAAGGTTCAAACAAAGAGACTAAGTTGGGGATGGTGAGAATTCGCTTCGACATCGGGGGACGAGAGAACGAGAAAGGATGCTCCGATCTCGGGGGCCGAATCAACTGAACCCATAAAACAACCACAATGTACAATAGGGAAGGTAGGAGGGGGGGGGGGATACGAACTGGATCTTGGACTTTCGAGAGGGTAGAGGGCGAAGCGATGCCAAAATCAAACTCATCGGGGCGGGTCGGGTTAGCCATAAGTACGCCGCCGGGGAGTAAACCCTGGAGAGTCTGGAAGTATGGCTGGGTGGGCGTGTGAAGACGAAAACTCAGGGTTACCATGGATACGTCGCCTAATGGCGCCTCGGAGTTACAAAAACTTCAAGTAGAGGTACGGGGGGATCTAAGTCAGGGGGGCGTCATTTCACGGGGGTACATGTGCCTAGAGACGGCTTTCTGCAGGTTACTCACAATCTTTCGGATTCTCTGCAGAAAGCGGGAGTGCAGAATGAGCTAGAAACGGGGGGACCCATTGACCGTCTACCTGTTGCACGATCAAGCGCGCGCTTTAGCGCGTTGACCTAGTACGGGTTCAGGGACGAGAAAATGATCGGATCTCTATCGCTGAAAGGGAGGAGGAGAAGCAGCAGTTGGGGGGGGATTTGAAAAGAGCGCAGGATTAAATTTTAAGAGGGAAGGGGGTGATATGCTGACGATGCCGAGCAACTATCTGGCAATCGGGAGTCTTAGACACGAAAAAAAGAGAGACTGGAAAGATGGAAAGATACCTTTCGGAATCGTCAGAAGAACAGCGCGAATCAGCGGTGGGACTGGGATGCGGCGCAAAGGCAAAAAATCTTCGGATCACGCTTGGAAGCCAAAACGCGCCAAAAATTCAAAAAGTTGCGTGTTACTATCTGCTTAAAACTTAACTTGTCGAGGAAGGCAAGAAAAATCTTGCTCGTGAAGGAAATAGTTTCTGCTTCCTTGGAGAGGTGATAGAGGAGGACTTCGGGGATCGATGAGCGAAAAAAGACTGGGAGAGACTAAAAGAAAAAAGAGGGATGATTTCTGAGGGCCCGGGGCGGCGAAATGTGCACTGCACCCAAAGAGGAGGACGTTGGGGGGTGAGAAAAAAGGAATCTATGGTTTGGAACGAGATCGGGCCCTGGTCTCGTCGAGCATCATCCGGGAAGGCTGGATCGGTGGTTTTGTGACACTACAATTGCACGTGGGAGACGTTCGTGCGGCGCAAATAGGAACGGGAAAAGGTCGTCGAAAGGGAGGGGTTTGATTTGAGGGTGAGAGGGAAGACAAACGCACGAATGCGCATCTTTCCGCTGTTAAAAAGAGGAAACGCAGAATGAGGATAAGTGTTTTAGCAGGTTAAAAGGAAGGGCGCAAATGGTCTCTGTTGTCTCGGAGCCGGCGGGAACAAGCAATTCATGTTGGGATGCTTTGCCCACAAGATCTCTACTGATGAGGTAGAAAAGAAAAAGAAGGAGAAGGGGGGGGAGCCAGATAAACAGGTAGGTCCATTGGAAGAAACTCCCGCCAAAAGAAAACGAAAAAAAAAAGGAACAGCCCAATAAGAACCCTGAACCGAGGGGAAACAGTCGATCCTCATTCGTTAAAGAGGTTAACCTTGATGCGAGGAGTGCAGGGGTCGAATGCTTCCACATTCAACACAACAAGAAGAAGACGCAAGAAGTAAAAGTCGATCTCAAGCCGCAAATGAATCAATAAAAATAGGAAAAGGGCAGGGGTTCACAAACACCGATCAACTCTCAACGTGCTGATCGAAGGAGGACAAGGGGGGAAAAACTAACATAAGGGAAAGACGAACCTCCAGAACGCACTTCCCGAAAACGATGTGGCGGTGAGGGGAAAGGGACTGTCGTTTCGCCCCGTAAGAGGTCCAATCACCCGGCACCGGGGTGAAAAGATAGGTCTCATCAACGGGGAAAGAGGTAAATCAATCAAAACAGGAGAAATCAGAATCCAGGAAGCGAAACATCGCCTAAGAGAAAAGAGAGGTGACAAGCAAGCCGGACTCGAAGCTTAATCCATCTAATTACGCAGAATGTTCAGGCGTCTCACTAGTCTAAAGAAAGATTGATCTTAAAGAATGCCTTGCGAAAAGGAGAACTGCCATAAAAGAGATCAGAGATCGCGCGTGTCATTGCTAATTATTGACGAGAAAGGAAATGATAGAGGGAGTACCTGTCTGGATGGCGGGAATCAGCATTACACTACTCTGGGGTATCGGAAACGAATAATAGGTGATACATCGCATCGTCATCCGGACCAGCAACGGGTGAGCAGGCGCCTGGTTAAACTTCAAAAAAAAAGAGAGTTCAGTAAGGCTCAAGACTCCTGTACTCGGCTGGGGGGAGACCTAAAGGTTTCGGTCCCCTAACTTCCATACCACGTTTTCAACCGCGAATAAGAAAGAAAGAGGAAGAACCTTTGGCTGGAAAAACGCACAATTACGAGAGGAGAAAAATCTCCAATAGACAGAAGGGCCGCAAGGCATCATATGGCGTTTCTCGTACCAGCAGAAAGACCTATCTTTAAAAGGACCCAAGGGGTTGATCTAGCGGGGGTGGGCGAAAGGGCGGCTCCTCCACCTGGCGAGACGATTCAGCGCCGGCGATATGACCGGAAAGACCGGGGGAAAAATTCAAAAGAGTTTTTCCGGGTCCGCGAGGAAACAACCTCAAACCGCTATCGATTCTAGGACCAAGTAAACAGGAAGAGTTGGAGCTACTCTGCAAAAAAGGAACTCAGAATGAGGGGTGTTGAGAAGTCTCTTAAAATAGGACAAAAATGCAGATCGACCGGTTCAAGAGTCATCAGGGGAAGGAAGAAAGAGACTCTCACCCACCACGGGATAGAGGCGTGAGGCAAATAATACTAATTGCCCGTGGATTTTCGGAGCGTGTCGAGGTCGGATGCGAAAGTCAAACTCGTAGGGGCGAGGGGTCGGTTGTGAGTGGGGTAAGGAGCGTGAATCATACAGAGGCTGACTAAAGATCTCTTCGGTGGGGGAGGTGCGGGGGGCCGCGAAAAACTCGGGGTTTGCCTTTGCGGGGGCGCCTACGTGCGAGAGAGGGAGGGAGAGAGGAATAAAAAATCAAAGGAGGACTGGATTAGGGGGAGAAGAATATAAGCGTAATTCCACAAGGGGGGGACTACGTAGAAAGAGGGGCGCGGCGGTACGCGACCGCTTAGAGAGGGATGCCTTCGCGAGAACGCTTGGGAGGCAGCCTGGGAAAGGAAATTTGCGGTTTTCAAGGAACTCCTGTGGTCCGGATCTTCGCCGGATCGCGGCGTGGAAGGGGTTAAACTGGCGGGACCGAAAATTAGGAGAAAGAGAGGGAGCAGCACCTCTATGGAAATGAAAGAAAGAAACACTTTATAGAAGAGTGATGATCGGAAGGGGGGCAGAGAAAATGGGTCTGATTACGTTAATTTGGAAATGCCGACTATCAACAAGGAAAAGGAATCGTTTCCTCTAACCAGGAGGTCAAAAAAGAGGGCGGGTCAAAGATACTAAGAGAGCGGGGAGCGGCGATCCTTTAGCATTAGTCAATAATCGCACCGACACAGCGGCGATCTCAACTTCTTGCCGGAGGTGGAGTTAACTACTGCTGATTGGAGGGTATCGCTGTCTTTAATCCGGCGCCGTGGAAACGCCGTAAATGACGTGTATTTTCGATCTGGGATTAGATTCGTAGGTGCCGAAAGAGGATTTCTCTTGTGAAAATACTGGACTAGGAGGGGAAAAGTGTCTGTCTTGAGCGCGTGAGGGGCGCAGTTCAGGATGAGGGTGGTTGAGTTATCGAAGAGCGGCCTCGTCTTTCAGTGACGCGCCGCTCGAAGATAAAAGTGGGGAGGGAGTTACATTGACATTAAAAGAAATGAAAAGGAAAATGGGTGGCCGAGGGTTTGCGTTCCGGAACGGGCAGAATTCAGGGTTCAAGAGGAAGAGGGGACCATTGTCGTCCGTCTACAGAATCGAGCTGATCGGTTTGGTTATGAAAAAGGGGGAAAGAATAGGGGGGCCGAGACTGGAGAAGACGTGCCCCGCGAGCCGTCTTGTTTGACTTTTATTGGGGGGAGACTGGATCAAAAGCAAGAAACATGCATGTACGCTTAGTTAACGCTTAAGAAAAAAAAATTCTTCCTAAAGCGCAAGGGGAAAAGGAGGGGAGGTTCTTCAAAGGGGGGGGTGAAAGGGGTCAAACTTTGCGACGGATGCCGGGAGAGAAGGGGACATATCCGAGGAAGGGTGTTGTTAGAGGCTGGAAACACGGATCTTCAAACAAAATGAGGGGGAGGGAGGGGGGGGGGAAAGAAAAGCCTGGAAAAGAAGGGAGGGGCACCATTTCACCTACTAGGACGGCAAATCGAACGAAACTTCAAGAAAGCCATCAGGAACTGACCCTCTGATAAAACAAGTGCTCAAGGAGCCTCATTTCGGCTTTTGTTAACCATAACAAAGATGAACATGGGAGGAGGGGGAGGTACGACTAGTCACGACAGGCTACAGAGGGGAGAAAAAGGACGGCGCGTAACCCGAGCATCACCGCGGATCATCATCTTCAATTTTCGTTCTCCACAAAAACCGGATCACGCGGCCCGGCGGATGAGAGCGGAAGTAACGAGACCTTTAAACCTCTGACGCCGGAACACCGCCAAATCCAATGGCTGGACAGTTGATGTAAGGAAGAAATACCCTCTGGCCCCAGAACGCACTTATTCACCTCTTTCTCGGAATCGAGTCGCGCAAAAGGAGGGCCGTAGACATCAACACCAGCTTCCGGAACTCGCAAATAGGAGAGAAGAAAGGGAGAAGGAGCTGAAAAAAGGATGGAGAGGGGGAAAAGAAATCTGATGTCAAAAGCCGACTAATTCGATCAAAAGGGAAATTAAAGGGGGATTTCCGGCTGCCGTAAAGGCGCCGGCTTCACGACCTTCCGCAATCGAGGAGAAAGGGGTCAAGACAAGGGGAGAAAAGAGAGACAGTTAGAACAGAGGTCGGTCGATTAGGACGATCGCCTAAGAAAGCAAATTGTCGAGCATTCGAACGATGGCGCCGTCGATCCGGGGGGAAATTTATATAGCCACGGATGTGAAAGACGGCAATCTCAAGCAACGAATCAGACTTTTTCGCGGCGCGAGCAAATGAAAAAAAGAGAGAATCAATTTCAGGGATGGGGGATCGCGAAAGGGACGGGGAGATGATGAGCCAGGGCGCCTAATTTTTCAGGAACTCCTTCAATGGGAACAACTGGGTAAAAAAAAAAAGAGAGAACAACAGAGCCAACAGGAAGTGGCTAACCCCAGAACAAAGAAATCTCAAATATACCAGCTTTCGAAGTGGCGTCCGGTTCTCTGAACCTCAAAAGAACTCGAAGAAGAAAGTACAACCTTTCAAATCTAGAGAGAGTAGTCCTGCTCGAAACTCATTCTAGATAACGCCAGGAGCGCCCGGTCGATGAACACGATTTTGTTGACCTCCACAACGCAGACAAACAGGGGAGGGGAGTCTCATCAAGCCAAAGAGGAAGAAAAATACAAGGAAACTACAAGAAATGCGATCGCGTTGATTTGGCATCGCGGAATGCTTAGATCTGACCAGAGGCGAACTGCGCAGGAGGGAGACCAACCGGTGAAGCAAGCAAACAACCACAAAGTAGTCACATTGTTCGGCACCTGAGATAGTCGGGGGGCATACCTGGACGGAGATCTTAATAGGTGTGAGGGGGGAATCAGCGTGACGCGGCTCACACGATCGAGAGCGGGTCGGGTTAACAGCGTGTAGTCTTCCTAGGACGTCTGGAAGCTGTCGGAAGAGAGATGGGACTTCTGGTGGAAGTCGAGGAAAAAAAAGAGGGGGGGGCCATGTCGAGCGCCTGGGTGCCTTCGTGCTCTCTCAGGACAGGGGGAAGAAGGGAGCCACGTGGCGAAGAGAGAGAGGTTTAAGCCAACAAGGTTAAGGTGCCGGTCTTACGCGGGGATTCGGACGCGACGAAGTCAGAAAAATCTATTCCCAGCTTCGCGAAATGATTTAGAAAGGGAGGGGTGATCTATAGGAAAGGACTTGGGGGTGTTCGAACTGGGAAAGAGGTTGGGGCGTCTCGCAGCAGATTCTCTGTCTGTGGGGGAGTTACCCTTGAGGCGTTCACGACAAAAATTATTCTCATTATCTAAACCTGCCGATCTGAAGACTGAGAGAGGGGAGGAAGTGGTAGAAAAGAATGGGGGAGCCGGGAGAGCGAACATTGTACTGATCAGTTATATTGCGATTAAAGGGATAGTATAAACAGAGAGATGGGAATATCAAGTTCTCCAGAAGACATCAGAAGTAAGCAAGGACTGGAAGACTTGCAGATCCTATGTACATACACCGTACCTCGCGAGCTCAAGCGATTCTGGCCCGAGGTGGTTAGGGGAGCTTCAGGGTAAAGGGCTTGAAAAGGGCGAGGGGACTAACTGGAGGGCTGAGGAAAGGGGTTCTGGTTGTATTTCTTCTCGAGGGTAGATGTCTGCTCACAGAAGCTCTTCTGTAGGTGGACGAGTTTACTTCGGTCCTTCGTGGGAGGAGTTCGCCGGTAATTAGGTGTGATGTTCCTCGATCACGACACGAGAAAGGGGGGGTCAAATAAAAAAAATTGAGGGGGGGATGTTTGTGGGACAGCGGTCGGGCCGAATGTATCAATCACTCGAAAGATTGAAGGGGCCGGCGTGTTGGGCGGTGTTTCAAGTAAGATGTTTTGGCCAAGGATCGGGAAAGCCTGGGGAGAAAGAGAGACAGAATTTCGGCTAAATGGTGGAGAAAAGGTTGAGGGGGGAGGAAGGAAAGTGGGAGTGGGGCTACGACTCGCCATTCCGGTCGTCAGCACTGTCCATGGCGGGTTGATTGATGGGATCGGAGCGATCAACTCACCTAGAGTTCCGGGTGGGGTTGGGGGGGGGGGGGTGGTTGTTGGGGGGGGTGTGTGGGTGTGTGGGTTGGGTTTCTTTTTTTTTTGGGGGGTTTTGGGGGGGGGGGTTGTTTGGGTTTTTTTGGGGGGGGGGGGGGTTTGGGGTGTTGGGGGTTTTTTTGGGGGTTTTCGGGGTGTTTTTTGGCCTGGGTCCGACGGACCCGCGCCTGCTCTCGCCTGGTCTCACAGTTCATGCAAAATGGTTTCAACGGAAGGAGACGAAAGGGGACAAAAGAAGGAATTCAATGTGGTGTAGATGTCCCACGTATCTAGAAAAAACCACCGGGAGGGGAGGAAAGACACGTGGGAAAACCAGAGAAAAACACATGACAAAGAGGAACTTAAAAAGCAGAGCAAAAGAGACAAAGGAAAACTTCACGCCCCGATGCTACACTTGCTCGTTGGGCTATCCTTTTCGAGTTACTTCCCGGTGACCAGAAAGAAAAAAAATGCTCATTACGGTCGGGGGAGTCGCGCAACCAAAAAGAAGAGGAAAAAAGGCACGTCTAACAGATCAAAAAGAAAACGAAGAGAAGAACGGCCATCTGTGCACAACAAGATCAGCTCGACGGCTGCACTGAGCGGGACGTACATCGCAGAATTGGAGATTCTGGACCCGGAAAAAGACAAACACTGCCGGCCAGCAGCGAGGTGGAGGTTTGCATTTGGGATCTCCCTACCCGAGGGCCAGAAAGCACGTAGAAGGGGAGTAGTACTTCACGGTGAGCGAAAAGCAGGGCATAAATCTAAACATCAACAAAGAAAATACGGAGAACTCTATCCGCGCTCAAGAAGCGAGAAGGGTCACCTACTAGACTGTCTGAAGACCGGCGACAAAAGAACCTGCAAGAAAGAAGGCGGCACAGAAAAAAGAGGGAAGGGGGTGCGGAAGAAGGAAGATCTCCAGCTTTCCTTCCGCAGATCGCCTTGTCGAACGAATTCAAGCACCGGACAATAAGCGGGCACGAGATTCAGGCTTTTGGGGCGATGATTGAATAACGAAAAGGGGGGACCAGCAACTGAGTCGGACGATGTCGAAGGAGGGAGTCAAAAAACCGGGAACTTAGAGCGGCCAGTGTTATACGATCGGAATCGTCAGCAGATAAGTGAAAGAAATGTTTATCTTAGTCAGGATCAAGGAAGAGAAAAAGCCCATTGAAAATCGAACGGGGGGGGAAGGGGTCTCGTCATGGCAACAGAAGTTTTTCTGTCAAGAGAACAAGGGACCACTTTTTCAACGCAACGAAAGCAAGCGATCTATCCGTAAGGTCGCACGGCCAAGGTGGCGAAAAAGCGAAAGAAGAAAGTAGAAGAGAAAGCCGGAGCGTCAAAGGAATATATGGGGAAGCTGCACGGCGTACCAGCATAAAGAAGAGGAAATATCCACCCACTGGTGGAAAGAGAGGGCTGATCTGGAGAGGGTCTCTAATACGTCCTGAGAGAGCTTCTCAAGCGCCTGCAAGGAACGCCGATCGCACAAGGGGCAAGTCGACATTTAATTGGTTTGCCCGCGAGGGGGCACAAGAAATAAAACATACTAAAGAATGGGGGAAGTGTTCGACCGGCTGACCTCCGAAAGGGGAGCAAAGACCTCGCGAGACTTGTGCTGGGGGCGCAGAGGGGACTTACCAGGAAATGCTAGCTCAGACAGCTCCTCATCTCCAGGCCGACATATATAAAACAAACACCGGAAAAGAGAGGATGTTAGAGATGGGCGGACATGAGGGGGGGTAGGTCGGTCTGAAAGTGTCGATGTTAACGGAAGGCGCGCGAAAATCAAACCGAGGTAGGGAGGGGTTCAGGTCCTTTCTTAGAAGAAGGGAGACATAGAAAAACAGAGAGAGGGTGGGGATCTTGCCGCAAAAACTCAGTGGGACGGGGGGGCAGAGCGCCTATGGTGACGGGATGTCTAAAAGAGGGACCGGCGAGGGGAAAAGTATATCAATGGGACGAGGAGATCAGCGCTTTCCCACAGTGGGGACAGTTGCCGTATAAGTGCTTTGGGCGCTGGTACAGACAGGATGGGGCGGAGTCTCATGAGGGGGGAGAGGGGAAAGAGATACAAGGGAGGGGCTGGGGTAATCCAGGAAGGGGATTGGCGGATCATCGCGTCGGTTTCTGCAAGGAGGGGGGGGTACGTGGTCACTTGAAGGCGTTTCGGACATGGAGAAGCCTCCATTAAATCAGGGCCGGTCAGACTCGCAAAAATAGCTCAAAAGGGGGGGAAGAGGGAGGAGCAGTCATAAGGGAAAGACTGAGAAGGTCGCATATAAATTTTCTGCTCCGGCTTTCTAGATGTCGATAGAATCACAGCGAGATCGTGGCCGACGGAGTCCTTCATCGGTCGGACGACGACTCGAGGATAAGCAGGAGGAGAGAGAGATCTAGAGACCGGGGGCACGCAGGAGATCAGAGGGGGGGGAGAGATAACTGTAGGGAGGTCTTCGCACGGGCGAAATCACGCTGCTTGAAGAAAAAGCAAAGGGGGGAGGGGGGCATCCGAATAAGTTTGTCATAATGGGCAAGAAAAGAAAAAACTAAGCTTCTTCGAGGAGAGGAGGAAGGCTTAAGAAAAAAAGAGTTGGAGTTAAGGCGACGATTACTCGCTCCAGTTGAGTCGCGTTAGGTTCGCCGTTCAGATGCCTGGTGTTGAGGGGGATCAGGAATCTCATGGGGCGCGACAGGAGAAAGTAGCGCAGGGGGGAGTAGTGCGGGGTGTTAAAAGGTAAAAAAAGGGTAATCAACTGAAGAAAAGAGAAGTCTTGGCGTCTTTGTGCGGGGAAGGCTCCATAATGTCCTTTTCAATCAGGATCGTGAACCGCGCCGGCATCTAAAGGCTTTCTCTCTGAAAAAGGGGTTGGGAAGCACAATGGGCAAGGGGGGGAAGAAGGGAAGTTCTATTATGGGGAAAGGGGATCGGTCAGAAGTGAGGGAATTGGGGTATGGGATCATGGGAGGGAGGGTCAACCGAAAGGCCCATGCGCATCTTTAATCTGGATTGGAGCGGGAAACTCAGAATTAACAGGATCGCAGGTGAGGGTGCAGGGGGGGGGGATGAAGGTTCTTCTGAAAAAACCTGACGGGCGAAAAGGAAGGGGAAGATGTGTGGTTATGGCTTGCCCGTTTAAATCTCCTCAAAGAACAACAAAGAGAAGGGGGAATATAGGGGCCAACATCCTTAAAAGAGAACAAACCAAGGAATATGGGAAAATTTGTACCTTCCCGATCCAAGAAAGAGGACTAACAGCACGCCTCATCCGACCGGATGATAACACTTTCTTTCTATATGAATTAGGAAAAAAGACTCAGAAGGGAAAAAAGGAACATGGAGTAGGGAGGGGGGATAGAAGAAAAAATCATGGCTTAGAACGGAAGGTGGGGACTTGTAAAGTCAAGCTCAAGCGCAAGAACGTGAATCGCAATTTCTGGGTCTAACACCGATCAGAGGCAAAAATGCTGAGGCGACTTATCTTGAGGACAGTTCAGGGAACGAAAAAAAAAAGGAAAATCCAACACGTTCCAGTACAGAGAGAGGGGTCGTGGGGGGTTGAGTACATTTAGAGACACAACGCTGGTCTAATCACTTACTTCATAGAGTGGACGCAAAGGAGAGGGGGGGAACGCCTCAGGCGAAATCACACCAAAAAAAGAGAAAAACTCTATGCGCTCGGAAGTATACACGTCGTCTCTACAGAAACTGATGAGCAACAAGAGGACGTGCAAAGATAAGGAAAATCATGAAGAAATGTACGTCAAAGGGTTATTCGAGGAAAAAAACTGGAGTGAAGCGCAGGGGAGAGGAAAGCAGAAGCGACCCTGCGCAGAATCATCAAACGGGCCAAAAGCGAGGCGAAATCGGCGTTTCTGACGCTTGAAGATCGCCTAAAAAGCAGAAGAAGAGAGCGTTAGACTTAAAAAAGGAGGATGCAACGGGGAAGGCCTTTATATCTTCCACGATCGATGTTGAGCTGCAGAGGGGGAGCTAAAACAATTTTTTACTGAGGAACGAAGAAGGAAGAGACTAAGAGTGAAATGGAAAAAAAAGACAAAGGTTCGCGCGACCTTCTCTCTCATGGAAAATAATTTTTCGGGCCGAACGCCTTCCAGTTTCGCCGTGTCCCAACGAGAGAAAGGAAGCGCGGGAAAGAAAATGTAACTTAAAAGGACAGTCCCGCGGGCGAATGTCCAAGCAAATTAGCATCCCGCCTCGAAAGGGATCAATGACCTGCCGGTCGAGTCAGGGAGAGAATTCCGACCTACGTGGGTTTTAGAGAGACGGAAAGATAAAGACTGGCACAGGAAAAGGTCGAAGCGGTCCGGCGAATAACCTATCTCACCTTATGGAACTCGACATGGAACCAGATTTGGGAGGGAAAAGGTCCTGACTAAGAGCGGAGGAAAGTAAAAGGACCGGGGGGGATTTCAGAGGAAAGGGAGGAACTATGACCATGAGGGGAAAAAAAAAAGCCTGAAATCGAGAGCGTGTGAGTTTGTCGCTTCGAGTCGAAGGAGGGGCACACGATTGAACGTAACCTTGAATTCCCGAAGCGCATCGGCGTGAGGGGGCCATCTCTGACTCAAAAAGACAACGAGGAGAAAGGGGGGGGAAATTTCGGCAACCTAGAAAGAAGGCCCGGGAACTAGTTCAGTGATTTCGGGGGAATCGATGACACGCGCAACTCAAAGGCAAAGAGCGAGGAGGGGTTCGGTCCGGGTGGAAGTCGAGAACCCGGACTCCACTAAGAAAATCGAGGATTGGGAGTGTGCGGTGGGGGAACGCGAGGAAAAAAATGGGCTCGACGGCGCCTACGGGGCATAGGCTTTCTATCGGAGAGGGAGAAGGACGTCCAAGGGGAGACTGATAGACTATTCATGTCAGAGGGGGGAAGGGGAAGGGGGACAACTTCTGGCTCTTTACTCTGACCGCAGCTTAAACGATGCCTTACAGGCAAAGTCAAAGAGTGATCTCTCAGAGAGAGGAGACGCGGGTTCGCCATGGCGGTCTCTGAGGGGGCGCAGGAGGAAAAAAAAGGGACTGGAACTTGTTTAACCTGCATGAAAGGGGACCGAAAATTAGGCACGAAAGGAGAGCGCTCACAGCCTTTGCGCTCTATCTAGAAAGGAAAGAAAGGGAAACAGACATTTGAAGAAGAAAGGGGAGGGAAAGATCAAAAAGGGGAGGCATGTTAGCGACTGATCTGGCAGAAAAGCGAGGTCGTGGCCGATATCCAGATTCCTTAACTCATCCGAGGCGAACAGCTTACGCCTTGCTTAGAAAAGAAAAATAGAAACCGAAGAAAAGAGAGAGAAGAGTCTTGCAAGGGTGGTCTGCACGGCGATAAGGGGGAGATAAAAAGGCTTAGCGAAGTGACGAAGACGTGAAGACTGAAGAAGGGTTCTGATACTTGATCAGATTTAAAGGAAAGGGGGCGAGCGGAGGAGGGGAAATAAGCCAGAGATCTGAATCTTATTTCTTCTCTCCTTTGCGCGGGAGTTCCCGTTCAGGATGCGGTGGGGGAGACGTCAGCGGCCACGCTGGGTATCTAAGGGAGGGAAGGAGCGCAACAAAAAAAGGGAAGGGGGGGGGGACGGTTGAGGTTAAAAAGCTAAGGGACTCAAGAAAAAGCCGAGAAATGAAACACTGCCGGCGTGTGTGGTTTCCCTGCGTCCTACTGTCTGGGACGCAGGATCGGGGAAACATTCGCCAACAAGGCGAGAGTCGGGTGGGGGGGGAGCAATGGGAAAGGCATTGGGGGGCGGCGGGAAGAGGGGTACCCCGGAAGTTCGCGTCTCCTGTCTTTTTTATGTTGAGTGGAATCTACGCTAAACAAAACAAGGGGAATTGCAGCGAGTAGGGTGGAGGAGGAGTAAAGAAAAAAAAACGAAAAGCGGGGCAGGAAGGACTTGGGGAGGGGGCGTGAAGGGGAGGGGGAAAACGATTGTCTAGCCGTGACGGCGAATTGGAAATCTCCGATGAATGTTTTTTGAGAAGGCCAACACGGCTCTCGCGCAAAAAAAGAAAACGGGGGGATGACTAGAAGATCCCTTTAAGGACATAATGACAAAGCGGGGAAAAAGGTCACGAGCTCACAAAAAAAACAAAAAGGTCAGAAATAAGAAGAAAGGAAAAATGCATACACGTGCGTTCGATCCTCAAGGACTGCGTGATCGGATACTCGCGTTAAACAGATCAAGAAGAAATGGCCGGCGGTTTTAGGCAAGAGTCAAACGAAAAGGAAAAAAAAAAAAAAAACACGACAGTCAAAATAGAGAGTCGCAGGATCTACGCAAGCAAGGGAAAAAGGAAAGATAGCTAGGACGTGACAACACTATCAAGACCCGGGCTGCTGATCACGTCGGAGGTGAAAGGATCCTGAGAAAGCTTCAAGGTAAACCAAGAGAAAAAAAAAAATATTGAAGATGGAGGACAAAGACCCGAGGAGGGGGGACGTCTATCTTCTACGGTCACTGTCGAGGGGGAAAAAAGGGGGGCCATGATCGATAACATCACAAAGCATCCGGTCGACTCTATCAGGGAAAGAAAAAAGGGAAAAATACGAAAGGAGCGTCGGAACAAGAGAAAAGCAAAGATAGGCCCGAAGAAACCTCTTAATCAAAGTTCGAATTACGCAAAAAAGGACTTTCCGGGCTCACTGCGGAAAGAGCCTCGTTGTCTGAAAAAAAGGGGCACCGACGAAGTGCAAGAAAAAAAAAGTGGGAGGGGACAGAAAGAGAGGCGAGTAGTCGATTTACTGATTAACTAAAAAATCTCCGCAGGATCGCACTTAACCGTCAGAGCGTCGGCGGAGGATGGGCGGCATCGAAGGTCGGCAGAGAACTGTTTACGAGAGCATCTTAGACCTTAAACGGAGCCCTGTTTGAGAGAACATCAATTCCAACTGCTGGGGGAAAGGAGAAACTCGAGATCGAAAAACAAAGAAAAAAACTCAACTAAATGAAAGGGAAGGGGCAAAGCCATCCGGGTAACCACGGTGGCAAACTCGCCCTCGTAATCCGGCCACAGGTCGCACAGGCCATAAAACCTCCAGGAAGCGAGGAGGAGTCCGGATAAGAAAAGACCAGAATAAGTGCAGGGGCGGCGTACCACAGAAGAAACTTCATGAAGGAACCTACACTTGTGGGAAAATCGGCTCGATCGAATAGGCGAAGAAAGATCACTCCGTGCGAAAAGTCCAGAAAATCAGTAGTGACTCCGTCATAATGGAAAAGAAGTGTGTTCCAAGGGAAACACAAATAAACTCAAAAAGGATAACTAAAAAAACGCAAAAAGGATGGGAAACGAACAGAAGAGGCCTACAAAAAAGGAGTCTTCCCGCAAGATCGTCATTTTATTTCAACGCGAAATCGCTTTCGACATCGGAAGAAAAAGAGGAGATATTCAGAATCATCTAAAGAGTTGAAGAAAATCGAAAACCACAAAATATAAAGGAAGGCGGAGGAAAAGGTCATTCATCTTCCTTGAGTCAATCTGGGTGACGATTCGACATGCGCAATCAAAACTGGAGAGGAGGAGGGGGGGGGGGGTGATCCTGGATTTTAGGAAGGGCTCCCGGAAAAAGGCTATCTAAAAGGAAACAGAATGGATCGGGAGGGGTGGGTAAGGCTTTGCCAGGAAACTAGGTTCAATGTCGACGTCGGGACCCTCGGGGGCTCTTGTAAGAGCCTAGAAAGGGGAATCCTCGAGAGGGGGGTTAGAGGGAAGGGAGAGAGCTAGATTTTCCAAAGTTGAAAGTTTTCCTTATAGCTGGAGGGGGGCTCAGAAAAAGTCATATTATTCAAAGGGATCTAGTCTGGGATGCAGGAGAGAGAAAAGAACTTACGACGGGCGGGGCGCCGATGGACGTCTAAATTGGGCGATCAGAGCGGACTTTCGCGACGTTGAAACGTGTCACAGTGCGGGTTCTGTACGAAAAATAATTAAGAGAAGACGCTCGCTAAATCTGAGGGAGAAGGAAGGGGGGAAGGAAGGGAGAAGAAGCCGGAGAAGAGAAAAGGATCCTTTTTATCTTTCTGACTATTCCATCGTATCAACGAGAATCGTGGCCGATAGAAGGGAAATGCATAGGGAGGGACCATGAAAAATAGACAGGAAGAACAAAAGGGGGAAAAGAAAAAGAAAGATAGAAGGTCCGGCGAGATAGAACGAGATGCGGGACAGTTGAATAGGCAGAGGCACTGAAGATCACGCTGCGGGCCGGCGCAGGACGCTCGAAAAATAATCTTAATTTCGACTGGAGGAGGAGGGGAGGGGCCAGGCGTATGTCTCGATTCCATAAGGGAGTCGAGGTTTATGAGATGAAGGAGCCGGGGGGTGTTTTTGTTTGGTATTTCGGACTAGGATGTGCTCTATAAGCGAGCACGAGATGGAAAAAACATGTGGACTACGTCTGCATATGGGACCGGTGGGGGGCCATCGGTCAGGATTACTCAGTCAAAGGGGGGAAGTGGGGGAAGGGCTGTGGGAGGGTGAATTTACATTCTTTTCAAAACGTCTCTGACCTTGTCGCCGTAGATCGCAGCCGTGCGAGGGGGGGGACTTGGAGGGGGTTTTTTACAATGTGGGGAATGCAGGGGAAAAGGGGCATTTAAAGAAAAACGTTCTCAGGCGGTCGAATTAAGGGGGGAAGGGAGGGGGGTATCATGCGCGATAAAGACCTCCATGCTCATCTTTCCGTAATGGTTAACGCGGAGTAAACAAAGAATGAAGGGGGAAGCCAGTTCATCAGAGGGGAGGAGGGAGAGTGCGTGGGGGTGTCTCATAAAAGGAGGAGGAAAAAGTGGAAAGCCGAGGAAGGGTTGGTATGAATTCCCTTAAAAAGGAATA
>Ga0179591_1270058_pt1 | contig 15937 bp, 19 predicted proteins | sample CZOMad2_1_08_16f_FD_182891 | JGI IMG/M metagenome (GOLD analysis project Ga0179591, IMG submission 182891) | Vadose zone soil fungal communities from Angelo Coast Range Reserve, California, USA - CZOMad2_1_08_16fungal (PacBio error correction) | ecosystem: Environmental > Terrestrial > Soil >...
AAATATCTCTTCTTCTCATCTCGACGGCAAGGGTCAGGACGAAAAAAAGCTAACAGCACGGTCACGATCACGCTGTGCCAGGAGGGTCGTGGGGTTCGCCCTTCAGGAAGATGTGGGGGGCGCGTGGGAGGAGCGGACGGAAGATTAGTGCGATATCTTTCAACTGGTGGTGTGTAGAAGGCGGGATCAAAACACTGGCGGCATTGGAATCTATGGCGCGAGATAGGAACGGTAGCAATTCGGCCATCGATTTGGAAGACCTGACGAATTCTACTTGAGAGTTAACGGAAACGCGGCAAGTGGTCTTCAATGTCGTCAATCGCCTGAGAGCCGGATCTATTATCGGGCTGGAAAGGGATTAGCGGGGGAAAAAAATAAGAGAATTCTAGAGTCTTGATCACAGAACGGATCGCAGCCGTTGGGCAGGGGCTCATCGGTAAATTACAAAAACTAGTCGTGCTCGAAAGAGAACTCTTTGAGAGACAGCAGAAATCGCAGTGACATATATATAGCGGGAAAAAAGCCCGAACTACTAGGACTCACAGCAGGGGGGCAAGGGCTTAAAGGATTTGGTTAGGAAGGGGCTCGGGTGGGGGAAGGCCGGGTGGGGGGGAAAAAGGGCAGTCACGCCACCGTTTTAATAGACCTGACATGTCAGGCAAGGGTTAGGTTCTTCGTCGGACGACGACAACCCCGAGTCAAGATCGTCATAAATCATGACTGTCCAAGACACTTGGGAGTGCGCTACCGGCCACTTTGCGACGGGAAAAAAATAACCAAAGCATTTGGTACGCTGAAATAGGGGGGGACGGAGCCGTGTTCAGATCGCGGGGGGGGACACGTCAACTCCCAGCAGACTGATCGGGGACAGTGAGAGAACAAAGCTCTCAATATGAGAAGGGGAAAAACAGGTCAGAAAGCGGCTGGAGGAGCTAAGTTCGCGCGCTCTAGTGTCTGCAGCGGATAATCATAATGCGCAACACTTAGGCACGGGTAAGGTGTGAGCCCCGACGCGAAGATGTGAAAACACCAGGGGACAAAAAAGAGCCAACCATAAAGATTTCCACCAAACGGACCCTTCAACCAACGTCGTATTGGACCAGCAAGTCCTCGGGGGCGTGGGGAGGAATCCAAAAGGAGCGCCTCGGGGGCGGGAACCCTTCAATTCAACTTTGGCATTAACACGAATGGAAGGGTAATTGCTCTGTTGGGGAAAAAGAGGGGACGTCCATAACTTTTATTCCTGCAGGGGGAAATGGTGGGCCGGGGAGTTAGGTCCATCGACCCTGAACAAAATCGATAAATTATCTCGGGCACCAATGGGGTCATAGCAACTCACGGTCTGAGGAACAATAAGCGCCGTACGGGGGAGTGGGGGTGGCGCGTGTAACCATTAATTTGCAAACTATGAAATGAAGGTGTTGAGCCAAAGGCGGAGGGAAGGGTCTCAAACAGGAATGCTTTCCTTGATGATCTGGCTTGGCTATAAGGCAAGGTTATCGGAAAAAAAGGCCTAGCCGCCGCCAGATAACCTAAGAGGGCAGGAACCGTATAAAACAGAGGCCGAGGAAAGAGGAGGAAAAGGGCAACGGGTTAAACGACCTTAGAAAGAACCTTGCAAGATGGCACGAAGAACTCAGTTTTAGAAGAGTCACGCGGAGGGATGACAGAAGAACCATGATATAGGGGGTACTTGGGTCAAATGGAGAAGAAAAGGCGTATATGTCACCAGATTCCGAAAAGAAGAAGGCCGTTGTGCAAATCCCCATGTGCTCTGAACTTTTTTCATCAGTATCCGGTCCCGTGGAAGGCTACACAAATACCAAAAAAAGAAACGGGCATCTTACTCACAAGCCGCAGAAGCCCGAACTTTCGGGCCAGGAGAAACGAACGGGAAGTCCATGATTTCGGCGGGAGTTCGGCGTCCAGTTTAGGAAAAGGCAGGATGGGGTACTGAACGTTGTTGGGAGGTGACCCTAAGAAAAGAAAAGGAGGGAGGGTTCGTATAGTGCCGCTGTGAGAAGCGATAGAGAGGCAGGAACGATCACACGGACCACAATCAGGGGTGTAATATGACAAGTTCCTCAGGAAGACCCAGTACGTAAAGAAAGAGATCACGAAGCGATTCGACAAAGCCATCTCAGGGCAAACAGTCGAAAGAAGAGTTCAGAACCACGGAAATGCACAATCTTAAAAAAAAAGGGAAGAGAGAAGATCAATGCAGTCCTGGGGCATTATAAAGAAGTCTGGACAACTGGATGCGGGGGGTGAGTTGGAAGAAGGGTATGGTACCCACAAAAAATCCACAGGGGGGGGGGGAGAAAAATAAAGTGGGGGGGGGGAACCACCATACTGTCAAAAAAAGGGGGGATTCTTTCCCTTGACCTATGAAAAAAAGATTGGGGAACCCTACCTCTTTTCTCGGGTCGAAGAGCGGTGTTGGTGACGTCCTGGGGGCTCGCGCGTGGATATGAACCGGATTGTGGATGGTATACACTATCCTAAAATGGCTCAACATCGCTAGAAGGATCTCCCCGCCCTGGAAGAACTGGGGCTCCTGCAACTAACTTTTCCATTCCTTACGCCAATTCCATGATGGAACTCTCCTAATGAGGGGAAGTCATCAAAAGGGCTACGGAATGGTAACGGTGGAAGTGGTGGGGGGATCTGGATTCTTATTAAAGGAGTCTTTGTACGCAAGGGAGTGGAAGATGTTTTTCATACGATGGAGATGTCAACGTTAACGGGCCAAAAGGGGGAAGAGATTGGTACACGGAATATGGAGGAATCGGTGCGTAAGGGCGGAGGGGGCTCAAATGGTATTCTCATTGGAAACTCAAGATCTGGGAAAAAAAGGGAGGGACCCTAAGCCGTGGTATACAACTTACTGAGGCGAGGTAAATCGAAGAGTATAATACTACGGACGGACAAGAAAGACTGGGAAAAATTTGAAGAGGGGGAAGAGACGTGGGTAGGCAACTTATATACGAGGAAACGAGGGTCTCTGTAGGAGAATTAGCGTCGGAGATAAAAGTTCTCTACAATCCATTTAGGAGGCCAGCATTCGAGTAACAGTTCTGCGCTTGGGCCGTTCCCGCAACAGCAAGAGCGGGTGCGACAAAGGGGGTGGGCATTACACCCAATCTACCCCGGGGGCTCTGGAGGAGGGGCCGACGAGGAAATCACGGGGAGAAAAGAGGGAGGGGGCCTGAAATCTCTAGGGGTTTTACACGGAGGAAGAGAGGGGGGGGGGGGGGGGGAATTCCACCCAGGGCACGCGTCCTAAATCTGGCTATCTTGAAAGAGGAAGGAAAGGGACAGGAAGGTGTGAATGCCAGCGCATTAATTGGAATGTGTACGAGCGGAAAGAGGTAGGATCAGAAGACCTCTTACTTTTAAAAAGAAGATTTGGGTGTACAGAAAAAGTCGACTTTGGGAAGAGGAGAGAGGCCTGCGGCCGTTAGTCGTTTGTGAACCTGGGGGGGTTGGTACTCTCAAGACTCTTCAAAATCTTAGAAAGCTAGTTGGGGAAGGGAAGCCAGATCAGGTCCGTGACGCTAAAAGTATGAGGGGGAGCGAGAAAAACACCATTCCTAGTCGCTATTGTTCCCTTCAAAACGCCAGTGGAAAAAAAAAAAGAGACACTGGAGATCGCTTGCTGGAGGCTAAGGAAAGATCTTGTATACTGCGAGAAAAACGGAAGAGGGCCGTATTCTTTGAGATTGGCAGCGGGGGACTCAATCTTAAAAAGACGAAAATAATCAAAGGTAGGGAAAGAATGCGCTCCGAGCTGGGGCGATGATTTTCAAAGTTGGGACGAGTTTAAAGAGAAAACGTAAGAAACACTGGACAGATGGAAAAATTCAAAAACGGGGTCGTAAGAACCGTTTTCCCCCACCACAAAAAGTTATTTTCAAAAAAGAGAAAGGAGTCACAGCCAGTCAGAAAAGCTGTCCAGGGCAGTAGATGGTAAGCTGGCTGAAGAGGGTCGTCCGCTTTGCGGCGCATTGGTCTGAAAAGCATAGGGTAGAGAAGTATTGGGAATTGTTGCAGGACAAAATTATTAATCTTTAGAAAAAGGGGAGTAGAAATCAAGGTTGTTGATCGAACGCGCTCGAGGAGGACTGGTCTGGGTCTGGCAGAGGGGAGTAACAATGCGTGCCATAAGGATAGAACTTCCTAATTGGGCCCTTCAAAAAACTTCCTCAAAGAAAAACACTTACAGAAAAAAGGTTTTGAGTCCGAAAACAAAGCAGATTTCAACGACATTAGCTCCAGGAAGGAGGAAACATCGGAAAATACCACTAAGCCATTGTTTTTCAGTCCGAAATTGGAGGAAAAAAAAAGAAATTCAACGGAGAAAACAACTTTCAATTGGACGCCCGCCACAAGCGCATGGCGAAGAGGACGAACAACCGCATAAAAAAATGGCGGGGCATTTAGGCGGGGAGTAAAGCCGGCGGGAAAAAACGTCTTCCTCTGAGAGCAAAAAAACTAGAGAAAAAACAACTATATAAAAAAGAGGAAAAGAGGAGGGAGGGCGAAAGGACGACGGAAAGTTTCTTTGGCAAATAGGACGCACCTGCTAACAGCAAATTGATGAGAAAAGGAAGGGGTACAGAGGTTCCTGTTTTCTCCCCTCTTTCGTGGTGGAAGAGCGGCAAAGAGGAAAGAAAGGAAGAAAAGTAGGGAGGTTTGTAACGGAGAATGCTGATGTAAACAAATGGCGGCATGTCGTCTTCGTCTCGCTACTCTGGAGAGAAAAATGGGAATTTGTCGGTGGAAATTCATGGTGCAAAAACAGCCCGGAGAGGGGGAAAGCTCGGAAACCCCTCAGGGAGAATAAAGGAAAATGAAGGGAGGATAGGAGGCATTGGAACAGTTTTTATGGTTAGGAAGAAAATAAAAGATACGAGAGGCGGGTCGTCTTCCCCCAAAAGTAGATACGTGAGGGCTCCTTTAGAGAAAAAACAGGGGGAAAGAAAAATATACGTGCTACCAAGTATCGCTGCGGTGGCTATTACAAGAAAGGTCAGAATAAACAGTATATCGGGCATCAAAGGGAAAAAATCAGCGAGAGGGGAAGAAAGAGAAAAGGGCGGGGGTAATCTTTGATCCTGGCTCGATTGGGTGCTGCAGTATTATGGAGGAGGTTTGGAAAAGGGCAGGAAGCACCTTGGGGAAAGAAAGGTGAAAAATTTTCTTATTACAGTGGGGTTACTGAGGCGACAAAGTAAAACACGAAAAGCCATCGCTCGATTATTGGGGGCGAGAGGGGGAAGAGTAGGGTCAGATCGGCAGCTGGGAGAAACCTGGACCTTATCCCTCAGGGGGACGCTAATTCCTTTGGACGAAAACGAGTGGTATTCATAGGGGGCGCCTCAACTCAATCGATAGAACATGATACAAACTGGGGGGGAGGTCTCAAAGGAAAGAAATGAAAATTCAGGGGAAGAGAGACAGAACATCGGGAGTGGTCATTTCCTCCTCGTCTAAGTGAAATGGGGGAAGGCGTGAATCCGCTTCCACAAGGGCGGGAGCTGAAATGGGAAGGAGAATTAAAGTCGAGAATGGGGACCAACACCAAGGGGGGTTCAAAAATTACTCCTCACAGACAGGCGATCCCAAGCGGGGGCCCTTTGCAAAACAAAGGTCGTATTTTCCTAACCAGCACGCCTAAAGGAGTGGAAGGATCCCACATCTGAGGAAACACCGATCGCGGGGTCAAATTAGGAAAGGCGAAAAAGAGGTTTATTGGGGAAGAGGGGGGGGCCAAAAAAGAGTTTTCGGGAAAAACTTTTGATCAGGAGGGGAAGGGTGGAAGGGGGATTGAAGGTGTCCATATCGTCCACCTTTGGGGAAGTAAACATCGATTAAGAGTCGAATATGAACTGAAGTCAGAGGCGATCACGGACAGAACTAAAAGGGAAAGGAGTGAAGAAAGAGGGGGAGCTTAGTGGGTTGGTAAGGGGTAAGGCCAAGGGGAAAAACAAGGAGTGGGGGCAAACTAGATAAACGCTTCAGGGAAAAACAAAAAGCTGAAACAAGCTCATTATGAAGGAACTGAAGAGGGATGGGAGGATCAACTTAGCAGGTAACTAAAAACTGACGGAGGGACGCAAGAGAAACCGCCCTTACTGGGCAAAGACAGAGCTTCCGAGGACTAACGAAAAAAGGGGGGTCGACAGTCGTATTCACACTCCGGAAAACGACCTCAACTCAGGGGGTGGATAAAAAGATTGGACCAGGGAAGATAAAAAACCCCCTCTAGGAGAGGATTGTGACAAAGATATTGTTAGACCACAGAGGGGAAATATACTATCATGATAGGACTTGGGATACAAGAGATTCAATTTCTAGTTCCGTAGGAATGACTAGGGGACCGAAACCAAAAACCAACAGTTGCAGGTCAAAAAGAAATAACGCGAAATCTTTCGCTCCCTCAGAGCACCTCCAACGCAAACCACCGGAGAGAAGCGGGAGGAAATCCTGGATCGAAAAGCGGCGGAGGTTACAGGAGAAATGCATGGGGGGAAAGCAGTGACCGTTCTTGTGATGCGGGGGAGGTCCCTACCCAGAACTGGGGGAGGAATGGCTATGGTATTTATCCAGAGGGGGGGGAAGAGGGAGGACGGGGGCTATCACACCACGCCAAAAAGGTTATGAGATACCTCTAGGAGAGGAACAGACGAAAAAGAAAAAAGATCTACTATAATAAGCCAGTCCAAGGGACATACGGGTGTCATGAAAAATCAGGCGATAGGGGCAACAAGGGGGGAGGAAAAGGGGAAAGGGATATAGAGGATTCCAGGGGGGGTCATTACTCAGGACTTTAGGGACTTAAAAAAAAAAAAAAAAAAAAAAAAAAAAAAAAAGAAAAAAAAAAAAAAAAGAAAAAAAAAAAAAAAAGAAAAAAAAACAAAAAAAAAAAAAAAAAAAAAAAAAACACAAAAAAAAAAAAAAAAAAAAAAAAAAAAACACCTTCTACGTCTCTTATTCAGGAATCGGGGCAGAGACGGTGTAGTCCGTAGGGACTAAAGTCTCTATATGAAAAGGTTTGGGGGGAGGGGGGGGGGATCGGGGAGATGAGCATGTCAAAATCTGACTTCCAAAACTCCATCAAAAGGGCATACTGGTAGGGGACCTCAAGAATGCCTCACTTGGACATCCTGAAACCTTCAGGGAGAGGAATCTCCTGAGACAAGCATAAAAAAGGGAAATCAAAGTCACTTGATAAGGGGAAGAAACGGTTTACTATTCTCTGGGCTGAAAGTTGCGAAGAATGTCTTGTGGACATGGGGGGGGGGGTGGGGACGGCAAATGAAACGGGATTCCTAGCAAAGAGGCCAAGGCGTAGACCTGGGGAGCGGAGTTAGTCCACAAGATTGAGGGGTGAATATTAACGTAGGTGGAACAAACATCGGGGACGGAAAAGATACGCTATAGGATGGGGAGCCTCCAGGGGACTGAGGAAAAAAGGGAGTAAGTCTATTAACCCTCAGGGGGGATGTAAATAAGACTTCCCAATAGGCTTGAGAAAAAAACTCTTCGAGAGGGATGAAAGTATTAAGACCTGGATCCACAGAGGGGGTGCTCTGGACAAATCGTCTGTATGATCTCACGGGATTCACAAGAAAAGGGCTCACTAGTCGCTGGACCAGGAAAAAGAGCAGAACTTCCGCCACGACCGAGGAAGCAGATTTCTAATTTTTGCAGGAAAACGGCCACAAGAACCTGAGGAGAGGGGGGTGTAAAAAAAAGAGAACGGTGGACGAAGACTTACGATAACTTATCTACAGGGGGGGAAAGGAACGAATGAGGGAAAAGATTGTGTTAACCGGCGAGGGGAGAGGACGCGGGGTCCGCACGAAAATTGCACATACAGCAGAAAATGGGACGAGGGTAGACAACTATCCAGGAAACCAGTTAAGGAAAAAACGGAATACGGGGGGCCTGCTCTCCATTTAATGGAGGGGACGAGAGAGGAGCGAGCTTGGCCCCTACAAAAGTCTGGGAAAAGAACGAGGTGGTGGGGTCATTGAGGGAAAAATGGCTGGGAGACTAGTCCGTTCTTCCTGCCTAAAGTGGTGAAAAAATGGGGGGGGGACCCTAATTCGAGAACTACTTATCAAGTCACAGCCTAATGGCAGACCTTAAAGAAAGTGTTCTAGGTGGACTGGGCAAAGTTACGATGACATCTAAAAACGGAGCAGAGAGGGGGAGCCTAGCAAGGTAAGGCTTCTAGAGGGTCTATTTTCCGGGAATAGCACGAGTCAGGGGGGGGGGACATCCTGGGGGGATCGACTGGCCTCCAGGTGATTCTACGATAAGAGGTTAATACCATCCACTGAGGGGGGAACTGAAATGACGTCTACTTCAGATGGTGCAGGGGGGGTAACTAAGGAGAAGAGAGAACAGCTCTAAGCACTCTGCTTCTTCTATGTATTTCCGGGAAGAAGGAAGCGAACACAAATGGAGACGAAAGGGGTAAAAGGCTAAATTCAAAAAACGGGGAGGAACTGACTTTTCAACCACTCGCTCATCTTCTTTGCCACAAAGAAAGGGATCCCCAAGAAAAAAAGAGGGTGAGATGAATATGGCGCTGGACCTGCGGCCGACGATCAAAATGGACCTCCGGGAAGAAGCAGTAGAAAAAGAAGGGCGAGACTGATAGTTTCGGGGTCAGAACGGATGCGGCAACCGGGCAACGGAGATCTTTTGAATGGCCGGACGAGAGAAGTATTAAGAGGGGTGCGTCTACGGGCAGAAAGATTGGCAAAAAAGATAAGGACTATAATAGAAGGCAAAAAAGGCTATTGAGACAACTTCGCAAAAGGGAAAGCTCGACAATACCATTTGTGAGAAAAAGAAGATGCCAGGCCTAAATGGAAGGGGAGAGGGAAAAAGAGAGAGACGAACGAAGTGCTGGGGGGGTGGTTCGTCAACGCGGGGAGATAAAAGTTCCCTTGTGCTTCACTATCTGTCAAACGTCCAGGGAAACTTAGACATGGGGGCGGGAAAAAGTCAAATCGAAATAAACGAAAAAAGAAAACAGAAACAATGGCGGCATGGAAGCCGCTGTTAAGCCGGGCCGTCAATAGTGAACCAAAGAAAGGAGGATAAGCTGGAAGATCTCACCCCCCAAAACAAGCTGAAAGGGAAGGAAAATAGAGATCGAAGAGAGAAATCGACTGAAGGGAGGGTTCAATAGGGAAACAACCAGGAGAAAAAAGAATAATAAATCCCTCCCATGTTCAGGTTGGGGGAGACGTAGAGGCCCCTGGTTAGGGGGGAGAGGGAAAAAGTCAGTTCAAAAAGCTCTTGAAGTAGGAGTTTATTGATCCAAGAGATTAGCAAACAACAATGGCTAAGGGAAAGCGTCGAGGCGCTCTCAGGCGACTCCAAGTCAATTTCGGGGGCACTGATTTGCTCGGACGGAAAGGGGTCGTTCGAGCTCGAGGAGGGGGGCGGACGCACAATCTCGTCGCAGGGGGAAAGTCGATGAAGCAGGAAAGGTTGGAGGACAAGAAAGGGGTGATGAGAGACACGAAAGGAATGCTTCTATCTAGAAGAGAACAAAAACTGGTCGCAATTCGACCTTTGCACCCAGAAGGTTATTGCAAACTCGCGACGCAGGGGATCTACGTCGGGGGATGACATAAGCGCAGTATATATCATCCATCTTCCGCATCTCAGTCGTTCCAGAGAAAGAACTGGATGGTATACTGGGGCGAGAAGGTGGGGGAAAAGGGGAAGATTAAAGTCTTTTTTTGGAAATGGAGAACACGTTTGGGGAAGAGAACCGGAATTTTCCGTTAGTCCAGTTGCGGCTGGTCGCTGACAACAGGACGTCACGGATCGCAAATACAATTGCTGAAACGAGGACTGGGGTCCAAGACGCGGGGTGTAGAGGGACCAGCCTGCCTCTTTTGCAAAAAGCCCGAGAAAGCTGGGCCCGCCAATATCACAGGGGTCCGAGTTGGTCGGAAAGAGGAGGCTGCGTAGAAAAAGAAAATCAGAGCGAATGAGAAGGGAAAACTAAAGAGTCGTCTGATAGTGCCTGAACCGAAAACATGCAAGCAATAGGGAGGCGCAGTTCCCGAGCGGTAGGGGAAGTAGCTTCCCTGCAGGGCAATGGGAGGAGGGGGGGAAAAAATTATCGCACCTTAAGGATTTCTGAAGGAGCGAGGAACAGAGTGACCCACCCCAGACACTCTTAAGACACAGACACCGCAGAAGAGGAAACCTCTCGCGCCAAAGTTCAAACAAACGTATTATTTTCCGCAAGGAACTCCTTGCTGGTGCATGCCTCCAACTCAAAGTCTTCAGAACCAGATTCTGCATCCCCTGGAGCTGGCATGCAAAAAGTAATGAAGGGGCAAGGACCTTCCAGATAAGTGGCGGATACCAGGGGTGAGTCTTTGGTGGCCGGCGGGAAAGCGGAAATATCGAAGCTGTTAAAATCGATACTGTAGGGAAAGGAATCATCATAAGTCTAGAAAGCGATCATCCGTAACCTCACTAGGTCGCTTGGGGGGGGAGAGGGATGCAACATGGCAGGAGGTGGAAAAAAAAAGGAAAGAGGAGGGATGTTTGTAAATTCAAAAGGAGGGGCCCGGTACTCAAAAGACGGGCTGCTTTAATTAATCTTGCTTGAGAAGGAGTAGAAGGGAGGGTACCGAAACTAATCGTCTAACGGGACCTCTGATTACCTAATAAGGGAGGAAAAGGAAAAGACTGCTTTACGCCCAAGAGCAAGGGAAAACTGCATAAAATCTCAGGTTAAAGGGTGAACTAGAAAAAGGGGGTACGAAGAAGTCCATCACGATACCCCCTCAGAAGAGAAGGGGGAGTTCCGACGGGGTAGCCACACAGCACGGAAGTCGGACAGGGGGAGGAAGAAGGAAATCCTTCTACAGAGAAGTTCCCAATAACTCGTAAACCTATAAGACAGTTGAAAGCGAAGAAAGGAGGCCTGTGCAAGGGGAGAACTAGGAAGGGCTGAAATCATCCAGTCTGCCATACGCGAGAAATCATGACCTTTCAATTCTGACGAAGGCGCTTCCAATCTCGCCGAGGGGGGCGGATGTGAAGAGAAACGGGGGGGGGGAAAACTATTTCTTTGGGTCGGGAGGTAACCGTGTTATTTGTCCCCATAGGAACTGGTACGGGCGATGGGATCCGCTGTGTGAGAGGCGAAGAAGAGGGCATCGTAAGAAAGCAAAAAAGGGGGTAAGATCCCTTGAATTCAGTACGAATCAAAAATCTCCTCACTAGGCAAAAGACACGCAAAGAGAAGCATCAGTGGGAACGAATCATCGGGGTAGGGGAGGCCACATGAATGATCGAACCAACACGGAGGGAAAAGAAGGATCGAAGAATCTGAAGGATTTCGGGAGGAAAAAGGGGCTATGCGGGCTTAAAGGGGGGAAGTCTGGGTGAGCTAAAAAAAGACGGTGTAAAACGAAGGTCTTCCTATTCGATAATGAACAAGGAAATGTGGGGAGGTGAGGCTTCTAGAAATGAGAAAAATCTGCTAAAGAGGACCAAGGCCACCAGGGATAAACACTTGGGCCCCACTAAAGGTTCCAGTCCGGAAAAGCCATGATTGGATCCTGAGGGTCTACTCCGAAAAAGGTAGAAAGGTTATCAATAAAAGTAGGGTCCTTATTGGAAAAGGGTGGCTTTTTATGGGTGGGGGCGATGTCTTATTGAAATGCACCTTGCGAAGGGATTATTTGCAAGGAAAATGTTCGAAAATGCTTCAGAGGAAATCATTCACGGGGAGAAAAAAAAATTTAGCAATTTATCCCTGGGGGAAGGATATTCGTGAAGTTGGGAAATATTCACGGATTTTCCACAGTGGCGAACTAGGACTCTACTCAGGGGTAGAGGAAGTCGAAAGCGATGGGGAGTCTACAAATTTCTTTCTCTAGGAAAATAGCACAGGAAAAGGAGCTATACTACGGTAAAGAGAGTGCTATTCCGATCGTTTAGAGCCGTATGGGGGGACTTAGCAAAAAAGGATCAGGAGGGCTACTATTACCGTTACTTATCCTCACTTGACTCTTCAAACGAAAAGGGAAATGGAATTCAAAACGACAAATTAGTATCAAAACCAGACTGGTGCCAAAGTCCAGAAAGTCCGGAGATCTATGGTGGTTGCCAGGACGTGAACTGTACACTAAACGACCCGCTACCCGGTGGGCGATATCTCCGTTTACTCTTATGAACGTAGATCACAAAGGGGATGTCGATAGAGGGGGGGGTGGTTGTGGAATGCAGGCGTGGAGGGGGGGGGGACGTCTCCGCCCCTAACGGGCAAGAAAGGAATCAAAGGGGTCTGGTAATCAAAGAGGGACATTCAATTAAGGCTCGGTGGCAGGAAGCAGAACGGAATGGGAGGTACGCGATCTCGCGAAAAAAAAAGATCAATGCCAAAGGAAAAGGATGCGGTGGAAAATACTACTTGGTTTGGGGGCAAAAGGGGGAGATGGAGGATCTCTCGTTCGTGGGAAGGAGTTTTGAAAAAAGGGGGGGGTTTCCTATTAAAACGAAGAGCGAAAAACGCCTTAGGGGCCGCGCTATTGGGTGGTGCAGCGAAGACAGAGCCGTGCAAAGCAGACACTAGATCCAAAAGAAACCAAGAAAGATGCATGCCGATTCTGGTAATTTCCCGCAGAAAACGACTAAAGCAAGGGGTAGATAGAAAAGGGAGTTCAAGGGCTATTTCAACTAGAGGGAGAAAACACGGAGCAGCCCAAAGGAGAGGCACTTAATGCAAAGGGTCGCCCAGGGGGTTGGACAAGAGGGAAGGGGGGGGGAGATAAAAAACTTTTACATCTATTCATTCACAGCTTACCATGTGGAAGGAAAATATGTGAAGCGACCTACTACACCGAATACAAATGGTTAAAGGTCTATTAAAAAAAACGTTGCGAGAAAAAGGGGTCAACCCCCACAAGCCTAAGTTCCAAAAAAAAAGGAGGTCCAGGCTAATCCCCAGAAAAACGAGATGCTTGAGTAGGATCGGCGGAAAAACTGGCGGGACGCGATATATCTGGCACTTCGAAGGGAGGTCTAAACAAGAGTAAGGGGAAAGGGGGCTCGCCTTCTATTTGCACGTGGAAGTCTGAAGAAAAAAAAATACGGAGAATGCTGGGAAGAATTGTGTGTTAACGCGTAAGGTAACGGGGGACGTATGACAGGGTCTGGGGTGGGTCGCTCGAACATAGGGGCATGCTATAATCTACGGAAAGCAACGACGATTAAAAAAAAAGGATGGGCAAACTGGGGCAGGCTAGAGGGACCCAAGATAACGTCCAAGAAATTTTTAATGTCAGCCCATCATATGGGGGAACCACCTTGCCCAGAAAGAGAGGAGACATATATTCTCCGAATAAGTACATGCCGCCATGGGGGTTGAGAGGGGGGGGAGGTTTCGTAAGGGAAGAAAAAAAAAAAAAAAAAAACTGAAGGACGAGAAGGAGAAGCTTGGACAGCACCACCAGAGGAATAGGCCGAGAGGATAAAAAAGACCTCTTAGTTTTGGGAGAAGTGACTTTTCTTTTAGAACGGGGTCATATGGAACAAAAAACTTGCCGTCGGAAGAGGAAACTCCGGGATCACTCAAAAAAAAAAGGGAGGAGGGGGGAATAAGATATATCGTCGCTTCGGCCGGACACATCAAGGTTCAAGGGGGGGGGGGCAATGACAACCGGACAGCAACACGGGACGAAGGGGACACAGATTGGGGGGGGCGCAGAGGACGGAGAGTCTATGGAAGTGCTTTCGTTACTAAGGTATCTGGGGGAGGGGGGGAACATCAGTTCTGAAAAGTTTATGGTCTCCGCTGATTGCAAAACCACCAGGCATGGTCGTAGTCGATGGCGCTAGAGGGGCGCTAAAAGGAAGGAATGAATGCAATGATTTTTCGTTCGACGTCAAACTGAGAAGTGATAAAAACGGATTGGCTTTGCCTCTAAGGATCAATCGCCGGAGCTGACGTATCAGGTCGCATTGGGGGGTCCGAGGGGGAAAAAATCGAGCAAGAGAAGAAAATACGCGATCGCCACAAAGGAAAAAACACCCGAGGAGGGGACCTCTTTCCCACAACCATGACGTCGCACAGGGGGGGCGCGCCGATGGCAAAAAGGCAAAAAAGAAAAAAGAAGGGGATAAAAACAGGACACTCCTGAGGTGCTATGACCAGGCGGCGTACATATATCGGCAAGCAAGAGTCCAGAAGCCTCACTCAACAATAGACGGGGGGTGGTCATGTTACGCTCTGGATCGCCGGGATCATTGGTGGGGGGAAGGATTCGGTGGGGTGGACCGTCCGCAATTTGGAAAGAGAAGAAAAAGGGGAGGAGGACATGGGTCTTCGGGGCGCGAAAAGCACGAAAAATCCAAGCAAGCTCACGAGGGATTCATCGCTGTCCGTGAGTATCGCGGCAACCGGCCCAGGGGAAAAGGGCCAGTCCGCTGGAAAGAAATGTGGCGCCAGAAGAAAACAGGGGGGTAAAGTGCAGCGGCGGGGCCGGGCGTAGCAAATACAACATCCTACGGGGAGATACACTGGTGGCGGAAAAGGATAGGAAGGGGGAATTCGCAAAAAAAAGAATAGTGACGCTCGTTACGATCGCGAAGGTGGGTCGAGGCAACCGGCTGGCAGGGCATGAAAGAAAATTGGCTCCTACGATTTGGAGCCCGTCGGCGCGACTAAAAGGGACAAAAAAAGTGTACCAAAAAAAGTGCCGAAAGACAGGGGAGGAGGAAAGCGCAGCTAAAACAGGGGGCAAACCACACAAGAGGGGTTTCCAAGAAAAAATCAGGGCGTATTATCCTCCCATCTTAGGACCGTCCATTAAGGCCCTGAGAGGAAGGCCCGGGAAAAAGGTTGAGATGGAGATTGATTATTAACCAATCTTTTGTAGTCCGTCGTGACATGGTGGCCAGGCTTTAAGTAGAGGATACTACGCCGTTGGGAAAAACAAACCTCGGAAGAGCGGCATTACAAGATTGGATATAAGGAGGGAAGAAACTTAATAACATGACTCGGAAAGGTGCGGATAAATATCAAAAAAAGGGGGGGGTTGTCTTCTGATTCACCAAGTTCCAGTAGGGGGAAAAATAGTCGCGGGAATTTCGGGAAAGGGGGCGATTAAGTTGAAAAACCACAAGGAGCCCTTTAATTAATCTTCTGGGACTGAGGAGAACTGGGGGGAAGGCAGGCTAAGAGGGCCGCAGAGACGAAGGGGCAAAGGCTGAATACTGGCTATAAACACGATACAGATGCCTAAACGCCAAGAGCAATTCGACTACATACGACTCGTGGACCTCGAAGAATCAGTGGGGAAACGAGTGAAAAGAAAATACCCGAGCGCATGAGTTCCGCCAATATGGGGGAGAACACGGAAGTATATCGAACAGGGGGCCTAATAGATTCCGTGGGGGGGGAGCAATCTATTGAACTGGGGCTCGTACCGCGGAATAGTTTCCTCGAACCGTCTGCCCATTGGACAAAGGATCAAAGAACTCCGTAAAAAAAAAAAAAAAAAAAAAAAAAAAAAAAAAAAAAAAAAAAAAAAAAGATCAAGGATCCATAAGACTGCCTCCCTCCAGCCGAAACGGGCCCTCCTTTGAGAAGGGAGGGGGAAAGATTTCTAGGACGGCTTCTTTCATTATCAACGGTCATAGGGTGGTCATTGAAAGCGAACAGTCCCGTTGATTAAATCGGTGATCCAGGGCGGTAGCGCTAGGGGCGCGTTAGAAAGGGGGAGTGGAAACAAAAAGTCTAGGGCTCTATAAAAACCGAACCAAATCATGGGGAATATCTCAGAGCCGATCCATAAGAAAAGACACACGCTCTCTCACGATGTCAAATCCAGGGGACAGCAAAACAGTGATAACCTAACATTCTTACCAGGACGGGGCG
>Ga0179591_1315933_pt1 | contig 15937 bp, 18 predicted proteins | sample CZOMad2_1_08_16f_FD_182891 | JGI IMG/M metagenome (GOLD analysis project Ga0179591, IMG submission 182891) | Vadose zone soil fungal communities from Angelo Coast Range Reserve, California, USA - CZOMad2_1_08_16fungal (PacBio error correction) | ecosystem: Environmental > Terrestrial > Soil >...
TTGGGACCGGAAAAGATCAAGTGGTTCTGTGGCGCCGGAAGGGAAACCTCTCTTGGGTTAAAGGCGGCAAAGGATAATGGGAGGCTAGTTTTCCTTTCTCGCTGCCAGAGTTTGGCGCGCCTCTAATTGAGAAACTCAGGGGGGGCAAGTGAATACTCGTCACAGGGGTGTTCGCCGTGACGGTCGCCGGGGGGGGGGAGAATGTTTTTTTCGCCGGGTGGGGGGGACGCGTTCAGTCTGGTGGTCGACACCTGGAGCAGCAGACTCTGTCCCGGCTGGCGGCCCCTAGATAGGCCGATGTTGAAATTCCAGGCTTCCAGACTCTTTGCGAGGTCAACGGGGCAATCCAGGCCTCGTTCACCTAGGAGAGGAAACAGCAAAAAAAACATTGTCGGAACTTCTTGAGGGGCAATCCCTCCGTCAGGATTAAGGGTACGATGAAAAAGAAAAGCCTTCATCAATCGTAAAGGCCGGAGGGTAGGACTGTGAAAGGGCCGACGAAGGGAGAAAAGAAAAAGAAACAAAGCGCGACCGGGGGGGATCAAGTGGAAAACATGGGACAGACTTTCACGACCCCGGAGAATAAAAAAAAAAAGCAAAGAAAGTTCCCGCAGAAGGGTCCAGAAGGGACGATTTCTCAGCCGGAAGGGGGGGCACACAAAGAAAGAACAGTGGGGGGGGGGGGGGGGGGGGGGGGGTGGGGGGGGGGGGGGGGGGGGGGGGGTGGTAGCGTCTAGCCAGCAAAGTCAATGGCGGAGAAGAGATTGGGAGAAAAAGAAGTGACCAGCCAGGAGGCTCTTCTGCAACAGGTAGATTCCCGAACCTTGGCTTAGGGGGTCGGCGAAGGTCAAAACAAAAAATCTTTCGGCGTTGAGACGAACCGCTCGTAAGGGGGAGGGGTTAGGAGGAAGAGCATGCAATTAATTGCGCAAAACTCGACCACGATTCGAAATGAAGGGACCCCTACGGGCAACCTGGGACACTCGACCGTTCAGTAACAAAGACCCGAGAAAAGCTAGAAAAAGCCACAGCTGTGGACCTGTGTCGAAGACACATCACGGGGAAGAAAAGCGGAGGACTCGGGCTTACGAAGTGCCTGCTCTCTGGACTTGGTGCCGTGTAAGGGTGTTTAGAGAAAAAAGGTTCGTAACACACTGAAAGAACTCGTCAGGCAAGATCCAGCTTTTCGTCAGACTGGTGGGTCCAAGGGCTCCGGAACACAGCCGAGGCTGAAGTCAGGAGCCCTTTCCATAGGGTCAACGAAAGGCGGACAAGAGGGGGGAGGACTGTAACTTACTCCACCAGGAAACGAAAGAATGGAACAGAAATACGAAGTCCCATTCGCTTAGCTGAAACAAACGGAGTAACGGAGGGGGGAAAAGCAGACCGTCCGGGGTTATAAATCAGAAAAGAATAGGTAGATCCCGAAGCCGCACTCAATGGGGTGAGCGGATCCCTGAGAACTGGGAGAAAGGGGGGTGCAGGAAAGGGAGAGGAAACCAGCTCGGTGGGACGGACAGGTTCTGTCAAAAAAAAAAAGCGAGGCGGTTTTTTTTATCAAAAGCCGTCTTGAAGGCAAGGAAAAAGACTAATCCGGAAGCAAGCGAGAATGCGGGACAAGGAAGGCAACGGACTCTCCCTCCTGAAAGAAAAACCAGCGCGAACCGAAACGGAAGGAACGCTGGACAGCCGCGGCCCAGGGCCAGCTCAAAGCCACGAGGGTCACCATTGGAGACAGGTAAAAACGACAATGGGGACCAGAAGGAGGGCACATCTCCAGCAGACATCTTAAGGTCAAAAGCTGAAAGAAGAAAAAAAAGTTTCCCTTCCGGTTGGGGAAGTTGTTGAAAGGCAAAGGGGGGAACAGCAAAGGAGAGGAACTGGATGGACCGGTGGAAGAGAGAAGGAGGGGCACGCAAATTCATCAGGGACTCGGAAAGGGGTTCACAGGAAACAAGCGTGAAGTACAGAAAAAAGCTGGAGGACCTACCACTTTTCCATAGGGGGCCGGAAATCAGTAAAAGGGAAGAAGAAGCACAAACCGAGGAAGAAGCTGCAAGATCTCTAAAAAAAATTAGGACGAGAGAGATTTTTCACGGTTCCCGTGAAGGGAGAAAGCGGCGTAAACGGGGGGGAGGACTGCAAAAAAGGGACACCCTCTTGACCACCGATGTAAAAAGAGAGGAGCTTAATAACACGTCAGAGAAGCTGACAGCAAGAACTGAGGGGAATGCCGAATGGATCAATCGAAGCGAAGCTAGAAAATGGCCTCCATAAGGACGCTCCGGCCCGGGTCTGTCCCCCAAAGGGGCCTGTGCTGAAGAAAAGCCAGGGGGGAATCTAGCTTAGACGCATTAAAGGGAAAAAGTCTAAACCTTTTAACGTTCTTTCGACGCTGAAAGGTCGCAAGTGGCCGCGGCTTTTGGAGTGACCCAACGGAACTGGCCAGCTGCAAAAAATGCTTTGAGCCAGTGGGGACCAAGGCTCTTCGTGCAAGGATGGAGTAAGTTAGGGCTGGCGAGCAGGACTGAGGGGAGATCGGGACTTCCTGATGATCGAGAATCAAAAACTAACTAACCTTAAGGCTGTTTCAACTACCAGGGATTCAAAAACATAGAGGTGTGTCCGAAGAGCACGGTTCCTCTCTGAACAAATCACTTTCCTGATCTCAGCAACTGGGCCAGAACCTGACCGTAGATGCCAGATCTTACACGTAAGAAGCCACGAGAAACACGGAAACTGCGGGGGGGGGTTTCCGGGCGGCTGCACGCGGCGTCGTAAAGACTCATACCCATCTTATCCATGGGAGGGAGGTGCTGAAGCCGGGGAATTCTTTCTGGGTGATAAAGGTACGCAAGGCATGTAAAGGGACAGGGTGGAAAGAGGGACAGACATGCTCCACCAACTGCCTGGGTGCGCATCAACATGCTAGGGCAAAGGGAAAGGGGTGTACCTCAGGAAGCAGGACTCCTCAAAAAGTAAGGGACTTTAATATTACGATCACGTCCGAAGCCGGAGGACGAAAAGACCCTTCCCCTGCCCAAAAATCACTATAAGACCGAGCAAGAAACGACGTAGAACCGAAAACCTTGCAAAAAGGTTGTACTAAACCAGGGTCAGCGAGAATGTAAAGAATGGCTTTTAAAAATCTGAGGTTGCTACCTTCGCGTGTCTGTGGTAAAGAAATTAAAGAGGGCCCTTATCTCGGGAATCGTCAAAGAGGACGCTACGTGCTGCTGCGCAAAAGTTCCACGAACACTACCCTAGCGTTTGGATAGGACGCACAACGACCGACCAGCTTAGGGGCAATGCGATCCTCCTCCCCTTTCCTGGCTATGAACCGATGCTTGTGGAAGGGGACTTAAATTAGACCTCTTCTCTGGGGGCCGAGGAAAGGGGAGATCTGCCGCGGTACGCAGGACTTGAAGAGGGAACACGGAGCTGAGTTGAGGAAAAGAGGGCCCGCTGATGAACTGGAAAAAAAAACTGAACTCGGTGCTGCACGTCGGATCTACCCTGTGAAAAGTGCTGCGAGGATCAATCTTCTATTTACAGCTCAGAAAGAGGAAGTGAAAACCGTCAAGTAGAGCTGCTCTTCCGGTAAGGGTGCTTGGGAAAACCGGGGACAGGCCTGCGGGGGGGAAACAACCAAAAAGACTTCTTTCCACGGTTAACCGGTGCCGAAGGGGGGGAAGTGCCACAAAATAGGGACGGGGCGGTACTTGGCCGGGCTGCAAAATCTACGAAAAAAGTCTGACCGAGGAAAAGGCACTTTCCCGGGCGAAAGCTAAAAGAAGGTGCTGTACAAAAAAGTGCTGAAGACACCAAAGGCGGACCCAACAACAGGCGAAAAGGCGACCGAAACGGATAAAAACAGTCTCTATTTTTGGGCCATTCCCTGGGCAAGACACAGCGGCGAAAGTCACCCACTCAGCAGTAACAAAAGCTCAAATTCGGTCTAAAGTCAGAGGAGAAAAATCCTATTGGGTGCCTCAACGGACCCGGTAAAGGAAGCGCACGCGTATACGAGCAACAAAAAAACGTGGGGAAAGAGGAGAAAGATTTAGCTTGGAAAATACCCTAAGGAAAAAGAAGTGGTCAGCGGGACTGAGAAAAGACTGAAGCGGGTTTGGCCTGGAGCGGACCTGGTGACTTGGAGCAGCCCTTCATCACTGCAAAAAAACCGAAAGAAGGGGTCAGCGAACGAGGTTCGAAGGGGTGTTCGGCCGGGGGGGGCCGGGGGGGTGTTTCGACGGGAAACGCAGGAAAGATCCGGCGAAGGATCCAAAAGGAGGGGCACCTCGGAGGAACATAAGCTCGAGGGGGGGCAAACGGCATCTTCCGGACCGGTTCGGCTCTACGGAACTTCCCGGAAGGAAAAGTCTCGGGAAAGGAACATTCATGTAACGGCGGCGGTGTCAACCCGAACGAAGAGAGGGTTGGAAGAAACCACCTCCTTCCGAAAGCGGGTTCGAGGAGGGAAGGGGGAGGAAGCGGCCGATAAAAATAGAGGACCACGCGTACGGTATCATCTCGGAACCAGGGCATTGGAAACCGGGTGAAAGAAGAGGGTCAAGGTGGAAATGGAATGTTCGGGGCAGCGGTGCGAGGGAGGAGGCGTAGCAGGAGGAGACCGCCCTGTTAACAGTTAGCGCGTAAAACCGTGGGGGGGGAACTGCTGTAATCGGCCTTTGTCAGAGGGAACAGAGGTGTGCGAGCAACTGGGCCTACTGTGCCTTGTCTGCGCGAGAAGGTGGGGCGGGGGTCAGGGAAAAAAACCTTTTTCTTCGGGGCGGTCGCGCGGGCGAGGAAGGGAAAATTGGGAGGGTTTGCGACGATCACCCGCGGACGGGGAGGGTGGGGGGGGAGGGAGCACTTCGGGTGGCGTAGCGACCACTCAGAAACACACTTTCCAAAAAATGATTCATACAGGTTCACACAACCGCGACTAAAACCACTACGCTTCCCATCGCGAGGCAAAACTCGGTGACCAGGGGCGACAGCAAATTCTTCGAGCGCATGGCTTAGATCGTGAGCTGCTTTGGGCCGGGTAAAGAGAGAGCTGGCAAGGTACTGACTTCGAATCAAGACATTCTCCGCTGGGAGTCAAATCCGGGAAGGGAGATCAAGGACGGGCCCGCCGGGCCAGCAAGCCCGGAAGGCGCTGGACCGTATCAAATGAACATCAAGACGGGGGCAACGGAATGAAAGGTGTCGGTGGGGCTCCACCAAAACTACAGTAAATAGGCCCGCACAAGAATGGCTCTATGTCGGCGTAGGTCTGCAAAAATTGTAAGCCATCTGCACAAAATAGGCCCGTCCGGATAGGGCTCGGACCTCCTATAATTTCTAACGAGAAAAGAGAAGAGGATCCTGCCGAGAAATAAAGATGAAACGTGGACTCGGGTTGGCAAGGGAGGGGACATGGTCTAAAAAATCGATGGGGGGGGGGGGGGGGGGGGGGGGGGGAGGGGGGGGGGTCGGTGGGTGGGGGGTGTTTGGGGGGGGGGGGGGGGGGGGGGGAACGATCGGTGCGTCGGCATGACTTCCATTCCCCCAACAGTAGCGGGTGGGGAAACGGGAAACGGGGAGGCTGTCATAAAAACAGAGAAAAAAAACCATCTCCAAAATCTCAAGTGAAAGTCAAGAAAGGATCGGAGGCCGGCACCCGACGCTCCGTAGAAAAAAACTCGGAACACTAAATTTTCCTCCTTGTAAAATTAAGGAGCCGAAAAAAAGGGCAGCACGAAAACTTGTCAAGACCCCGGGAGCTACCAACAGGGGAGGAAAAAACTAGGTCACCGGCGTCTCGCATCAATATGCCTAAATATGGACTCTCGGTGCAGAAGTGTGCCTTTGTTAATCGACTCGTCGGACAATCATCAAAAAACCGATATTAACTCGTAGTGCTTTCTAAAGGGAACTAAAGAGAGGGACGCGCAGCCTGCCGCGCTCACTGAAAATTAGTTGGGCGTAGTTCGATCTCCCGCCGATCTTGAACTGCAGTCCCTCGCTGCAGCAGGGATGGGAAAGGCAAAAAATATCCTTCCTAATGAAAAAACTGTGGAGCCAGGAACGCGGGAGGAAAAAATGAAAAACGAGGGGAGGATGAAAAGAGATATGGTGCAAAGTAGTCACAGGAAAGGGGCCTTGCTCGCGTCCATCCAGGGCTTAAGCTCCAGGGGATCCAAAGCCTCTTTCCTAGGAATTGAAATAGCTCGAAGAAGAAGGCTAGATGACGTTCACGGACCGCTGGCAGGCTAAACCAAGAAGTCTACAAAAACAACAGGTCCATCAGTCAAAAAAGAAAGGCCATTCGGGGAAAAAAGGTACAGGGAAGGGCTGCTGCACACCTGCACCCGCCGTCCCAACGAGCTTGCAGATATTAAAAAAATAAAAAATCTAAAAGCCTGTTCAGGACACTTGCCGATCGCGGACGGTCCGCAGAAGGGCAAGGGACCGCTGCGTGGCGGTGAGCTGCGGACCTGTCCCAGGGAACCCCTTTCTTTTACGGGAAAAGGGGAGGGGAGGACGTGTGCAGAATGAAACCCATTGGAAAATCATTTCGAAAGAATTCTTAGGAGCGGCTGCGGGCGATTGGGGGGAGGGAGTCGGAAAATGAGACCTTCGGTCAGAAAGACCGGAGGAGGAAACCGCTTCTGTTCCCATGAACTCAACTCGGAGCACAGATATTTTTCGTCGGCGTTGTCTTAGAGAAAAGAGAAACGTTTCCGCGGAAAAGACGCACATTCGGGGAGGAGACCTACCGGCTTCAGGAGCTCAGCGAGCTGAAAAAGATCTTCTCTCTGCCCACTAAAAAAGTAAAAAAAAGTGGGGGTCGAGGCTGGGAGGAAGGGAGTCTCTTTGGTCAAAAAACGAAGACATAGAAGCGGGGTCTTGGTTCGTGGGTTGAGAACTGGGGGAAAGGGGGAGGGGGATGGGGATACGCGCGAAAAAGGAAAGAACAGTGCCCTACTTACTTTGAACCTATGGGAAACGGCATGCTCGGCACACCGCAAGAGCCTGAAAAGCTCAGCTGGGGCATCTGGCAAAGAAACCGGCGGCCGAATGGACGGTCTGGGGAAAAGTTAAAACAGGACATAAATAAGGGCCTCGGGGAGCCCGCAAACCCGGCTAAAAAAACTGAAAAATCCTAGCCGTAACAAAAAGCCGTCGAAAAAAAACATCTACAAAACCCGTGCTGGTGCTCAAACTGTTCACATGGGCGGGTCGGGAACTTTTAATCGAGGGGCGGGGGAGAAAGGGTCGAGTGGTCCTGACCCCTTACTCGAAAATGACCGTATCGTCAGTCGAAATACGGGGAAAACTTAGGAAGTCCGACAGGGAACGAAAGATGCGGGGTAGGTCGCCACGCCGACAACTGGGAGAAAACGCTCTCTTACCTCAAACGTTCGTGGACGGTAGGGCAACCTTCCGGGAAGGAGGGTACTCGGCTGCTTGACGAAACGCTGGCGGAAAAGGGGATACCGAAAGGAGGTCTCTCATGGACAGAAGTATGGCCGTACGACTATGGTACTCAAAGCTTGGCTAAAAAGCGGAAAATCAAAAGCTGCTGGACCGCTGCGGGCCTCGGATTGCGCCCGCCTGTCGTCAAGGGGAAACCCGGGTTAACTCGGACAGGGAGGATCCGGGTCCTCGGCGAGTCAGAGACGAGCTCCCGCGTCCGGAAAAAATCCTCAAATAAACTTCCGTTAAGGAAGGAAGGCTGCTGGGAAGAGGACAGTCATCAACTCTCTGATTCTCCCAAAAGCCAAGAGGAACCATTCACCTTAAACTGTAGGTGGGAAGAGAGTGCCCGGAACGCTCAACAAGTCGCCGACAGGCCCCCTAGAAGAACGGGGGCAAGAGAGCCTGCCACGAGGAGCCGAGGGGGACCCAATTCTTAAATGCGAACCAGTACGAAAAAAAACAAGGAAAAAACGGGAGGGGACCTAACCCGACCACATGCGCTGGGATCCGAAGGTCTCATGTACATCGGGAAACACTCGGAAGACCCAAAAAAAAGGCCGGGAGGAGGGGTCTAGCCGGGTTCCTCACAATCAGGGGGGGTCCCTCTACGACGGACCAGGTAGGGCGCCGGGAGTAGAAACACCGGATAGGATTGTATAGGGTATTCTCGTTCTTCTATCTTAAGACAAAGGGACGGGGGGGAGACCACGAGGGGCGCGGGTGGTCCTTTTGGGAGAGATCCCGAGAGCCGAACCCTCTCGGGGGGTCCTCTCAAATCCGTGAACAGAAAAAGGGTTCGGTCGTTGTCGGTCGGGGCAAGTGGGGGGGGGTCGCCGGGGGTTGGGTCGCTTTGGGGTCTCCGTGTGGAGCCTTTTGACTAGTCGGAAGAGGAGAGTACAGGGTCGGGAAATGGAATCGGCTACTGGAGCGGGGGCAGAACGTCAAACATCCCAGGTTGTCGAAAGGAGCAGACTAAAAGAGCACCCATTCGCCAGGTCCGAGGGGAACAGAATTCAGCGTCTGGTGGATTTGTACAGCCCGAAGAGCGTAGTTCAACGTTGGGAATAACACCCATACAATCATTGACGGGGCCGGCGACGGCCGGAGGTTAGGGTGGGGTCCTCCCGAAGAGTCTGAACACGGCCCTCTTCTCACCTGGGGGGGGAATCTGGGAGGGTCACCAGAATTAGCCGCGGAGGGAAACACACCTAGGTCCTTTCCAGACTGTACATCAGACCGAGTGCTCCTAATCTAAACTGGTGAAAAAAAAGCCGGGAGCAACATTGCGTAATCGACATAAAGAGAGGCAAAAAGGGATGAAAAGAGGGAGAGGATCACGGGTCCAGCCCTACTTACGTCTGAATGAACGGTCGATCAGACCAGAAAAGGCTGGAAAAAAACGAAGGAACCCAAAGTAAGAGAAAAGAGAATAGCGTACGGGTCGGTGTCCTTCGGCCAACAACTTCCGGCGAAAACTCATAATTACGACTGGAAGAGGCCGGTCGGAAACCGTCCATGGGCACCGAAGCTAAGGGCTCACGACCAACGAGCCCAAAACAGAACTCCTTAACGTTGTACGTCGACCAGACAGCCTATTTCGACCAGGTCTACGTGACCCGCGTTAGCTTGCTTGGCCTGGGGAGGGGTTAAACGGTCAGCCGCGAATTTCTGGCCCTAGTAAACTCGTCCCAGGAATGCTACCTATGGAGAGAGAGGTTAAGACGGGACGGTCGAAGACCGCCAGCTCAGCGCTCCGGGGAGAGGGGGCCGAAATGCCGGTCCATGGTCACAAATGAGGGGCAGGGGCCGGGAAGAAGTCTCAACAGCACGCACCACGGCCAAAGCAAACCCGCTAGTCGGAATGGATTCAAACGCCGGGGGGAACACAGCCGCGAACAAACGCATCCCGTCGGGGGGAAGCGTCAAAGAAGGACTTGGGTCACTTACGACGAAAGCCCGAAGCCTGTCGGGGTGGGAAAACTACCGCCCGCTAGGACGAGAGCCCGAACGCGGTGGGGCCAGCGCGGCAAGGGCCGACCAGCGCTTGAAACCGCGGTGAGTCGAGGTCCGAAAAGAGATCCTGGATCCGTCGGGTGGAAAAGGAGGTCAATGCAAGGACGCGCCTACTCAAAAAGACGAGCAGAGGACCTCTGGAACGGACCGCGCTAACCGGCAAAAACCGCAACGCCGGGAAAAAAAAGCCACCTCTTTCTACCAAAAACTGGGGCCAGGTCAAAAATCAAGCCACGCCGCGTCCACAGGAGACGTCAAAGTGGGCACGTAGCACCAGGCTTCTCTAAAGCATCTGCAAGGGCAGCAAAGAAAGGGAGGGTGTGCCGACACCAGGCCCTATCTGCGAACAGAGGACGTATATGAACTCGGGTGAGGACTCCGCGGGCAACGAAAAGGCCTGCCAATCACTCAGAGTTAAGGCGTCGATCTCCGCGAAAAGAAAGCGCGAGGGGCCCAGCGGGCAAATTACCGGCAAAAATCGAAGAAAGCCCACCGGGTCCGGCCGCGATACCCCACCGGCGGGAAAGAACCGCAACAAGGAAGAAAACAACACGAATATATATTGGGGGGACGGTGCGAAAAAGGACTAAAAGGAAAGGTGGCGACGGAATGGGGGGGAGATCCGGGCCAGTGAAAGACCCCTCTGGTTCGAGGTACGCATCAAGAGGGACAAAACTAAGACACTCTTAAAAAGCAATCAGGATGAGGGGGGAGGCCACAGTCGGAGATCGACGAGACAAGTTAAGCGCCGTCCACTTCTGATTTCCGCCAGGTAGACGAGGCAGGGGAGTCGGCAACCTGAACCGGCCTGAAAGAGGCAGAAGGAAATACCGTGCAGATGCTGCGCACTCCGAGTGATTTTCAACGATGGACGACGAAAATGGACGGGGGTCAAGGGACGGAAAAATCCTTTTTTGGAAAAAAAAGGTGGGGGGAAAGTCGGGCCTCCGGATGAAGCGCGGGCACCGTTCTGTCGCCGGGGAGGGGGGCGACCAGGGGAGAGGGGGGCCGGGGACGGCAGCGGCCTTTCTTTCAAAGTAAAGGAGGGAAGGAGCTTCTGCATTGCGATGAAGTACTGGTCCTGCCGACGACTGCGGGGCTCACCACCACACGGCGACTGTCTGCGCCTTGAAGCCGGGGAAAAGGACGGAGCTCACAGGGTCTCCCTGGCCGGGGCGAGGGGACAAAACCAAAAAACTTGAAAAGAAGAATATGGGCCTCCCGTCTTCGGGGGAACTCAAAGAGGGAATTAAAATATAGGCTTGGAGAAAAGGGAGAGAAAAGTACTTTCTTCGGTTTTGCCGGGGATTCGCGTCTTCTTAGGCAATACTCTTCCCATGTAAGGGAAAGGGGGGGGGCGTTGCGGAATGGGCCGACAGGCGTGTTTGAACTCTGCGAAACACCGCCAAACCGGAACCTTCGGAATTTCCCGGAGACTGCACTCAAAACCGCGCGAGGTACCTTAGCTGGCCAGCTGAACGGACCGGGAACGCGTACACCGGCGAAAATACGGAGCCGGGATGGACGAGGACGACTCCGGCTCGGCTCTCAAGACCCCACCCACCCAGACCAAGCCGAACAATCACTATAAAGCCTAAGGGGAAGTTGGAGAAGGATACAGGACCAGCGACACAGGGGGGACACCAGGGGGCACCGAGGTTCAATCGAATTGGGCCGCGACGTGAAAAATTGGTAGCTTTTGTCTGTGACCTGGAACGGCCACGGAAGAGGGGGATGGCCGGTCGTCCCCCCCAAACCCCCTCGAAAAATGGGGGTTGTGGTTGGGGCGGGCGCGTGGACGACACGACCAGAGAGCGGTTTATCGGGAACCAACAAGACCACTGGTCGAGACTCAGCCGGATCCGCCGCCGTGGCGTCTGAGCTGGGAAGGTGAAAGTAAAAATACCCGCTGCGCTGTCAGACCAAGGCCCGCGTCAAGGGGGACGAAGATGATTGTCCGCGTACGAAAAATTGGGGGACTAAAGGTCTGTGGAAAAAACCAGGAGGCGTGCAGAACCAAGAGAATGGACCTGCTCGGGAACATGCTGGGGCGACTCAAGTGGTCACAATTCTACCAAACGCTAACCCGGAAGAGTGCAGGCGATGCTCGATGCCCGAGGAAGCACACGTCACCTCCATAGGCCCGCGGCGCTGAGGAAGACTGTGTGAGGAACCCGGGCATCAAGAGAAAATCACCGCCCCGTCTTCTTTCCGAGTTACAACGGAAGGGAAGGAAGGTGAGAGGATGTGCCCGTGAAAAAAAAAAAAAAACCGGGGTCGTCGTCCGGACGGGAACCGAGAGGGTCGACGGGAAAGGGAGAAACGGACGAAAGAAAGGCTAGTGACCCTTCCGCCGGCTGCATGGACGAAAAATCGGAACAAACCTCTACCAACAAAACCGATCCCACCGGAACCGGGGAAAACCGAAGATTTTGTGAGCCGACCTGAGCAAAAGAGGCGTAACGGCACAAGCAAATAAGCCCACCGCCAAAAAGCGAGCGAAACCCGCTAGGCCAAAAAGGGAGAAGCCAAGCCAGGGTAAGGAAGGAGCAAACGAATCCGAAAATCAAAACAAAAGATGGGGAGAAAGAGAACGGAAAAAGCTCCGGTACGGCGTGCCGGCGAAAAAGTTTCTACGGGGGAAAGAATGAAAAAAAGCGGGGTGGCCGGGGGAAAAGGGGGCCCAGCTGGTAGCCGGTCGCCGGTTCCTGAAGCAAGGGCAGCTGACAACAAATATCAGCCGGGGGGGTGGAGGAGAAAGGGTTCGGTCGCCGGGTTTGGTCAAAATCGGGTGCGCCGGGGGGGGGGCCAAGGGGGGTCTAAAGGGTCGGACATCATAAAAAGTCTTAAAAAAAGAGAGGGCCGGCGTCGAGGAACTCAGTAAGAGGGTGATTGGCATCCTCGGAGGAAGAAAAGGTGCGGGGGGGCGCGACTGGGAAAACCAACCGCATTCAACAGGGAGAAAAAGTAAGGTCGGCGGCGGGGGATGTGGGAAAAGACGAGCGGATGCCGGGTGTAGATCGCACGCCTTCCTAGAGGGGGGGAGCGGGGGGAAGGCTCCAGACGGGACCAAGGAAAAACTTCTAGCCGACGGCCCGCTGAGCGTCAGGAGGAAAACAAACGATTGCCGAACCTGATTCAAAACCAGCCGAGGCGGTCAACTCAGCCGGGCCCAAACCTAAGCAAACCGCCGTGGAAAACCAGCTGGACCCGTTCCCAGCGTAAGCCCAGCAGGCTGGAAGGAGAACGGACGAGAAGAAGGCAATACTGTACGCAAGCCAGGACGGTAGGCCAAAAAAATAAGGCGAGAGCCCGACCAGGGCAGGCGGAGCGACCACGACCACGAAAATAGGGGTAGGAGTTGGCGCATCAACAACAATGGTCAAAAAGGGCGTCGGGCAGCCGCAGCACGTCGGCGCAGAGAAACGGAAGAGAGGGCAAAACATCGGAGTCCCTGGCCATGACGGGACACCGACGAAAAACAGCGCCACGACAAAAACTCGGCCGAAGAAAGAGCGCCCATGAAAAGTGAACAAGGGAAAGGACCGACGGGGAGACAGGACGGAGGAACCGTTCCAGGACCTCTCGTGATTGGGGGGGGACCGGGTTACAGGATGCGCGTAAGAGACCGAAAAACCTGACGGTAGCTGTCCAGACGGCGCCCAAAAAACGGAAATGTTTGCGAGGCCTCGCCGGCAAAAGACGAGGGCTCCCCTGCAATCGAGTGTAAGGGCCAAAAGAAAAATAGGAACGTCTTGTGTGAGGGGAGGTTACTCCACCACACCATTACAACCGGCAAAAAAAAAAAGACCATGGGGCCATCATGGTAAGGTCAGGGCACAAAAGGGCAGCCGGCCGCGGCACCAACATCGGGTAATCGTGGCACTCGCGCCGGCAGTCATAAACGAAAATAAGAAGGCGGTCTAATGCAAAAAAAGGTGGGACGCGATCCAGGCGGAACTGAAAAAAGGGGGGGGGACGCGGGCCATGGCGACGCGACGGTCGGTGCCGGAGAAAGGGAGGCTTAACCCAGCATCAAATGTCTGCGGTGTTTAAAAAAAAAAAAAGGGGGGGCGGCATGCAGAGAACCCGCAATCGGCAGCCTCTCGATGGAACAAGCTGCCAGGAACGTAAAAGGAGACTTTCTCCAATCTTCTACCAAGAACTTTCCTAATCTGAGTCCGCGAAGGAACTAAAAAAAAAGCGGTCCACTTGAACCGGGTCAGGGTAAGAAACACACGTCTGCACCACGCACATCTGAATGCCGATCGGCAGAGGAGAGGGCCGGGGGAAAAAAGGTGACGGTGTGCCGCACACAAAGAAAAACTCCGTCGGACAGCGAATAAAGAAGACTGAGGGAGGCGGTCGGGTCGATCTGTCCCAGAAAGCGGGCCGTGCACGGTCAAAGCGGGGCGTGACGTAGATCTGACCGCAGCGCAGGAAACCTCGGGGCATCACGTACCGTTCCCGCGTATCGCAGCGAACCCAAAAAAAAAAAGCCCCAGGGACGAAACCGCTGCACCATCTCTCCAACAGCGGAAAGGATGGTGCAGCTAAAAACAGCGGTGGCCGTGGCGGACGAGGAGGAGTGGAAGCTCTTCCCTGTCATCAAACCCGCTGGGGGAGAGGGTCGGCGGAGCATCAGACGACGTCACGCGAAAAAAAAGGAAAGTAAAAAAAAGCGGGCGCAAAACCGCGGGGACCGACCTCCAGCCGTTTCCGCATAACTGACTGGACTGCAGGGGAAGACCCCGTCGACGAAGGGGGGAATGCTAAAGGGTCAAAAGGCCGGCCCCGTCGCGCCTTCAAGAAAAAGGAGGCAAGACCTGGTGACCGCGTGGCCGAGGTAGGGGAAGGGGGTGACGGTCGCATGGGGAACCGCTGAGGGGAAGCTGGGCTGTAGCCGGGGAAAGAAACTCGGGCCCCGTTAGGGTCAAGCGGTGAAAGAAGGACCGGGGGACCGGCCTCGCCATAAGGGCTAGCAAAAAGGCTGATATGGGGCGTCAACTGTCTGACTCGAAAACGTGCGGCTAAAAAAAGAGAAAGGGGCTGCTGGAGGGGACGGCAGACAAACTGAACGGAAATGTTCCGTACTCGAGGGCCGCATGGCCCCCAAAAGAGGAAATTCTCGTTATGAGACAGCGGCGGGCATTAACAGAAATCATCAGGCGCTCTCGGCATGAACCGGGCCCAGGCATGCCACTATACCACGGCAGGGGAGAGAGGAAAGACGGAGTCGTTCAGACCGAACGGAAGACCAGAGTGGCCAGGGGAGGCATGCAAGTATTTGACGCGAAGGTGGGAAACAGAAGGAGAAACACAGGAAATGGGTACAGGGACCCATGGCGCCGGCAACCAGAGGAGACATGCCTGGCGCCGCGCTGAGGTCGAACTTTAACCCTCTTAAAGCTCCGGAAGACTTGAACCATCTTACAGGATAGGGGGGGAAAAGAGTCCCGCCACCTGCTCGCTCGCAGGAAATCAGCAACCCCAATCACGAAAAACGACGAGACTGCACAGGTCCTTAGCCTAGGCAAACCGTGAAGGGTCTGCGACAAAAAGGAAAAAAGGATTCAGGGAGCATGGGCAAGCAATCGGGGGCGTGGAAGGCGCTGAGGACCGGTCAGGCGGCTCCGAACTCCCGAAAAAAACGGTCGGGAGGGGAGAGAGCGCAGGGTGCGCTGAAGGGGAAAAAAGAAACCGCCCGGCAAGGGTCAGTGGAACAACGCCCAATGATGGTCGTGGTGAAATCAGGTGAAGTACTCCTAAAACGGCGATCGAACAAGGGATCCCTGGTGGCCAAGAGGCATGCACCGACATAGGGGGACCAAGGTCAGTCTCCTGAAGAGAGAAGAGTTCAATGAGCAAATGGACAGCCGCGGGTGGCAACCATCGTCCCGCCGGAAACGGCTGCGGACCGAAGGTGGGCTGGAAAAGCACGAAGGTTAGGGGGCAGTCGACCATGAACGAAAAGAGAAAAACAAAAGAAGAGGGGCCGTCGGCTCAGCAAAGCGAAACGGCAACACGTCCAAAAGCTGTCACGCATTGCAAAAAAGACTGTGGGAAAACGATCCCGCTCGTTCTGGCTGAGACGACCGGGCTGTCCGCTTGTGTCACAGGGGAAGGCCGAAGGGCCTATGATTGGAAATCTACCTTCTCAACCGTTTCACGCTGAGCAAACTCGACGAACGAAAACAAAAACGTTCCAACGATACTTTCGGCTGATGGAACAAGGCGAACATACCCAAAAAAAACCCGTGCGCCCAAACCCCCTACAAAAAAAAAAGAACGGGAAACGGCGCCGAACCGGCGCCCGCCGGTAATCAGACACGCTCGGAAAAAAACAAAAAGAGAAAAAGAAACCCAAGGGGCAACAAAGGAGCGTCGGTCGGCCCCAATAACAAACGTCCGAGGGTGGCCGGGGGGCCGATCACTCCGACCCGGGTAGCCGCGT
>Ga0179591_1272575_pt1 | contig 15936 bp, 18 predicted proteins | sample CZOMad2_1_08_16f_FD_182891 | JGI IMG/M metagenome (GOLD analysis project Ga0179591, IMG submission 182891) | Vadose zone soil fungal communities from Angelo Coast Range Reserve, California, USA - CZOMad2_1_08_16fungal (PacBio error correction) | ecosystem: Environmental > Terrestrial > Soil >...
TTGGTTTTTTGTCTTCTTCCCAGTTGGGGGACTCGGGGCGGCACGTCCAGACGGTGGGGTATGCTCGCCCGGAGGGGGGAGCAAGTGGACGTCCAGTTAGAGAAAGAGGGACAGGATAGAGCGTGGGTGGTAGACACTAGCGGGGAATTCGAACTAATCGGGGACTCCGGGCGACCCTTGCCGGTAGGAATGCCTTCCAGAAAGGCCTCACGGGGGGAAAAGGGGAATCTCTTCCTCGAAATCTCCCTGAAAAGAAAAAACTCGCGGGGAGCCTCCTCCCTTTCTAAGAGGGGAACGCCGCCCGCGAGCAAAAAAAAAGAAGGCAGCTTCAGAAAACTGTGTTAAATCGTATCGGCGCCAAGGGAAAAAAAACGCGAAGGGGTTCGGCCGTATCCGAAGGAAAGCGGGGTATTGTCGGAGAAGAACTTTCTTTGCGCGTAAAAGTGGTAGAGGCTGGCTGCCGAGGTCCTTGATCTCGCCTGGGCCGGTCATGGAGAAAGCTGAAGGCGTGCTGTCCCAAAGACGTTGACGGGTCCCTTCCGACAAAAGTCGTTTCAAGCCTCGAGCTTCCCACCAACCTGGCCGGTGGTGTTGGGGGTGGGGGGTTGGGGGCGGCACTTGGCACCCCGTCTGTTTTGGGGGAATTTGACGCGGCCGGGACTTTCAACCTTCCACATATCTGCTTCCACACAGGCCATAATCTTGGAGAACTCTAAGGGTTCAAAGCCCGGAACAAATCTCAGTTTGAAAAGAATCACAATTCAATGGCCTACCAATGTTCAGGAAAAGGGGCTGACAAATTGAATCCCTTCTTCAAGGGGGTCGAGTAATTATCCGGACAAAGTCGGGATGCGGGACAGAAAAAAAACCACGTCACATGAAGAGACTCTGCGAGGGAAAAGGGAAGAAGAGAAACAAACGAGGGGTCATTAATTGACGGCCGGAAACCATTATGTTGAGCAGAAAACGAATTAAATTGGCTGGGGGAGAGGAAAAATTAAAGTCTATTCCGAAAGGGTAGTGAAAGGGCCTTAAACATGCGGTTACATGATCAGGGAGAATCTCTTCTAAAAAAGGCAGGTTCTAATCTTCCGGGGTCTGGGGGACGATCCCAGGGAAAACCTCTCTTAGTTTCGTGGTTGGGAGAAGTGTGGGGCACCTGGTAGGGACCTAACGGTTTGTCTGAGAAGGATGACCTTCTCGCGGACCCCCCGACTCCCCGACAGCCGCCAGCTGAGTGCTTCGGGATGTAGGGTCTACTCTCGAACCGTCTTTCTCTCGGGGGAGTTCCCTGCGCGAATTCCCTGAGACACGGGGACGTCTTCGGGGAGAAGGGCCTTTTCTCGCCTATCGGGGGATGGGGCCAGGGGGGATGTCGGGAGGGAGAGGCTAGGCGGGCATCCCTTCTTCGGTCTGAAGGTCTTGTAGTAGGGGAGATGGGGAGGTCGGGGGGGGGGGAGAGTAGGGGATAGGGAGTGGAGGGAGAGCGGAGCAGAGGTTTCAGTCGATGCCCGGGTGGAAAGGGCGACGGGAGTTGCGCGCTAGGGGTGTGGTCTTCCCTAGAGGGGACAAACTTTGAACCTAGGGTGAGCGGAAATTACTATAGTGCACGCAAAGGGAACTCTTGTTTTGTGGGAACCACGTTGCCACTGGAGCTCTGGCTGAGTGTAATAACGGAACTGCACTTGGGGTTTTTGGAGAAGGGAAGGGGCCGACGCATAGGAGGGGGAAAGACCCTCAAAGGACCTAATTCTAGGGGGAAATGGTTCAGAAGCGGGTCTCAGTCTCCTCCTTGGAGTACCAAACGCCGAAGGCAAGGACCGGGGGGGACTCTTCGCGGCCGCTCTTAAGGGCTTTTGATAACCACGAAGAAGTTTGCCAAACAGGGGGGGGGGCGTGGGTCGTAAAAAACCAAACTGAAAAGAGCCGACGCTCTTGGTCGGACTACCTCGAAAGGAAATTAAAAGAGGGAAATACCACTTTTCTTGAAAGGCGTGTTGAATGGGGTGCAGGGCCTCGAAAGCTGTGTGCTGTCGGCCTGTTGGGGCTTCCGATGAGTGTATACGTCAGGCAGTCAAGTACTTCTTTCTTGGGGAGGACAGAACAAGGGCCTTTGGGGGAAACCTTGGAATCTGTTGGAAAAAAAAATGTCCGCTCAAAAAAATGAGAATGTGCCTCGCAGGGGAAACTGTGGGACAGAGAAAGGAGCCGGAAAAAAAAAAAAGGGTTTTGATGAGGGGGGCGCTAGAGGAAAGAAGGAGATTAAAGCAAATCTTCCAAGGATTTAGGGGGGAAATTCTTCAAACAGAGGGGCAAACGGGTCAAGCTACACGGAAGAGGGTATAGGGCGTGTGGAGGAGGGGGTATGGGGAATTAGGGTCAGCGGCCATCTGTACTTGGGAAAAGGGAAAAAACCTGTCGTTTTCCCGACTTCTGGGAGACTCGTTGTCCTGTCTTTCTTGGGGTTAGATTGGGGGAGGGGAGGGTGCGTCGCACAATCCCATTACCGGACGCAAGGATGTTTTCCTGCGGGGGAGAGGGGGGAACTCTGCGCTGAAACCTAATACCGGTGGGATGAGCCTCGGCGCCGAATTCCTCTTAGTGACGGGAGCTCCCCTGGGCACCGGGGGAGGGGGGGTCTCAAATGAAAACTTTTGCCTCGGGTAGACTGGTTGTTTTGAGGGCTGAGGAGGTGGGGGGGAGAGGAGAATAATCGATGGGTGGGGGGGGCCTCTCGTGGAAGGGAGGGGATAGGAGAGGTATGGTGTGATTGACAGAAGGTTCTCTCGGGGGGCAATAGGTCTCTTCTTCCCGGGCTGAGTTTATTGAGGGGGAGGGGGTGCCGAATTCGCGTATGATACATGGGGGCGGGGTGGGGCAGCGGAAGGGACAATATCTCTAGTTTGGTCGCTTCTCCTCTGACCTCCTAGGGAATTAAAAGAAACCGCATCCCTGGCCGTTTTGAAAGTTTTCCTCTATAACTCTCTCGGGCTGGGAAAGGCCTGGACGTCGATGGTTTGAAAGGTTTCCAAGAAGAAACGGCGGGGAGAAAGAACGAAGGAGAAGGGGGGTGCTCTAAAGGGGGGAGCCTAGAGAAGGGCCTTATGCCCTGTGCGCGTGTTTGGGGGCCTGGAGTCTCGTAAACGGGGGTCAGTGCTGCAGGTTTTTTAAGGGGGGAATGGGGCGGGGTTCTCCTCCTGTGGGCTCGGTGGCAGGGGCGGAGGGTACCTAAGAACAATCGGGGGGGGCCTCCTGAATGAGGGGTCCTCGAGGATCACTCTGCGGTATGCGGGATGCTTGGCTCTGTGCTTGGGGGCGGCTCTATCCCGCGTGGGCGGTGCAGGGGGGTAGTGGAGGCGAGAGGATGCTCTCGGGGTGGTCTTAGGGAAACTATGTCGGGCGGGAGCGGGGGAGTGAGGTATGGAAGGGGGGTAGTTAGGATGGGATGGGAGAGGAGTGGGAGAGTGCAGGAGTCGAAGTGTGACTGGGGTTAGGGAGGAAAAGGTGTGAGCGATCGGGCGGAATTGGACCATTACACAATGGCTCTTCTGGTAGCTAGACCTTAGCTGGAGGGTGGGTACGCGGGGCGAGCTGACGGAGGTTCTGCTGGATAAGGCCGTATGGGTCGTCTTCGGCGCAGGGGGGGTTTCCTCCCCACGAACGCTCCCGGGAGATTGAAACCCCCTTCAGAGAAGATTTCTTCCGGATACAAATGTCTAAAAAATCTTCTCTACTCTTCGAAAGGAAGATCCTGGAAGGCGAGGGGACTCTCTTCCAAGCCCATACCTCACCTTCTCTCTTAGAGGGGGAAGGGAACTTTCTCCCCCTTCAGAAGAACCTTCTTTCCTGACAAACAATTCTCCTGAAAATCCCTCCGCCTGGAGCACTGTCCTTACCCTTATGGGAGAAAGTCCCTGCAACGGAAAGGGGCCCAGAGGGGGATTCGGGGGGGGGGATAAATGCCAGGAAGAAGTAATCTAAGGGAGGAGGGTCAAATCCAAATGCGCGCCTTCCAAAAAACTCTAAAGCCTAGGGAAGTAACAAAGTTTCCTCTGAGGGTCTCTCACTTAGGGGAAGGAGAGATAACCTCGAGGACAGGAAAGGAGGGAGTGGAGAGGGGCGTGTCAAAGGAAGGGGTGATGACGATCGGAGAGAAACTTCCTCATTGACTTAACATAGGAAATAGAGGGGGGAAGGACTCGTTTCCGCCCAGTAAAAAGGGCTGGAATTTACAGAGGGAAAGAGCCTGATAATTCTGAAGAAGTATCTCCGGGAGAAAAAAATTTTCGAGAAGCAAAAGAAAGGGGTCGGGGGTAAGACGTCCCAAAGAAAGGATAGAAAAAAAAATGAACGCTCTCCTCGAAAACGCCTTTGCCAGAAACGCGCAATGCGTTGCCTTCCAAAAGCTTCTTGGCGGGGAAGACAACATCTCATGGGGGATGGGTCTCATCCGCAGGGAAGGGGACAGTCTAGGGACGGGCATCAGGGAAACGACCGAGCCGAAAGGGGCCTTTCAATGGGAAGGACGAGCTCAATCACTCTCAGGGGATCGATAAGGAGGAAGTCGTCGACATGAAAGGCAAAGCTCGGTAAGGAAAGAACTTACAAGGAACAACTTTAGGAAAACACCGGAACCGAAATGAGGTCATCGTCCATGGGAAGATGCGAGGGGCCTTTCCAAAAAAAAGATATAGAGACCTCGACCGAAGGAAGAAGTCCTTTATCTGAAAGCTGGACCGAAGAGAAAGATCTCGTCCAAAAAGAAACACACCGGCAAGGGGGGCGGAGTTCCGAAAAGGGGATGATCGAGGGGTCATAGACCATGGGCTGGAAAAGTTTACTCACCATCAAAAGGAAAACGAAAGAAAAAACCAGATTTTAAGTTGGAAGGAGGGAATGGAGGTCGGCCGGGGAAGAATAACCGCCCTTTGGGGGCAACGAGGGGCGAGGCTAATCTAAGGGGGAGAAACAAACATTAAAAACCACTTGGGGGAAACCGTACAAGCTCAGGGCGGAGAAGGTCTCTTTTCAAGGCAACACACATGTCATGGGAGGGGGGGTTTGGGGGGGGGTTTGTGGGGTGTTTTTGGGGGGGGGGTAGTAACCTGTACCCTTCAGGGAAAGAAGCAGGGAAAAGCATGAAAAGGGAAAAGACACCCTTCTTCTAGGGGGACGAGTGCTGCAGGAAGGAAAGAACGTCTATTCCTACCAGTGGGGAAGGAATCCGCCAGGAAAGGTCTGAAAAAACATCGCTTCGGAAAAAGAAGATGAAGTGGGCTCGCTCCATCTTGCAAAAATAGGGGGGGGAAGTGGCCATCCCAAGAACACCGATCTAGAAGTGGGTAACTCCACTGAGGCCTGCGTCCGCGTGAGGAGGAAAATGGCCAGATCGAATTCGGAGGAAAAAGACTTGCCAGGAGGATCTGGGAAGGAAGACGTCCAGCGATCACACCATTTCATTGGGAAAAGGAAAAAGCGGGAATGAAACTTAGAACATCGAGGTCTAAGAAAGCACCACCGAAACCCCCCCCCCAAAAAACCCCCCCCAAAAAAAAAAAAACCCCCCCCCCCCCCCCCAACACTGGGGGAGTAGAATCTGTAGGGGGAGGAAGCCTGTCCTCGAGAGGAAGGGTCGATAATCCTCAGAAGGCACTTCCCTTAAGGTTGAAGGGAAAGGCCTCCTAAGGTATTGGGATAGAAGATACTACGACCTACAAAGTCCCGCGGGGGGGGACTGCTTTTTATTATGGAATCGCAACGGGATGGAAAAAATCCCTCCTGTACCATCTGAAAGGAGTGTAGAGGGCGTTCGACATTTGCGATGTCATCTTCTTGCAGGGGGGTCGCCTCATGCCTAAAGGGGAAAAAAAAACAGGGGGGCAATACATCCGTCAGGGTCCGCTCATAGACACCCTCAAAAAAGGGCAAAGAGCTCAAAATACTAAGGCTCAGAGCCGCCTGGAAAGTGTATACGATAAATGGGGGTACCTCAATGCGAGGGAATTCCTTGAGTGAGAAGATAAGTTTTAATACGCAACGCATTCATTCAGAAGGAGACTTTCTTCATTGGGGATTGTAAGCGGCGGTCTTATCCAGGGCAATTCAGTCATGCACGAGTGTCGAAGGGGAAGGAAGTTTTTACGTCAAAATAGGGCAGGGCCTGAGGGCATTAATAAATCAAACATGTAGGGGAAGCCGGCGTTCTGCTAAAGAAGAGTGAGGGCGGTGGGATCGCGAAGCCCTGGGGGGTGAACCTCCTGGACTTAAAAAGGAGAAGGGGCAGGCTCCGATAAAAAAAAACGCACTGCAGAGACATCGCTAGCAGCAAGTGCTGCATTCTAGAGGGGTCCATCAAGATCAGAGAAAAGAAGAACAGCTTTGTGTCCCAAGCGGAATGAGAACCACGAAAGAAAGCGCCGGCAAGAAGGCCGACAAAAAGCGCGTTGCTCCATCGAATATGGGAGGAAAAGGAAAAAGAGGAACAACAAAGCTGGCAGAAAAAAACTCTCGTTCGGCGTGCGGTGATGGGAGGCGTCGCTACCTAGGGAGGGAAGAATCGCGTTGATGAAAAAGAGGGGGGCGGCGTCGAAGGAAGACCGGGCGGCGGCGTCTCCCTCAGAAGTTGCTAAAAAGAAAAAAAGACTGGCGTCGGATCGTGCGACAAAAAAAAACCAGAAGGCGATTCAGGGGGAGAACGTGGTCGTTAAGGGGGGAACCGTCAGAGGAAACGCGCAGACCGTCGATTAAAAAAAGGGGAAAAAGCGCAAGCGGGACCAAAACAAGGTCGTTGAGGACAGAACGCAGCAGGAGGGGAAAAAGGCTATCACCTTATCCAAAAGCCCTGGACCGACTAAGAGAAAGACAGACATTCCAGAAGAAAGAGACTTCTAAGCAAAGACAAATTGAGCTCCAAAAAATATCGAGTGGGAAAAAAAAAGCATTGTCTAAGTGGTCGGGGGAAAAAAAAAAAAAACGGACTGCATCCAAGACAAGAGGAGAAAAAGCCTCTGATTCGCCGGGAGGAAGGGCCGCAAACCTCGACAAGGGAAAAAAAAATCGCCCTGGGAGGAGAAAACGGAGAAAAACGCCAGAAGTCCTGAAGAGGAAAAAAGACAGTATCGCGCACAGTGGGAGCGATATATGAGGGAAAAAGGAAGAGGTGGCCTTTATTGGCTAGAAGCAGGCGTGTCTAAGAAACTTTAAACTGACACCCGCAGCCTCTCCAAGGTCAATGCGCAAGGCCGTGGTGAACGGGGAAAAAAAACCCCGTTCCGAGGGGGAAAAGAGGGGGATCCTTCTCGAGAAAGCAGCGCACAATTCAGAAAAGAAAATGGTGCGTGCCCTTCTTGGAAAAAGGGCCGATCAAGTCGAGGGGGGAGGCCCAGCGCAAGTATAAAACGTGCCTGTATGCGAAAAAAAGATGGGTCTAAGAGATTGAAAAGGAAACAGTAAGCCGCGTCAGACCCCCCCAAATTAAGTGGGAAGGACTGAGAGAGTGCTGGGGGGGGGGAAGGCGGAGGGAGGGGGGAAAGGGGGTAGGTGGAAAGAGGTAGGAAAGAAGGGTAAAAAGTTGGGAGTGCGAAGAGGTGAATAAGGCTCGGTGGGCGGGAGGAGGGGTCCCCTCCTCCTCTGGGGTGAGGCTGTGCGGCGTTCGGCCTTCTGAAAAAAAGATTTTGGTGGGGAAGGGGGAAAAGCGAGGTCATGGCTTTTCCAAAAAAAAAATAAGAAAAAACAGGGTTCCATCGAAAAAGGAAAACAAAAACGGAGGAAGGGAAGGAAGGAGCGCCCCTTTGCCTCGGGTTTTGGATGAGGGAGACGACAGTTGAAGGGGGGGGGAAGGAAAGAGCAAGGAAAAAAAATCGCATCTCTCCAGGGGTCACGCCGAACACCAAAAAAGGAAGGTCACAGGAAAGAATGAACGAACTCCGCAAGAAACCTGGCCTCCCAAAAAAAAAAAAATAATTTTCACTACGGGAGTACTTCTTCTTACAAAAGAAGTCGGGGGACCAGCGGGGACCCTTCTCACTAGTGTGGTCGGGAAAAGATATTTTCAGCGGGGTGAGACTTGCGCTTGGTCGAAACCCTTCAGGGAAAAGGGGACAATAATGGGGGAAAAACCGAAAGCGATCCTTGAGGGGGGGGAGGGGTGGGGGGTGGTGGGGTGAATAGGGATGGTTCGTTTTTGATGGCTTCTTGCCCCGGTGGGAGAAATTTGGAGTAAGTGTGGGACGCTCCTTTTCGAGCTTTTGACAGAGGGTAGACATAGGTGGGGGTTTCCATGAGGGGCCCCTTCCGTGGCCTTCCGCGAGTTTCTCTCGAGGAGAAAAGGGGTCTTTATATTCCTGGGGTTTAAGTCCGCATCCGCATGCTTAGAAAAAGGGCTTCAAGGAAAAAAATCCAATGGGGGGACGTACCCTCTCAGACAAGTACTGGAGATCTCGTGAAGAAAAAAAAAGAAGAGCCTCACCACCTGTAGAACAGAGTCCAGGTACCGATTGAGGCGCCGTCTGCATCTGTTCTTTCTTTAACAAAACCCTCAGCAGGGGGCCTTCCCTGAGCCCTTTACACAGTCCCAAAGGGGGACGTTGCTTAAATGTGCGTAACGGAGGCGAATCATTCCAAAAGGAATCTTCGAAGGGTGTAGAAAACGCTTGATTGGGTGAAATCCGGAAAGCGTCGTCGCCCACCATGCAGAAAGTAGCTACCGGGGAGGGGTCTGGGGGGGAGGATCAAGTGGATGGTCGGGAATCCTCCGCCACGCCTTAGGTTAGGGAGGCGGGGAAAGAGGGGGATTCGAAAAAGCTCGGCTACCATGGAATCAGGAAGAGGAAGGACTGCGTTCTGGAAAAAAAACAACCTGGTGGTGCGGGAAAAAAAAGGGCACCATGTTGGAAAGAACGGACTCGCACCAGGGAAGACGTCCTGTTCCTGAAAGTACTGGCACGAAACTCGAGCCGTCCTCGGATGTAACTAACGGTCTTTAGGGCACAAAGCTTTGTCCTGACACGACTCCCCTTCTTCTTTTCAGCTTTTTGGATGCCCGTGATTTCTCTTAGTCAAAGGGATGTGGGGCCTCGCGCCCACGGAGAGCGAAGCGTCCCTTTCGCAGGAAACAGGGAAATAAGGAGATCTCGTCATCAAAAATACTTGACGACTAAAAAGAGAAACGGTTCAGCGCCTCCTATCAGAGAGAGAGACTATGAGAAAGAGGCAGCTCTAAAGGGAGGAAGGTGGAGGATGCCGGAAAGGGGATCTGCGACTGAAACGAACTCGATCGGCCGCTTTAGGGACGTTTGACACGGTGGTATAAAAACCGCCTGGGCACTTCTTTTCGCAGGGATTTTCAGGTTTGATTGTCGAGCTTGATGGGGTCTTTACAGGGGGAAAGAAAGAAGCGCTGGCCGCAGAAAAACAGGAATTTAAGACATGGCTTCTGCGTGGTAAAAGGGCCCCCGTCGCCTTGAAAAGGCGGACTGAAGGCCGGAAGTCGGTTCACCATAGCATCGGGGGGAGGGAGATCGGGCGAAAACCCACACTCCCTTCTTCGCCGGAAGCTGGGGATATGGAAGAGGGCGTGAGAGAGAGCTTCAGAAAAGACGGAGTGGTTCCCGCCGATGGTGACGTCCTTCAGGGTATTAAGGTCCTGCCATATCTGAGGGAAAGATGAGTTCGGAACATAGCCCAAACAGGCCGACCAGCAGAGATAGCATCACCTTAACTTCCGCAGAAAACGACGGTTCTGAAAAGAGGGACATCGACTTCCAATTCAAAACTTTAATAGGAGGGGGGGCCGTACAAATCCCATCAGCGGAGAAAATCGAGGGGGCGAGGTCACAGGGCATCAAGACGCACTCAAGCGGCAGGGGAAACCGGGAGGCAGCCCAGTATTTGGAGCAAAGAGTGCTTTGGGGGAAGGAGAAACCTCATCTGGAGTTGCCGGAGGGGTCTCCAGTTGGGAGGAGGGCCTTCCCAAGAGCGCACGGGGTGAGGGATGAGCTACATGAAAGACGCGCTGAAAAGGCATAGGAGGCGAACGAAAAGAACCCCGAGCCGATTCCCCAGGGGAAAATCCCGGGGGAAAAAAGAAGACCGGATACTACGAAGAACCAACCCAATGAGCGGATCGCGAGACGATATATGGGCGAGGCCGGCTCAGTCAATAAAGGTAGTCTGCCCTTGTGGGCATTGGAGTAGGAAGCGCCCAACATCGGGGGGGATATAATCATCAGGTATTACATACTTGGGCGTCTGCCCTCAAGACTAAACAGTCTTTTGTGGGGGTCCCCCGTTCTTCTAACGACGGGGTCCCGAAAGCAGATTAGGAAAAAGCTGGCGGTCCCTGGGAGATTCCTTTTGGGTTTGACTCTCTTTCGAGGAAATTGGGACCTAAGGGGTTCAAAATATCCCCACTGTTCCCGCGTTGAATCTGGCCCTGGCGGAAATTCTTTCCTCTCATCTCAGCCCTCCTTTTCTAGAAAAGATCCATACCGGGCATGAGCTATCTGTCCCATACGTTCGATTGGGGGGGGGAAAGGTCCATCCTCGGGGGGGACATCTTCGTGTGAGCGGAGGCCCCTGAACGTCTGCAGACGACGCATGTCGAAGGGGCTTCCCTTCAAAGCTCATTCAATTGACAGAAGGACGCAAAGAAATTAAATCTACGGAAAGTGAATTTGGTAGCAGCCAGAGTGGGGGGGGGGGGGGGAATGTGGCCAGAAAGGGTACTTCGGGAAAAAGGGGCATCCTCCTACCGCGGAGGAGTTTCTCGGGAAGCGCTGGGGAAGTTACTCCAAGGCTTCTTGGAGGTCCCGCGGGAAACCTTTGGAGAAAAATCAAGAGAAAGTGTGACCTGAACACCAAAAGGGGGGGTCCCTCGTTCGTGGAGCACCCCTTAGGAATTAAAACCCTCTTCCCAGAAAAAGGAACCGGGCGTTGAAAAGGGCCTCCCGCAAACTCCTCCTAGAAACAGAGAGCTAACCCTGGAAAACCGGTCTTCCTAATTCTTCCAAAAGAGTTCGAGTTTCTGGGATTAGTTCTTAAGGACACCAAGTTAGCAGGGAGCCGGGGGGTCCCCTGTTTTTTGGAAGCTTCTGTTTAAGCTTCCCTCGGGAAATGGAGGAGCGCGGGAGAAACAGTGCCCCTAGGGCAAAACCGGGCCGCGAATCGGAGAGAAGAAATGGGGAAAAACCAGCCTTCGGCAAATGGGGGAAGGTGTTCAAGGAGCGCGTCAAAGGACGAAGGTGAAAGGCCTGACTCTGGCACGAGAAAACAAGCGGAAACCGCTCCGAGAACAGGGGGAGGGACTATTAAACAAAATGATATCGAGTTTTCAGGTTCCGTTGGCCATTTTCATCTCTGTCATCACTAAGGATGGGGACCCGATCCTGGGGCAGGAGAAAAACTACTTTAGTCACTAAAAGGCCTCTAGGGGGGATTCTCGATTTCTTTAGCGGCGCGAATTTGCATTGTTAGCCATTCGCGATTCTCGTTGGGTTTGACAACTTCAGATTCCCTTGAAAGGGTACAATAAATGGGGGAAAAAAAGTTATTGTAATCGGGGGTATATGTCGGGGGCGCTGCCGGGGCCAGAGGGGCGAAAGGCTCTCCTCTCAACTGGGATGGGTTTCATTGAGAAACGTTCCGGCTTCTTTGAGGGACATCTGTTCCCCTTTGGGGGGGGCCGCGTGTCGCATGCTGGTGTAAGAGGAAGCTTATCGAGTTCTTGCGGGGAAAAGGTTGCGGTGGGTGCCTCATCTTGACCCGGAGAGGTGGCGCCTGCGCAGTGAGCATGGTACTTCGAGAACTCCCCTGTTCTCCAGATTAGCTCTCGCTACGAAATGCTTTCCTTGGAGTTCCTCCAATGAGTGGGGGGGTACTCTTACCGGGGGACTGTTTGCCCCTTTGTCGGGAGGGGGGGCAGTCGCGCTTTAGAATGTGCGAAGGGCCTTCTGTTCCGCTGGGGAGTCCTCTGGAAAGGTTATTCTGACGCCATTTTCTTTCTTTGCGGAAAAATTGGGGAGTCTTCTGTCGTGTAGAGGGAAGGGGGGACTGTTATGGTGGGAAATCCCCCGCCCCCGAAAGAGTATTTCGACACTTCCCCATTGCGGAAAGGTCAAAAGTCCTCGCGTGTAGCATCAACAACCCCAAGACGAGCCTAAAAAACAAGAGGGGGGAAGGAAAGGTGACGGTCCTGCGGGTTAGAGGGAGAGCAAAGCATGGGATTACGATCGGTACGGCCGCAGGAAAAGCACCATCTGACAAGAGAGGGGGGGACTTTCGAAGAAACATCAGGATTTGGCAACTTAAAAAAAAGAGCGCCTTATAATGGAGGAAGGAAGGGGCGGATCTCCGTGGGCAAGAAAAAAGCTCGACGTGGAAGCTCGTCCTCGACCGTACGCTCTCAGCGCAGGAGGAAGCCGCCCTTTGCCAGAGAGGGGCAATGCTTTTTCTGCAGGAAAGAGGAGGCTCTCTGGCGTTGAGGAAACAGCGCACGCGAGCCAAGGTATCATGTGAGGGGAAAAAATCTCGGGAGAAAATATAAACGCGGCCAGAAAAAAAAATGGACGTGCCAGGAAAGGCACGCGCTGAGAATTCGGCGCATGGAGGACAGGGGAGAAAAAGGAGGGGAAAAACTGCCCGTCCAAGGGGAAGGAAAATGGCGAAATGCCGTCTATGAAAGGAAGCCAACACAGGAACTGAAAATGAGAGGAGATCATCCATCTGTCAAGGGCTTCTTTCCGAGGGAAGTAATCGTATGCTATATGAAAAAAAAGAAAAAAAGACAGAGGGGGGACTTCAGGAAGGGAAAAACGCCTTGCGGATGGAAGAAATCTTCCTCTATAAGCCGTTCTCCGAGGACAATCTGCCAGGGACCTCCCGAGAACTTGTCAGTCATATTGGCAAGGAAGGAAACGTGCTTCCCGGGAAACCCAATAACGGGGAGAAAAAAGCCCTTTGACCGGAGGGAAAGGGTTGGCACTTGAGTACGGAGGGTGCAGAAGCCCGGTGGGGTTCCGAGGATAGTTGTGCTCTGAAAGAAGAACTATAAAATTGTGGCCAGGAGGGAAAAAAAAAAAGATCATGCGAGCACAATGGGGGGGAGGAGACGTAATGTGTGCAAAAAGGTCTTTCGTAACAGGACCAGTCGGTCCTGAAGCGAGGGGGAGGGGGCAAAGCTTCCGAGACAAAGGACACCATCCTGCCGGGGGAAAAAAATTCACGCGACCGTCCGAGCAGGGGGAGTGGCTTCCGAGAGGACAGGGAGAAAAAGAAAAAAGCGTCGGAGGGCCGGCGGTCAGGAGAACACGCCTATGGAAAAAAACCAATCCCTCCGAGCGGTGGAATGGAAAAAGTGACATGTGCTCGTGGAACGGTCGAAGCTGACGAGGGGAAGTCGCGGGCCCGGGACGCGAACATGCGATCTGGTCGGCCAAGGGGAAAAACCATTCATTTCAAGGGGCAGCCAAGGGGGAAAAGTCCGCGCCGGAAAAGTGCTCCAAAAAAATTCCGGGGGGGGAGATGAAGAGGAAGGTCTTAAGCCTTGTCAAGAAGTGTCGGGGACGATTTGTCGAGAGAAAGCCTGCAATTTATAGCAATGACAAAGGACCTCTCTTTAGGGCTCTCAATATTTGGAGGAGAGGGAAAAAAGTACGAAGTCCAGACTGGGAGCCGGCAGCTTTCAGGGAAACTGCCCTCCGCCGGTACCAGGGAGGTGGATCTTTACGCGGGCGATGCCCGGGGTGGGGGAAGGAGGACATGCTTCATGTCAGAATCCTGTTTAAGCAAGGGAAATAATAAGGAGAATAAGGGACATACTGCAACAACCCCGCAAGAGGGGGGGGGGGGAGTTCGCTGGGGGAAAAAATACTGGGGGAGCGTCCGCCTTCCTGCCGGGGAGATCAAGAAATTTGGTGACGAGGACTAGGCTTTCCTGGAGGTGTATGCCGAGCCTTACAAGAAAATTCCTCGATACAAGGGGGGGCAGTTCATATGTCCCGATGACCAACACCCATTTCATTCGGACAGGGGAAGGTATGCTGGTTCGATGGGGAAAGGCGGAACAATGGCAGTCTGCAACAAGAGGGAATACATGAAGATCAGAGGCACCAGTTCGGTAAGCCCGTGCGGGGGAGGAGAAAAAAGGGCCGCGCAGGAGGGAGAAGCGCGGCGACGCTGTTTGGTGGAAAAAAAAACCTGAAAGTCGCCTCCTCAAGGCGTCCAGGAGCGAAAACCGCCTCAATTGCCAAGGAGGAGACCGGCGGCAAGAGAGAGAGGGAAAAAATCGGCATCAAGCTCTAGAACGTTAAAAAAAAAAGATAAGAGACAAGGATAATACCAAAGGAAGCCGACATCTAGCGGCGCGTGGGGGAGAAAGGCGCAGATCGAGTCTAAAAGGAAAATCTGTCAAGGAGCAAGAGGGCGCGCGTTCGGCGTCGCGTAGACGAGGCAGAAAAGACCAGGTCGATTTGAAGGGAAAAAGCAAGATCGCGTTGATGCGCGAATAAAACGAAACTTGTCGGGAGGAGAGAGTCATCCTTAGGGAAACTCCGTGCGAAGAAAGCATCCCGAAAAAAAAAAAAACTACGACCATAAGGCGGGCCGAAAGGCGCTTTAATGGCCAGCCCTCTGCAGAGAGATCAATTAAGGGGGGGGTTAGGTCTTTGGTCCGAGAAGGAACATTACGTAAAGAAGAAAGAAGGCGATTGAACTTCAACATGTACCCTACCAAGGTAGGGGAGGGGGTTCGATCCATAAGAAGGAATGTTAGTGGACTCTCCTGATAAAGTCCATGGTAGCATGGGACTTCCTAATTACGAAGGCCCCTCATGGACCTTCCTGTCTTCTGCATGGTCAGAAAACCATATTGAGCGCCCAAGTAGGTATCGCTGCCGGGCCTTTCTGCATGGGTCGCTTTCCTACTAAAAAGGGAGTTCCACCTCGAGAGTAGACACCAGCCGCGCACGCCGAGCAAATGAAAGACGCTATGGCCGAAAAAACCGGGTTTTAACCTCCGTAAAGTGGGTCCTTCTAAGACTTCTAAAAAAGGTCCAGAATGACTTAAGGAGGAGAAGGAAACCAGTATTATCTCAACTTTTGATAGAGAAGGAATGGCAGGGGGGGGAGACTCGAATCCGGGAGGAGTGTCTAATCCTTTGGTGACCTGCAAAAAATGGGAATCTCTCATCCCTAGCCGGCAGGTGAACTGTGAAGAAAGGGGAGAAGTTTGGGATCCTGAGAACAAATCATCTCAAGGAGACGCCAAAAGGAGCGGTGTCTTTGCTTGAAACGGACGGGTTAAGTAATCGAAAAGAAGGGAAGCGCAATTCTACCAGCTCAATAAGGCCCTTCCTTTACGAAAAGCCCAAAGGATTGCACTGGACTCCTCAGTCCGAAGCGGGAAAGAAGAGGAGTGTCTGAGTTCCGTCATTAAGACGAGGTGTGACTGTTCGAAGCCAACTTTAGGAAAAGGAGAAGGGAGAGGGAGACATTTTCCCCTTCACAGCAATTCAACAGGAAAAAAAAAACATGTCAAAACAAATGGGCAGAGAGAGAAAAAAAAAAACCGTAGGAGGAGGAAATGCTACAAAGGGGACAGATTTGAAACTGTTGAGGAACGAACAGTTAGGGCTGTGAAGCTCAAATAAAAGAGGGGGAAAAATCAGGGGTCACCCGAAAAAAAAAATCACGAGAAAAAAGAACGTCCTCATTGTGAAGACAGTTAAAAATACCAAGCGAGAATACCGAGAGGGGAAAAAAAAAAAAAAAGGCTTAACGGACAAAAGCAAAAAAAGCTGGGGCCAGGGAAGTCGGGGGATCCTGGGGGCGTACAGGGACGCTTAAGTGCAAGCAGAAGGGGTAGACTACTGGGAATCAATCACTGCGGGGAAGCGGCAACCAAAGCAGTAGTCATACAAGGAGCCCATCAAACCGCTCCGG
>Ga0179591_1284749_pt1 | contig 15935 bp, 16 predicted proteins | sample CZOMad2_1_08_16f_FD_182891 | JGI IMG/M metagenome (GOLD analysis project Ga0179591, IMG submission 182891) | Vadose zone soil fungal communities from Angelo Coast Range Reserve, California, USA - CZOMad2_1_08_16fungal (PacBio error correction) | ecosystem: Environmental > Terrestrial > Soil >...
ATCATCAACGGTTGGCGAGAAAAAGACACGAAAAAGGGTGGCGGGTTTAGTGGCGGTGGCAAGGGGGGGGGAAGGAGGAGGGGGGGAACAACCCTATTCAGTCCGAAAGAAAAGACGGCAAGCTCTCCCGCTTTTCTGTTAGAAAAAAAGGTGACCGCCAATATGGCCCTTGTCCGAATCCGAAAGGGGGGGACTACCTGATGTTGCGCTGATCTTCAGGGAAAAAAGGCGTCACTCCCTACCGATGGGAAGATGCAAAAAGAAGGAGGATGTAAAACCCCGGAATGTAAGACTCCACTCATGGATAGGACCGCAAGGAGTACCCGAATGGGCCTAAGGAAAACAGGCTTCATTGCCTGTAAACGTTAGAGGAGGGGAAGGGGAGGAGGGGGCCGCGTCAGTATGTGGGGCGGGTGCGAAAAGAGGGAGTCGCTTTGCTCTTCTTCTGGAAGAAAAAGAACAGCCTGCGTCTCTTCTCTAAGGGGAAAAAAGAGGGGGCTTCCCTTCACACGGCTGATCGTGCTGCAATAAGGGTAGCCTGGGATCGGGGAGAAAGGGGAAAAGATATGATAGTGCCCATGCGGGAAAGAAAGGGGGAAGGCGGAGATTCGATATGATCAGGCCGATGGGTCATGGAGGGGGGCCGCCTCCTTTCCTCCTCTTCCCAAGGAGGAAAAAAAAAAAGAGGTGCGAACTGATCCATACAAGAAGCGAGCAAATGCGACTACGATGGGAGGGCGAAACAGCAGCGCCGCCGCTAATGGGTCAAGAAAAGGGAGGGGGGGAAAAATTACGTGGGCTCTTTCTGGGAGGGGAGGGGAGGAGGGCGGGGACTCTCGCGCGGTGCGCTAGACAAAGGGAAAAGCAGTCGTATTGAACAACAGTGGGGAGGGCTCCATTCCGGGGTTTCCATGGCCGCAAGGAGGAAAGAAAAGGAAAAGGGGGAGGTCAGGGTGGGGGACGCCGCCGGCGGAACGTAGTCCACGTCGAGACCCTGCAGAATGGAAAGGGATTGTCGTCACCGGTGGGAAGGGAAGAAGGGGGGGATCGCACGGAGGGCTCCAGCGTCGCCAAAAACGGAGCAGAGGAGCCATCGGGGGGGGGAAATTGCCTAACCATTGTTGCCCGGGAAGGGGAGTGGAAGAAAAGGGGGGATTGTTAGGGAAAGGGGGGCGTCAGGGGGAGGACTAAGTCCAAAAGGATCTGGTGAAGCTTTAAGATTGTGGGGTGCCGCCCCTCCTTGGGACAGGTGGAGGGGGGAGCCAGGCTTCCGAGGAAGAGGGAGAGGTAATCCTTCGGTCTGGGGGGGGGCGAAAGGAAAAATGGCAATCTCCATCATCTGCACCAGGAGTAAGGAAAGGGAACCGGCGTTCCTTCTTCCTGCGGGGGGAAGGGGGGGAGAGCGGTGGATTAGAGTGTCTTGAGAGAGAGGGGGGAGAGCCCTCGTCTCCCTCTCCTCCGGCTTGGTGGGGAAAAAAAAAAAAGTTCATCCATTTGTTTCCTTGGAGAAGAAATAGGTAGAGAACGAGGTAAAAGAAAAAGAAGACCACTTCTGCGAAATACCGCCTGCGGAGCAATGGGGGAAAAAAGGATCTCTATAACCACCTGAAGAGAAGGAAAGAAGGAATTTTGAAAGGCACTGACCAAGAGAAACGAAAGGTGGGGGGGGGCTATGCCTTTTCTTTCGACGCCCAGGTGAAAATCGAAAGTCGAAAAAACCAAACACGACGACAAAAAGAAATCTCGAGAAAAAAAAAAGTCTATTTTCCTCCCTTGAAAAAAGAAGGGGATAGGGAGAGAAGCATAGAAGGAAGAGAGGGAAGACGTGCTAGCATTTCTCCGGAAAAGAAAGCACTCCGAGGGGGAAAAAAGACATCAGGTCTAGGGGGAGAGGAATCTAAATTCTCCAGTCCTATTATCAGCAGAGGGGTAAATGAGGAAGAAAGAGGGAAAAGAGCCCACCCCTATCACATTTTCCAGAAAAAAAAAGAGGGGGAAGTCAGGAGGGGAAGTGAAAAGGAAGGGTCGTCCTTCCTCCGGCACCAGCAGATGGGGAAGAGAAAAAAAAAAAAGTTTAGCCATTTCATGAAAGGAAGAAGGTCGAAGGGACAGGAGAAAAATTCTTCTCCCGAGGAAATCTCCATCTTCTTAAGGGAAGGAGGAAGGGCGATCACTCCCGGAGGGGCACGATGTTCCAGTTGGGGGGGGTGGGGTGGGGGGTGTGGTGGGGGAAAAGGCCGATAGGGCAGTCAGGATCTCTTCCATGAAAAAAAAAACACAAACCAGAAAACAAAGAGAAAAGAACAGGGGGAAAGGAGAATTTTCGGTCCTAATTCACTGGGGAAAAAAAAGAAAAGGGGAAGCAGATCAGAAAGAAAGAAAGAGCGAAAGCCGTACCTCGCAAAGGTGGAAAAGCATCCGCGCGTAGAGACAGGGGGGGGTCATTCGTCCACTCACACTGGGTAGGGGAAGGGGGGGAGGGAAGGAAGAGCGGTGAACTGGAAGTCACTTCCTTTAGACGAGGGTGTCTTTTCCCACATTGAGAGGGAAGAGAAAGGATTAAATTAAAACTAGGGCTTGGAGGAAAAGGCCGAGGGGATCCTGCCTCCCCTTGAAAAAAAGTGGTCTTTCCATTACCACCAGAAAAGGGGAAAGGAAAAAAGAATTATCGAAGTGTTAACTTTTATCTATCAACAGGAAATCACGTTCTCTACATTGCGAGGGAAGAAAAGAAATTCAAAAAGGAGAGAATTCTTCACCTCCTAAGAAATGGTACTTTCGAGGGGAAGAGGCGTCTAAAACACCAAAGGCTTCGTAATTTCTCCTTCCCTTCTTTCGTCACTTGATGTTCGGAGAAAAGAACAGGGAGAAAGGGGGAATTAACACGAAAGTCCACGCTGCTTTTGCGTTGCGGGGGACGATTTCCTCCTTGAGAAAGGGGGGGGGCGTTAAGGGGCAGGGGGTGGTTCTTCGATTGTTCTGCACGAAAAGGGAGCACTCCTTTCTCCGAAAAAGGGAGGAAAAGTTCATGAGGTCAGAGGATTGTCTCGCAAACCTGACAACTCATAAATTGGAAAGGGAGTGTAGGACAGCGAAGAAAAAAAAATCGCCATTACCTCTGAGAAACAAAGGATCTCGAAAGGGGGAAGGGAAAAGGGGCGCAAAGGGAAAGAAAGTGAAAGGGTCGTTCAATTTCCACACGCCTTCCCCTGGATGCGGAGAAATGGATAAGGACGCGGGCGGGTGTCTCTCAGAGGAGGACCGTGGCGCGCCTATCGAGAAGGGGGGAAATGGCCAAAAGTGAAGTGGGAGATATTCGCTTATCCAAACAAATCTTCACCTCTTTAAGAAAAACAGAAGTGTGTAAGAAAAATTCTTGAAGATTTGATTTAGTCTGAGAAAAAGGTTTTTTGGCTTTCCCAAAATGGCGGAGGCCGTGCTGATGCGGACAGCTTTCCGGGTAGGAGAATGGGGGGAAAGAGGGGAAAGGGAAAAATGGCCGTAGTGTTCGAGTGCTGGCCTAGCTTTTCAAAAGAGGAGAAAAGTAGCGGAGAGAAAAAAGAGGAGTCTTCCCATCTATAGATAAGGTAGAAAGCGTCATCTCCGAGGAGAAAGAGGGAAAAAGTTGAGAACAGGTGGAATGAAAAACTCAGTCTAATAGACCGGCACTTCGGAGGAAAGCGTGATCCTCGTCCGCCCGGAGGGAGAGGGCGGATACCCCCCCCGCTTGGAGAAAATGCACTCGGGAAAAAGGGCAATCCTCTTCGGCGCTACCCCTCGAGAGAAGAGAATTAGGAAGGGAAGGGCTACTCTCAGCTCTTTGATTACTATGTAAGGCAATGGGGAAGCGATTTACGCGATCTCTCTAGGGAAAAATGCTCAGGGCTATGGGCTCCCCCAGAAGAGGGAACTCGGCTCGGAGAAAAAAGCAGTGGGAAGCGCGTTGTTGGAGCATGAAAAACGACCTCCCTGAGAAAAAGAAAGGAAACTAGGGGCGAGAAAGGAAAAGGGTGGCCTCCTATGTTAAGTTCTTCAGGGGGAGAGAAGGAGTGCAAGTCAAAAAAAAGGGTAGGGCGGTGTCGGTTATAAAAGGGGACGGCGAAAAAGGCCCTCAAGGCTCACGGGGAGGGGGGGAGGAGGAAAGAAAAAAAAGGATATCGGAAGAGGGAGAACCAGAGAACAGCCTTCCAATGCAAGAGAGTACGTTTCGCCAAAAGAAAGGGAGGGGTGCTCTCCAAAAGGAAGAAAGAAAAGAAGGACTAAGGTGACCGAGGAAGGGAACGACTGGGTTCCTATACATTCCGGAATGCTTCCCTCAGCAGAGGGAAAAAAGGAAAGTATCGGGAAAGTACCACGAGGTCCACTAGTTTATCAAGGAGAGCTTTCTCCTTGCCGATAGAACTTGAGAGAGAAGAAAAGTGAGAAAGGTCTACAACATCCCCTTCTTTGGGGAGAGACTTTACACTGAGGAGGAAGAAGGAAAAGATGAAAAAAATAGGATCAGGGGGGCCTCCCAGGGCTTCCCTTTCTCGGGAGGGAAAAGAGGGACGAACTTTTAGATCGAATCAGAAAGGGGGAAGATAGCCCTTTTTTACAATATCAGGAAATTTCTACCGAAGGGAGGAAAGGAGCAAAAAGGTCAAGAGGGAGGTAAGAATCTTCAGTACGAAAGAAAAGACCTCCTTTGGCGGGGGGGAGAAGGAAAGGGGGGGCAAGAAAACGACGGAGGAAAAGAGTCTCGCAGAGGTCACTTCTCTATGTAAGTGATAGAAAAGGGAAGTTGGAGTGATTATAAGGAGAAATCATTCCCATTCAAAAGTGCCTTCTTCCGAAAAAAGAGAAAACGGCGGTTTCTAGAAGAAAAAAGTTGAACGGCTTTATTGTTGTAATAGCATTCATTCTTTATAGGGAAAAGATCAAGTGAAAAAAGAGCTCTTTCTACAGGGTTGGGGCGAAGGCTTGGGGGGGGGAGCTGCCTCTGACGGGGGGGGCCTTCCGACACCGCCAGGATGAAAGGGCGGGTCGAGGGGGATGGAATCCGGAATAAAGTCAGCTGTGGTGCTTCGCTTCGAAAAAAAAGGGGGGAGTCGCCCTTCTTTCCTGCAAGGGATAAAAGAAAAAAGAAAAAGGAGTTTGGAAGGCATCAGCTAGAAAAGTGAAGGAGATAAATGCAATCGACCACATTGAAGCAATACTATCCTTCATCGCGGAATAAAAAAAAAAGGGGAGGGGTGGCAGCGGGAAAAGACGGAAAGAAACTCTTCTTATCCTCGGGGAGGCCTCTTTTTTTTTCGGCGCAAAAAGGAGAGGGAGGAAATGAATCATCACCATCGGAAGAGCTGATCTTCATTGTTGCCGGTACCGTCTCTCTCAAAGGGGGGAGGGAAAAAGAGAAAAAGTCGCAAACCAAAAAAGGGAAATAGGAATTGGCGTCCGCTCTTTCGGCGCTGGAGGTTTTGGGGAGGGGGGGGAGGGGAAAAAAGGAGTCAAGACTTATCGAAAGAGGGGAGAAAAAAGGGACAAAATCAAGTCTAATCCTTGGGCAATAGGAAAAGTTCCGTCCTTCTTTTCTAAATATGAGGGAAGGGAAGGGGGGGGAAGCCATAGTTTTTGGGGAGAAGAAAGCATTGCATTGGCTGCCAAGAGAAGTTTGAACCCACCACTACGTGGAAGAGAAAAAAAGATTCGAAAACGACCAGATGGACGAGAGGAAAGAAAAAAAAGACAACCTGATTACGCAGTTCGATGGAGGGAGAGTTCGCCTCGGTCATTCCCTCGACGGGAAGGGGGAAAAGGGAACAGAATCTAAGATCCGGGTTCACCACGACAGAAGGGGGACACGCCGAGGAAGTCCGGGGGGCAGGAAGGAAGGGGGAGGGAGGGATGTTTGGGGGAGGGAGGCGAAAAGAAAAAAAAGGGAAAGGATACTCGACGCTTCCAATTCTCGCGCTTAAGAAAAGATGTTCTTCACCGGTGAAAAGAAAGACAAACGAGTGTCGATCTAGCGAAAAAAAAAAAATAAGAAAGAAAGCCTCCAAGGGTTTGGAAGGGCAAACTTTTGGGGGAAAAAGAAGGAAAAAGAGAGAGCCTTTCTCAAGTGGCGCGGACCGCTTTTCTTTTTAGAGGAAGAAGACCCAAGGAACAGACAGAATAAAAGGAATCCCGACCTTCAAGGAGAGGGGAGAGAGGTTTCTGCCTGAAAAGTCATCACCACGAGTCACGCCCTACATTTTCATCCTACCGGCGTCTTCATACTGCGAGGGGAAAAAACCGGGGGGGAAGACGCTCATGGAGGAGTGAGAAAAAAACGGCGCTCAACCTACTGTGTTCTCTCGCGAAGGGAAAAAAGGAAAATATTAAGCAGGAAGGGACGGTAAAAAGTAGCTTCTGTCCATCGGAAAGGAAGGGAAGGGGCGGGCTTCGGAAGACGCAAAAGCGGAGGGCGAGTTCTTAGGGGCGGGCGTCGAGAGTAAAAGAAAAAAGAAAGAAAGCTAGGGGACGAGGGAGAAAGGGGGACTTTCCCGAAAGAGGAGGGAAGGGAAAAAGGGGAAAGAAGAAACAGTGGCGTTTTTTCTCAGGGGGAATCAACACCACAAAGGAAGGGTGAAAAGAGAGAGAACCAAGCGAACACCTCCACGAGGTTAGGGCAGATGATCAACGCTGATTACCTGTAAGTCCTCAAACTCCAACCAGTGCCTCGTCCCAGCTTGGAAAAGCCCGCCTTCGTTTGAGATCTCCCGACAAAAAAAACCGGGTCGGACCTCTGTGCGAAAAAAAAGGAAAAAAAAGGAAGAAATGTATTTCCCTTGACTCATCTACTTTTGGAGCCTGCTGTCGGAAGGAGGAGGGGGGGTGATTCGTCGGGAAGAAGACAAAAGGGACTCCCTTGCCTTTGATCGCCGAAGTGCTTCCATGAGCGGAGGAAAGGGAAAGAGCCGGAAAGACGTGGGGGAAGAAGGTTTAATTCACATGGTCGGAAGGACGGTCATTAATATTAACGAGAAAATAAAGAAAAAGTAAGATAAACCTGGAAAAGGAGGGATAATCTTACCATGTGCCATAGGATGGCAGTTTAATTCATAGATTAATCACAAAAAAACGGTAGAGGAAGAAGAGGGGAGAGCTACTTCCTCTATCTTGTGGGGGAGGAAATGCTTGCCCCCATTTTGAAACAGGAAAAGGGAGAAAAAGCTTGGGGGAAATTTGAGCCTTTTCTCTTCTAGAAAGGATCTTTTCCTCGATGAGGGGGCCCAGACTGGAAAAGGGGCTCGTCCTCTCTCGAAAGGGGATCCTTCGATGTACGGGGAAGAGGGAAACGGTAGAAAACCAAGAGAGGGGAAAAGCTCCATAGCATCTTAAGAGCGTCTCCGGAAAAAAATGAATCGAGCTGGAGGGGAGAGTGGATATTCTTTATGAAGAGGATCTCCCTTTGACCCGGAAAGGGGAAGACTGGAAAAATCCGCCGGAAGTGGGGGAAAAGGGAGTCAGAGGGGTTCTTTTCTATGATCTACTTCAAATAAAACGCCTGAGGAAAAAATATTCACGACGAAATTCCCAAGGGGAAAAAACTGAGAGAATATACCGCCTTAGGAAAAAATGCGAGGCACAAAAACTATTATCCGGAGGGGAGAGAAAAAAGTTCAGACGCCCCTCCTGAAAGAGGGGAGGAAAAACGTCCTTCGACCTTTATTTCTGAGAGATTTCCTTTTCTTTAGGGAAAGGGACCGTGATCCGCAGAGGGAAGGAAGAAAGAAAAAGAAAAGAAGAAACCACACTACGAGAGATGAAACCGCGTCCTTCAGGCAAAGGAGAAATGACCGCCGTTAGGAGAGGTTGCTCTTCTGGAAAGCCATGGGGACAGTTCATCCATCCGAGCGACGGGAATCCGTGAAAGAAAAAGAAGGAAGCCGGCAACCAAGGGTCCTATCCTCTCAGGGTGAGGATCACCTTCTAATCAGAGAAAGAGGGGGGGGGGAGGGGGTGGAAGAACACGAAAAGGGAGACGCCCATTGAAGCATCATCTTAGGTAGACGAAAAGATCCACGCCCGATAAAAGGAGCTCATCACTATTCAGGAGTAAGGGAGAAAGGGGGAAAGGTGAACATGTGGTGAAGGAGATCCGGGTCCGTCTCCTCCCCTAAAAAAGATCCATAACATCATCATGAGGGAAGAGGGGGGCAGGGGAGGAGGAAGTTCCTCCGGTGAAAAGGAGAATCCTCATAAAGAAAGGGGAAAAAAAGAGAATGCAGTCTGCTTTTTGTGAAAGAAGGGAGCAGGGCCTCAAGCTCTAGAAGCGTTGGGAAAAAAAGCACAAGTTGGCGAGGGGGGGGGTGCAGGAAGAACTTTGTCAAAGGCCTATCCAAGGAGGATCTCTTCCATTCAAAAAAAGAAAGGAGGAGGGAAAGGGAAGGAGGTCGATTTTTCTGCACCCGAATGCAGGGAATGGAGGGGGACAATCATGAAAAAAGGAGAGAGCCTTCTTCTATTCCGGACGGGGGAAAAAAGTGTTCATTTTGAGAGGACCGCTCGTCACGGAGGGGGGGAACGAGTACTGGGGAGAACACTGTTTATTTTCACGAAAGGAGGGAGATAGCTGAATCATGAAAGGGAGGGGAGGTCTTCCGGGGTAAGAGGAAAAAGGGAACCTTCGTAGGATCTTTGTGAAGAGAGCTTCGAGACAACTTTCTGATTCGGGGCACATTCCGCCCACGAGGGTGCCGGGGGAAAAAAAACGTTTCCAAAAGCCCCCCTTGGGGCGCCATAAAAGGTTTCATTCTTCTCGGGAAAAAAAAAAAAAAAAATGTAGGGAACTTTGTGGGAGGAGAGAAAGGAGGGTTGTAGACCTTGAAAGACGTTGAACGAGGCCCCTTCTCCAGCTCGGAAAGGGGGAGAAGGAAAAAGGGAGGAAAGGAGGAAGGGGGGAAATGGAGCACCGCATCGGGGTCGACCAACTATCACCAGGGGAGGGGGGAAAAGAGGGCGTCGAAAGGGTCGAGGGAAGGAAAAAAAAGAAACAAAAAAGAAAAGGCCTCGGTCACGACATATTCTGCTATCTTCAGCGCGATAAAGGGCAGTCCGGACGAAGGGGGGGGGAAGCAAGGGGAGAAAAGAATTGGTCTCTTTTCTTTCACGAGAGGGGAAAGGCAATCCTTGATCAAGCACCGTAATCAGGGAAGAATGGAAAAGGGACGGGACGGGGGGGGAGCTTATAACCGACAACGAGAAGGGTTCTTTATTTCGACAAGAAGGGAGGAAAGGAAGAATCGGGCCAACCAGGGAGAGCACGGAAAGCCCGTTCTCGGAAGAAAAGGGGGGCGCAGGAGAGGCGTTCATGTCCGGGATTCTTCTTATGTCGAAAGTCATAGAAGGGGGGAGGTGGTTTTCTCTCATCGTCCGCGAAAGAGGGTTTCTTCTCTCGAGAAAAAAAAAAGTAATTAGTTAAGGGGGGGGGGAAGAAGAAAATCTGCGCTTCTCCAACACAAAATCCTGGGGGGAGCGCCCAAAGAGGTCATTTTTTCGCGCAGAAGATGGGGAAAAGTCGTAGGGGGGCTTCGCCCAGTGAAAAGGAAGGGCCTCCTCCTCTTGCTGAAAAAAGGGATAGCTTTTCCGTTCGGGTTAATGGGTGGGTCCAGATAGGGAGAGGGAAAAAGAATGCCGTAGGTTCTATTTTGCTAGGGCAAGCTCTACCGTATAGAAAAAAAATGAGGCTGGAAGGAGGATATAAAAGGAAAAAGAGAGGAATCGCCTATTATAAACTCTTCCATTGAAGGAAAGGGGAGAAATCAAGAAACCGGGGCAAAAGGGAAGCCTCGTACTTCTATCAAAAAAAGGGGAAAGAGTACCACCCCCTTAGAAGGGGGGAAAAGGAGAAAAGGGACAAAGCTGCTTCAGAGAAAGGAGGAGGGTTTCGGCGTTAAATTCTTTTCCTCTTGCTTTGGGCGTGACGAGGGGAGAAGAGAAGAGGAGGGTCCAGAGAGATCTGGGGGTAAAAAATAAAGGAAAAAAAACACATCAACCACTGCCACCTATCTCTTCATAAAAATCCATTGGAATCTCTTTTTTGAATGAAAAGAAAAAAAAAAAGAGGGTCGGGGAGTCAAAATCGGAAAGAAAAGGCACTTCTTCTACAATAGGGGGGGGGGGGAGGGGCGTGTTCTGGAAGGGAAAAGAGGGCTGGTCGACCTCAATAACCGCTAGGAGGGTACTGCTCTACCATAAAGACAGAAGGAGGAAGAAAAGAAGGGGAAAGCGGGGGAGAAAAGGGAATTCCTCATGGATCGCCTACTCAAAGAAAACGGTCCTTCGGGGAAAGAAAATCAGTTCGCCAAATCGGGGGAGGCTTTCAATTCTTTTAAGAAAGGGAAGAAAAGGAGGAGAGGGAGAATCCGAGGGGATGAAAAGGCCGGTTTCGGCGTCCGCCCTGGGTAAAAAGAAAGCTGTTCCTTCGGGACATAGGACGAGGGGGGGGGAAGAAGAAAAAGTAAATCAGAGCGGCGGCGTATACAGAAAGGAAGCGGGAGGAAGGGGCAATCGTCCCCTGGAGCGCCATGGATACACATCCCTTCGTTTTATCGAAAGAAAAAAAAAAAGGTACCTTCCGGAAAGCAGGCTTTTGACCAGGGGAAACTCGGCTCCTCGTTTTGGAAGGAAAGGGGCGGGAGGGACGCGTCCTTACTCTTCTAAAATCCTGTGCGACAAAGGATGAAACGAAAGGGTCTACGTACTATTTGCCGATAAGAAAGATCAACAATATCTCGAAGAAAGGAGGAAAGGGGGTACGCCGACAAAAAGGCGCAGATTCTTCAAGAAACTGGGAAGCCAAAGACCGTGTGTCTTTGCTAAGACCAGAGAAAATCTCCGCTACTCTCGGAGAAAAAAAGGGAAGAGGGAAGTGGGAAGAGAAGTCTCGCGGAAGTATTCGTGATTATCTTCCTCGATCATGACCATGAAGGGAGGAAGACTGAAAAAAAGAAAAAAGGGAAAAGCCGTACGGCCTGTTCTATAATATTCCCTTTAGAAAAGGGAAGATATCCTGACTCAGCAGGATGAGAAAAAAGGGGAATAGTGAACAGATCGGGCGACAACACGAGTGCTTGCTGGGGAACCCTTCCAAACATAAGGAGATTGAGAGAAGGGGGCTAGTTTCTGAGAGGGTTCTTAATCCTTACCCTATTAGGAAATAGAGGGAGAGGACTCCCTTTCTCAAAAAATCCTTCTCTTTCTTGGAGGAATAAAGAAGGAAAGGGTTAGTACTAGGGAAAGCAATATCAAGAAAAAGGGAAGGAACAAGGCAATCAATAACGATTCCTGAGAAAAGGCCAATGTTATCCGGGTTGCGAGAGGAAGAGGGGGAGGGAAGAGAGGGGACCTAACTGGCTATTGAGGAGGAAAGGGGGGCGCGCCAACTTCTCGTCACCCGAGGGACATCACCATCTGTGAGGAGAGGGGAAGGGAAGAAAGAGGGGAGAGTCACGTATTCCTAGAGCGAGGAACTTCCTGCTGGGAATCACACCTCGGGGAGGAGAAACTGTTGAACGGAAGGGAGTCGAATTGGACGGCCTTTCTCGGGTCGGGAAGGAGGGTGGTGTTCTTGGGGATGTAGCGTCCATGATGAAGAAGTTAAACTTCGGGAGGAAAGGGAAAAGGGATTAAGGACCGCAAGAAGAAAAGGGGGGGGTCTTCAACAATTCCGGAGAATATTAATCTTCATGGAGGTCGGGGGATCCATCGGGGGGGGGACCGCTGCCATGCATTGGGAAAATCATTCGTTCTTAGAGAGGGAAAAAAAGGTGGAAGTGAGAAAAGGGAGAGGAGGGCAACCGTCTTGCGGCGCCGAAAATCTCGTTATGACAGGAGAGAAAGAAAAAAAAGAGAAAGGCAGTCCGAGTGTGGGTGGTCAACAAGTCCGGAGACGTGGATGAGAAGGGGAAAGGAGGATAAAAACATCACGCTCTCCACGCGAAAACGCCTCTCGGAGAAGGAAAAGAGAAGAAAGGACTCCAACGGGGTCATCTTAGGGGGGAGGAGCTCTGTTGAAATGTCTTCTACGCCCTACAAGGAAGTCACAATCTACTCTTGCCAAGGGAAGGAAGGAGGAATTCGCCAGCTCTGAGGGAAAAAACAAGGGAGGACGCAATCCTAAAGGGGGGGAAGAAAGAAAGGGCAGTAAACCTACATACAAAAAAGAAGTGGAGTTCCACTGGTTGGGAGTCGACGGGTGAAAAAAAGAAAAGATAGCAACGCGCAGGAAGAAGAATGCGGTTTTCTCTCCCCTTACACGGGAAAGAAGGAAAGGGGTCAAAAAAGGAAAGGATATCCTCCCTGCATGGAGCAGCGCCGTTTACTCCCGGAGGGGGGGAAAGGCAGATTCATGGGAAAACGGCGTCACTCCCGACAGGGGGAAATCTTCTTCTGAAAAGGAGGGGGGGACCACCAAAGGGAAATACAGAAAGGGGCGTTCACTACTACTGCGCTAAGAAGGACTGTTTTCTGCGAAAAAGGGAGAAAACGGCAAGTAAGGGGAGAACGTCCGGGATAAGTTAAAAAGTAATCTTAGAGAAGGGTGGGAGGGAGGGGAAAAAAAGGGGAAGAAGGGAGGCCGAAAAGCGTCTTCGCTTTGCTCTTTCCTGCTTGGAGTCTACGACAGCTGGAGAGGGGAGGAGGAAAGGGGGGGAAATGTCGCTTGAAAGAGGGGGAAGGGAAGCCTCATCGGGGGAATCTTTGCGGGGGGAAAGGAGTTTAGTACTCTCACACACAACTTATTATGATTGAAAAGAGAAAAACCCCAAGGGGGAGGGGGGAAGGATTCCTATTCCAGAGGAAGGAGGAAAGAAGAAAAAGAAGAGGGACCAGCTTCGCTCCGGAAAGGAAAGAAGAAAGGGAATCGGCTCCCGCCAGCAGAAAGACAAGGTCACAGACCCTCTGTGCGAAACAGGAAGAAAAAAAAAAGGAAAAAATTCCCTTTAAAGAAGAGACTTTTTACCGGCCCTGGTCTCAGCGATGTTTTTTCTGAAGATTCGCTCGCGAAAAAAAAGTAAAGCGCTTGCCTTGGGAAAGAGGATTGTCCCTCCCCGGGAAAAACCAGTCTTCCCTTCCGGGGTTTTAGCCGAAGGTAGTATTCAAGGGGAGAGGAAGACGCATTAATATTCAGGAAGGGGTATCCACTAGGAAAAAAGGGGGGATAGAGGGGGAAAAAATAGTGTCGTTCACCTTGGAAAAAAGAAAGGCGCTTGGGATCGAACGACGAAAGCGGAAAAAAAAGTGAGACGCCCGATGAGGGGGGGGAAACATTCTTGCCCCACAGGGAAAAAAAGAAAAAACCCTTGTAGGGTATGTAGGTGAATTTTCTCTGAGAGCTAAAATGTGATTCGGTCCCTGTGAGGTGGGCACCGTGCCGCAAAAGAAACTCCTGTGTGCTCTGCCAGAGGGAAAAGAGAGAGGGAAAGCCTTCTATTTCTTTTAGGGAGGGAAAGAAAAAAAAAAAAGAAATAAAAGAAAAAAGGAACAGAGGAAAAAACGCCAGGATGGAAAGTCTTCCCTAACGGGTAAAGGAGAAGAAGGGGGAAAAAAGGAAGGTCTCTCCATTTAACTGCTTGGAAAGGAGGGAACAGCGTTGAGAGAGTGATGATGAATGGAAAGACTTCCGGGAGGGAGAGAAATAAAAAAAAGCCGGACTGGTTGTGAAAAGAAAAAAAAAAGGAGGAACACAGTTGTGCTTCGATGGATCGACTGGAGCAAAGGGGCCTCCGCCGGGGGAAAGAAAAAGGAAAAAGAAAGGTGGTTGTTTGGGGGAAAAAACCGAGGACGGTCATCACTGCAATTGCCTGCGGCGGCAAAAAGCAAGAGAAAGGCATATTCATAGGAGAGAAAAAGAAGGGAAATTTTTTACTACTTCCCCACGGAGGAAAAAAAAAAAAGAAGATTCCCGTCTATTTGCCTTTTGAAAAAGGGGAAGGGCAGCGGATCTCCTGCCGCTGCGGAAAAAAAACAAAGATTACGCTCCGACGCGCGCGGAGAAAAGCAGGGGGCCCGGTGATCTGGCGGAAGAAAGGAAAGGGAGGGGAGAGAAAAACGGTCTCCTTTTACGATCATTTTCTCGTCAAAAAAGAAAAGGACAAAGAGGTGATGATCACCGGCAAGCGCTCAAGAAGGGGGGGTGGGAAACGGGAAAAACACCAAAAAAAGGGAAAGAAGGAAAAGGGAAAGAAAAAGGGGGATCAGCAGCAGCTTCAGAAAACGCCGGCCCCAGCGGCCAAAAATGCGCAGAATCACTAGTCCTCTATAAGGAGTAGGGGGAGGGGAAGGGGGGAAAAAATGTTGTCTCTTGCAGGAGGGCCTCCGGCACCAGCAGCTTGATGGCGATAAGGTACGAGGTTTTGAGCCATGCAGGGAAAGGAAGTGGGGGAAAAAAGGAAAAGGAAAAATCCGCATCACGACTTCTGCGCCAAGGAAAAGAGGAAAAAGCTTCTGCTGTTTGGCCGGCAGGGACGGAAAAACATCTTTTCGCCAGAAGAAAAATTGCCTCTGATCTTTTGCCAAGGGAGGGAATGAGTAATATCTCTTCCATTCCAAAAAAAAAGAAAAAAAAGGGGACCGAACGACTTTTCCGTCGATGAACAGCGGGGGGAATGCACTGGGGGGGAAGGCCCTTCATGGGAATCATGTAAATCGGGCAGAAAAAAAAAACCTCCCTCCGCGCAAAGCGTGAATCTCTCACAGGGAAAGGGGGTCATTTTTCTCAAGAACTGATGCTTTTGGGGGGAGGAGGGGATTCTCCAAGAAAGGGGGAACGTACCGTCTTCCGTGAAGTTAATTTACCTTGGGGAAAGGGGACTCGAAAGGTAGACCTTCATCTCTATAGGGGGGGGGGTCCCACAGTTACGGGGAATATTCGTAACGGAGGGTGAGGGAGGAAAAGAAAAGTCCTAAAAGGAAAAAGAAAAAGGTACGCCCTCACAGTTTCCCAGTACCACAGAGAGGGAAGGGGGGGGAAAAAGGCTCTCGTTGAAACCTCCGTGTCGAAAGGTGAACGTGTTGATAAAGTGGGTTTAGAAAAAAGAGAAAAGAAGAGACAATTTCGCTCCAGGGGGAAAAGGAGCCACTCTGCAAGGTTGATACCGAAAAAGGAAGTGACGGTCTACGCCGCCGTGGGAGCCAACCGTGCATCGGAGAAAAGGAGGAGAGGTTCCGCAGCCGTCGTGAGGTGGGTCGTATTAATGTCCGAGGGGGCCAAAAGGAGGCTCCTCAACCGGAAAAAGAAAGAGTCGTCGAGCTTCAGCGCCTTTGGGAGTCTGAGCCTTTTGCGGAGGGGGAAAAAGAAAGCCGTTCCCAATTCCGGAGGGGGAGAAAACGGATTCTTCCGACGCAGAAAGCAACTTCCCATACTCCTTTCGAAGGTAGCAGGAACGGGCGTCTGGGGAAAGAGGAAAGCAACTATATTTCCAACGGGTTCAGTGAGGTCGACCATCGAAGGGGGGTCAGTCCATTAAAAAGAGGGGAAACTATTCAAGAAGAAAGAGAGAAAAGCCTTCGCGGTGCACGGGAAAGGGCGTCGGGTCCGTTCATTGGGAAAAAAAGAAACTGATGCTGCTGTATGTCATGCAAAAAGTGGGTTGATTTGGTTGTCGGCATCGGTGGGTGGAGGAGATCGCTCTCGCGGAAAAATCGCGGGCCTAAAAACTTCACACGAAGAAAGGCGGAAAAAAACAAACCTCCCTCTTCCCGCCTTTAACGCCGTAAACCGGACCAGCGAGTGGGGAGGACTTTCAATTCTTGCCGATGGGGAGGGAGCGAGAAAAATCCTCCTTTTTTGGAAAAGACGAAGGCGTAGGGGCCTTGATCTCCGTCACGAAAAAAAAAGTTCTAGTGAGGTGTTGTACAAGAGAAAAAAAAAGGGGGGCTTTAAATTCCGGGGGAAGCCTCGGCGATGCCGAGCT
>Ga0179591_1275714_pt1 | contig 15934 bp, 32 predicted proteins | sample CZOMad2_1_08_16f_FD_182891 | JGI IMG/M metagenome (GOLD analysis project Ga0179591, IMG submission 182891) | Vadose zone soil fungal communities from Angelo Coast Range Reserve, California, USA - CZOMad2_1_08_16fungal (PacBio error correction) | ecosystem: Environmental > Terrestrial > Soil >...
GAAAAAATACCGCAAGGTTTGGGGGGTCAAGTAAAAAGCCGGAGAATGGTGTTAAAAGAATAGTATGAGGTCCACTGGATGAACCCGGTCCACAAAATGGAAGGGGAGTGAGTTTTATGGATTAGGGCGCTCAGGGGAAGGGGGACGGTCAAGGGTGGCCATCACCACCACGAGCGTAGCGATGGAGAGTCCATCCGTCAAAGAGGGGGACCATAGAAAGGGTTCCAATCTTCCTGGAGAATTGAAAGAAGGGGGGAAGGGACAAGAGGAGTAACCACGCAGGCAGAGATCGGGAGGAGGAGTCAAAAGGAGGGGGGAAGTATGAAAAATTTGATGAGGGAGAAGTTTGTGCAGCGGGAAGGGGGAAAAGACCGTAAGGACCCCGGAGCAATGAGTCTGAAAGTCTTTCCTATCATTTGTTATAGGGAAATTCATCCCTTATACAGGGGGAAAAAAGGGAAGGAGGAGAGGGTGATCCTCAGGGAATCGCTGGGCTGGAAGGGTGTCTGAGGAGCCCTCATGAAATTCGGGATTGACGAAATCCTTGGTGGAACAACGTAAGCGGTGGGGAACAGTTATAAGTAGAATTTGTTCGTTTGGCAAGAGGACAGTTGAAAGAAAGGAAAACGGGGAGAGAACAAACCACAGCAGATATTTTTCCGAGCAAAAAGAGGGGGGGTAAAAGTATAATGTCAGGAACCGAAAAGAAACCGACGGGGACATAACGGGATCATTATTGAATGTATGAGATGCTCATTTCTTCACCCTAGTACGAGGGGGGTGGTATCCCAGGGTAAACCTCATTGAATCAAAGAGAGGGGGGGTGTGTGGGGGAAGGTGAGCTTTTCAGTGGGGGGGGGTCATTTGGGAAGCAGGGGGAAAGACGTCGGAGGAGAAAAACCAGATTTGTGCGCTATCCAGCAGAAGAAAAAAGGAAAGTGTCAAAAAGAGGAGAGGTGAGGTCGTGACCTTGTATTTTGGCTTAATTTCAAGGAGGGTGGGGGGGGGGATAGGTTGCTTTGATTATTTGCCGGGAGCTAGGAAGGGCGGGTGGAAAAGACTCGAGACGGACGTCGCTTTGGTATAGACGGTTGCAGGGGAAGGGGAGGGTGCAAAACTTTCATTGGCTACGGGGGGGTTTGCAAAGTATTTCCCCCGTGGGCCGTTTGGACTTGGAAGGAAGAGGAGGAGAAGGGGGGGTAATGGAATTGGGAAAAAAAATATACCAGGATCTCCAGAAACACAACAAGTGGGGGAGAGAAGATATACGATACCGGAATTCTTCTTAACCCCGTAATCAACAGGTGAATGACCGTAATGAAACCGGGGGTCATCCTGGAAACCCACCAAAAGTAAAAGAAAAGAAGGTGACAAAAAAAGACCTCGTAAACCAGGAGAAACACGCGCCGGAAAATACTTTTTTTTCAACCACAGGAAAAGACGACAACGGAAGAAGAAAGGCAAAAAGCGAAGACCGAAATAATCAAGTAAGCCCAAGACCGGTAGAGAAAAATTAAACCGACTGGTCGCAGTCGGAAGTGATAGCGAGCTAGAGGTGGAAAGGGAGAATGACGCAAGGGAAACCAGGGGGGGGCAAAAATAACCACCAACGACAATCCACACGTCGAGGAAGGGACAGGGGAACTTTCAATAAAAAGGCGAACAAACCCCGACTAGGGTGAACGCCCTAGGAAAGCCAGGGGGCAAGAAAGGTTAATAACGGAAGGACTTCAAAGAGTTTATTCGGGTCTCTGCAAGAGTCAATGTTGGGGGGGCAAAAAAGATGGGGTCGAGTACTTACGCTTTGGGTGATCCGCTTAAGGGGGGGTTCACGAAGGGGGGTTCTGAATGGACACCAACGCGAAAAACAAATATTCAAGTCCTGTCCCCGGAGGAAGGGGGTAAAAAACGCAACGTTAACATAGAAGGGGGTTCTTGGCGAGGTACGATGCAGATTACCAGTAAAGAAGAAGAGATACAGGCGGAAAGGAGCCCTGAAAACCCAAAAAGGTATGTCTCTCTTCGCAGGTCCAATAAAAACAAAGGATTTATTAAAGGGCATTCCGTCAAGAGTCGGGCGCGGAAGAGGGGACGGCAACTTCAACGGAGGTCCCAAATAAGTCTAAAAAATAGCAGACCATCTCTGAAGCGAATGCGCGTAGTGGTACTCCGCGGGAGAAGGTGTTTTTTTGTCAAAAGGGATCCAGGGCTGACTTGTTAAGTGAAGGGGGTACTACAGAGAGACAGGGGGGTAGTTCACTGGCGAAAAAAAATCTCCTTCGGGGGGAGGCCATGATCCTGACCGCGAAAAACCGCGCCAGACGGATCCTTAAGAAAGAGGAAAAGGATTCTATATTGGTGCCGGGGGTAATCCCGACCGGGAGAAAAAAGAGGGGGAAGCTACGTCCTGGAGAGGGGGGGATGCCCCAAACATTGGGAAACGAAAAAACCATCACCCCCCCTTTAGAGGAAAGAGGAGAGGATAAAAGTTGGGTGTGAATGAAGGGAAGAGAATTTCGGAAAGATATTGGCGCGTCACGGAGCCCCCGGAAACGCAATGTAAAAAGGAGGGGGATTCGGGCTTCAGGGGGAGAGAGAGGGGGCTCATTGTGTGAAAGAACCTGCCCGGAAAAGTATCGTTAATTGTCAGTTCGAAATATGCGAATAGGTGAGGAACATTCAGAGAAAGGGAAAAGAGAGGGAGAATTGGGGGGGGATGCAAAAAGTTACGAGTAACCCCTAAGGAAGCTCGGGGGGGGGGGGGGGGCGCGTACATTTCTTTATAATGTCTCCGGGGGTAAGAAGCAATGGGTGAGTCTGGGCAGGGGCGAGGGCGAAAAGGGCTCCAGTAAGTCTGAAACGTCTCGGACCTAAATCATTGGGCGGAGCGGAAATGCATCCTCTACATTTGGGGGGGAAAGGGAAAAGTGGGGTTATCTCCTTGGAGGAGCTTGAGGTTAAATCTCAGGTATTACGCCAGAAAAGAACAGTCATTTCAAGGGAAAGGGTTTGGGGGGAAACACAGGAAAGAGGGGGGACATATAATTGCATGAATATGTCAGGAAGGAAAGACACTCTCTGGGGGGGAAAAGGCGAAACAGGGTAGAGAAAGAGGGTGTCTCAATTTGGGAAAGCCAAAAAAAGGGGGGGTTTTTCCAAAGGAAGGGGGAGGAACGAAATAGGCCGTGACCGGACGGGAAATTGGAAAACAATGCCAGTGGGGAAAACGAGGGGGGAAGGAAATCAGGGGTTTGTTATTAAGGGGGGAAAAGTGTATTAGTCCAACTCTGATATGGGGGGGAAGGGCGCGGGGTCTTTGGGGAGGTGCGCTGGGGGGGGGGGGGGGTGCAAGTCTCAGACGGAGAAAAGAAAAAAGGGTGTGGGGGGGGGAAGAGAAGGAAGTCGAAAAATTCAAACGCCTCAGTGATTTTCATTTACATTTGGGGGGGGGAGGAAATGAAATGATTTATTTGGTAGGAGCAAGGTGCACTTTAATTTTCTTCTGTGGCGTGAAAGGCTGGGGGAAACATAGGAAGGGTGTCAAGGGGGGGGGAAGAGGGGGAAAACGGGGGGGGTGACAAAAGGTCTTGTCGGAAAAGTTTTGTTTACATGCAAACGTGGGGAGGGTTTATTTAAGGTCCATTCAGAGGGGGGGGAACGGAAGGGGGGGGAAAAAAAGGTTGGGGGGAAAGTTTCCCTGGGCGAAAATCAACAACAACACAGAGGAGGAAGGATAGATCAGGTAATTAACATTCAGGAAAAAAAAAAAAGACCGCGCTTGAAGTAAATTAAAAAACTTTTGCATCCTTCACAAACAGGGGGTAGCCGAAAGGGAGTTTCAAGGGCGGAAACGATTATCAAAACAAAGAAAAAGTCGGCTGTTTGAACCAATCAGTGAGGGACTCGTACCCTGAAAAAATAAAAGTGAGCAAGCTAAAAAAGATTAAAAAAGACAGGGCCTGGGAATAAGGCAGGTGGACAACCCTGGTCGAGTCGGCTGGCTTGAGACAGAGGTTGATGGAAGGGAAAAGGCCTTACGAATCGAAAAGGCCCACCAACCACTCAAAGAAAAAACAGAAGAAAAGAGATTTTTAAGGAAAGGGGGGGAACAAGGATAACAAAAAGCTGTCGACTACGTGACGACACGGCGCTCCCGTGTAAATGACCGGGGGGAAAAAAAGGAATAGTCCGTTAGTTTTGGGGGTCTCCAGGATATTTTGAAAATGGAAGTTTGGGGATATTAAAAGATTGGAAGAGTGGTCCTCTGGTTAAAGCCAAACCGGTTTCTACAGGGGGGAACGTACAGGGGGCGGGGAGGGAAAAGGAAAAGAAGCATGAACTTATCGGAAATGGTTCCAAGAATTTGCGTACAAAAGGTGCTTTTCGGCGGAAGGACTCGAACGGAAAAACACGATTACAAGGCGGGGCTAAAAGACAAACAAAAAAGGGGGAAAAATGGTATAGAAGGCCCCGCTCCTGAAAACAAAGGATTTAAAGAAAGAAGCATGGAGGAGGGGGTCGCCGAGTTAGCACAAAACTACGAAAAAAAATGCGGAAAATAATGCGAAAGAAAGGGCGCGACCATCAGGAACTTCTTCTCATTATGTTACGAAGGAGGGGGGAATCCGGGGGGGGGGGCCAATAGAAGAATCTCTTGTTTATGGTTAAAGGGGAACCATGGGAGAAAAGGGGGAAACTCTGGGGAATTAAAGGGAAAATGAAGTTCCCCAATGAAGAGGAACTCGGAGCGCCAGAACTTAAACGGTTCAAAAATCATCGGTCTGAATAAGGGGACGGTGGAACAAGGGGGGAAGAAAAAGTTAACTAGAGTTCTTTAAAGAAGGAGTCTTCAAGGCTGGGGGGAAAGTGTCCACACCAACGGTTATTTATGCACTTCCTAAAAACAACAAGGAGGAGGAAAGAGTGTCCTCGGGGGGGGGTTGGACGCCTGACCAAAAAACCTCCTAATTTCGAAAAAAAAGTAGGAGAGAAAGGAAGGTCAGCCCTCGTGGCCGAGAGGGAAAATGCATTCGTACTGGGGAAGACGTTTAAGGTGGGGGAAGAACCACGGAGCGGAGGGAAAAAGGGGTCATTCATAAAAGAATTCGCATCGTTGAGGGGGACTTCATAAGGAACGATCAATAAAGAAGCGCAAAGGGGTTGAAAATACGTTATTCAGAAAAATACATGAGAAAAACGAAGGACGCGGACTATCTTGGAAAAGGGCGGGACAATAAATTTCTTCACGGGGGGGAATCAGGCAGGGGGGGAGCATTGGAAAGGGAAAAACATGAAGTGAAGAGAAAAGGGAAACATCCTTTGCTAGGTGGGGACATCAGGAGAAAAGGTGTGAAACTTGTCTGTGCGGCGAGGTTGATGAGACTGTAATCTGAGGGGAGGGGAAAAAAAAATGGCTCGCATAGGGTAGTAGAAGGGGGGGAAAAGAAAAAAAAGTGGGAATGTAAAACGAAAAGAGAGTTTGGCGAAAGCTTTGACTTATCAGGGGAATGGAGGGCGCTTTGATCCGCAGACGTCGGGAAGTGACACGGAAACAGGGGGGAAAACAAAGTATAGAATATTGGTGACGAAAACAACCGGAAGAGTTTTAAAAAAAGGACTCATTTCTTAAAGAAACTAAAAAAAAAAAACTGGAAAGGGATAAGTGTCGTTTTCCCACAAAAAGTTCCCGTGGTACTTTGGAAGTGAGAAAGGCGGCACCACTCTTTTTTTGGGGGGGGAAGACCCTGTGATGGCCCTTCATTAACATGCATACGCTCGTGTGGGATTGTCGGAAGGTGTGGGATTGGGGCGCAAGGGGGGTTGGGAAAGGGTGGAGCAGTCAAGAGAGCCATCAACCATGATTGACTCGCTATCAAGCCTAATCGTAAAGGAGGAAAAAGAGAGCCTAGGGAAGGGAGGGGGGGGATTATCCCAGAAATTATTTTTTGCAAACTCGCTGTGATTCAGTTTAAGTTGACTGGAAGGGGGCCGGCGGTCAAAGGGGCTTGGGCACAGCGATAGGGGAGGTACTAGTTCCGGGCGGGGAAAACGGGAGGTTTGGCTCAGGGGGACGAGGAAGTGGGGGGGCTTTTTCGACGGGGAAATGAAGCGGCGGATAAGGGTGTGGAAAAGTAATGGTGAAGGCCCGGGAGGAAACAAAAAAAACAACTTATGAAAAGGAAGCATCGGGACAATACAAGAAGGAAAAAAAGAAGACCTCCAGTTTAATGGGGGGGAAATACCAACTTGTTGCGCCGGTTCAACACACCACCGGGGGTGCCATAAAATAAATGGAAAGGGAAAAAAAATGGAACCTAGAGAAAAATAAACGAGTCCGCGATGTTAAAAAAAGAAAAAAACGTACAAGGAAGAAATAAAATTTAAGCCAGCTAGGCAAAAGTTCAGAAAGTAAACAAAAAGAAAGGGGACTTAAAGCACTTTAGGGGGACACCTTCCTTTTCCTACGGAGGATAGAGAGAGAAAAAAAAGTGGGGTGCCATGACTCCGACGGGCACTAGCAATACCAACACGGGCAATAAAGAAAGAACAACCGGGGGGCAAATGAATTTCAATCCCGATAAAAACCGGAGATTTTTACCTCCCAGGATAACTACCAGTGGACAATGAATGAAAGACCTTATCAAAAGGGTTGTGGTTTCTTAATACATAGTGGGTTGAAGAACAATTTGTGAGGGGAAAATCTTTGAAAAACGACTGACAAAAGAGGGGGGGGTCGACCCTGTTTCGCCAGGGGGGTTTCACTTCGGGTTCGAAAAACAGAAAAGAGGAAGGAAGGGACCCTGGAAAAAGGGGGGGAAACAAGGACATTTACCATAATTTCGGGGAGTAGGGATTCGATGAAAAGAATGCACTATTATCAAGCGGACAAATCGCCGCACTAGGACCAGGGGGGGCCAACTGGAAGTTTTTACCCCCCATACGCGAAAGAAGGTTAGAAGCAGGCCGTCAAGGTCAGGGATTCGGAAATGAGGAGGCAAAGAAAGAAAATCGAACCTAAAAAGAAAAAAAGAAGCTGTAGCAAACCCTCTCCTCCAGAGCAGGGTTGTTTTACACAGACTGACGGTATGTGTGGGGGGCTGCAAAAGGCCTAAAGGGGGGGGGGGGGAGGGGGGGGGGGGGGAGGGGGGGGGGTCTTTCAAAACATGAGAATGTCACTCCCGGAGAACAAAAAGGGAAATCTGCAATTAAGAAAAAAATTTTAGGGGGATTGGAGACTGGTAACGTCCGAGCAAGAAGGGGAGAATGAAAGAAACTCCTCGGTTACTTATGATAAGGAATGGTTAAAAAGGGGGGGAAAAAGCCGCCGGGGTAAATTAGAAACGGCTCTTTTAATGGGCAAAAAAAAAAGGTATGGGGGCTCTAAACAACAACAACTTATGGAAGGCTGAAAGAAAGGTGACTACCGGGGGGGGGGGGGGGGAACGGCAAAAGCGGAAGGGAAAAGGAACGGACCACGATAATGCTCGTTCCGGGGATGAAAAAGGGAACCCTTCCTGGACATGAGTGAAGGTTGCATCCTCCGGTGAACGGGGGGAAGACGGTGACAGGAGCAGGGAAGAAAGAACGTAGCATCGGTAAAGGAGGAGAAAAGACATCCTTTCGATCTGGGAGGGGAAAATGACACAGGGAAAAGGGAACAATCAGAGCCTGCGCATGTGGCAAAAAAAGCAATGCACGCGAGGAAAAACAGGCGGCATGGATTGAGAAAAGGGGGAACGCGGGCTTGAGAAGAAAGGGTAATCCGATGGGGGGCGGAGTCAGTTGGGGGAGGGGGGAAAAGGGGGGACGAACGGATCCATGAATGAGTGGTAGAAGGCTGGAAGGAAAGTTGGCGAGCGTGGAAAAGAAGAAATATATATCATTTGTGAAAAAAGGGTTCTCTGCGAGTGGATAAGATTTAGGCTCTGAAGGGGAAAGGGGCTCAGGAATATGTACAAACGCAAGAAAGTCATGTCAATGTCAAAATGGGGTAAAGGAAGAGAAACATGATCTTGTTCGGGTTGGGGGCAAGGTCCCTACTCAGTAAAAAAGGAAAAAAAAAAAAAAACGCTAAGGAAGAAAAACAACACGGGGTAATTAACGCACTATGGGGAGAGAAAAGGAATGTCCAAATAGGGGAAAGGTCAACAAACGAAAAGAAGAAGACAGGGGGGAATTCATGTAGTGGAAAAAACCATGTCCTTCCAAGATCGCAGGGCATTACCGAGGGAAGTTTGTTAGAAGGGGCCCGGGGGGTGTACCGTTATGGGTCATCTTCTTCGAGTTTGGGGGGGGGGTTGGACGCGTGTTCTTTGTGGGTTAATTTTGGGGAAGGACAAGTCGTCGCCGAAAGAAAGCAACTTTGTATGCTCGAGAAAAAATTACTGGTGAAGAAACGCCGGGGGGAGGAACCTGGTCGTTGGGTGGCTTAATTAAAAACCTGATTATTTTTTTGGAGGGTAGGATTCAATTTTATTGAAGGAAAAGGGAAAACGAGTTTGGTGAAAAAACAAACGATCAGGCGCAGAAGGGGGGTCGTGTTGATACTTCGGTTATAGAAGGGGGAGGTAAAGGGTCTGGCTAGGGTGGTTGACGCGGAGGAAACAGTTTGTTTATAAAGAAAGGATGGGGTGTGAGGGGGAAAAGGAAGGGATCTCTCGCACCCAGAAGAGGGAATAGAATTCATTGCATTCCGGGCAAAAGGAAAAAAAGGAGAAGGAAAGCTTTACAGGCGGTGGGGACCGGGACACAACGTACCAAAACAAAGTTGACACAGCCCTTCGGGGGACAGTATCAAAAAAAAAAAAGAGCGCTTTGGAACGCAATCCGGGACAGCAAGAGAAAAAAGAATACAATAAAATTGAGCACAGAGAAAGAAGGGAAAAAGAAATCATTGAGGAAATCATGGAACTCACTGCTCGATTGGGAAAAAGTTGGGGGAGTCGGCTTAAAAAATGTCTAGGGGAAAAAGAGGGGGGGAAAAAATCCGTACTTTCACAAAAAACCAAAACCACGGGAAATCCAACACTAAGGGGGAAGGGGAAGGGGAAATACCCGGCATAAACACAACAAGGCCTAGGGGACGCCATGCTCCCGGAAAAAGGGGAAAGTTTCAAAGAAGGACCCGTTCACTCGGGGGGTCGGAGACATTATATTGTGAAAAATTAAGGTGTTTTTAGTGTGACTTTCGGGTGTCCTAAAGGGAGAAGGTGGTTTGAAAAAGGGAAAAGGGAGTCGTGGAACGCGAAAAAAGTAACTAACAGGGCTTCAAAAAGGATTAGGGGGTCCAAAAAAGCGGGGGAGGAATGAAAAGAAAAATTTCTGTGGCAAAGTAATGCTGCCAGAAGGACCGGGGGGGGGGGGGGAAAAGAATCAGGAAGAAGCGCCTCCGCGCACTAAGTTTGTCAACAAGGGGAAGGATAAGTCAACACCTACGCGGAAGAGGGGAAGCAGGATCAAGAAGGGTCGGAGTAGGTGAGAAAGGTCGGCACAATGACGCCTCCCAATCGATCAAAATCGCAATTCTACACTGGGAAGGGAAAAAAGAGATCAGTGCCTGGGGGGGAGAGGAGGGTGGTGGACTCGCGTGCATCGGGTTGGGTGCTGCAACCAAAAGACCGGGGGGGAGGGGAATCCAGGAATTTATCAAAAGAAGAAACTTCTGGCCTAAGCAATGAAAAGAAAAAGGGGACGGGGGCCAGGGGGGGGAAGAGGCCATACCGGGAGAAAAAAAAACAGTCAAATGGGGTCAAGACTTTTTTCTAAACCGGAGAGAAAGATGGTTATGACGCTGGGGGGGGGAACACACAACTGGGTTTATGCAGATCTCTCACACAACAACGGAGTAGTCTAAGAAGGGGGGTGGTCAAAATGAGACGAGGGGTGAGTAAACTCTCTGTGAAGGGATGAACCAGAAAAAGGAAATCGAAAGGGAAAAAAAAAAAAGGAGGTTATTTCATTCTTTTGAAGGTCAAGGTGCTCAGGACGAGTGTACCATGGGGGGGGAAAGAACCTGAAAAGGGGAGTAGGGGAGGCATCTTCATAAGCCGGAATCGGTTCAAAAAGTCTATTGGTAAAAGCATAAAGGGGGGGGGAAGGTGCATCAAAATAATTAAATGGAAAGGGAGGAGTAAATAAATATGCCGCCGAATTCGGAGGATGGGAGGAGGAATTTTAGAATTTCAGAAGGGGAAAGACTTGACTGCCTTGATGGAGTGAAAAGCGTACCGTGGAATCCAGAAGGGATTGGAAGCCAGGGAGAATCGGGGAGAGCCGTGGGGACCATCCTAGGGTACTGTTGGGAAAACAGGTGCGAGGGGAATTTAAAAAACGCAGTAATCCTTATGCTAAATCTCATAGACGGACGGAAAAAAAAATTTCGGGGCGCGTTTGGAACACAGGGAAAAACAGGATAAAGTCATGGGAGTTGATGGCCAAAGGAAAAAAAGAACTTTAAGTGAAAAAAACTGGAAGAAAACAAAAATCGGAAAATATAGGGGGCCTCTAAAACATTGGGAGGGGGGGGATGTAGGAAGAACAGAAACCGACGCGTCTGGGATCAAAGGTAGTGGAAAAGGGCCAGGGAAACAGGGGAGCATTGTAAACCATATGAGAAAAAGGTTTTTGGGCAAAAAGGGGATTTAACTCAAGGAGGGAAAGACTGATCGTTTTGTTGGTTTTGCGGGTCTTGGTGGGGTGAGGGAAAAGGTGAATGAGGGGATCTTATAATCAGGAGGGGGGAACGAGCTTATCCAAAAAAGGGCGCAGAAAGTGTCAAGACCGAGTGTACCGGGGGGGGGGGGGGGGGGGATTAAGGTCCCTGATTTTTTGAGGGGTCAATATCTTTATGTTGGTGTTCTTCAACGTGTACTAAGCTTACGGCTTGGGTGAAAGGGCTACGGAAGAGAAGATGATACTCATTTGAGGGAGGGGGAAAAACTTTCTTCTTTCTGGGGGGGGGGAAAGGTAGGGTCCACTGGGGAGGGAGGGGGTGGAATTCCTGAGGGTACTTTTTTCGGGGGTTAAAGTGGTTAAAACTGCAAAGGATCGAGCTCAAAAACGGGGGAGAAGGGGTAAATATGGAAAGAAAAAAGAAAGACACCATTTCCAATTAGAAAACCCTTATCAAAAGCGGGGTAAGAAACTGCCAGGTGGCTAAAAGGGGAACACAAAAGGAAGAAAAAAGGTGGTCAACCTTGGGAAACTAGTAGCAACGACCCATCGCTGAGAAAAGTCTCAAAAAAAACTACAAAGTAACTAAAATGAAGCAAACAAAAAAAAAGAAGGGGGGCAGGACAAAAAAAGAACTTTCGACACTACTGTTGACAACCTGGAATTGGAGAACTCGTGTATCGCTAACAAAGTTGCTTTGACCGTAAGGGGAAGGGGGGGACTTTCCAGAAAGAAAAACACCACCTACACCGAAAACCACAAAAAAAAGAAGTAAATAAAGGAAGGGATAAACAAACCCCTTCGGAAGGGTGAAGAAATGAGAAATCAATTTGAAGGAAAGGGGAAAACGGACGGAAACGTCCTCACTAAAGGGTGTGAGTCGAGTACATTATAGGAAACTATCATGGGGTTAAAGAAGGGAAAAAATATCGAAATTACTTGTGTGGGGGTTCTATCGGGGGGAACCTGGGGGGGTTTTACGGCCCGAAGTGGACGTAATTGAAAACGACCCCGATTCATGAGTCCTTGGAACGTGGTGTTCCAAAAACGCGAACTGAGGAAATGAAAAGTAACTGGTGAGGCGTCTACATGCTCTTAACCGGAAAAAGAGGAAAGTAAGGGAGAGAATCGGAAGGGGCCGGACGGGTCCAATTATCTCCTTCCCAACCTGCAAAGCCAATGAGGGACAAAATGCATGGCTTCGGGCCTAGGGGGGGTCGGAAACAAAAGAAAAATCTTGCTGAACCGATGTAAAAGCACGGTCTCTTACGATCGGGAAGGACGCATTATTGGTTACTCGAGTGATCCGTGAAGGGGGGATGCAGGATCCTAAACTTCAAGAATGTCCCTAGAGGCGGGTGACTGCAAGGAAAAGGCCTTTTCTGGCCAAGGGAGAGGAGGGGCTCCATACTTAAACAGAATAACTCCGTCGGCGGATATAACTGGGAAAAAAGGGGGAAATCCGTACCACGATAGGATCTGGACTCCATTCTCAAGCTGGTTGAATCCAAAATGGGATTTCAAGAGAGAGCAACAACAACGAGGATGCTCTAGAGTAGAGCCTCAAAGTGGGGGGGGGGAACATCAAAATCGGAGAAGGGGAGGGAACCAAGCTATAGCGGTCACAGGAGAACCCCTTTACAAAAGTTAAGAGAGAGCTGTATGTAGGGGGAGGGGCTGGTCCTTACTATGCCAGAGAGGGGGGCCATAACTTAGAGGAGGGGAAAGGACAGGAAATCCTTTCGCATCTGGAGGAAAATGTCTAGGGTTTCCAATATCAGGGACATTTGTGGTAAAAGAACGGGGCATTAACCACCTAATCAAAAAGAGGAGGGCCAGTAGGGGATGAAATGGGAATGTCTAAGGGTTAAAAATCATGGGGTGCGCGGGGTTTTTCCTGGGGTCTACAGGAAGAAAAGGGAACGAATGCTGGTCCTAGGGGGAGTTAAGTTTTCCTCAAGCAGGAAAGGGGGGACCCTGAGGGGGGAGGGGGGGGGGAATCAAACGCCTTCTCATGTTCAACTTAGGGAAGATTAGGACAAAGGAAATAAAGGGGAGGGTCAGACTCAAATCTCTTTTTGGGAAAGAAGGGAACACGGATAAAGGGGAAAGAGGTTCAGGGGGTGCATTCCGAATACTGCGGGAAGTGACCAAAAAAAAGGAAAAAAAAAGGGGAAAGTACTAAATATTGGAAGCAAAAATTGTGGATACAGGGTGGAAGTATTGGCGGAAAAACGAAAAATACTGACTCGTATTGGAATCAGGGAGTTTCAAGGGCCACTTGGATTGAGTCAAGGAAGCTAGTCGCTGGGGGGTGTGGTGACTGTTATGACCAGGGGGAAGGAACAGAGAGAGGGGGTTATTTACTGAAATGTGTCGTGGTGTATGTTTGGGGAGAAGGGGAAATTAGGAGATCTTACGGAAAAAGGTTGGAAGGAAAAAAAGCCGCGACACGAAAAGAAGCAGGGGGGAAGTTCTGTATGCTGATTCATGATGGAGTTGGGGGGGAGGCTGAAAGGGGGTTCTCAGGGGGGGGGGGTACTGGCGTAAAGGAGTGGGGGGGGAGAAAAAAAAGAGCGAGGTCGTGTAAACTAGTTGTCCGAAGTGAGGAAAACAGGGACTGCTACGGTGTGTGTGACCGAAACTTTGGGTGGGGGAAGAGAAACTGGAGGGGGGAATTGGAGGGGACTTGCCGAGAAGAGAAAAAAAAAAAGAGAAATATAGATATGTGCAGTTCGTGAATGAAAAACGCCCTTATCCGCCACTGGGAAAAGGGAAAGAAAGAGGCCCGGGGGAATCATCACACCCACCGTAGTCCAGAGAAAGAAAACTTAGAAAGGAATCGAACCTCGCTCCAGAAAAGGGGGGGTGAAAAAGCCGTTGACGCCGCTGCACCAAGAAAAAATAAAAAAAGAACAGGAAATAATACACAATGGGTGACATAAGACGTAACTCACTTCGAGGGGGCACCTTCGGTCAACGGAGGGGGCATGGGACAAATCGGTTGGATTGTCGATGACGCCTATTCCCAGCGTAAACAATAAAACCACCAAACGACAAAGGAAAAAAAAAAGAAAAACCACAAAGATAAATATTTTCTAATGAGAAGAAAAAAGGCATAAAAAAATAGGAAAAACCTGACTCCATCCAAGTCAAAGAAATGGGGGGAAACTACTGATCACTAAGACGTCAGGGGGAGGTTCGAAGACAGTAGGGGGAAGATTTTTTTTGGGAAGGCCAAAAAGAGGGGAAGGATTAATTCAGCTGGGTCTACAAGGTTTCGTCGTGGTTGATGAAAAGGAGGAGAGTGGGGAGGGAACGATTCAGAAAGGGTGGGGAAGGGGGGGGACCCAAGGTGTGCAAAAATCGCTTTGTAGGACAATAAGAATGTCTTTGGCGGGACGTAATAATAGGACGGAGCCTCGTATTAAGCCGGAATCAAATCGCCGCCCGAGGAAAACAGTTTTCCCCCAATGGAGGAGAGGGGCAGGTAAAAACAATAACGTCGGCCAAGTGGATTTAGGGGAGGGCAGGACGAAATACGGGAGACGTTTCTCCTCGGTCAAGAAAAAAGGGGGGGAAAGCAGCCCAAATGGGACCCATATTCAGAAAGAGGGGAAGAAAACACCATCTCGAAGCCAGAAGGGACGCATTAGGTGGGTTACGCTACGGTGATAAAGGGTTTTGGAGGGCAAGACCATATCTGCTTGGAAGGTGCAATAAGGTTCCTAACAGGGGGGGGGGGAAGAGGGAAACGTCCGGGGAAAGAGGGGAGATAAACGGGGTAGGGCCACTTATACTGGTAATAGAGTCAAGAAAAACGCGGCCCATAAAGCAGATCTGCATTATTATTCCTTGGGACGGGTAGCCCCCGGGGACTAAGGGGGGGGAGAAATAAGAGAGGTCCTTCAGGGAGTCGTCTGGGTGGGATGGGACCCACAAAAACTTGGGAAGAATCTCATCTAAAACAAAAAAAAAAAAAGGAGTATATATGCTACGAAAAGGGGGTGGGTTGGTAAAAAAGACAAAGCGCCGAAAAATTGAACGGACCCTATAGGGATCGAGGTCAGTGAACCGCCAAAGAGGGAATGGAAAAGGAAAGGAGGAAAAAAAGTTACGAGTGGCTGCGGAGGGAAAGGGATTGTCCATCCCTGCCCGAGGGAGAGGGAAGGGAATAGGGACAGAAGTCGCATAGTTCGGGACGCACAAAAGCACCAACAAAAAAAAAAAAAACAAAACGAAGGAAAAAAACAAAAAAAAAAAAAACAACACCAACAAAAACCCCGCCCTTAGAAAAGGGAGGGAGTTCCAACCGAGAGTCTCAATGGGGAACAAAAAAAGAAGCGAAGAAAAAACCACCTAAGGACTCCTCGACAGGTTCGTGTTCTCTACATGCTTGAGGAAAGAAAGGGGTATACTCTTGGGGGGAGGGGGGCCGAAAAGGGTGCTCCCTATCAAAGAGGGCGTACGCATGCGGGAAAGTGGGAGGAGCGGAATGGGAGCAACCTATATCATGGAAAGGGGGGGGGCGATGGAATCGCCTTTAGAGCTGATTTACTGACTCGAGAGTAGGAAGGCAAAGAAAAATTCAGGGGGAGGGAAGAAATCCAAAAACAGAAGGGGTTTTAACACTTAAGGGGAAAAGGATTAGGGAAGTTTGAAAATTCAACTCACTCGCGGAGGGTAAAAGGACCGTATGAAAAGCGGGAGTAATCGCACCTCGGGGGGTAAAAATCCACACCCCTGGAGATGGGGAAAACATATTGGAAAAAAAACAGACAAAGGAACGTGGTACCTTACTGGAGAATAGTTTAAAGTCCTTTCCCCCGTTTATGGCGCAGGAAGGACTAGTCGAAGGGGGGGGGGGGCAACTTTTTCTTAAGGAGGTGCCAAAGAGAGAGGACGAGGAGTTGGTGGGGGTGGGGAGGGGGTTGAAGACGTCATCATTGAAAAACAGGGGTGGAGAGACGAAGGGCCATGACGTTGGAGAGGAGAAGTGTTTTACCTGTAATTGGGGGAGGAAGGGGAAACTTATATTGGGGGGGGGGGGTCTATCTTTTCTTCACGGTTAAATTGGGTAAAACCGGGGTCCAGGCTGAAGGGGGGAAAAAGTGAAGATAAGGAGGAGGGTGTCCGTTTTTTACTCGTTAGGGGAAGTGCTGTGTCAAAACTTTAAATGTCTCTACGGTGGGGTGTTGACGGGGAAAAGGGGCTTTAGTCAAGCGAGGCGGCGGGTTTGTAAGTAAGTGAAGTGGGGGAAAGG
>Ga0179591_1393672_pt1 | contig 15929 bp, 22 predicted proteins | sample CZOMad2_1_08_16f_FD_182891 | JGI IMG/M metagenome (GOLD analysis project Ga0179591, IMG submission 182891) | Vadose zone soil fungal communities from Angelo Coast Range Reserve, California, USA - CZOMad2_1_08_16fungal (PacBio error correction) | ecosystem: Environmental > Terrestrial > Soil >...
TCGTCCCTAAAAAAGAGGGGGAAACACTAGAGAAGAGGGTGTTAGAAGGCGTCCCCGACACAGAACCAAACCCAAAAAAGGGAGATTCACGACAAAAGCCAGAGAAAACCTTGTCAAAAGCGCCCGCCGGGAGAACCGAAAAGGGGGAACCGCCAAAAAAGAAACCGCCTGTTTCAATATCTCTCTCCAGAGGACCCCGTCAAGGTCGGTACAAATGAGGAAAAAAAAAAAACATACAAATAAGAGTAGAGAAACTAAAGGCACCCGCCAAAAAAATAAGTTCACGGTATCTCTCAAAAGAAAGAAAAAGAAAAACCCCGGTCTATATGGAAGCAAAAGACATCTACGAGCCAATTGTGGGGGAACTGAGGGGCCATCAGAAAAGACATTCCACAAAAGAGGGGGGAAAATCAAGAAAAAGAAAAGACAAAAAATTCCGACTACAAACCAAAGGGAGTCCAAGGGAACCAAACCCACCGCGGAAACGGAAAAGCCGGTTGAAAAGAAAAGAGTTCCAAGAGAGGTTTAAAGGAGGACATCAAAAAAAAAAAGTCGCCGCACCCGAAAGGGAAAAGTATGACAAAGGTAAAAAAATTCGGGTTAAAAAAAGATCAAATCAAGTGGCGCCATAAGAAAACCGGAAAGGCCGAAAAAAAAAAAAAGGCGCAGCAAAGAGTAAAAAAACCGGTAGTCCGAAAGAAGACACGTCGCGAAAAGGGGGACGCAAAAAGGACGTAACGAAAAAAAACGAAAGGACTACATAGAAAAAAGGAAAGAAGCCAAAATGAACAAAAAAAAAAAAAATGAGGTTGAAACAGAACGGAAAAAGAAGGGGACCTGAAAGAGAAAAAAGGTTGTGGGAGAAACTTGAAGTCTTGCGGAAAAATGAAAAGAGGGGGGAGCCCGGGGAGCCGCCGCAAAAACCACAAAAAACCCCTAGGGGGTAAGGAAAGAGTCCCTCGGAAGAGAGAAAAAGGGGCAAAAGAGGCGACTCGGGGGTACCCGTCAAACCGTCTGAGAGGAAACAACCAAAGGGGAAATGGGCGAAAAAAATAAAAAGGACCTCCTGGGGGGGCGTTAAAAAGAACGAGCCCGAAAAAACAAAAGAACAGAGGAAGAAAAAGAAAGCCAGTTGGGCTCCCTTGCCGAACACCTTCCACCAAAAAAGATCGCATAAAAAGAATAAAAAGAAAAAGAACCCAATCGCGTTTTAGAGCGCGGGATTACAAAAGGTACAAAAACTCCCCCCCAAAAAGAAGGAAAAAAAGAAAAAACGAAAAGAGACATGAAAAGATTGTGAAAAAAAGTCAAAAATCGGTGAAGAAAAGACTGGAAAGACGCCGCGGTGAAAAAGGTACGAAGAGGGGGACTCACGACCCGCGGGGGGGGGAAAACTTCAGTTAAAAAAAAGATACGCATGGGGTGCGGGACACATTGGAAATTCATAGAACGGCCCGAAACAAAGAGAAGGGAGTCCGCAAAAAGGAAAACCTGACGAAAAACCGACGACAGTATGGACCGAAAGAGGGAATCGTAAGAACTGCCGGCAGAGCCAAAAAAAGTGCAGATAAGAAAACGGAAATGACCGAAAAGATTTCCAAGGGGGAGAACTTTTAGGTGGGGGGGGGAGTCTTAGATGAGAGTGCTCTGCAAAGTGGGGGAGAAGAAAAGATTCAGGGAAGACACAACCTCAACCTTCACCGCAAGAAAGAAGTCCAGGCTAGACCATGAAAGACCTGCAGAACCCCCAAGCAGCCGCATCGGAAGAAATCATAAGTACAAGGGGAAACCGTCAATAAACCTTCCGGGGGGAAGCGCGTGAAAGGGAAGTAGAAAAAAGGGATCTGGGAGAAAAAGAAAAAAACTAAGGGGGATCCACGTATCAGCGGGAGAAAAAAACATTAAAAAAAAGGGCTGCTGGGGGTCCGTTGAAAAAAAAAAAAAGCGCAACCGGAGGAAGGCTAGTCCTAAAAGAAAGCCGAAAGGGAAAAGGTTATCCAAGCCGCTAAAAAAAGAAAAAAAAATGAAAAAAGACGTCCAACAGGAAAAAGGGTCGAAAAGTAGAGTCAAGGAGGGGAAAAAAAAAACAATAAAGTGACCGGAGATATAAGAAAGCCAAGAAGAACCAAGCAGAATGGGGCGAGGTTAAAAAAAATAAAAGAAGCCCCCAAAGAAAGAAAGGAACGAGAAAGCGCACGTTGGGAAGTAAGAGAATCATCGACAGGGGGCCTCCGGGGGGAATAAAAAGTCAGACAAAAGACTATCTCAGCGTAGGAAAAAACAAAGGTAAAACTCAAGGAGATCGCCAAAAAGCCGCTGCAGGAAAAAGGAAGTAAGAGAAGAAAAGGAAAAAGTAGTGGGGGGGTGGTGCACGATAACTCTGTTTAAGCTGCGGAAAACGCTAAAGAAAGAGTCTACGATCAAAAAAGGTGGCAAAGAAAAAAAGAAGACCTAGAAAAAAAAAAAAAAAACAAAGGGGGAGGGAAAACATAAATCAGAAAGTAAAGAGAGAAAGGCTCGGGGGCGCCGTCCGGGAGAGGGGAAAAGCCGAGGAGAGCTCACCACCACGAATAGCAAGATGTAATCTTCAACTTAAAGCGTCGGGGAGGATGAGGAAAAAAAAGGAAAAGTCCGGGCGGGAACCTGGAAACGATCGCCGATTACTAGAAAAAAAGAAAGAAGGGTCGAAGAAGGACTGGAGATTTTCAAAAAAAAAAGAAATCGGGGGGGGAAGGTGTGCCCGTTCCACGGTTGAAGAAGACTTTCTTGGGGGGGAAAGCGGGCTAGGGGAACAATACATGTTCAAGGGGGATAAAAAACCTGGTAAAGTGACGGATCTAAGAAAATGATAAAGAAAATTGAAACCTTGTGCGCCTGGGCAGTTGCTGAAAAACGCCTGCGGGGGAAAGATAAAAAAGAAATCCAGGGGCGGGGAGGGGGGGCTTAGAACAGTTCGCCGTGTCACTAAGAAACTCAAAAGTGAAGCCGGAAGGGAGACAAAGAGGAAAATTCGAAATATGCGGGGGTCGTCATCGTGGAAGAGAACGGCAAACGGCAGAAATGCTCGAAAGAAAAAGAAAGAGAGACGATCTAGTCTGGAAAGTGACAAGAAAGCAAAGAGGTTGGGGAAATCGGGAAAGTCCTAAAGGAAATCTACCCAGGTGGTCAAAAAAGGGACCAGGGGAAGGGGATCAAAAAAAGCGAAAAAAATTCGGGGAGTCGATTCGAAAAGATCAAGTTTAATCCGGCTCAAGGAGGTATGTACATGACTCCCAACAAAAGAATTGAGCACGTCACGAAAAAACCGAGAAGGCCTCTCAAAAAAGGGAAAAAAAGGAAAGAAATCGTTCAGGAGACGAGGGTCAAGCACGCTCCGCAAAGCGAAACGGGGGTGGGTGGGGGGGTCGGGAAAAGAAGAAAAAAAAAAAGGGAACAGGATGACTCTAATGAAAAAAAGGGGAAAACCAAAAAGGGGGTTCAGAGTTAAAAAAAACTCGTTAGAACAAGGCGAAAAAAAAAACGGAAAAAGAGGAGTCCAAAAGGAAAAACTTAAAAAGAAATAACAGCGGGGGTAAAGGGGGCATACCTCCGAGGCGTACGCGGCGGTCAAAAAAACTCGGCGAAGAGAGAGGGTTGCAAAAAAGCTCAGGGAGGCAAAAGATCGAAAGAATGTTCTGCCAATCGAAGGGACGGAAGGAAAAAAAAAAAATTGGTAGCCTGAAACTTAACTGGAAAAAGTAAAGAATAGGAAAGAACTCGGCTACCAAAAAAAACTCACCAGAATTCGGAAACCGAAATTGGGCTCTTCTATAAGTCGCTTCTAGTTCGTGACAGAGAAATTGGGGTGCGAAAAGCCTTCCCTTTGAAGCCGGTAGGCGTGACTAGTCGTTTACTTAAAGGGGGGGGGTGGTTTCGATCAAAAGAAGGGGGGGGTTCAGGACGACTAAGGAAAAGCCAGTAGGTTGGATAGATGAAAAAGCAAGCTCAAGAAAAGAGGGGAGAGTGGAAGAAAAGGGGACCTCAAGCGTAATACAGGAAAAATCGGACGGTCAAGCGTACCCAAAGCAAAAACCCCGGGTTCGTCAAAAAAAGGGGAAAGAGACAAAACTAGAGTGTGGAGGAAGGACAAGGGGGGTCGGGTTTAGCAAGAGACCTGGGCTTGGCAAAACAATCGCCTTCTGGGGAGGAGACGACAATGGGTGGGACATGAATGAGGGGTGCAGAAACACGTCTGAGAAAGCCTGGCAGGGGAATCGGCAAAGAAAAGAAGCAGAAAGAAAATCAATCAGAAATGGGATGCTAAAAAATGAAAATGCTTCTCGAGCGGCCCTCGGGGAAGAAAGACTGGCAGAAAAAAACTGCGGAAAAAAGAAGAGGGGTTCTAAACTGGAAAATCTAAAAAAAAAGTCTTAAAAACTGATCTTGTGAAAAAAGGGAGAAAGACTTGGGGGAGGATTGAGAGGGAACGTGTGGGCATCCTACAAGAGGTTCTAGAAAATCTTAAGGACGCGCGGAAAACAGAGAGGTCAAAAAAGAAATCTCGCCTGGTAAAAAAATGATGAAGAATCTGTTAGGAAGGGGGAAGAGTAAAAGATTGGACAGGAGTTAGAAAAACATTCACTGGGGTTGCCTTAGATTAAAAAAAAGTCCAGCAACTGGAAACAAAGGTGAAGAGGGAACTTGATCCTGACCGTCGCAGAAAAAAAAAAAGCGTGAAAAGCAGGAAGGGTTGCAGAAAGTAAAAAGGAGGAAATCTGCCCCTCCAAGTGGAAAAAGAAGGACCAAAGTGCCCTTGAAAAGCAGGTCAAAGAATAATCAAAACCAGTCTGGGGAAAAGGCCTGACTGGAACCTGCCCGGGTAAAAAGGGAGAAGGAACCGGGCCTTGCAAATGGACAATGTCGTTTGAAAAGGTTTCTCCAAAAGGGGGGTCACCGGAGAAAAGGGCCGAGAACGACAAAAAAGAGATAGAGTGTTAAAGCACCGCCAAAGGTTTCGTGGACGAGGATCCAAAAGAAAGATAGAGGGAGAAGGGGCCAAAAAGAGGAAAAAGGAGAGAATTAGATATTTAAGAAGGCACAACTGGGAAAATGAAAAAACTGCAAAAGTTTGTGGGGGGAGTCCGGGGAGGAGACACGTTGCAAAGAAAATCGCCAAAAAGAAAAAGCAGCTCGAAAAAGCGGCCTAGAACAAAAAAAAACCAGGGGGGGAAAAACAAACAAACATCCCCTTAGGAACCGACGGGGAAAAAAGGGAGCCGAACTGAAGGGTGAAAGAGGGGGAACCATCTCGGAGGGTAGAGGGAAGAGTGGGGTCATGGAATACAGAGGGGACGAAATATAGATGACCTACGAGGAAAAACAAGAAAAAAAAAAACGGGGTCAGAACTGAAGCTCAGGGAAGGCCCAGTCAAGCAGAGAACACCTGGAAGGGGAGGGTGGAAGAAAACTATCAACCCCGGTTGGGGGTGAACTAAAAAGGGCCCCATCCCAGAGACTTGCCCCAAGGAGGGACAGAGGGGAACCAAAAGCTCAAGTCAGAAGCCAATACAGCTGACGCTTGGTGTTCCACCCTAAAAAAAGAATCTTTAAAGCCGCGGCTTGGAAAAGAGGGTTCCCAAAGAGGTAGGGAGGAGTTCACCTCAAAAACGCGGCTCGAAGGAATGAAAAAAGCTTCAAAAACAGTCGACCCTAGACTAGGGGAACTATCAAAAAGAGGGGGGAAAGGGCTCAAAGAAGGGATTTAAAAAAAAGGAGAAATTCCATACCGAGTAGAAAATAGCGGAAAGACTTAAGGAGTGTTGAAGAAGCGACTCAAAAAACTACCAGTCCGATTTCACCATCAAAAACTACGGGAGAGGGTAGAGAATGGAAAGCCCCAGGGGGGAGTGAGGGGCTGGTAGGTGCCAAAGGGCAAATTAAGACACAAATAAGGGGAGACAGGAGGAAAGTTGAGTTGAGCTTGAAAACTAGTAAAAGGTTCCGAGAAAAAAAAACGTAAACTTGCCCGGGAAACAAAGGACCCGAAAGGGCGAACCTCGAGGAATTCCCTCCGAAGAGCGTAATGTCAGGTACAACAAGCCGCCGGCCTCCAGGGAGTATACAAGTGCTGCTGCCCGCGGGCGTATCGGTAAAACAAGGGCAACTATCCCAAAAAGAAGGCGCCCGGGAAAGGGCGAGTAGGGAAAAGAAGTGAAGGTCCGAGCCTCCAGAGGATAAGGATAAGGAGGCTATAGAAAACAAACGACTTGAACTGAGAGCCTGGAAAAAAAACTGAAAAACTAGATCAGGGCGGGCTGGCCCCGAAGGTCAAGGAGCTAAAAAAAAAAAAAAGATTAATCCTAGGGGACGTAGATAAACTAGGACGCAAAAAAAGCCTGAAAAGGTGAACGGAGGGGGTAAAGAAGGGGGGGAAGGAGGCAGACTACCAAAACCAGATTGGGGGATAAGAGCGGCAAAGGGCCGGGGAAAGGAACGAAATGAAAGTGCGGGGGGGGGGGTGAGAGGTCGTCTGGAGAAACTAAGCAAGTATTTCCCCGGAGGGCGGCCGGGAATCAAGGAGGGGGGGTCGAAAAATATGGAAATGAACTCGAGTCGGTTAAAGAAGAAAAAAAAAAAAAAGATCATCGTGATGCGGCGCTAGAAAGAACCCGAAGAAGAAGTAAATAAAGAGTCAAAAATCTGAAATGAAGAAAGCTCGTGTGAAAACGCCCCTAGTTCCACTTTTTGTCAGGGATGAAGAGGGGGTAGACCTAGAAGAAAACAGTGGCTGTCAAAGTCCCCTTCGCGGTAAGAGACTGAGAAGAAACCGCGAAGGACCCACCGAAGGATAAAAAGTAATATCTCCCATGTTCACCAAGGAAGGAGACGGGCGATACTCCAGGGGGTCAAGACAAATCTAAAAGAAGCTAGAAAGAAGGACGCATCCAGATGGAGAAGAAATCCTGGGGAGATGCAAAGCCCCAGGACCCCCGTAAGAAGGAGGACGGGGGGACCAAGGTGTCACACATACATAGTACCAAATCGATGGTGTCCCGGAAAAGCGCAGGGTACGGGAAGAGTTGGTGAGGAAAGAAAAAAACCCGTCGTCACAGACGAGAGAGAAAAGGAACGACACGCGAAAAGATTCGTTGAAAGCCGAAAGAAAAGTGGAAGCCTCTAAAAAAAGCCTGAAAAAAAAAACCCAAAAAAAACGCGCGAAGCCGGCAGTGGGGGGGCAAAACGTCGTAGAAACACAGGGTCATTTGAAAAGGAAATCGAAGGAGAAGGACCGAGCAGATTGTAGAAAGAAAATAAAAAAACCACGGCCCCAAGAAAAAGTACAAACAGAAGCTGTTTTGAGAGACAATCAAAAAAGGGGGAAAAAAAAAAATCCAAGAAGCGAAGGGGGGAAACTAAGTCGGGTTCCGGAGAGCGACAGGAAGCGACGCGGGACAAGATCCAAAAAAAATATGCCAGAGCCGCGACCGTAAAAAGAACTGAAAAAAAGCATGGAAAGGTGGGTAAGCAAGGCTCCTAAAAACGCCGGGCGCCTTCCGAAAGGAAAGGAGGGAGGGGACGCTCAAAAAACGGGGCTGGTAGAAAACAAAAACATCGGAAGGTAACAAGGGAGATTGCAAGCATCCACGTTGCCGAAGGAAAGCAACGGCGGCGGTTGGAAAGAGAAAAGAGCCAAGAAAAAGAGAATGACCACCCAACTTCCGAGATCAAAATGGATTCAAGAGAAAGGGGAAACAAGGGAGGATCGCGCTAAAGACCCAGGTATCTGAAAACAACGGCAAAACCCAAAAGGAAGGCACGAAAAAGCGGATCGGGAAGAACGCAAAAAAAAAAAAACTCAAATTGGTCTGCGAAACGAAGGTGAAACAACCAAAAACGCGCGTGGAGCGGGACTGGGGTCAGGAAAGTGGGGCGCTTCAAGTGTTACCGAGGGGACGCTTTCAAAAAAATCCTGCAAATGGAGAGTCCAGAGACGGAAGGCTGAGGGGGAGGAATAGTCGATCGAAAAAAGGGTCCTGGCTGAAAACCAAACGATGAGTGAAGAAGGGGGGGGGACCAAAGGGGGGGGGTCGGAGCCGGGGATCGTCCAAATAGGGCAAACGAAACGTGGCAAGGGGGGGGAACTAAGGGGTCGGGGCGCATTGGGAAAGAAACAAGGGTACAAGGGGATTCAAAAAAAGTCAACTTCAAAAAAACGAGGACCGTCAAATGGTCGAGGAGGAAACTTCAGCGGGGAAAAAAATTCAAAAAAAGTCGAGAAATGTAAAAAAAAGATCATTCAAATCTTCCTGGGGATTCTATTGTCGACTAAGGGGGAGGGTTCGGCTCAGCAAAGTGCCCAAATCGTTGTTGGAGAGTCCGAGCATCTCTACCGACCTGATAGGTGAGGGAAATAGTCGAAGCCTGTGGAACTGTGAGATAAGAAAGTAAAAGAGGGGTCCAGACTTGGTCGAAAAAGCAGGTAAAATCATGAAAAGGTAACCCTAGGAGGGCGTGGAAAAACCGCAACGAAGGGAGCAGAAGGGGCAGTTACTAGGTCCTGGGAAATGGGTATCCAAAAGAAATCACTAACTCGGATCGCGAGGGTTGGGGGGGGGGAAACCATCGGGTAAAACAGATCGAAATGGGGGGACTGGGGAGAGGGCTCAAAAGGCAGGCTTGGGGAAAAGGACAAAAAGGCCGGGGGTTTTAGAAAATACACGGGGAGAAAAAGGGATAAAAAAAACTAGAGGGTCTTGTGGACGGGCTTGGGGCAAAAAAGAAGGGTGTTAAGCGAAAGAAAAGGCGCAGGCAGACATGTAACAAGAGGAGTTTCAAAGAAACCCAAAAAACCGGGAAAGCTCTGAAACTAGCAGGAGATCTAACACAACGGAATCCGTACCGAGCAAAAGGAGGCGGCAGGGTAGGTGAGATGAGGTGGGGAGCGACCGGAGAGTATAGAGCAGGAAGAGGAAGGAAGGTGGGGGGTGGGCAGTGCTAGTAGACGTATGTGGGGCCTGGGGGAAGGATAGTGGAACAGACAAGGGGGAGGAGAAGAGCCGTGGGGGGGGGAGGATGGGGGGGTGTAGTGAATGAGTGGGAGTTGGTGGGGAGTCCGGGGCCGGTCGGGTGAAAGCCCAGAAGGGACAGAGGGAAGTGATAGGGAAATCTCTATTGTGGAGGGGGGTGACCGAGGTCCCGGCTTCTTTGTTCAGGGAAATAAGCCGGGGGAGGTAAGGTTATCCAAAAATAAAAGCAACACCTCAACTGGGGGAACTGTAAGCATATCCGAACAAAAAAATTAGTCAGGGGGGAACTTCAAAACAAGACACTGCCCTGACCAGGGAATTCTCCGAACCACGGGAGGTCCTTCTCCCTAAAGTAGGGGCTTTTCCCAAACGTCGACCAAGCGGCGAGGCTTGGTTGGCAACAGTTCAAAGGTGGGGGATAAGAAGCGGAGCAGGTGTGGGGGGGGTCGGTCGCTCAAGGATCAATTGGGACTTAAAAGAGGAAAAAAGATTAAGACCTAGGCGGGGGTCAGGACCGTTAGATCAAGTGAAAACAGGGGGCCAAAGCCTTCAAAAGGTCAGTTAAGAAGAAAGTCCATCAAAGGTAAGAATAAACTCAGGGGTGTTCAGTCTCAAAACGTCAGGGGGGGGGGAGGGAAAAAAAGGTAAGGGACGACAAAAAATCAGGGATGAGGAGGGGGAGAATGTCGCTTTTGAAAAGGAAGGGGCCCCACGAGGTTAGATTCTGTCCAGGGGGAGGGAAGAGGGAGGTTCTCGAGCGGGGTGATGCGTGAAACAGGTTCAAACTCATTGGGGATGGTCACGGGGAGACGCGAAGGAACTCGGGTTTTCGGGGGGGGTAAACGGCTGGCTCAAAGAGAAATTTACAAAAGAGACTCTGCGGGCGGACTTCAGGAAAAGAAGTTTAGAGGTTGTTAGAAGGTTGGGGCCCAACCCTAGTCAAAAAAAGGAGCGGGGGTGATCTTGAGAGGCGGTTGAAAACGACTTAGGGGGACTGGCGAGGGGGACACCCCCCCTGGCTGCGACAGAGAAAAAAATAAAGGGGGGGTCTCCGAGAACGGGGGATCACACTTTTAGCCTGGGTCCAAATGAAGAAAAATTTGGGGAGAGAGGGAATCTCTTCAAGGGACCAGCCACTAAACCCGGGGTAAGCGGGCCCGGTTGGGAACACTGGGACTAAGCTCAAAAAAAAGAGAAAAGTTTGCAGGAAAGCTAAAAAAAATCAATAATACTAAGTGACAAACCACTAGGGAGGGAAGACCTTAAAAGAGGGGGAATGCATCAGGAGTAACTTCAAGTCGAAAACTTAGAAGAAGAAAAGCCTTCTACTAGAAGTGTATCAGAAAGAACAGAAGGGAGTGCGAAAGTGCAGAACTGATATCCTTGTGAATCAGGGTGAAATGCTGTGTCAAATTTGAAAAAGGGAAGTAAGAAAAAAAGAAAATCAGACCAGCTCTCACTGAAAAGGTCAGCTCCGAAAGTCGTAAAAAGGGAGAGTCCGAAGAGGGGATGACAACTAGAACCTGAAGAGAAAAATAGAGAGATTCTGGATAGATTCCCCTGAAAAGGGTTCACAAGGAAAAAGATGTGGGGAAGACTGAACTCCACACAAACGGTGCACCGAGCGGGTAAACCAGAGAAGCGAAAGGAAGAAAGCGCAAGATTTTGGGAAAAATAGCAGGGGGAACCCGTCCAGGTCTCAGGAAGGAAGAAGGGGGTCAGGAGAAAGGGACAGACCTCCGGAAAAGTTATGTAGAAAAGTTGGGGAGGGTAAAAACATCCGCAGAAGGCTCCTAAGAGATCGAAAAAGGGAAGCCACAAGAGGTCGAGCAGGCTCAACTGAACGTCCGCAGGAAATGAAAAGACTTAGAAAAGAAAAAAAAAAGAGGGTGCCTGGCAAAAGGGAAGGGAGAATGAAAAGGGACTAGAGAAACTACCAAAAATGAGGCATGAGACAAAACCAAGAAGAGCGCGCAAAAAGCCCGGGAAGGGAAAGGGAACAAAAAAATAGAAAAGAAAAAACGGGGACACCGCAAAAATAACCTGTGAAAAAAATTAGGGGAAGCACTCCACAGGGGAGCTTACAAACCGGGTCAGGTGAGACCCTTCACTGACAGCTCGTTGAGACGCAAGGGAGCTCTTCAGGTAGGCTCAAGGGGACACCCGAAGAGAAGAGACTCGAAATAGGACGAGTGGATCAGAGTCGGAGAGCGTTGGAGATACGGAGCAAGGGCCCTCGGAATTTATCCAAGAAAAGCGCGGGGAAAAAAAACGCACCGAAAGAAAGGGTAGCCGAGAAGTACGGGGCCGTGGGAAAACGCGGAGTGGTTCCCAACCCGGGGGTTCCGTCCCAAGAAGGTCTGAAGAAGGGACGTAAGAACCGAGGTGGGAAGGCGTTGGAAAAAAAGGACGTAAGATCGACAGGTGGAGGGGAAAGGGAGTGAAAGAAGGGACCGCACAAAGGAAACCAGTCGAAGGGGAGAAAGGGGTCCCCTCTCAAGCGCCCTTGAAAGAAGGCTCTAAAAAAAAAAGACCGCGGGGGGTGAAAAACCGTAAAACGGATCCCGCGGGGGGGGGTGAACATCAGCAGATCAGCGAACGGGAACGTGAAAGGGGGGGGGGATCAGGCCAATCTGAAAAGAAGAAAAGAGAACCTCCCGGAACTCAAAATCGGAATCTCGAGTGGGGGAAAAAAAGAAAGACCGTCCAAGAGGGAAAGAGGGTCTGGGAACCGGACAACCTCGCCAGCCGTCGCAGGAAGACAAAGCGGAAGGAGGGCGAAGCGAGTGTAAACATCGGGCAGCGGGTGGAAAGAGCAAAGTAAAGGGTGATGGGGCCGGAAGCTAAAAGACCGAGGATAGTAATTCAACCATCCTAGGGCTTTGGTCGGTGGGGGTGGTGAGAAAATCGCCTCTAAAGAAGACTGAACGAAGAAAAACAATGCAACTTGGAGACCGAAGGAAGAAGGAAAAAAGTCCGGGGGAGGGAAGGGAATCTGTGGGAAACAGTCAAGATTAGATAAAAAACTGGGAAGAAGTCATAGAGGAAGAGAAGGGGTCAGGGAAAGCGTCACTTCCAAAACATATCCAAATCAGAAAGCCCCAAAGGAGTTCGTGTGGGAGTCGTAGAGGAGGACTCACGGCCGCCCTTAGGGACCAAGAGGCTCAAAGGGACGAATAAGGGCAATAACAGACGGTTCTTCGGAAAGCGCAAGTCACAGAAAAACGACTAACGGGGAGAAACAGGGGAAGGGATCCCAGGCGACGGGCGGGAAAAAAAAGCAAAAAAACCTAAAGCTTCGAACATTAAAAAACCGCAAGGGGAAGGGAGCGGAGATTTGGGGATTTCACTTAGAATCCCCAATGAAGGGGGGTACAAGGAAGGGCGAAAAAGCCTGAAAAGGAGGGGGGACTGAAAGGGGCCCGGTTTTGGAAAGGGAACCCCTGCTCCGCCTTAAGAATCAAAAAGAAAAAGGGAACACGAAAAAACCGGCCTTATCCAAAAGAAAAAGAGCCAAAGTCTAACAAAAAAGTGCGGCGGCAACCTTGATGCCCTAACGGGGGGGGAATCCAAGGGACGCCATAAGGAAAAAAGTCTCAGAAAATGGCCCGCCCTAATGATCACAAAAGGTTAGAAAAGAAGCAAAAACAAGATAAGCGAAAGGGGAGCCGAAAGGTGGAAAACTAGAAAATGGGTGCTACCCAAGGCCTCAAAAAAGGGGATCCGAAAAAAAAGAAAAAGGGGGACGATAACACCAGAAGAAGTCGTCCGAAAACAAGGAGGGAGATCAGAGGACCTCGGCAACGCGAAGAGCCAAGGGAAAGGGACGTCACACTCGATCCCGCGCGAGGGAAACAGGTGGTTTGGGAAAAAAGGGGAGAAAGGTCTTGGAAAGTCCGCATCAGCTCAAGCCCAGTAAAGACAAAGAAAAAGAAAAGGAGGAACAACGGAATTGGAGAGAGAGTTCCGAACAAAGGTTGCCGGAGCGGAGGGGTCCTGCAAGTAAAGTACGGACCCCGCGTAAGGGACCAAACACAAGAAAAAAGCGAGAGAGAACAAAGTAAAAGGAGTCGAGGGTACGTCGCCCGCCGCCAGGTCAGATCGAAAACTCTGGGGAATCGAAATAAGGAAGGGGAAAATTGAGAAAAGAGAAGATAAGGCGTTAGATAGCCGCTGAGATTGAGAAGTAGCTGCTCAGGGTGGGTCGCAAAAGGAGCCGGTCGGGGGGGAAGATTAGGAGAAGGACTTCAAAGGGGGGTTGCCAGGCGCTCGACAGACTTAACCTTAAGAAAGGGGAAAAGGGAAGGAAAAGGGGAGAAAAACTGGACCACTGAGAACTGGAAAATGCTCTCATTAAAAGGGGAGATTCAAAGAAAAGGAAAAAGAGGGTGGGGTGGTTCAGTTTAGGGGGGGGGGGTCTCGAGAATCCGGAAAGAGGACAAGTAAACTTGTGGGGGGGAGAAAGAGACTCGTAGAAGAAACCAAGGGGTGTGTTCATCAAAAGGGCGAAGCGAAGAAGAACGGTGGAGAGAAAATCCGAGGAAAAAAAGGGGTCCAAAAAAGAAGAGCGCGAAAAATCCTTTGAGACGGAAGAAAAAAAAAAAGACGACGAGGGTGCCCCATCGGAAGGCGACGCGAGGGGGAAGGAGTTCGGGGGCAAAAGGTCAGGCAGCCAAGTAAGCGCGGGGAAAAGTCCAAGGGGGGGGTCGGTGATTAGAACTGGGCCAAGAAGTTTATGGGGGAGAGGGACTGGCCAGGGGGACTGCAGGGAAAGGACTCTCCCCCTGCCGAAATAGCGAATATGGAGAAAGAGAATTGCAAAAAAGAGGAAAAAGAATCAAAGGGAGGGAAGAATTCGGAACTTGGAGAAAATTTTGAGGGGGAAACCTTGGGGGAAAGAGGGGGGGGAGTTAGGGGCCTGGAGGGAAGTGAAAACGGGGTGGTGTCAAACGAAGTGGGATCGGGGACGTACTCCTGGGTGGCTCGGGGGCCGGTGTTAAAAGAAGGTCCGGGAGGTGAAAGAAACGACGTCATCAGCGGAAACCAAAAATTTGTTTCGTGCTGGAACACCGGCCGAGGAGAAAAGACGGGTGGGGAAAAGGAGAGACTCAGAAGGTGGGAACCCCGGTCGCGGCGGAAAGAAAAGAGGGTTTTAAAAAGTCGCGTCTAGGAAGATCTGCGAGGGAGGGCGAAAAGATTCTAGAAGAACCGATCTCCATAAGGTGAGGCCGGGAGGGGGAAGAAAACCGGTCAAAAAACAAGATACGATCTTCAGTGAGCGTGACGCCGGGGGGGGAAAAAGGGGAACTAGAGGGTTTAGAAGGAAACAAAAGAAAAACTGTTGGTCCCGGAAGAGTCTGGAAAAGGCGCCCGGAGGGGGGAGGAAAGGGGTGGGGACGGCTCCAAGAGGGGGGCCCGTTGGGAAGGGGGCAGGAAAAGGGTTGGAAGAGAAAGAGGGATTTTGTCGGTCAAGGGAAAAAGGACTCGGGAGGCGAAGCAAAGAAAAGGGTACCTCGGGAGAGAAGAAAGAGGGGCGGGCGGGTCTTAAAACGGAACTTACATGCTTTAGGGCCTAAGACTGAAAAGGGGAGGTACTGGAACGAGGAATGTGGAGGGGGCAGAATAAAAGGCTCAATGCGGGCTGTGAGAAGACTTCTGTCATCGCGGAAGTTCGGGGAAGCGCGTAAACTGAAGAAAAGGGCGCCGTTAAAAAAGCTTCACTCGAAACCCGTGGAAAGGCGGGGAGAAAACCAGGAGGCTGCAGAAATCAAGGAGGAGAGCGGGTGAAACGCCCAGGGGAGAATCGCTAATGGGGGGAAAGACGGCGTGTCATTTTTGAGGGGAGACCTCCAAGCAAACTTAGCAGAAGGCTGCTCCAAATCGTACGGGGGGGGAAAGCGGGGACGCCTCTTGGTGGTAATCTGGAGGGAAAAAACCCACTGTGACTGAAAGTGAAAAACCGCGTTGGTCCCCAGATGTCTAGGGAAGGAGGGACTGCATATGAAGGAAGAGGGGTTTAAAAAGAAGGGACTCAATGTGTGGGTTCAAAGGAGAGCGAGCTTCAAAGGCAAAAGGGTTGTGGACTCCGATTCCGCGGGTGTAAAAGACCATCCTCCGAGAACTGGGGGAGAGGGACCGGGCCTGGTTCCTAGATCTAAGAGGGGTGCCGGGGGGGGGGTGAAAGTAGGAAAGGCCAACTCAGAAGGAAAAAAGCTGAGAAACAAAAAAACTGCAATAATAGGAAGAGACTCTAGAAAAAGAAAAGAAAAAAAAAATTCTTGAAAGAACCTGGAGAAAGAAACGGATTGGGAAAAAAAAAACTTGGGGGCTCAGAAAAACTTCTTTACTTTGGCAGGGGGGGAAAATCGCTCTGGAATGGGCTCAAGGGGATTGAAGATGCGCCGGGGACGTGACAAGGAGGGGGAACGTCCCTTGGGTCCCAAAAAACATGCAAAAAACGAAAAGAGAGAGGGTCAAGTCCTGGAAAGAGACAATCATCTAAAAACCCCAAGAAGGAAAAAAAAGAGAAAAATGATCTTCCCACCTAAGAGGGAGACACGAGGGTTGTGGGGGAATCACCAGGAAAATCAGAAGAAAAGAACGAAAACCAGCTCACTCATCAAAAACGCGAAAAAAGGAAATTTGATCGACCCGAAACAGGTCTAGCGAAGGGGTCAGATCGGGAATCCGGGAAAAAAACAGAGGGGATTCCCGAACGGGGGGGTTAAGGAAATCATCTGGGAGGCATCCGTATCGAAAAAGAGAGGTCCAGACCGAGAATCTACATAAGGGAGTCAGGGAGGGCCTCGCCCCAAAAGACGCGTCCGAGGTGAAGTGCACAAGAAACCCACTCGGCACAGTACAAACCTTTGTTGAAAAAAGAGTCGAAAAAAAAAAAACCATAGATTCAAGCGTCCAAAAATG
>Ga0179591_1308478_pt1 | contig 15928 bp, 23 predicted proteins | sample CZOMad2_1_08_16f_FD_182891 | JGI IMG/M metagenome (GOLD analysis project Ga0179591, IMG submission 182891) | Vadose zone soil fungal communities from Angelo Coast Range Reserve, California, USA - CZOMad2_1_08_16fungal (PacBio error correction) | ecosystem: Environmental > Terrestrial > Soil >...
GAACCACATCAAAGAGAAGGGGGGGGGGGGGAATAGAGACAATAAAAAAATAGTCCATCATAACCACCCCACGGAAGGCCAGAAGATGTGCTCTTATCAAGATGAGGCACTGGGAAAAGGTATGTACATTCTGGGGAGGAAAAAAGAAAAGGAGACAGCCCCAACCCCTGTAATCAACCAAAGAGAAAACTAAAACGTCCCTCAATACAAGAGGACAAGGAGAATTAACGAAAAGGGAAAGGAGACGCTAACACCGTAAAGGAGGGACAGGCTCCTCTAGGGAAAGGGAAGAACGCGGACAATCTGCTCAGGGGAAGCGTAAGCGACCCCATACTGAAACCCAAATCAGAAGAATGTTAGGGACCATTCAAAGGGGAATCAGTAGCTTAAGGATAAGCTAAAATCGGGGGCTGGATCGGACGGTGACGTCCTAAGAAAATCAACCGAGTAAATATGGGGCAAAGAAAACAAAGCCCCCAAAAAAACACACCGCAAGAAAACCCCCGGCCAAGGCCCAAACAAAGGGAGTTCAAAGCGTATCCAGAAAGAACACGTAAAAACTTCTCACCCTCACCGGAGGGACCTTGTTTCAGAGACTGACATGGATTTCAAGAAAGTCGAAGATCTCTCATGCCGAGGAAAAAGAAAAAAATATACAACCCAAATTCAAACGGACAAACTCCTCACCAAAGCGGAGGGTTTATGAGAGAAAAAAGAAACCCAGGGGGATCTCTGAAGCAACACCACTATTGAGAGGAAAAAGAAAGCACGAGCCCTCCGTGGGGACGAACAAATCATGATGACGAGAATCTTCAGGGTTCCGGTAGAAAAAAGAAAAAAAGAAAGACAATGGATTCATCTAGGGGGTCCCTTGGGAACGCCGGGACCTCTTTTCGATTATACAACCACGCACCTAAAAGGAGGGAAAAAAAAAGAAAACCCAAAAGGGTTCTGAGGGAAAGATCACAAACAGCTGTCTCCGGTTAAGTCAAAAAAAATTGAACGAAAACACTGCATACGCAAATCCGACAATGCTCCAGACGAACAGGGATTGGGGCCAGGGGATCCGGCAAAATACCCATGGGTAAAGACAGATTGCATACGTGTTAGGAAGAGGACGCCAAAGGAACTAAAGTTACACCAAGGCCAAGCCAGCCAAAAAAGAGGGCGCACCCAGTCAAGGTAAGCACAACAGAAGTTCACTCAAACTAGTCAAAACACCTGTAAAGGAAGGTGTTGGGAAACTTAGTTTGGATGGCGAAGGACACTCCGTCCTGTTATTATGAAAGACCCTTAAGAACAACAACCCCTACCCTACGTATAAGAAATGAGCAGGGGGAGAAAAAAGTCAGCCAACACTTAATAAGTAAGAGACTAGGGTAGGGCAGGAACCTCGTAAAAGTGTACCGGAAATTTAACGCGTGGAGCTCCCAAAATCGAACACAAAAGAGGATCCAAAAAAGCATCAACGACCAGGGGTAAACCGAAGTGCTAAGACACGCAGAATAAGTACGACAAAGGGAACTATTGCCCTCAGGTATCACCGTCGGAACCAGGAAAGGACCATGGCAAGGTGGGTAGGGAATGAAAGAGGAGAGTAGGGGTTGGGAACGGAAAGAGTGGATAAAAGGGAAGGGTACGGCGTGGAAAGGTTATGAGGGAAAGGGTAGGGGTGAGGAGGAGGATTGGTGGGGGTGAAGAAGCGTATGGAGCGGTGGGGGGGCGGGGAACAGGCGCGGGGCAGTAGGGGGAGATGCGGGTTGGTTCGGGGGAGGGAGGGGGGAGATGGAGGAGGGGTGGGGAGGAGTAGAGCCAGAAAGATGTGCGCGGGAGAAAGTGGAGGGTGAGGAAGGAGAAGGGTGGGGAGTAATAGGTGAAATAGGTGGTGTGGGGGGCGTGAGGAATAAGTTTGGATAATCGGGCCAGGCATATAACCTCCTAGACACCCGGAAAGACTAACCAAATTCCCCAGACCACCGCTCTAAAAGTCTGGGCACTATAACACACACACATTGGGGATAGATCACCACACCGGTGGTGACCCAAAAGACACACGAAGAGGGAAAAAAAAAAAAATCATAAAAAGGAAAAAAGGGGAGGGAAGACGGGTTCTTTTCGAAGCAGGGGGACCTGGGAAACTGGCACTACGGGAAAATCAGCGTCAGTGGAACAACCTCAAACCGCTGTCGGACAGACTTACGGGTCCTCTCCGGGGAGAAAGGAAAAGAAGCGGGAAAAAGGTGATACTTTTGACCAAAGTGGGTTCAAACACACTCCCAATATCACGGATAAGTCTGGCAAAAAAAAAATTCCCAGAAAAGGTAAGGAACGATTTCGAAACAGGGAGTGGGAAACCGGTTACATGGAACTTGGATGCGAAAAAACGCGCCTAAAGCCAAAAACATAGACATGGAGGACGCGCTGAAAAAAGCCTTCAAAGCCAAGCCCTGCCGAACAAAAAGGAGGAACTGATTTGGCTGACACGAAACAGGGAAACCAGGAAAAAAGCTTTTCCGAATCTTCACAGAAAATAAAAAACAAAGGGACTTCAAAAAACATATTACAACCCCCCTACAGAAGAACTATCCCTAGAAAAACACACTGGTGGGGGGGGAAATGACTAACCGAGGACCGGACATAACGGCACCAAACTCATCTAAAAACATCTCTCTCAAAGAAAAAAAATAGGGGAGGCACGGGGGGGGGCGTTTTCATAGGGATGGGGGGGGGTTCAGGAAAAATGCTGAGAATCATTTTCCCAAAACAGGGGTGCTGTTGTGGTAGGTAATTGTAGGGGTTTTTTTGAGAAAAGGGGGCTACCGGAGGGTTTCCCAGAACTTGGGGTGTCTGGAGGGACTTCTGGAGGGGGGGGGGGGGGAAAAGGTCTGCCAATCGGATGATTCGCTTGACAAAACCAGCATTTAGTTAGAGGGGTTTAAAAAAACCCGGAAAAGTTCTGGATAGGGACTGGCTTTAGATCGGCAGCAGGGATCCAAGGGGAGATTGGGAGGATTGTTTTCCGACTTGAAAAGCTCTTTGTAAAAATCAAGTTCCTCTCCGTTTGAGAAGAAGCCAACCGAAAGAAGGGACTTTCCGGGAAAAATTGAGAAAGCCAACAACGCCACGGGACTATTTGTAGAAATTGGAAACCTCTGGTCTTTGTATAGGGATTAGCAGTTCGGGGAATACTGGGGCCCCAGAGCTCCAAAGGGGGGGGGAAAAACTTTTGAAGTCTTCGTGATTGGGAATGTTAGTGAAAGGGAAAAAGAGTCCATGCTTGATAAACGTTAAAAATTATGGGCCGGTGGGTATAAGGCGTGTGGGGGATTTGGGGGAAGGGGGGGGCCGTTAATTACCCTAAAAAAAGGGGGGGGTGGGTGTGGGCTCAAAAACCGGGGTAAGAAGCTTTTGGAAAGTTGTGGATTTGGTTATTGGTTTAGGAAGAGGGGGGCGACTCAGTGTAAATAATGGGGGGGACCAGAGGACGGGGGACAGTCCCCTGATGGGAGTCTATGGTTGATGTGGGACAGGACTTAGTTCTAGTGGATTGATAACTTAAGAAGGGTTTCAGGTATGTCTGGGTATACAGGGAGAAACAGCGTTACGTTGGACGAACAGACCGTGAAGGGCTTGAATGGAATCAAACGAGGTGGCCTAAAGGGACGAAGGGGTATATTATTGTAAAAGGGGGGGGACAGGCTTTCCGATTTCCCATTTTCTGAATTTCCATCCTTTTGGTGCGTTGTAGTAGTCAAGGGTTATCAAAAAGAAAAGGAAGGTAGAGGAACGTCAAAAGCAAGGCAAACGACGGGGTTTCGTGCCTGCAAGGTACCGAAAGTTGGGAAAGCAGGTTTGGTGGTGCTGACAGTTGGGGGGGGGGGGGGGAGAAAGGAAAAGGTCTTGTCAAGCAAGGGATGAAGTAAACCGTGCTCTGGTGGTTACTTACCAAGGAGGACTTAATTGTAAAAGGGAAGGTGGGGGGGACGTGATCTATCAAATCTCAGGTAGGGTCTGCAAATCGCGGAACCGAAAGGTGGTAAAATCAGCAGTCCAGGGGACTCACTGCTCTAAGGGGGGGGCTATCCTCGGTTTACACAATGGTTTGTAGGGGGAAGGAAAAAGGGTGTCAGGGGGGTTGTCACCAAAACACCACAGTCTTAGTAGGGTTGAAGGAAGTAAGGTGACCCCAGCCCTGCATCCATTAGGGGAGGGGGTTCGTCTGTTTAGGCTTAAAAAAGGGAACGCGGAAGGATTAAAGAGAGTAGTAAGTAGTGGCGTCGACCGAGAATCAGTAAGAGGGGAGGTTCTGTTCAGCGCAGACATGGGGGTTGCAAATAAAATGGTGTTTGACCAATAGAAGTGACGCCTACCACCTCTCGCAGTGCGGCAAGGGGGAAAAAAAAGAGGGGGGGGGTCAGAAGGGGATTCTCCGGTTGTCTGTTCCTCAGTCAAAATAGAGCTGGTCCGTAACTTCATTTCAAGGGGACGCCTACCGTCGCCGGCTGCGGCTGCTGTTCAAGGGGGGAGAATGGGGAGTGAACGGGGTTCGGCTAAGATTGACCTGGTGGTTTTGGTCTTATTAGAGTAGGGGGGGTGGCGGGGGGGGATGGGTGGCCGGTAGATCTTTTAAGGCATTGTGCTTAGGCATCTCCATGTACGCCAAATAGCTGCATTACAAAAAGATCACTGAGTGATGCGTTCAGAAAAAATCATGAGGGGGGGATGGGGGCTTGTGGGAAAAGTCTTTCGGCAATCGAATCATATCCATCTTGTCCGAGGGTGAAGGGTACCGGAAGAGGACAGTGTCTTATCAAAGAAGGGTATGACTGGTAGCGATGCAGCCCTGTATCTGGTTCAAGGATACATTGCTCTAGTATTTGAACGTCTGAGGGGGAGGAAGTTGGGGGTTTTGAGTTAGTGGTACATGTGTACGAGATCATTTGATGGCATAAAAACAATTCACGATTGGGTGCAGGGAAGGGAACTTTTCAAAAAGCTGACTCATAGCTCAGGGACCTTCCTTATCAATTGGCGGGAAACTCCTTATTTTGAGGGGGGACTGTCAGGAGAGGGGAAATTCTGGGGGTCAGGAAAAGAAGTCAAAAAAAACTTATGATGAGGAGACCCACATCATGGGGAAAAGATAATGAAAAACATTGAACGCAAATAGAGTTCTATAGACCCAGGTACGTAAGGGAAGGCTGAGTGCGGGAAGTGGAATAGTGAAACAAGGAATAAACTTTTTTGAACTAGAGGCCATCCAAAGAGAGATGAAAATTCCAAGAACCCGGAAGCCAATCAAACCACACCGCTCAAACCTAGAACTCAGAAAGAACTACGCCATGCATCACTCCAAAAAGAAAGGGGGGATGATAGAAAACCGTACATCACGGGTTGTATATAAGTCCACGGTAGCGGAACAAGTCTCGGGAAGAGAAGATCTCTACTCCAAAGAGATCAAAGAAGGGGAGAAAAAGGGGGGAAGGATACCAATCCTCAAGGAGAGGGGCCGTAGCTTGGGGGGTTACTTTATCTTACTTGGTTTCCTAAGCAAGGCCGAAACCTATATCATAAAACCAACTACAAAAAAGACAAACGAGGGAGAAGAAAAAACAACAAATGAAAGAGGGATCAGCCCTCAAAGAAAAATACAAGGACTAAGAATGGGGAGGAAGACTGGGTCAGAGAGAAAACTTAAATGAAGTTAACTTCTCATAAGCGCTCGGTGAGACATAGGAAAAAAATGAAAAGAAAGACTCCACAAAGGTCAACCCTTCCCACGAGCACACCGCGGAGAGTGGGTTCGATAAGGCAAAAAGTTAAGGCTAGATGGATCAATAGCAGGAGGGCTGCCCCGGATACCCCAAAATCCATGAGGAGAGAAAAAATCTCTTTCCTAAACCACGAATGAGATGGGGAAGTCGGGGGTAAACCGAAAAACGTGCTGCATGAAGAAATGCATGCCGGGGGGCACCTGAACGAAGGAAAATAAAAGGAAAAAGGTTCTTTGAAAAACAGCCAACGACGATACACCAGAGATATGGGGGGGCACTGCGATAGATCCACCAAAAATGGAAAGGGGCACCAAATGGGAAAAAAATAAAAAAGGGGGAAGCGAAAATCCTGGCGAGGCCATTATGAAAGGGTGGACGGATAAGCACCGGCCAAACACCTTTACTACAATTCCCTAATCAATAGGCAAGAAAGAAAAAAATCCCCATATCATGCAACGGAAAAACCACGAAGCAATTAAGTCTGGTCCAGAACAAAACACCATGAAGTGACCTCCACGAGGAAGAAAAGGTACCGGGAGGCAGGGGGGGCTCTGCTTACACTCCCCGAAATCAGATAACACGGAATCCCCCGTCACCCGCCATAGGACAAAATGAAGAAAGGGGCATCAAAATGTCACCAAATCCCCACATGTCAACCTGGAAAGGAAGTAAGAAAAGAAAAAAAAAATTGGAAGGGGAACCTCGTAGCAGACCTGAAAAAGAAAGGAAGGCCGATAAAGGTCACCAAAAACTTGGATATCACCCGAATATCTCTACAGGGGAAAAACAGGAGTTAGAGTCCGAAAGAAGTACTGACACTTGTAGAACTGAGTCCCCAAACACCAGAATCAACGGACCATGGCAAACGACGGATTTAAAGAGCACGACTTTACGAACATACCGGACACAGAGAACCAAAAAAGGACCCAACAAATCTACCCGAGGGGCCAGAAAAACGAAAAACAATTGGTAGGGGACGCAAAAGGCACCACAACGGGGACTCCACCAAATCCCAACACGCCTCGACAAAAACAAAAATAAAACGCAGCGAACTGCAGGTAAGAAACAGAGGCGGAAAAGGTCTGGAAGTACTCAAAATCAGACGCACTGGCAACACGTAAATCGGAAAGGAACCAAGGATTCCCTCCTCACACAGTGCTGATTTACAGAGGGGTGCAATACTGGCAACTCCCCAGAAGGAGGTGAGGATGTCTGGAAAACTGGGAGCAAGACCTTAAAACTCACTTTCCCGGGGAACATGGATGAAAACTTCTAAAACGGATTCGATTGAAAACTGGCGGAAATTAAACCAACACCAGCGTGTCAAGAAAACCAAGGTGGGGCCGCTTCTCTTAAGAACTCAATAAATGAAACCGGTAAAAATAAATCGAAATAGGGGGACCAAAAGCTTACGCACTGCAGCATACAAAAAAAGAATTTTCATAAAGAGGGAAAAAAAGAAATAAAAAGAAAAACATCCACCACGTTCAAGTCACATACGGGAGTAAAAAAAAACAGGAAACTAAAACCGCAACTGTGGGACTGGAAAGGGGATAATAGGCCCGGACTCTTGAAACACACTCATCTCAGCACTCAAACATCGCGAAAAAAAAACAACTGGGAGGGGGGGAAGAAAGGAAATCTTTGAGGTTTCTGTATATGCTTTTTGGGGGCCGGACAGAGTACTGTCTCAAGGGTCCACCAAAATGATGTTGTTTTTAGAAAATATTTTGGGGGGGGGGGTCAGGACCCAGGGGTAGAAAATTCTTTTCCGCATGAATTGTTGTCTGAGGGCATTTACCCGCTTTTTGGACTGTCCGGGTCGGACTCTTTTGTCCACCAAGTAGATTGGGGGTTGGGGGAAAAAAAAACCGTCACATTGTGAGGAAGGAGTGGAAAGGCTGGGCGGGAATCCGCTGCGAGTCACAATTTCTCTGGGAAATCTTTTCGCGGGGGGGTGGGGTGACTGGACGCAAAGGGCCACGGGGTTCGTCAGAAGGACAGGGCCAATCCATGGAAACCAAATTTAGGGGAAGAAGGGTTAAGGTCGAACATACCTCCTTGAAAGGGGGAGGGAAAAGGGGTCGGAAGTGACACCCAATCTGAGGGTTAAAAAAATCACAGGTGCTAAAAGGGTGATTAGTGTTTCGGGATAAGGGAAAAAGGAAGCTCAAAGGGGGGGGGGGGGGTGACGGCGTGCTGAATTAATTAAGGGGAGGGATCCAGCAAAACGATCGATATAGTCGAGGGCTTGTTGTTAGCCAGGGTGGTGGGGGGGTGATTCCAGGGTGGGGGGGGGGGGGGGGTTAGTCCGCCTAAAATGGTGGTGGGGGTGTTATTCGGAACCGAGGGTAAGGGGTGTAGTGGGTGGAATTTGGTTTAGTTTTCACTTAACTTTTTGGAAAACCGTCAGTTTATAAGGGGTGCCCAATGTTAAGTTAATTGACGCGGTGAGAAAATTTGGAATCCGATTTTGAAAAAAAAGACTGAGAGGAGGGGGGAGGAAATTAAAAAAAGGGTTTTCCCTTGTCCGAGAGGAGGGGAGGACGATATCCCGATGGGGGACACGTGTGGTCTACGCGTTAGAAGGAGGGAAATAAGAGGGTTAATTAAGCATGAGTCCCTCTTATAGATTCTGGTCCATGTTGGGCGAGGGGTGCCATGGGCGGAAAAGAAAAGTTGTTCGGGGGGGGACACTTTTAAAACCTCCGCCTGGGTTAGATTAGGAAAGGACATCAAAAGAAGGGGACGGGGACTGGGTCGGGAAGAATACCTAGTCTTACACCAAAGGGTTCGCCTTCCCCTTGGGGCCGAAGATTCAGGGGGGGGAGGACGGAAGGGGTGCGCCCTCCTGGAAAAAGGGGGGCGGTGGCATGGAGGTGGGGCCGTTGCCGGTTGTTGGAAGGCGAGTAACGTATTGCTTAGGGTAAAAAGGGTCTCTCGTGGAACGTCCAAGAATGGGCAGGAAGGTAGTGGGGAACGGGGACTGTGATTGACGAGATATGCATAACGGGGTAACCGGCCAGCTGTGGGATGCCTCGCATTGGTACACAATGTTTTGGGGAGGGGGGGCTTTTGCAGAGTCCCGTTGTTTGGTCAAAGATTCCAGAGCTTGACTTAAAATGTCCCAGCGCAATACTCAATTGCACTTTGGGGGGAGGTCAAAGGGGATGCGAAAATGTCACCGCAGAAAAGGAGTCAGTAAAATATGAGGCGAAAGAAGAGATATGAAGAGGTTCGTGCTGCGGTCCTCCCATGAAGAAAACCTAAAAGGCGGCCGGTTGTTGTGGGGAAAGGGACTGATCTAAGGGGTTGGTCCGGGTTGGGAGGTAGCCGGTATTAATCAGGTTGGGGTCCTCTGTCGTCAAGAGCTGGAAAAAAAAAAGAAATTGAAGGAAAGGGGGCAATGTCCGTCGATATGACCAATGAAAAGGGGACGATTGGTCATGGGGTGAGTTCAAAGTGTGGGCTTTAGTTTACCTACGACTGAAGGGGGAAAAGAGAAAATGACGGGGGGGTTATATTGGGCTTTTGGTTTCTCGTTTAGTTGTGGAGGGGAAACACCGTTCCGGAGACTCCCAGGCTTCTTAGTTAAGAGAAGTCACTGGGTCACATTCTGTGGGGAGAAAATTGGCTTGGCGCTTCGGAAAAACGTCGGGGAACGGAGTATAATCCCGACATCTTGTCCCTGAGGGGAAATTATGGGTCACCTCAAGTGTGTCGGGGATCAGAGGGAAATCAAGCAGTTAAACTTGTTGTTCACTGGGGAATGGGCTATATGGAGAACTTTCGAGTGGGCTGAAGGGGGGGGTTTTGGGCGGTTGCTGGGGGGGGAAGGGGCTGGTTGTCGTATCATCTGTGATGGCATCACTAATTTCATGAAAAAAAGGTTGGCGTGCCGCGGGGCTAAGAAAAACTGCACCGAAGCCATTCTCTTAAGGGGTACCAGTTAAGGGGGAAGGGAAAAGGGACTCTATTGTTGCCGGTAAGAACATTAGGAAAATGTGGGGCATCGAGAAAAACAAAACACTGAGTCGAGGGGGGGGGGGAAAAGATATATATGAACCACATCAAATCTAAGGAAGAAGAAGAAAGGGAACATGAAAACAACCTAGATTCCTCATAAATTGGCAAGGAAGGGGCGATGAAGAGTGGGAACGGAGAATAAACGTATGGAAAGGCGGGGGAGGGACAATCACATATTCGAGGAACCAGAAAAAATGTCCTAATACCAACACCCCCCCTCTCAAGAAAATAAACAGAGACATGACATCTTCCATTCCTCACTGGAAAAGCTGGATGCCTGCTGAATGAGGGCTAAAAACTACATTTAGGGGTGTAAGAGGGCGAAAGGAGTTAACTGTAATCTCGGACCAGTTGGCTAGTTAGCGAAACGACCGAAAAACCAAAGGAAAAAATCATACCAGAATTTTTTGAAAAATAGAAAAAAAGGGAGGTATAAGTAAATCAGATATGGTTTGGCAGTGGGATAAAGGGGGGGATCTACGATAAGCAAGCCTAACCTGGTATCATGTGGAACCTAACACCTATGGGGACTATGAAAAACCAATGAAAGAGCAGCCCTCCAGGACGTGGTAGACCCCCGCTCCTCTGAAAAAAGAAGCGGAGGCTACTGGGGGGACGAGGAGAATTTAAATTAATGGGACAGGAAGGATCAAAAAAGGGCCTCTCATGTTATAAGTATTACATACAAACCGATAAAAAACACCTTCAACGGCGAACATTCAGAAAGAGGGGGGGATTTAGCAAGACGAGGGAAAAACATCGGTAAGGATCAAACCGGGCGGGCGTCCGAAGACACCAATCGCCATCGGGCTCAAAGTCGAGAAAGCCACGAAGTAGCTCCTTAGTAGTAATAACGTTCAGGGGACCGAAACAGGAACAATGCCAGGACATAAGAGCTCGGGAAAAGGGATAATGCAAAAACCATAAGGCGGAGGGTGAACCAACCGCACGACGCTTGAAAATCAATAAAAAGAGGTGTGGAGGGAAAAAAAAACAACATCTGGGGGAAAGTGGAAGTCCCCAGATCAACCAGTCGGACAAAGAAGCCGTTAAGGGAAAGGACATCACTACAGAACAGATTTTAAGAAGCTAGAAAACAACAATACCCTGGAAGAAACCCGAGCCTACAGAGGGGGTAGACGCCCCCCCGCAAGAAAGTAACCAAGCAACGCATGCAAACAGTAACCAAAAAAACCGGAGGGAACCAAAAACAAGTTATCAAAAAACCTTAATTTAAGAACAAGCACATGGCGAAAAGTAGTATTATAGACGGGGTCGACAATCAAAACTCAGGAAATTTATTAGAAAAGAAAAAAGAATCCCAACCCCCCGGGAGGGCCGAAAAAACTTAAAAAATGTCAAATCACCCCATGTCACCAAAGAAAGAGAAGGCAGGAGAACTCACAAATAGAGTGCTTTACACGCAACAATTAAGGCGGGGAGTGAACAAAAACCTTAGTAAAAAAAAAAGGAGCCATCTACGACCCATACCGAATAGCACCCAGGGGAGGAGACGAATCCACGAGCTAACAAGAGAAACTAGGTTTTGGAAAAGCAAGGTTTATGTCAATGGAGGGGGGGACAAAAGAAACGGACCATGGGGGAACCTCCACTTATGTAACAATAAAACGACTACCGCGAACCAATTCAAAAAGCCAGAAAACTCTAGGGGTAAAAAGAACCCCAAACACATTTGGGTGGCAAGTCAAGTCCCACCAAAGGGTGAACCCCCGACACAACAACAAAATCAGACAGCATCCCTGCCTTCAAATAATGTTGGGACTTGAAAAAAGAATTGATGGGGGGGGGACCTAAACCTTTTAAAATAACCGACTCACTGTACAAACTCCACTTCTGGAAGTCCTAAAAGGGACAAAAGGTATGACTAGAAGAAACAACATCCAATCTTCGGAAAGAAAATGGGAGGGGTAAAGACATAAAGGGGGTCCAATAAGTACTCCCAATAAACCGGAGGGGGAAAGCACATTTCTAAAAAAAATCAAACAAAATAAGTCCCTACGGAAAATATTTGTCCACCTTCGAGGCTGGAAAGTTCTAAACCAAAAAAAAAAAGACTAAACCAGAAACAATTGTAAAGAGATCAAAAAGCACGCCAGGCAAGCACCACAAATAACATGTGCTAACACCCAGAAGGGGGGCAATCACAACCGAAAGGGAGTTGGCAAAGAAGACTAAACTTCGATTCCAACTGGGCAAAAACGGGGTCAAGACCGAAGGCCAAAAAAAACAGACCACCAAGGGGGAGGAGAAACCTAAGAAAAGGGTTAAAACCAAGCAATCTCAAAAAAAATCACTTGGTGGGATTTCTGGAGACATCCGGCAAACAAACAGGCCTAAGCAAACAAGCACATCTCTCACAAACAACACCTTATTAGAGGAGAGAGATGTGAGGGTGATATAGGGGTGGGGGGTGTCCGTAAGATGTCAGTGTCTATGCTGTGCTCCCAAAGCGGGGGAGTAGATTGGGGGGGGCGGTGTGGAAAACGTACCTTTGGGGGGGGTTCTCCCGGAAGAGGACAAATTTTTTTCAGCTCGGTCGGGATTGAAGCTGGGTTGGCTCAGGCCAGATTGAGGTCCTCTCTTTGGGCCACCATCGTAGATTGGAGGTTTAAGGGGGGGAATACCGGACAACTGGGGGGGGTTGCGTGTGACTTAGGGGAAGAAAGTGGGGGAAAAAAAATTTGAGCCCAATTGTATAAGTTCTGCGCTGGTTGGGTACTCAGCAAGAGCTCCCTCTTTAAGGGGTACAGTCCTCGAAAAGGTAAGAGTTTTGCAGTTAAACGTGAACGTTTTGACGAAGAAAGACGGGGGGGAGTTTGGGACAGGGAGGGAAACCCCACCCTCATTTCTTGGCGTCTCACATTGGGGAACTGGAGGGGGGAGCGATGTTCCCTTCTGAGCCAGCCGTTTGGGGGGGTGTTGACATTCAAAGGGGAGGTTCGTGCAGGTACCATAAGCTAAAATCCCCAGAGGGGGAACCTCTCCGCTCTTCTTTAGGCTGCGTGGATGTGGAAACGTTGGGGGCCGGACCAGTATTGCCGGGTTGAAGTCCCCCCCAAAGTGGTGTTTTGTTTTAGAGGAAAAAAAAAAAACGGAAGGGTAGCGGAAAGTGATGGTGTAGGTTCACCAGGTATCGGGCGGTACCGTCTGTTTTATAGTCAGAGAGACCCAGAAAAAGTATTGGACGACGGGACATCCCCCTTAGGGGATCTAGTCCGGGCAGTTTTTGACTCAAAAGGGATTGAAGACACACGAGTGTTTTTTTCAAGTAGAAGGAAGGTTAGGGGGGATTTTAGAAAAGCCCAGATTGGGGCACGGTTGGAGCTCCGCGGAATTTGCCTGTTTAAAATTTAAGACCTCCGAGGTTTTAGCCCTGGTGAAGTTGGTGTATAGATGTTGACGGTTGGGGGATGGGTTGACATTTTACTGAAAAAGTCGAAAAAGGGGGGGCTGGAAGTGGGAAAACTGGTGGGGGGAGGTCAGGGGGGCCCCCCGGGGGTTAACCATAACCGAGGAAAAAGGGGTTGAAGGACTGAAAGAAAACCTATTCTACTACCCGGGGGTTCTCAGAAAAGTAAAACGGGTGTCCTGGGGAGTTAAATGGCAGGGGTTACCCTGTTGCCCTTGTTGGCGCCACTTTGGTTTTCCCTGTGAATGAGGCGAGTTGTTTACTGGGGCGCTGGCGGGGGGGCGTTACTGACACAGACTATGGAAGCTGCCCCCGGGGTGGGGGGGGGGGGGGGGTCCGTTCAATCCGGGAAATTTCACGGTAGGGGCGACTGTTCATAAGGGGACGTCCCACACGGAGGTCTTAAAAAGACAGCAGGCAACTCTGGAAAAAAAAAAAAAAAAACACCGACAAGAAAAGCGCCATCTTTTGTTAGCTGACAGGCAGTTCACAATATCTTTGGGTCTTGCTTTTTCCAGCTGGCTTTGCGGGGGGGAGGGGCACCGGCATCTGACAACAGAGGTGCCTCATAGCATGAACCAAAGCCTGAAAATCGCATGCAAGGAAAGGAAGTAAGAAGTTTAATCGGTCGGAACCCGGCAGCAGTAGAAGTCCATAAGGCCGTAGGTGAGGAAAGAGAAGAGGAAGATGGGCGGGAGGTGCAGGGAGACCCTACCGATATTGGGGGTGGTCTTAAAATGGTGTGCAATTGTGATAAACCACCGATCCAGGTGGGCGCGGGGGAAGGGGTTCATTGGATTTCCGGGGAAGATCAGGGGGGTGTGGGGCCCTCGCGTTAGGGCGTAGGGTAAAAACATTCAATGGGCTGACTCTACAAACAGTTCCCAAACCCGGGAATGTTTAAAGGGGAGACAGAGTAACCAATGGTCTGAGTGCTGGCCGAAAGGTGGACACTTTGGTTTGCGGCGAACATCAGAAAGTGGGCGTCGGTTGCGGACCCTCGTGAGGGCGGGGTGCGGTTAGCAGAAGCCGCGAAACTGGCCAAACAAAATCTTCGGAGGGCCTTACAAAATCACGGGGGATCTTAAGGAGACCCCAGTCTGTTTCAAGGATTAGTGGGGTGCGGGGGGTTTGAATAGCTAAGTCGGCGAAGCGATCGGGTCCGCTAAGTAAACCCAAACCGGACTCAGGTTATCCAAGTGAGTTGTAAAACCGTTCCGGGGGAATCACTCTTAAGAAGGGGGGGGTCAGGGGAAACAGGGGGGGCAGCAAAAAGCGGTAGGAGGATGACGTCTGAAGTTCGGGTGTGGATTTAATTGTACATGGAGTTGGGTCAGGGGGTAAGGAGAACAGCTTGGATGTCCTCAACGTTTTCAAAGGTTGGGGAACGTTCCTGGTGCGGGGGAAACCATCTTACCTCAGGAACTCCTCATCTCGGAATCATATCTTGGGACGGTTAAAGTTATCATGGTATCTTAGGAACGGAGGAGGGGAGTGGTCAGAAATCTCTCACCACCAGTCCGGAAGAGAAAGAGAAATCGGATCGCTCTGAGAACCAAACAGAACGTCCCACTCGAAACATTGGGGTCACGGAGGGGGAGGGAGGGGAACATATGGCTCATGGCACAAAGTGGTTATTTTGAGGCAAATGATTATTGCAATCAATTTAAAGCACTCGAAACCACAAGAACAAAAATACAAGAAAACAACTACACCCGCATCTACACGCGAAGGCGGAGAGACTGCGAAAAACCAACATCATGTATCCTCCAGGAGGAATAAGTGAACGGGTCCACCGGGAAAGGGACTGGTAAGAAGACCCGTATCAACCGCCATACGCAAAATCCAAAACAGAAGGGAGTAGACAACAGTCTACTTAATCTTGGAACTTCCGGGGAGGAAAAAAAGAGGGGGGGCATTTATCCCCGGACGGTTTCGAAAAGAAACGATATAATAGGCAAGCAAGAGCCCGAACCCTATAGAGACTAAAAAAGGAGGTGACAAATAAAACAAACCCTCAATACAGGGTAAGAAACCCTGCGAAAAATCGGATGGGGAAGGTAGGAAGGAAGACGGAACTTGTAAAGGAGGGGTCAACGGACTAATGGCGCAGAAGCTCGAATGTTAGAAATACCGGAATAAAAAAAAACCAAGGAAAAGGACAAAAAGGGGGAAAAACTGCCGCGAGGTGGGGGAACCTTCGGGTCAAAACCATCTGAGAGAAAAAAAAAATTGAGAAAAATATAAGGAAGGCGCAAAAACCACCAGACACATCCACCCATCGGAAAAAACTCGAGGAGAGGTGAAAAGACTCCACTTCTCTCCGCAGGGACAGAGGTTTCAAGGTAGACGACTAACAAAAAAAATAACAAAAACAAAAACAACTCCCCAAGGCCGTGGACATGGTAGGTCAAGGGGCACCTTGTAAAAGTAAAGGAAAAGACCTACTCAACATAGGGGTTGCTGGAAGTAAAACCCAAAAAAACCTGGCCTCGGCACCAGCAAAAGCAACCTCTCTTGTAACACGGGCGAGATCATAACACCCCAGCTTTGCAAGGTATTAACAGATGTTCACCACCAACTTACTTGGATCTCGGAAAGGGAAAGGAAACCGCAAAGAAGGAGAAAAGAAAAGACAGGGAAAAAAACTTATAAGACCGTACCAAAAGAACAAGAACCAGGGACCGTGGGTTCCCAA
>Ga0179591_1261428_pt1 | contig 15927 bp, 21 predicted proteins | sample CZOMad2_1_08_16f_FD_182891 | JGI IMG/M metagenome (GOLD analysis project Ga0179591, IMG submission 182891) | Vadose zone soil fungal communities from Angelo Coast Range Reserve, California, USA - CZOMad2_1_08_16fungal (PacBio error correction) | ecosystem: Environmental > Terrestrial > Soil >...
AAGGGTGGACATAGGAGGGACCGGTTTCCCTGGGCGGGGGTGAACGGGGTGGTCGGGGCTAAAGTGGGAGAGTTCCAAGGACCTTCTTGAAAAGATCAGAAACTGCCCTTGTGACGCGAGCACTCCAAAAGAAAACAATCCTACAAAAGAAACCTCGAGTCGACTGGAGCAGTCTGTGCATCTGCGTCTTAAAGGGGAAATAAAATCGACGGGAATACGGGTGGTACAGCATGAAAGTTTTGGGGAGGTTGAAAGAGAGGGGGAGGAAAGGGACAAGTCGTTGTGGAAAGAACGGCTGACGCTTGCGCGAAAAGCGGTAGGGCCTTCAAAAAGGAGGCGGTGCGGCCGGGTCACTTCGCCCCAAGGTAGTACTACAAAAAGGGTAACAGAGGGGGATCACTAACTGGGAAGAGAGGGGCGAGCGAAAGGTGCACTGCATTCCCGCGAGCTCAAGCGGCGAAAGTCCAGGTGTGCGGGTTCAGGTTCAAGAAGCAAGCGAAACCTGAGCAAAACGGCAGCAGCAGGGGAAAGAGGCAAAGGCCGTCAACCTCAAGGAGGGAACTCCGCGACACAACTAATCCCCCAGAAAAGAGAGAACTGCCCTCCTTGAGAGGAAAAATATTCGTTGTAGAGTTGGGGATCAGGAGGAAAACAGGGGTACTAAAGAAGAAAAAGGAGTTAGGAAGGAAGTCCTTTGTTTTGTTGAAGAATATCAGCGGCACGAGCCAAGGAGTTGGGGTTTTCCGACTTACAAAACTTGCTTTTTCAGAGACGGAAAAGAAGCGGAAACGAAGGGATAGAGGAAAAACAAAAGAAACAACGGGGAGTAAAATAGATAGGGAAAAAAGTAAGTTTTTCCGATCACAGGCTGTTAAGAATTCTTAAGGAAAAAAGCAAATGGGAAAAAAAAGAGTGCCGCTGATAGAACAACAAGGAAATCAGAAAGACGGATGGGAAGGAAGAGACAAGTGCCCAAAAAAACCAAACCTCCCACACACAGCGACAACGAATACTTCGGCGGAAGAAAAAGGAAGAGGGCTCTGATGAAGCGACCCTGGTATGATGGTGTAGCGGCGTGGAAAATAGGATTCCTGAAAGCGAAAAAAAGAAAGATTCGAAGTCAGGAAATGCCTTGCGTGAACCCTACACGCAAATACGTCCTAAGGATCAACCTTCAAACCACCCCCTAACGGACAGGTACAGTTGGGCACTGAAGTAAAAAACAATAGGTGGTAAAGAAAGGGCTGGATAACGCCGCGGCTACCAGCAGGTGTCTTAACTTTTTTGGGTTTCGAAAAGAGGGGCCCCGGCTAGAAAAAAAAGTCGGAAACCGACATCCGCCAGGCAAGCAGACAGAATTGAGGATAAAACAACTACTGGAAAGGGAAATTAGAAAAAGAACTGCACAAACGAAACATCTAGGGGTGAACACCCACTATTACGTGTAGAAACGGTGTCATTTTACCCCGGTAACGAAGAGGAAAAGGAAACTTCAAAGCATTGGCGAAGAGGTTAGAGATTTCTGCATGGGTTCGTGACGCGCGCCAGAGCTGAAGCCTTTCATTTCCTCAGAAAAAGCTTACCGAAAAAAAAGGGTCGTGGGACGGACCTCCGAACCACCTTAAAAGAAAGCTTAAGCCAAGATCGGTCTACAGTAGAAACCTAGCGGAAAGGTTCCGTAGGTAAAACAACATTTGTGCACCGTCCTTGAGTGAGAAAAGGGCAACCCCTACTGGCGGCAAACACGGCGAAAACCCCATTAAGAAAAGAAAGGGCCGAAAACGGGAATGAGAAAGACTATAAAAGTTGAAACTTCTAACCGAGACTCAAGCCCAACGAAGAACAACCGGGAGATAAGCTTCTAGATGAGAATGCCCAACTCGACACAGGGTCGACGAGGGATAAAAAAGATCAACTAGGAAAAGAAAGAGTCTCTTAAGAAGGAAAAAGTGTGGGGAAAAAGGGCGAAGGGAAGGTTTCGACTGGAAAGTGCATCAAAGAATATTAAGCCAAAGGGAGGCAGGGGTCCAACACCTTTCCAAGCCTCTAGAGCGTGGCGGAAAATCGACATCCCCTGGAGGCAAAGAGAAGGAGTCCTCAGGGGCAAGGAAAAGAGTGGAAAAAGAAATCTTCACATGGTATTCAAGGATGAGGCTTGCGGGCAGTCCTATAGAGGGGAAAAGCAGAGGATCTTAAGGAGGAACCTAGGAAAGAATACAATGTAAAAAAGATGGAAAGACGAGAATACGTTAAAAAGACTTAGTACACAAACTACTAGCGGGGAAAAAGGGATGAGTCCGGACGCGTCCAAAAAGGAAAGAGAAAAAAATACGTGCATTTCCTCGGATATCATCACGCGAGAACACGAACAAAGCTGGAAAATGAGAGACCCGCTAGGAAGAAGAAGAAGGACAGGGGGGGATACAATACCAGGCAGACCCACCCCGACAACCTCTGACTCCACTACAGTTTAATCTCAATCTCCACCTACGTCACTCACTGTTCTACTGCGGTTGACGAACCAAGCGTAGAAATGGAAAAGGAGAGGTGCTCTCGGCGAAAGAAAGTCCGGCCTCAGGTCACCCGCAAAAAACACCCCAAAATCCTCTTTCATACCCTGAATATACAGTCTCGAGGCGGGAAACGAGGGCCAACGACCTTCTACGGTCAGTGTTGGGCGGGACGAGAGGAGCTTTAAGGGGGAAGGATAAAATTAAGCGTGACCTTGCCCCAAGTGAGTCTCGATGGAGAGGATGGAAAGAGAAGGGGGTAAGTCACTCTCGAAAGTAAATCAAAACATTAAAGCCGTCCGCAAAAACAGAGAAAGAAAAGGGAAGGAAAAAGGAGTTTCCGAAGCACAGCGCGACAACCGAGAGTGTGCGTCGGGAGAAAAAGGTGAAAACTTGAACGCTGGACGGGGACCAGGTATCAGGTGACTAGAAAAGAAGAAGGCCTATGATCAGAGAAGGGGGAAGAATGGGGGTGGGGAGTGGTCTCGAGCCGCGGTTGGGCCCTGATATCTCCACAAGAATTCAATTTGGAAAGAAGGAGAAAAATTCGGGGGGGAAAGTCCGAAGAAAAGGTTTCGGCAAGAGAAAGTGAATGAGACCGGCGAAGGATGTGGTGCCTAAGGAGGGGGGGTGAGAAGACCATAGCAGCCAAGGTGAACGACGTGCCCAAGTGGGTCGTCTTTTATCTAGAGGGGAAAGGCCCTCGATTTGGGGTTCAGTGGTAGCTGGGTTCAGAGGACGCGTGTAGCAGATCCGGGCCCCGGTCGGGAAAGCGCTAAAAGGAAGAGATGTGCCGTAAGGGACCTCTAAGTAAGAGGGAAAGGAAAAGGGGTGGGCGCCACTCAGGGGAAGAGAGATCGGGGGGGGGAAGGTCAAAGAAGTGCTGTCACGAACCAGCGATAAATCCTCCAGGGCCCGACTAAAGAGTGAAGTCCCCAGTTCAAGAGAAGAGGTCGCCGTTTTCGGCTTTTACCGTTAAAGTGGTTCGGCCAGAGAATGGGACGATGTGGAAGAGGGGGGAGAGGACATCTTCCCCTAAAGAGGAAGACATGTTTTGCCACTCAAACCTCGCGGCCGCTGAATCTTCGGGGAGGTTCAATGTCGTCAAAAAATCTTGTCTTCTACCCAGGGGGGGGGACAAACCTTGACTTAGGAAGAATAGGGTAAACTCCGTCTTACCGAAGGGAGTGCGGGACAACTGGAGGGGTGGGAAAAATATCGACGACGTAGACGAAATATCTGGCGTCTTTGCGAAGGGGTAGAGAATTTCTCCCACTTGGGAAAAGAAAAAAAAAAGCTCGGCGGGGAGGCGAGTTGGTAGTGGGGTAGGAGAATCACGGGGTGGCCGTTGAAGGAAGAAAAGAAAGGGGGGATGCCTATTAGGTGGAGGGCTCTTCACCGAAATGACTTATGGGGACTACTGCCATCAGCGAAAGTAACTGAACGTAATACAGGAGGAAGCGGCTTGATGGAGGAGGTGGGCCGCACGGTCAATGACGGGGAAGCCGCCTTTTGTTGCGGCAAGGACCGCCTTCAGAACAGGAACTTGGAAAAATCGCTAAGAAAAACCACAACCCATGGTAGAAAGCCGGACCTCGGGGTAGAAAATTCTCTCGCCGTCGGTGCATCGGGGGAGTCGTACCAGGGAACAAACCGTGTCACACGGTACTCGTGGTTGGTCAAAGGGAAGTGGTTCGTGGAAAGAATCAAGCGTGAGCCGGGCGCGAAGGGGGACGTGGTAGAAAACTGCGAAGCGGCGGAGGTCCGGAGTGAACTTGACTCTGGACTAAAAAGCAAAAGCGGACCAAAGGACACAAGGCTGTAAGAGGGAGCACGAAAAAATTCTTCCCTCATTTTCGAACGAACAGGTGAATGAAATAATCTTAGGGGGGGGGGGGGGATCAGGGGGCAAAGTCGTCTTCGGGGGGGGGGGCAGGTTGTTTTAGTCCGTGAAGCGGCCATCGGAAGAAACCGAGCCTACTCCAGAAAGTGGGGACCATACAGCTGAAAAAGGAAGCTCCACCGAGAGGAGGAGAGCAAAGGGTAGCTAATCCTGCCCTCCGGAAGGGCGGAAGCTCGTGTTGGCCAGGAGTCTCCAAGAACAAGGGAAGCAGGCAATGTCAACAGGATCGGAGGGGTTGGTAAAACGAGACAGGGAACTATCACACAGGAGGGGGGGGTAAGGCAAACGACTGTCACAAGAAAAGGGCTTGTGACTGGAGTGTCTTAAAAACCAGAATCTAAAAAAAAAAAACAAAGAAGTAGATTAAAAAGAGAGAAGAAAACCTGACAGGGGGAAGAAAGAGCTTAAAAAAAAAAATGTTACACAGAGCCCCACCCATGTGACTCTGTACGATTAATCTCTTATCCAAAAAAAACACAGGAACGCCTAAGCATTGCCTGAGGCTACAAGTTGCGGAGGGACGTCCGAGAAAAAAATGACAAACACATAGCTACAAAATACTAGGGATCGGAGTAAATGACATTAGAGAGGAGGACAAATTTATGAATGAAACAGGGTACAACGGACAGGAGTCTTGAAAAAAAGGGAGGGGGTACGGTTCCTGGGCCGACCTTAGTTACGGGGGAGAAAACCGAAAACGGGAAAATGCCCTACGACGTCAGCCGGAAGTAGAGGTGAACAGAACGGAAAGGAGCAACAAACTCCGGGTAGTGAGACGAACGGCTTGGTGTTGCGGAAAGTGGAAAAACCTCTTTGGACGCGGAAAAAAGAAGGGACGAGGACACCTCCGCTAGACCAGTTCTGGGGGAGGACAAAAAAGCTCTAAGACTGAGCGATGGCAACGTAAAACACTTACCGGCAGTGGAAAAAACGTCAAAAACGTTGGGGAATGGACCCTTGTAAACGCCTGGGAGGCAAAAACAAAACGCGACGGCGGGGTCGACATCGAGCGCGGCGGTAGAATGGGGTGTCTTTTATGGTCGAAGAAGCGTGAAAAAAGGGATAGGAAAAAAAGCTAAAAGAGATCAAGGGTCCTAAAACAAAAGGGGAAACGGATGGGAATCAAGTCAGCAGGAAACATCATCAATGCACGCCCAATTAGAAACGGGCAATGGACACAGTCGCAGGGAGAGGGTGTCCTCTTCTTAGCCAAAGGGGGGTACCTTTCGGGGGGAAGAGAACAGGCGAAAGGAAGGGCTCAAGGGGATATTTAGGCAACACAGCCCAAGGTGTAGACAATACACGCAACTGCATCGGGACAATCTAGCAGCTCATTTTTAGGAAAAGTAAGAACCAAACTTAAAGACAGAGAAAAAAGAACCCAAACGAGCACGGGGAGAATCAAGGGAAAATACAATCAAATCACTCCTGCAAGAAGGGGGAAAAGAATCAACATGTCAACACCAGGACGTCGCGGACATGGGCCTACACTGGACGACCGAGAAGGGTACAAGTTTCGTGGCTCCAGCAATAGAGAACCTCTGCAGGAGTTGCAGGTGAACCAGGACGGGGTAAGAGTTAGAAAGAACTCCAAAGAATCACTTCTACAGTCAAAGGAAAGCAAAAGTTCAAACAGGAGAACAAGAGAGATTCCGCTGAGAGTCTGGCCACAAATTTCGGGGAAATCGGGGTAAGAGAGGGGGTCATGGAGAAATCACATATGAAGAAAACAAAGATGAGGGACGGGGAAACAATAGGGAACAAGGCCCTAGGAAAGAACAGGCAAGGAGAGAAGAGAGATGGAAAGAAAAAATACCTGGCGCCCAAATGCTGCCTTAGAATTCCAACCCAGCAACAGGGGACAAACACTATCGGCGACAGAGTATATCATCCTACGAAAACAAGTTTACCTGGGGACCTGCCTGATGGGGATGAGGACGACCCAACGGCTCGGCCGAACACGGAGAGAAATTCTGACAAGGGGACCAAGAAGCAAATCTAGGTACCCCTAAAAATCACAAAAACAAAAAATTGTGGTACTACCAAACTCCTTCAACGGAAAGGGGGGGGGACCCAAAGAAGGCCTGTCGCGGTGCCTCGAAAAACGCGGAGAGAAAAAAGCATTCCTAAAGGGACCGCGCAGGTGCGAAAAGAGGGCAGAAACAAGGACCTCCTAGTTTCAAAAAACGAAGAGCACTAAACGGAAAAAAGAGAGGAAGAAAAAGGGGGAAAAACTGTCCCTAGGTCTTCAAACGGGAGTGGCGGTGTGGCGGAAAGGCGGGGGAGAGGAACGGTACGTTAATAAGAAGGGAAAGGACCCAGCAAACATCTCTCAAAACTCACAAACAACGGAGGAAATTAGGAAACTTTTGGAAAACTATGCGTAATTTCAGGCGAAAAAAGAAGATCGGCAAGAAGGGAACCGAACCGAAAAGACTGCGTCCGCGCGTGCAGTTGCCCTCTTTCAGACTAAAACGTTCGTTCAATTCTGTTGGGAAGGGATCCTGAACATTGGAGGGGATATCAGTGGGACGGAATCTGGGAGGAACGAAGGAGATCAAGTCCTAGCTTAACTTTGGAAGGATGGGCTGCACAACTTCTACGCCCCCAGAAAAGGCAGAGTTGGAGTAAGGGAGGGACAGTTTGGAGATCCATTTTGCTGGGGCTTGCAGAAAGGCGTTGGGAGTGAAGAAGAAAGGGCTGTACCTGTTGGTCTTGTCGGAAACCTCGAAGTTGACTTTTCTGCCTCACAGTACGCCTCAAAAAATCAGGAATCCCAGGGGTGACAAAAGGGAGCGGACTGGGGAGATGGGGAACCAGAAAAATCTTTTGCGTTGGCAGGGGGGGGACGCTTAGGGAAGGGTAGCCTCGTGTCTCGCCCAAGGCGGCGTTGGTGAAGCACGATACGAAAAACCGTATTCTGGGTGGCCTCGAGTCACGAGGAAGAAGAAGGGAATCACTGGCGGACGGTGCTCCTGTGGCGACCCAGAGGAGGAGGGGAAGGGACTCCAGTCCTACCGGGAAAATCAGCCACGTCCCTAGCCGCTGAGGCAGGTGGAACAGGGATCAAGTCGATGTCAGCCAAGGACGAGTACGGGAAATAGTGAGAAATAACTGAAATCTGTCAGGATGACAGAGACGGACGGGCAACCTCGGAGGGAAACTTGCTTAATCGTACAGAGGGAAAGGGTTCGAACAGGAGTTGACGTAGAAATTGTAGGAAAACCTTCAGGTCGTAAGAGAGGAAGAACGGTGAACAAAGAAATCTTAGCCGACACAAAAGCGGGAGTGACTTGAACCGTGTCGAGGGGAAGGAGGATATCGACTGGACTAGCCCGAACCTGTGGGAGCTCTTGGCGTCTTGTCTAGGGGAAGAGTAGAAGGGCACTTGCTACGAGGGTCCTCTGGGGTAGGTGCCGGTAAGAGGGTGTGTGTCGGAGTCAAGGGGCCGAAGAGGGGACCGAAATTAAGGGGGGGAGGTCAGATTCACAAAAATTAAGGGAAACGGGGTACGAAAAGGAAAAGTTGGGAGGAAAGGGGGAATTGCTAAGGAACGATCTGTTCTAATCAGGGTTGGAGGTCGGTTCCTCGGCAGGGCCAAAGGTGTGTCAGTCTTTTAATCAAAGGGGGGTATCAAAAAAATTAAGCGGACCAGGTGGCTTCAGATCGAGACAATAAACTAAAACCATTCGAAGCCGCGAATGGAAAGGGGTTCGTCACAGTCTAGAGAACGAGGGCAGAGGAAAAAGGACAATTGAAAAAAGTAAAGAATCTGGGGGGTTCTCAGAAGGCAACGGGGAAAGGATCTTTAGCATGAGAAGTTCGTTGGGGGAGGACGAACGGACTGCCGCTGGAGAGCTGTAAAGTTTCTTAAAGGAGGCTGCGCAGGGAACATAGGGGAGCCCCAGGGGACACACCACAGAATAAAAACGGGGAGAAGACGCGAAGCGATGGTAGTGGGCGCGAACTTCGTGGGGGGATATGCAATGTCTACGGCCGGCGTTGAGAGGGGGCTAAGGGAACTTCTCTGCATGTTCGTCGTGCCCCCGCTGCTTCCAATAGGAAAGAACAAGGATGAAGACAGCATAATGGACTCAGGCGGTCAGCATCACTCTACCACCGTCGAGAACGCGCTTGTAGGGTGGCTTTAGAGATGCCCTCCTTACGAAGGTCGAAGTTTTCGTCTGGGGTGGACCGTTGAGAGTCTTAGAAAGGGGGGGAAAAGGTTGGGGAGGGCAGGAAACAGTGCTTTGGAAGGAAGGCATTGGGAAATAGATTAGAGCAGCACCACAGGGTCGTGGTTGTGGTAAGTCCGACTGGAAAAGGAAAGTTCGAGGGGGATGAAAAAGGAGGGAGTATGAGAGAAAAAAAAAAACCGGGGAGAAAGGGAAATCGAACAGTAATTCACGGCCCCAGAAAAGCCGGGACAGGAGGAAAAAAATGAACCCACACTCCATGGGGAGCATTGCTCTGAAGATATTCACACGAGATCAAAACGAAAGAATGTTGAACCTAAGAGAAAAAGGAAACGCCTGCTCAAACAGTCCAGCGACAACAAATACGAGCTCATCGTCTTTTCCAGAGAGGCGACTAGGGATGTCAAAGAGGGGTAGTTCTAGGAAGAAGGAGTAAAATTGACTTGGTCCTTGACAGGAAAAGGGAAGGTGCTCTTTAAAAAAACCGGAGGAGAAACAACCCGGCCGCCGCGAAACGTCTCCTCCTTGCCAAAAGCCGGCCGGAAAAACGGGAGGCACCTCAGTCCGAGGCAAAAAAAAAAACGTAGGGAAAAGCGTTATCACGAGAACCAGCAGGGTGTATGCGACACCCTATTTGGAAATGCAAAACCTCACGTGAAGGCCACAGCCGGGAGCATCTGAAAATCATTTCCAGCGGTAACAACGACGCGAAAAAGCTAATGACGGACACACGGTCCTGCTGGGGGACGCAACAAGAGTAGTAGGTGGAAGGGTTAAAAAGGGAAGACTCAGGGGGGGGGGGGACAAACGAAGCATGTCGAATCGAAAGGTCGCGGCGGTCGGCCAGAAGGGAGGTATCAAGCTCCACATGAGGGGAAAGAAAACGGTAAACGAGAACACGGGAGCGACAAAAAACAGGGAAAGAGGAGGGCCCTTGACCTGAAGGAAAGAATTCAGAGACGATGAAGACCCGATCGGTCACGTACGTCGTATGCCCCAAAAACGGTTCCGGCGGCGTAAAAAAGGGGGGGGGCACATAAAGGGAGGTGAAGGAAAACTAAAAGCGGCAACAAAGGGCGAGCTGGGGAAACCCAGAAACAGGAGAGTAGAAAAATACAATCTCTAAAGCAGCTGAGGCTAGAATTGTTAGAAATTAATCCCCTCGGAGAAAGAGAGAAATCAAAAAGATAAAAAGGGCTTCGAGGAGATCTCCTTGGTAAACCAAAAACTCGACAAAAGGTTCATCAAAAAGGAAGGTAGGAGAAAAGGACGCAACCGCACTTCGGGAAAGGAAAGGTGGGGGAGACGACAGAAGTTACGAAGAAGAAAGAAATTCCCTGGAAAGGGGGGGTGGGAGGAATTGGAAAACAAATGGGACGAGGGGGGACGAGGGAACTCAAAAAAGAGGTAAAGGACAGGAACGAAGGAAGAATCGACGGAAAAAAATGAAGTAATGCTCCGGAAACTGGGATGAACTGATCCCAGGAAAAGGCAAAGTCGCTGGTGCATTTCGTTAAGAAAGGCGGGAAAAAGTCGCGAGAGAGGGATGCCGCCCGAGAAGGGTGAAAAAAAAAGACCGTAAAGGAATCTCCTTCTAGGCGGAAAACAAACGGGGACCGGAATTGCCTTGCTACGAGAAGAACCTCAAAAGAAACAACAAGCAGGGTCAACGCTAAGGGAGCAAAGGAAAGACAAAAGAGTTCAAGGTCTTTCAACCTGAAAATAGGTTCTGGGGACCGCAGCCGAACAGCTGAGACAAGACCAATGTCTCCCGTCATGGCCATACACTCGCCTTCACGAAAAAGAACGGAACAAGCTCAAAGAAAAAGCCTGGAACAACGAAAAAAAGGGAGTCGGAGAAAAGAATTGCCAAACCGACGAGAACCAATCACTCACCTTCCGACAGACGTTGCGGTCCTATGAGGAAACGACGGAAAAGGACACCTTCATCAGAAAAACACTGGGCGAAAGACGCATCGACTAACCGTGCGCGAGGGGGGGAAAAAAAACAGGGAAAGCAGTTCTTGAAGGAGAGGGGCGGGGGGGAGACGGCGAATATCGGAGGTGAGAAAGCGTTTAACCCCACAGCATCAGCTCAGAAGGAGGATAAGGGATATATATTATTCTCTTGGGGGTCAAGAATTAACGTACAGGTGCGAAACGAGACAAAAAGCCCGCAACACAGCACGAGTAACTGCCGGGGAAGGAAAAGGCCACTCGGCGAACAAACGGGAGGAGGGTGTCTTCGTTGAACTCCATTGGGGAAACGCAGGAAGGGAGAAGATCGTTGACATAGAGGGCCAGAAAGGCTCGGTCGAATAGCGGAAAAAGGGAAAAAAGGTAGGGTCTCGCCGCTGGTTGAAGGGGAACAAAAGGGCGTAAACCATTCCGTCCTTTTAGGAAAGTCGTTTGAAGCGGAGGTTCAACGGGGGGAGGGTAAGGGTAATGGGGGAGGGGTCAGATCGGGCGGACCTTTTCATTGGGAAAACAGGAGGGCTGTTCCGTGTCATGGCCTCCTCCGTTCGGCCTGGAAGAACCAGCAACAGGGTTCTCCAATTGGGAAAACTGGTCACCAGTTTAGTAAGGAAAGGTGTGCTTCAACAGGTTTAAGTGTTCAGGGGGGGGGGAAGAGGGAGAAAATCCTCTTAGGAACCCCGGGACCGTCTGTTGGTCATCGAGAGGACCGGGGGTCTTAGTTGTTCCCTCTAAATGAAGATCCGTGTCCATAAGGGGGGTGGCGCAAGAGGAATAAATGGGAGCAACGCAAGGAGGAAAAAAACACAGCGATTCGTCACCTGTAACCGAAAGCAAAAACCACTGCCCCGAGCAGGGGGAGCCGGGGAGGCAAGGTTTCATTAGCCTCTATGAGGACCAAATAAAATTGAAAAACATATGTGGAGTAAATCACCCTCTGCGATGGAAAAGGGGGGGGCCACTTAAGAAGAACAAAATAAAAAATGTCTAAACTTGACATGAACGTACAAGGTAGTGTGAGGGCTGCCACGGTATTCCACCACCTGGTTGAGGAGGACTAAAGCTATCAGTGCCCACAGATGCGTTTTTGAGAGAGGGGGGGTCAAAATTATTGAGATCAGAAAAAAGGACCGAACCGGGGCATCGTGGTCGTCTGAGGTGAGATAAAGCGAGGAAGTTAGAACACTTTAGCTCTCTCAGGGGGGAGGGCCACGATGCCGTAGAGAGGTGTTGTTCCGGAAGGCGGTTGGGTTCCTAATAGACAGGCAGAAGATTGTGGAACTCTAAAAGCATTGTGAAAAAAGCCGCCGTAACAGGGTCGCGAATGTTTCAGGAAAGTACTACCAGAGACGGGTCTTATGAAGTAGGGGGGACGCGTCCAGGACGATCAGCTTTGGGAACTTGTTTGTCGAAGTAGCCGCCGTGGAGCTAAAAAAAGGACCGTCTTTCAATAAAAGAACCTTTGGCGCGCGCTAAAATAAGAAAGCAGAGAAATCGATGTGAGACTGAGATCACTCGTCAGGGAAATCGGCGTCTAACCTTGAACATGACGTTGTCACTAAGTACACTGGGTGGGGTCAAGCAGCGGGGGTGTGCCCGTCATCAGTGGGAGGGGAGTTATGAAGAGGGGTGGGAATCTTGACTGCCGCGAGGCGGATTGGGGTCGGGCGTAAAGGAGAGCTGGGACGCTCAAATTGCAAAATCGGGTACCAAAGTACCCAAAAGGAACAGTGGTACAGGGCGGGGATCAACGAAGTCCTCGATGTTCGAGAAATTCGGGGGGGGTAACAGTGTAAACATTCACGCTCGTCGGGTGGAGTGAGGACGGGGGGGAAAAATGACAACCCCCTTCTTCGCGCCAGGTCGTTCAGTCCCGAAAAGACGTCGAAGCAGAAACCAGAAGGAGTCAGAGGTGAATAAGCTGCGATTAGCATTGGACCAGGGATACAAACAACCTGGGAGGCAAACAGGGGGGGAGAAGGAGTACTCTTCAACAAAACCTTACTATCCCATAGTCGTTTAGCTAAGGGTGGTTTGGGGGACAGGTTTGAAGAATTCAGACAACGCCACGTTGTGCGGCAAGGGACACATGCTTGGGTAGGGGATGGGAAACGTTTCCGGGGGTGGGGAATAGATGCACGCACGAAAAACAGGGGAGTTGGGGAAAAACGGGAGAGGCCTGGAGGGAAAGAGGGAAAACTCGGAGGAAGAGTAAAAAAAAACCTGAGAGGAAGATCTTAAGGGTTTTTCAGGTAAAACTGCCCAGAACCGGAATGGACCTCCACGTAAAAAACAGAAAGGTGTGGAAGAGGGAAAAAAAAAAGAAAAAGACGAAAACCGACAGATAAAGGCCGCTACAGGCGGGAACTCAATGCAAAATGTCAAAAAAAAGCATACACTCAACGCTCGAAAGAGGACAGCAGGAAACTGAAAAAGGGGGAGAGGGTTTGAGATGAGGCTAGGAGGAACACCTTCTTCCGTGACGCGGGCGCCGTTTCTGCAAAAAAGGATACTCTCCTAACCAACTGAAGAGTACGAGACTTAGAAGAAGGAAACCCGACCGGAGACGGATGGTTCAACACCGCCAAGACATCGATGAGGAGTGGATACCCTACTTCTACAAGAAGGGGGGGGCGGGGGTGGGCGGACCGTCAAAGAGAACGGAAGCGAGTTTAGGGAAAAGACTCACGGAACGTCATATGTTAGGCAAAAAATCACTGGAGCCGAAGCTCAATTGCGTTAAAAAAGAAAAAAAGTCAAATCGGGGGTACCAAACAAGGCGGAACCAGGTTTGCCAGGTACTAAGGAATGAAAAAAGACCCGGGATATCAGGGGGGCTGGGACTCATATTGACGGTTTTGCATTGTGGAAGTGGGGGTCTAGCTCTGGGGGGGGGAGACACTTTTCTCTGACGAATAAGGGCCGATACAACCGCTTCACCTGGAAAGCGGTAAAAGCTGGTCCCTTCCTCATTAAAGGGCTGACATAAAACCGCTTCCCGACCGAAGGTAGCAGGAAAATGAGGAAAATTGGAAGTAGTAGGGAAAAGGGGGGGGCACATTCCTTTCGGGTGAAGAAAGAAAGGTCAACACCTAAGAAAACCCGAGGGTCATCGAGTAACCCGCCAAATCGAAAACATAGTAAGGCATAGAGGGCAAAGCCAGACGGTCTCAAGTGGGGGGGAAGAAACAAGGAGGAACCATTTACAATCGCAAAGAAGGCCAAAGTTCGGCTAGTCAGACCGTGGGACCCAACTCTACACAAGTAACAATCACTCCGGAAGGTCAAAAGGAAAAGAAAGAAAGGCTCACACTCGAGAAAAAAAAGGGAAGGCGTCACGGTGGGGGAACGGGCTACGAACCAATATAAAGTTTAAATTCATCTCCACAATAATGAACCACTTAAGCGAGGGGGTGAGGAGTGACAAATGTCCATCAAATAAGGGGAAGAGGAGGACAAATAGGAAAGAAAGTCAAGAAGGAAAAAGAACGTCTCCTGGGAAAAGACGGCCTCACGGAGAATTCAGCGGAGTGCACGTGTATTCCGCATTCAAGAAATGAGTATTCAATATCTCTTGGGTTCAGGGAATTACCTCAAACATCTGCAGGATTCAAAAGAAGCCTGACAGGACGCAACAAAATGGACTGAACGGCGAAAAAAACGAAGACAGGAAGATCTAAGACTCAGGGAGAAAAAAAAGACCCGTGCGGAGAGGACAAATGATTTCCTGGGAATCGACAACCCGCGCACAAAACAACAACGGCAAGGCCTCGGGGGAGCAAAGCCGACCAAAAGAGGGCACGGAGTGTCCAAAGGGGAAATAGCGGAACTTACTCTAAAGCGAGACATAGCCGGTTAAAGTTACCAAGGCAAAAAGCATCTCTTTCAACGAACAAGCCATTCGACATCCAACTGAATGGTAAAACAGACGAAATGAGGAACAAAAAAGAAGGACCTGTTCAGAGGGTTTCTAGACTAGGGAAAAAAAACGGAAGAAAATTACTCACCGGGTCAAGAGCGGTCCGATCGTCAGACGACTTGAACCGGAATATTTTCATAAAAAAAACAAAAACAAAAGCATGGAAGAACCTGCCCGAGACAACAGGGTAAAAGGGAATTCATCTTGAGGGAGGGACGTGAGGGAGGAGGGCCACGTACGTTAAGATGGGAAAACAGGAGACTCAACAACAACAAAGGTAGAGGAGATGCTAGGGTAGGTCACTCTCTACTTACTTAGATAAAAACGACGTCACGCCAAAAACAAAACCATACTTACGCAACGCGCAGGAAGGGGCCCATCGGGGTCCAGAGAACAAAATTGGGAGGGTCAGGGAATGCTTTTGTCTTGGTGATCGAACGGACTTTTCCAGTTGAGTCGTGAAAATCGGGGTCACGAAAGAGAGGACTCAAGAAGAATGATGTAATTGGCGTGTCAGCCGCGGTTGTGGAAGTATGAGACAAAAGCGAAAAGGCCGGCGGTGGGAGCCAGTAGGTCAGGTTAGGGGTTGGAAGAAAAATTGGAATGGCTGAAGTGAGGCGGGGCAAAGAAGAGAATTGGCTGTTGGGTGGCCTCGGAAAGACGTTCGTCCGCACGGAAAATCAGGACCAGCGCCGGGTCAAAAGGGGACGAGGGAAACGCGTGGAGGGGGGCAGGGGCTACGCAAACCCCGCGAATTGGGGGAAGTTTCGCGGGTGCAAACGAGGGACCGCCTGTCCCGAAGGAAAAAGGTCGCGGTGGGTAGAAGGGAGAAAAACTGAGAGAGTGCAGGCTGTTTGTCCGAAAAGTCCTCGTGAAAAAAAAGGAAAGGGGCCGCTTCGAGGGGGAAGCCGGGTAATACGGCCGGGGCAAGCAAGGGACCAGACTATTTCAGGGCCTTTCAAAAAGGACCGACCGCAGCAGCAAAAGGAAGAAACGCCCAACCGTGCGCATGGGGAAGGGGAGAAGGAAGGAGGCACAGCATAATTCTAGGAAAAAGGGGAAAGCTTCCCCTCGACATGTGTTGGCCACGAAGGGCAACCTCGCGGAAAGGGCTGAATCTTCTGTAGGGATTGTACATGTAGTCGAACATAATGAAATAGGCCCAAAAGAAGAGGAAAAGCAGGACTGGAGATTGGTGGGAGAAACGTGCTTCCGGGACACAGGGAGGAGTGGGGACTGAGATAGGTGGTTGTCCCACTAGGATCTCACTAAGTGCAGGAACAAGGTTGAATGAGTTGAGACGGGGGCCTAAAACTTAAGGGGGGGCAAAAGAACGCCGCTAGTTGGGGGCCTGGAGGAAGGGAAGGGGTGGACGATCACGGTTGGGGGGAGGAAGCTATCCCTCGGTTGAACAGGTAAGGTTGA
>Ga0179591_1343398_pt1 | contig 15925 bp, 17 predicted proteins | sample CZOMad2_1_08_16f_FD_182891 | JGI IMG/M metagenome (GOLD analysis project Ga0179591, IMG submission 182891) | Vadose zone soil fungal communities from Angelo Coast Range Reserve, California, USA - CZOMad2_1_08_16fungal (PacBio error correction) | ecosystem: Environmental > Terrestrial > Soil >...
AAGCCGGAAGCTGTCGGCGGCAGGGGAGGGGGAAATGGCCTCCAACGGATCGCAGAAGTGGTGGCGGAGCAGGGGTGAAAATGGGGATGTCTGGGCAGGGTCGGGGTGGCCTAAGATGCGATATGCCTGAATGGGACACCGGAATTTGAAAACTGAAAAAAAATTTGGGGTGTGGCATTTTTTTTGGTTTTTGAATCGGAGAGGGGGAGAGAGTGACCATCGGTAGCCGCTGTCAAAAAGAGTCTTGAATCGGGGGCAAAACGAACGGGTGAAAGGAAGCAACCAAATCGGCCTGGTTCAGCATCGGAAAAATCGGGCAAAACGCGCCGGGCAGGAGAGAAGCAACCGCGGGGAGTAGGGTGCGATGGGTAGGCGGGGTGCCGATCGTGTTGATTGAGCTGTGGTGCTACGCGTTTTGGAGGGGGGAGCCTGCACAGAAGACAACGAGATAACACAAAAAAGAGTCGGAACTGGGGAGCTCTGGTTGGGGCTCGAGAAAAAAAGCAGAAGGGCGCTCCGCCGAGGGTCAGTCGAGTCTGGGTTGAAACTGCTTAGGGAGAGCGTTGAGACATTGGGACTTAGGATGTGTGATCTGCAGGATAAAATGTCCTTTTGGTGGTCATAGCCGCCCAATTAACAAGCCGGGTGATTGAGCCTCTACAGAGAATCGGGAGGAGTGCGTACCTGTAATCTTGAGGGAGGAGGGGAAAACCTGATTTTAAAGTGGGGAAAGGACGTCCAACTAGACGAAAAAGCGGGTGGCTTTTCGGGAGTAGGGGGTTGGGGAAAAATGAGCGGGTCAGGAGGAATTCGCTATACTCCACTATTCTCTTCACTTCGCAATATATGGGCGGGACAAACCGACTCCACCCCGGCTGGGGGTGAATACGATGTCAAATTCATCGTCCGGAGCATGACACAAACGGTCGGGACGTCTTTTACGGTGGGGCGACCTTCCCGAAGAGGTGACTGGCGACGCTTTTGAAGAAAAGCGGGGTGGCAGGAAAAAGACTCATTGGCGGCGGCGGAGGTGCCTTAGTTTCCACCCGAACCTAACCTCCACCGGTTGAGCCGCGAGAGGAAAAAGCCACAGGGGTGGAAATCCCTGTAGAACCAGGAAAGTGTCGTCGACTGAGGGTTCGAGGATCGACGTCTGAGGTAGCCGAAAACCCAGGGAGGCTGTGTAAAGAAGACTGACCGAAAAAAAAAGGTCGGCAGAACGGTGACAGGAACACGTGACGGAGAAAAAGACGTGGGGAGGGTAGAAATCGCATCTCAGATTCCATGAAAGTGGCACGAGAAGTCCTCGGGAGAACCCGCGTAGGAAGCGTTGGTATGAGCTGTCATGATAGACCAATGGGGCCTTCTTTGAGCCCGCTGTATCTCCGAACGGGAACTAAATTTCCGAGGGAGGGAGCGTGGTTTGTGGGGGGAGCAGAAATGCAGTTCAGCAGCCACCTCCACCGAAAAAGAGCTCAACCATCTCAAGTAAGAGTGAGTTGAAGGGGGAAATGAAAAGGTAGATGCGGTGGGTCTTGAATCGCTCAAATCTCGAAAATAGTAATCGATGAAAATCAAAAATTTCCAAATTTGAACAACAACAAATGGCAAGGACTCCCAGGGCCGATCGAGGGAAAATCCAAACATCTCGAAATGGGTCCTACCGGGAAGCAAAAAGGGACGACGTCGTTCCAAAGCAGACCTCAATTTTGTGTGTGGGGGGGGTGTTTTGAAACAAAATTCAGTAAAGAAAGGAACCAAGATCTCACTCGAACAACTGACCAAAGACAAAACACGAAACGGGAAACCCCTGAGGTGACATTCAAGGTGTTGAAAGATGCCTCCGGAGGTCGTCATCAGGGGACCGAGGCGAACAGACGTGAAGAAGACCGGCATAGTTGTAAGGTTCGCAGAACTCAGCGAAGGTGCCACCCGGTACGCGAAACGATAAAAGCGCAACTCCTTAGGCGAGAGCCAGTAGACGGAACAGCGGGGGAGGACGAGGGGCCAGGGGACGAAACTTTCGCGTGACAGCTTTTGGCCTAACAAAAGGGAAACCCCCTGTTCGGAAGTCTTAGGTGCAAGCGGCACGCAACAGAGACAAGTATCGGGCTCTTGGATCGGTGTAAGGGTAAACCAAACTCAGATGAGCACTGGGTACACTCGGCTCGACTCCATACGTGACCTACGCGAGGAATAAAGCCGAAGAAGATCAAGGCAGATGAGCGCATCTTCTGCAGTGCCACTTAGGGTGAACATGATAGGAGAATCAATTCATTCTCTCCAAAAAAACTTATGATGAAAAAAAAGGAAAACCGATCTTCACTATGCACAAACGAGGGAAGGAATATTGACGAATCCGTCCCTCACGAAAAACTGAGTGTCGCTAAGGGGAGTGAGAGCCTTATGGAGGGCGAAAGCGTAGGGTCGACACGTTATGTCGATGACGCGGGCCCGGAAAAGACAAAAAGGGCATACCCGCTTGTGGTGACCAAAAATCTGTATGCAAACCAGGGCCGGAGAAAAACAAGAGCGTTGGCGGGTCCTTGGTCCCATCCGAAAATCCTCCATCGATGCGTGGGTACAAGGTCATCGTGATAAAATAACACATGCGTCGGCCCCTACGCTGTGGCGTCGCGGAAACGACGACGCACGGAGGGTTGCGGGAGGGGGTTTGCGGGAGGAGATGAGGTCCGAACATATCAACAGTATCCTTCTGAGGTAACTTTGACTGCCAAGACCGAGGTTCGCGGGTGACGAACCGGAAAGACGAGATTGGAAAACCTTTATTGGACCCGGGAAAAGAAAGGAGGAGGTGGGGGTGTGGCGGTAAGCGTAGGTAGGGAGGGAGTTATATTTTGGGGGAACGGTATGAAACGATGCAGGTTGGACACCAGATCGGGGCCGGCCAGTGGCGGAGGCCCGTCGATGGGTGGGTCCTGACCACCATCAAAACGCTGTGTGCAGGGGGTCAGAGATGCGCCGTGGTCTTCCCGAATGGGGTGGGTGGGAAGGTGGGAAGCAGAGCTTCTCTTTTGGAAAAAAAGTCCGTCGGGAAATGCGGGGGGGAGGAGAGAAAACTCCACCATGGAGGAGAGGGGGCAACTACCACAATCATATGCTTGGCAAAGCAAGAAGGGTTGTTCTTGGGCTTTACCAGAAGTCGAAGATGAAAGTCTGGGAAACAAAACCAACACGTGAATCTGGGCGGAGAAAGATGGTAGCATCGGAATAAAAAAAGTCTAAAGCAGACCTCTCAACCTCAGGCTCGATTTGGTCTAGAAGGGTCTCTACTAATAGCACGGTGGGTTTTAGCGCAGGATGATTTCGGAATAACTAGGGGGATGTTGGTCCGACCGAAGGGAAAGAAGTCGAGGTATGCAACGAGTAGCACTAAAGGGAAGAGAGGTCTCTAGACTCGCAGACCAAGAACGATACGGCGACTCCAAGACGGAGAAAGGTACCAGCGAACTCTTAAACTACGAGAAGGACAAGGGATCGGCCCTTTTTCTTCCCGATTCGCCCGGGGGGGGAACTGTGTCGTGGGGAAAAATACGCACCGAGCATCTCCGCTAAACACAGGGGGAAATGCCAAAACACGAAACGTGTTTTAGAAAAGCTTCGCAGGTCCGCGCTGGGGGTCCGACCAAACCGTCCAAAGGGATCAACCTTTGGTTCAGGACCTGCTGTGCCATGAGGGAAGTAGAAAACCAGAGAGAGGATGGGGTTCTGTCTCGCAATAAAACAGACTCGGCGGAATCGCTCTGGATAGGCAGAAATCCTTGAAAAGCCGCAATTTACAAACCCCCCGCAACAAGACGTACAAAAGAAAACAACCATCGCGTTGGGAATCGGGTGGGTCAAAATCCGGGAAGGCACATTTTGGGGGCCAGAAAAAAGGCCGAAAAGAGGTACAAGCTATCACTTCGCTCGACAGCAGGGAATCAAACCGAGAGGGAATGTTGGGCGCGGGGAAAAAAAAAAACCATAAGTCCAGATATGTTGTCCGAAATACGCACGCCCAATCGTAGAAAGACGGACAAACCTCTCGTCAAAAAGAGAACTTTGTAAAAAGAGCCAGGAACCATCTTCTTCTCGTAAGAGGGAAAACCACCACTCATAAAGCTATCAAGCCGGGGGGTGGGGAGAAGGTGGAAAAAACTATGTCCGGCTGAAAGGGGACCGAAAGGCCAAAACAAGGAAAATCAAATATCGGAAAAAGAAAAAAAAACAAACCAAACCTCGGCTCAATCGCTAAGAGCGGGGGAGAGAGGACCAGAGAAAGTTGTAGAGCTTTCGATGTACGCCGACTTCGTTGCAACATGCATGGTTTGGACTCCAACCTGGTCGGTTCCACCTGCTAAATTGGAAGGACGTTTCGGGAAGAGGCGGGTGAAAATGGTAATCATAGCCGATACTCTAAGCGCCACAAGAAAAGGAATGACAAGGTTCATCTAGGCGGTGCCCCGCGACAAAAATCCAGTTTCAACTCGAAGGGGGCAACGGACCGGAGCAGGCGCGTTCTGCGGGCGCCCTATATACTCTGCGGTCGAAGACAAAAAAAAAACTATAGAGAGAGAGATGACGCCGAGTATCGTCGGGCAAACGTCAATCAACAATCAGCGAATGCAAGACGGAGGACGTTGGAAAAGTGGAGTATTTTGAGAGGGTAATACGAGATCGAATGAAAACCCAATAAAAAGTTATTGTGTGCTAATCGGGAGAGAGATGACCATAGGGGGAAGCGGATGCTATCCTGAAAGATTTGCAAGGGTCAGACAGGTGGGAAGGCAACACCAGCATATCTGGGACGATCGGCCCAACAGGATCGACAAAACTACGGGGATGAGCGCACTCCGGCGTCGTATCTGTGGGTTGGTGAAGGATCGGGCGTTTATGGAAGAGGTGGGGTAATGCGGCGGGGCGGCTTGAGCCCTGTTATAAGCACGGAGTCCACATCAGCCTCTCTCGAAGATCTCTACTGAGGTGGGGCAGGTTATAGGGAACCTAAAAAGCTGCAGGGATTGGTTCCATGGTGGAGAGAGGATTGAGGGACGATCTGTCTACGAGGGTGGAAACCTGATATTTCTCAGGACAGCTTCGGCTGGCACGGAATTCCTTCCTGAACCTTCAAAAAAGCGGGGGGAAGGAGCCGTTCAAAAGCGATCGAGCGAAAGCTTCTTTGGACATGTGGTTGCGAGCTTCAAATTGTCAGGTAGGGTCAGGAAGGGCCCACCGCATAGCAAGCTACTGTTTTTAAGTGGGGGGAAGGGGGGGAGTAAAAAGCTTCGTGGTGGGTTCAGCATTAAAGAATCTGCCAGTAACAAAGAATTCCAAGGGGGAGGGGCACGACCGAAATACACATAAAGTTCAGGCTTGGTCAAATCCTGGCCAGGGGGAGGACTGGAAACGGCACGGGGAGGAGAGGAGCAAAAGTCGGCGATGTGAGGGTTGGCAAACAAAACAAGGAAGAGGATCAGGTAAAAAGACGCTTGGAGAAAACCTTTAGGTGGGGAACGAGTAACTGTACGGGCTGGGCAGTGAGGGGAAAAAACGAAACGGAAGCCACCTTACTCCAGAGATAAACCAGAACGCCGTGAGAGCCAACGTGGTCGGGCCGAACGGTGGTTTCTTCAGAAGGAATAGCAAAATTATTGAGGGGAAGAAAACATGGAGATTTGGAGAAGGATCAAGAAGGAGACTGTAGAAACTTCAGGTTAGGGAAAAACCTTGACGCCTAATCGCGGTTTAGTGAAACGGAGTCGACAAATATGTAGGAAGACGGGGCCAATAGGCGACCCACGCGCGGTGTTCATGAGCGGCTTGAACTTCATAGACAATAGCGTGAGCGGCATGCGGTAGCGGACTATCCGATTAGAAAAATGAGTCGAGAGGGAAGTAGGTTGGGGTGCACATTAAAGGGGCAGAAGGCAGTTCAATGAAGGGAACACCCCCGACACAGAGACTGCCCAGCATCAGAGACGGGAGTTTTTCAGACGAGTTCTTGAGTTAGCGGCGCGACACTACGTCAATAATAGAAGATGACATCTGGGGGGATCTGAATCCCTTTACAAAGTTATGGAAAAAACATTCCTGTCAAGAGGGAAGGGGAGCGAGACGACCACGGACAACACTCTCAAGGATTGTGTGTAAGACACCCAGACGAAGCCCCCATTACCGGATGATAGGTGGTTGTCCAAAAGCAACAAGTGGCAATTAAAAAACAATCGGAGAAGGAAAGAAAGACGAAGAAGGACTGGACCATAAACAACACGAGACTTTCTGAAAAAAACCAGGACGGACATCAAGGGTTTTAAATCGTCCAGGTCAGTTCCGGCATCAGGTAAGCGAAACGGGTCTCTTCTACAGGATCCTCCGGTGATATTGAGAAAGCCCAGCGACTTGTACCGTACAGTCGAAACACTAAAAACCCGAAAGTCGGTCGTGCCTGCCGGTCCTTCAGACTGGAAAAGGACCCGCGGGGAGCAGGTTTCGACACTACGAAGTCGGGGGCATCTAAAGGGGAGGACGCGTGATTAAAGTCTGGACAATGACGACAAACGCCGGTGATCGACCAGCTGGGGCTAAGATCGGTTTGGTAACAAAAAACGTAAAAGGAGCCGGCGAAACAAAATAAAGGGACCCCTCTTATCTACGCCGAAAAAGGGGGGGAGAAACTACCGCAGATTCAATAAATAAGCTCAAGCGAACGCAGGGGGGGCGGGGACTAAATTTGGGCTTGGCGAGACGGAATAGTGCGGGGGAAACAATGCTCGGGAAGAGAGTTCGAATCTCTAAAAACGGGTATTAGGAAGAGAACATATCGAAGAGATGGGGAAAAAGGGGAGATCGTCCGACGAAAGCAAGTGAATCCTTCCTGCTGAAAAGCTGCGTTTAGAATCTTTCTTTTCGATTTTCAACAGTGATGGAGTCCGGACAAGGGGAATCGAGGGCGTCACTTACGGTTTGGGTGAAAAAGACACCGCCTGAAAACCACGAACAAGGGAATTCGATCACGGAGACGGTGGGCTTCATGTAACCGTTAAACTCAGGAAGAAGGGAAGATGGACGGGGAGGTAAAGCGAGCTAAAATAGGTCGTGTCCACATTCACCGCTAACTAAGAAGGCAAGGGTTAAGCAGACTCCGGCGGTTGGGGTCGCGTAATTCTGTGGTACGGGGCAAGGAGCAGTTATTCCTAAAATAGTTATAAGCGAGGGAAAAAGGTCCTATCTACATGGGTCGCGATGAACGGGAAGAAGTCGTGAGTTCAACCACTGGCTTTCAAAATGACCTGTGCTAGGGGGGGGGGGGGGGGGGGGAAGAAAGCGCCGGGTCGTAAGGAATCGCTTTGTAAGTCGGAAGAAAACCGGGCGATTGGGGGGAACCCGATCGTCCGCAAGGGGCGGAACCGTCTCTGTTGCACCTCGTCGTGTGAAAAAAGGGCGAAAGAGACGCAGGCTCGGGGAGGCCCAGACCGGGATTGCCATTGGGTTGGGACAGTTTGAAAGAGGACGGGGGACTCGGTGAGGAGACTAAAGTGTCAGGACCAAAGGGAAAAGGCGAGATGGCAAAATGAAAGCAACTAGCTGGGAAGTTCTATTGTGCGGTGGTTGTGTGACAGGGAGGCGTAAAACGAATTGGGACTTGGAACCCCAACAAACAACGACGCACGACTTGGGGTCGGCAGTAGTCTTCGGAAAAAGCCCACGGACTAATGAATCCGCATTGGAAAAAAAAGGAAGGGGAAAAAGGCGCTGCGACGCTAGTCACGTGGTCGCTATGGAGACAGACTCATGGGAAGACAATAGAAGGGAAATAAGAAGGAGAGGAAACGGGAAACGGCAGCTGCCAGATCGTTTGTACAGGACCTATATCCCAACAAAGCAGTGGGTTACATCCACTCCTAAAAAAAAAAAAAAAGGGGGGAGGGCGACGAACGGGTCCAGGAACCAGGGTCCAGGTGGGTTGAAAAAAGGTCCAGAACGTGTTGTCTTACAAGGGGTTAGGGTGGCAAAGAAAAAACTCAGACTACTCCTCACGCGCTTCCGGGAAAGGAAAAAAAACACCCAAACGGTTCGAAAAGCTGAGCCTCACTTTTGAATTTCTGAAAAAAAAAGGGGGTCCTAAGGAGGGAAGGAAAGTTGTGACAAAACGGCTCGATGGGTAAATCAGCGTTGTATGTGATGACGTTCTAACACACAAAGGATTTGTGGAGTAGCGAGCTTCCCCTCAAGTCACCTTGTTCCACGCTCGTGGGGGCGATCGCGCAGACAATGAATCAGCACGGGGGGGGGTAACCCCCCCGCCGGCCTTGGGGGAGCACTCTACAAGAAAAAAACACCCATTTTAGATCGGGTTGACGTGCACGATCCCAGACCCTCAATGTTGGTCAGAATGCATGCCGAAAGGATGAAAGACTCAGCTTCTACTAGAAGAAATGGGATCGGGGGAGACATACCGCGCTTTTCCTTGTGTCGTGACCACAAATTCCATTGGGGAGCGAACAAGTATTTTTTCAAAATAAAGAGGCTCCAATACCCGCTTCAAGCTTCCTCAATCCGACTTCTTCAAATCCTCTAAGGGACAATCGCAGAACTGGAAAAGAGTGGGATAGTCGTCAGAACTTCCCATGAGGATCCCGGCCTAGAAAAAAAGAAGGAGGATTGGGATATCTTTTACGATGGAGGTTGCTTCACAGCCGGACAACTAAGAAAACAAGCTCGGCCAGAAACCGAAGATCAGGACCCCGCCTAACGAGAGCCCTCCGCAGGAACGAGCTTGGAGGTCCTTAACCCGGAGAAGTTGTCGTAGGCCGTCTTGCGGAAGCTGGATGGGGGAAATAAGGGGATGAAGGGGTTGGGGGAATTCCAAACGTAAGTTATGTTCAAAAGGAAAATAAACAAGTGAGGGGGCTTCAAAGCAGGCGAAAAGAGGGTAAGATCGATCTATTGAACGAAGGGAGGGGGTCAGACATCTCTCATTAGGAGTCCAAACTCTCCAAATACACCAAAATTTAAAAGAAGAGGCCAGCAAATAGTGCCGGCGATGAGGAGCGAGCCGACGAATACAGCGGGGTCAGTCGGAGATATGAGGAGAAAAATGGATACGCAGAGGATCGGATCTCGAGTCAAACTTGACCCTGGGGGCAGAGCACGACTGGGGGGAAAGACTGTGAGGGATTTTGGCTCGGCCAAGATTCAAAAGTTCTTCTCCGAAGGGTGGAGAGGTAGAATAGATCGCGAGTAAAAAAAGAGTCCTCTGCCGAGAAAAGGGGGAGGGGGATGTCACGGGGGCGGCACAAAGTCGGTGGGAAGAAAAACCAGTTAGAAAAGGGGGCCTAAGAGTAACAACGTTCCCGACAGCTACGACAAATCTACGACCTCTCAGGACAAAAGAGGGGAGGGCGTGAGAAGCGGGCGTGTGGGGGGAAGAGATAGTGATTTACCTCGTGGTCAATGCGGCTGTCTTGTGAAAACATCAAAGAAAAAGGAAAAGGAAAAGTAACACAGAAGCCGCTGCGCTGTCTCTACTGCTTTGTGGGGGGTACGCAAAAAAAGCAAACAGGGGAATGGCAGAGGAACAAAGTTCGAGTCACTGGTGGAACGCTGCTTCTTGAGACTAGGCAGGCTGGATGGGACCAGAATCCAGACGTCGGAATAATTGTCGCTGTTGGGACCAACGCGCCCAATTGCAAAAGGGTTGTCTTAGCCTCTCCCCGAGATGATCGAAGCTTGCCGGTAGCAGACATCTTGCAGGTCGGGAGAAAAAGGAATTGGGGCCAAGGTAGGGATCTTGCAGAAAAGGACTACGGGTTTGGGAAGTTTTCTCTGAGGACAAGAGAGGGGTGGGCAGCGTCATTATTGCAGCGGGAGAAACGCAACAGAAGGGAAAAAAAGGAGAAAAAAAAAAGGTGGGCCCGAAGTGACACCAAAAAAGTCGCGGGGGAGAAGTAGGAATCTGGCCACCGCGGCGGTGCATCTTGCGAGAAAAAAAAAGGGAGCGGGATGGATTGACGGGTTTGCTAACGTCAAAAAAGATAGGGCAGAGGGTAGAAATTTGGGAGGGGACAGGAAAGACCAGGCAGAAGCGGCTTGAGTGCAAAGAAAAGGGGCGACAAAGGTTGCGCTAAGAACCACCCGGCCGATCCTGGCGCGTACATGGATGGGCGGAGGGGGGGGGGGTGAAATTCAAGGAAATCCGAATTAATGTATGACGAAACATGAGGCGGGAAGGGAAGCAAGAAAGAAGAAGAGATGTGAACGGAAGGTATATCTGACAGAGACTCGGGGATGGAACGAAATTCAGACATTAAAGGATTTAAACTCTGGGACGCTAGTGGAGGGGTCAAGGACAGAGGACGTTAAGGCCTAGAAAATCTATCCTTCGTCGACAGTCTGGCTCCGGAATAAGATGGAAGAAAAGTAAAGCTTCGATGACTGTTGGAAGGGAGAGGGGCGGAAGGAGGTCATAGGACCAAAAAGAATCCCATGAAAATCTATTTTGCTGTGGGGAAAATATCGCCCCAGGTCTAGGCGGTTCTTTAGTCTCTGACCACCAAGAAATAGGAGAAAGAAGAATCGGAGGGTCAATCAATGGAAAATAGTTCCCAACAATGACATTCAATGTCCACAGAGGACGGCCGATGGAAGAAAAAGACCAAAAAAAGCCTTCGGTACGGTGTGTTTGGTTTCCAGTACTTCAAACTAGATTGGGGGGAAAAAAGGAAGAAACCTGGGAAAAGGGGGTCAAGAAAGGCCACAAAATCTCGCAACGACTCACTCTTTCCCGACACTAACCCAAACACGGAGAAAGGGGCTCTCCCATGACGAAACATCATTTGTGGAAAAAACCGGGATTAAGGGAAGGGGAAAGGAAGCGAAGGGCAAAGTCCGGATCACTCTCGACTGCATAACGTGAGGTGTTCGACAGCCGCAGAGAAGGTGCCACTAAAACTAGAAAACGACTGGTAGAGGGAGAAAAGGGGACGCGGAAAAGCAGGGGAGGAAGAAGGGAGCAGGGTGACTACCGACCGATAGAAGAACCTGGGGAAAAGAAATCGACTTGCTCGAGTCGAGGGGACAAGCTACCTCAAAACGACGCCGTGGAAGGGAGCGAAACAGGGTGAGAGAAAAGCTGGGTATGGGTAACCAAAAGGTGCAGATCGAACTGGCCGGTACCCTCGTCATCGACGAACATAAAAGGCGAACGTCGATTGAAATCAAGAAGCTCGCCTAAAAAAGCAAGACTTCTGAAGAGGACAGATTCGGGAGGGAAAGAACATTAGTGAAAAACTGCTCAATCGGTCTCTCTCACAACAACAAGTATTATGGGTTAATAACCCTGCAGGACAAAAAACAAGAAGGGAAATTGAGCTGACTGAAGGATCAATGACGAGGTCTAGGAGGGAGGAGGGGAAGAGTGTGATTGCCGAGCGGGCTACACGGTGTGGAGTCGATGAAAGCGGTGGAAAAGATTTGGATGACGGGGGGCATCCTCGGTGGGGAGGGACCAGACACGCTGATGCCAACTAAGCTGCTGGCCGATAAAAACGGCTGGTGTGAAGGAAGGAGTGGGGGAACCATCGACGCAGTCGCCAGTCATGGCGAACCTCTGAAAAGACCCGTGGGGACGGTCAACAATGGGCTCTACGGGACTTGAAGTAGGCAAGGGAGCGACAAATCCGGCGTTGCGCGGCTTGGCTAGGGGGGGGAAGACCTTTACTCAGGATGCGTCGAACAGTGAACCCTTGATTGTCTGGAACTTGAGGGGATGCGATTTAGAGGGGAGAAAGAAAAAAAAGGCAAAGTACAGAAGGTTGTCACACCTGATGGGGGAACGCATGGGAGGCCCGTCAGGGTGTTTGGTTAGTGAGCAGAGGGGAGGACTCTGCCGATCAAAAGATTTGGGTGGGACATCGTGGAAAACGGGGCATTCTTCAACCCTAGAGGGGGGGGAAGGACAGGTGGGGGAGGAGCAAGGAGGAGTCGGAAATCTGTCAGCGTTTTTGTCGTGGCGACCTGGGAACAGAAAGGGGCGGAAGTGGAGGACATGACCAGGGGAATAAATTGTTTGTGTGGATATTCAAACTAGGGTTAGAAGATCTTGCCGGGAGGGACGGCCGCAACAACTCCCGAAAGAAGGACTGACAAGGAAGATGAGCTGGCCCTGATCTTCTGGTAGAAAGAAGGAGGAAGAAATGAGGTCAGGGACCCAACGACTGCAATCGGGTACAGATGCGCATTTCACGGAAGCGTAGGAGAGCGAACCCTAACGCGTCGACCTCAGTAAAATCTTGGGAAGGGAGGAGAAGGAAAAAAAAAAGCAAAATCGCACGTTGGGGCAAGGGATGTCGACAGGTCACTCATGGGGGTAGGGACGGGTTCATCCATGTCCTACAAGCGTAGACAAAAAATACGAAATCAGACTGACGAAAGAGAGGGAAGACGGAGAGGAGACTAACCCACGCAATTGGGAGGCAATACGGCAGATGTACCACGAAAACACATTTGAAAAATCAAGGGGGGGGGAAGGAGAAAGGTATCGGTCCGTGGGTTTCGGATCGAAAGCACAGTGGAGGAAAGTGGGGGTCAAAATACACACCTCAAAGACCGACCGCCCAAAGGGCCGGGGGCGGGTCCTGACCCAAAAGGGTCGAAAAGCGGCAGCCCTAGAATCGTCATAAAATACGCAATGCACAGAAGAAAGGGGTGGGAATGAAGGAATCGAAAGGGGAAACAGCAGCGTGAAGATGGACCGTCGAACAAAAAGCCGCAAAAAAAAGTATTGGATTTGTAGGGCCCCAGAAAACAGACTAGCTAAGTGCATCGTTGCGTAATCGCAGGGGGAAACGGAATGTCAGAAATGAACCCCACAAAGCCGGGTCAAAGCAAACCCAGCAACAAAAAAGTCGCTGTTGAAGAGGGATTGAATGCATCCGACCCTTCCCAAAGTTGGGCCGCCGCCATGTCGAAAAGTCAAGCAGACGAAGAGGACGAATCGATCTAGTGCCTCGAATCACGCAAATATATGGGGAATTTTGGGGCGGAATGAAAACAAAATTACATGTTATCTTCAGTCATAGGGTGGAGACAACGCACGAAAAAAAAATGAGAAAAGATAGGACATCCACACAATCTCGACAACCAAGGAAATGTGTTTAATTAAAAAGGAGCGGAGAAATTGAGGAGAGTCGCTAACTCGAAACACATCTCTCGGGGGCGCTAATAGTATGATAGGGGGGGCCTCGTGGCATAGGGCCGGGCGAAAACCATAACAATACACCATCCGAAAACAAGAAAGAAGAGGGAACCCAAACTTGGACGAGATCCATCCCCGCCCGCTATCGATCATAGCTGCGTATCTTCCCTTCGACGTGGGAATATCTGAGATTCGTTCAAGGCAAGGAGGAGGGGAAACCCAGAGATGGCTAGGGTCCTGAAAACCCAATCTGTTTCCCAACCATCGTGGATAGAAGAGGATCAGCAGTCGAAAAACTAGTAATCTCTCTTCTAAGCGGGGGGGGAAAAAAAAATCCGGATCCGGCTGGGAGACAGTCATCGCGATCGGAGCAAACGGTCTCCAAGCAAACCAAGGGGCAAAAACGCCTAAGGAAAAAGCGTGAAGACCGGGCATCTTCAGCGGCTATGGAAAAAAGATAGAGAGGAGGATCTAGACAAAACAACGTAGAAAATAGAGATTGAAAGGCGTCTTCACTACCGAAAAAAAGTCAGAAATGTCCGACGCCACTACGTCTTTTGGGAACCGAGGGTGGAGGGGGGGGGAAGGGAGGAAAAAGTGAGCCGAGGACTGAAGGAGACAGTAGGGGGTTTTGCTTCGAATAGAGCGAGATTAACAAAGCAGGAAGGAGGGGGGGCATAGACAAGCGGAGAGGGGGCCGTATGGCAGTTTTTACCGAACTCGTTTTAGGGATGTCACGGGGGGGGGGTCAACAAACTTCCCGCACTTAGCATCTAACGAAAAACTTCATCAAGTATATCACCTCAAAAGGAGAGCGCCGAGTAGTCTTTCTCGATTGGTGTTTGGACGGTAGAGTGAAAGGGAAAATTGTTGGGGGATGGGATGGGGATCTGGGGGCATCCATCCAATGGCAAAGGCCACAAGGTACAGAACGATCGGGGGAAGTACGTCTTTTGTTTCAGCGCTATCCAAGCGGGGCCTATGGGTCAGGTAGAGTCCTGGGGGACGACCGTGAGTGCGGGGACGACGAGGTTTATTCAGCTGATGGGTCAAACAGAGGAGAATGCAGAAAAAGGGTCCGGTTGGTCAAAGAGCCAAAATTCCCATCGAGAGGAATGTCGAGGAGTGAGGTAGAAGGGAAAAACTTTTGAAGGGGGGAATGCGGCGCAAACATTTGCAGGTCTTGAGGCGTGCACTCACTCATAAAGAAAAAGGGGGTACGGGTGTCGCACGGATCAAACGGAGGGGGGCAGTGAGGAGACTGCAGAGATACAAAACGAGCGGATGCACTTAAAATTTATGTTGGAGCAGAGAAGAAACAATCCAGTAAGAGGGGTGGGACGGGTCTCCATCTTTACGTGGCAGACGCCGGCAGAGGAAAAAAGTACGCTTCTGGGGGCTTTTTGGTTGTCTACCAGTCGAAGAAAAAGAGGGGAGGAAATAGGTAGAAAAGTCCCGGGGGTCATTAACAACAGGACTCGGTGGAGGGTTGAAAAAATAACAATGTCCGAAACAGGCGCAGATCGAGGAAAACACACCGGACGGACACCAACCTCTCAGGTATGGGGAGGGACAGGGAATGGGGGTTGGGTTGAATCTCTTCTGATAGCAAACAATTGATGCTGGAGTATGAAAAGAAGCTACTATAAAGGGGGGGTCGGTCCCGGCAGCTGCCGTGGGAGTAAAGGTCGATAGTGGGTGGATAAAGAGAAGCAGTCAACATTCACATTAGTACTCTAACGCCTAGGCTGACCCATGGAATTGCGGTGGGCAGGAGCGAATTTACTGCAACCGCGAGCCCCTTCTTTACTTGCTCATCGGAGTGAAAAAAAAAAAGAGAACTCGGGTCCAAGGGGAACGTAGTTTGGGGTGGTTTCATCGCCTAAGTCGGCAGCCACCCCAAAAGAAAAGAGGACCCCGCCCAGTGCAAACTTTGTCATGCCCATAGGGGTCTTTGAGGGGGAGTGGCGGAAGTCCCGTAAAAAGAACAAAGATCTGGGAAAAAGTTCATCTAAGGGCAGAAAAAGGGAAAAAATGTATTGGCAAAAGAAAAAGGCAATTCATTTGACCAGAGCAGGGGGAGGACCCGGTGGCAAACGGCAACAGAGAGGAGAAGTTTTGTGGCCGAAAAAGCTACTCTCCTCCAAATGGACGGGCATCGTGGGTTCACAACTCTTTCACGTTTCAGAAGGCAACATCTAGCTACTTCTATGGGCCAAACAAAGACGGGAGATAAAGGAGAAGAAAAATGGTTGGACATACGGACTCCGTGCGTACAAAAGGACATCCTCTACTTCAATGCAATGCAAGACAGTTTGCATCAAGGCATAAAGGGTGAAGATGTTCAAAAACTAAAATCATCAAAGGGGGGAAAAGGAACGAAAAAAGATGTACGCGCACGACCATGACTGGTCGGAGCCTGTCAACATCCAGGGGAATTAAAGACGCGTAGAATTGTGAACAAGCCAAGGGGTTACTAATGGGACGCGAGAATTGGGGGGGAAAAAATACAGGAAGGACAGACAAACAGAGCCAGAGCTGAATAAGCAATTAACGGCTGCTAATCTGGGGAGGAAAAAACAACATTATGAACCCGAGCAGCACTGCGTAAACTCGTAACCAAAACATACTGATGGAAGAACTCGGGGGAAGAAGAAAAACAGACATAGAGGATTCCAGGAAAACCCTTCTGGCCGCATACTGCCTTCGGGGGTGAACACGGGCTGA
>Ga0179591_1331607_pt1 | contig 15921 bp, 25 predicted proteins | sample CZOMad2_1_08_16f_FD_182891 | JGI IMG/M metagenome (GOLD analysis project Ga0179591, IMG submission 182891) | Vadose zone soil fungal communities from Angelo Coast Range Reserve, California, USA - CZOMad2_1_08_16fungal (PacBio error correction) | ecosystem: Environmental > Terrestrial > Soil >...
GCCAAAGTTGAAAAGGGCAAAACCGTTAGTTTTTAGAGCTTATCCGGGTGATTACGACACGAAAGGAAGGAGAGGACAGAGGTGGCCGGGGGGGGGGGAAGGGGACAACAAAGATAGAGGGAGAACGATTGGTTTTACTTTTTGTTCGCGTATCTGGGGGAACCGCTTAGTGACGTTAACCAGGGAACAAACATGAAGGTGGGTTTGGGGGGGAGAAACGTCGGATATCTGCTCTTAAGGACAAAAAGCGGCGAAAAGTTCAAAGGGGATGGGACAAGGGAATGAAGGGAGAAGCTATAAAACGGAAGAAAATACAACCAAAAACAAGATGGTCTACACTTAAGATGTCCGAGCTTTCCAGGTAAGGGGAAAACTGGGAGTGGGAGGAGAAGGAAAAGAAAACGGGGGACAGGAAAGAAAAAAGTCCAAGGACATTAAAACGTTCGATGAAGAACAACACGGTATATGAGTGGGGAGGGGAAAAAAGGACATCCAATGAGAAGAAGTGGTCGGGAATGTGAAAGAAGTATAACCCGGAAGGGGAAAGACGAATGGCCACACCGAATAGCCTTCAAGACCATCATTCCAACTCTATGTGAAAAGGCTAAGAAGGTAGAAAAAGGACGGACTTAGTTGGAGAGAAAATATAGAAGGCAACCTGAGCCGGCCAGTTAAATCTTCGCTTCGAAAGGGTCATTGAAGCAGGGTGGGGTGGGGGGGGGGGAGATAGGGGGCAATTAGGGGACGGCACATAAAGGATCCACTTTGGGTTGGGTATGAGAGGGGGACGGCCGGAAAAGAGGGGCCAAAGGAATTTGAAAGAATAAAAACAAGGTCGGGGATAGGGAAAGGTGGTCAGTAAACGCAATGTCAAACGCACTGGTAGATGTGGAAGTGAGGGGAGAAAGCCGGAGGGGGGAAAGGAGGGAGAGGGGGCGTCAGGGAGAAAGAGACCAAGAAATTCTTCTAGAAAGGGGTAAGTCGAGTGAGCTCTGAGAGGCAAAGGTCTACCAGGAAGAAAGGGGTACGGGGGGAGCAAAATCGTGGAAAAACTGATCGAAGCATCGTTCCTGCGGACTGTGGTAAAAGAGTGTGGAAGGAGGAAAAAAACAAAAGACTACTCACAAACAAAAGAGAGGTAAGATGTTGGGAAACACTCGGTGAACCAGTCCGGAGGGGGGGGGGGAGGGGGGGGGGCAGATCAGGGGGAGATCGAGAAGAAGAGAATGGGTTGGCCATGCGATTAAGGCACTCGACGAGGAAGGGTGGGGAGATAGATGTAGGAGTAAGAGGAATGGGCGTTGGCGCTTTCCGGGGATTGAAGGAGAGAGGGACAAATCCTACCAAAGTGGCGGAGCGGGAAAAAAAAGGGGGTGGTTAGGGGGGGGAGAGGGAAGGGGGAACCAGCCGACATGTCTGGTCACGAGACAGGGATTCGATGGGGGTGGGAAAATTCCAAAAAAGAAAAACACCACGGGGGGGCCAAAGGGACCCCCACACGCGGGGGCTTATCCTTCTTGAAAGACCGCCACAACGAAAGGTGGGCCGGAGAAAAGGACCACTCGGGAGAATTTTAAAGAGTCGGGAGGGAGTAATGTTCTGTAAAATTATTTGCCCAGTAGACTATGCACTCAAGGGTCCGGGGTTTTGGGGACACGAAGGGCATAAGAGGGGGGAAGAGGGGGGAGATAATTGCTCAAGAGGAAATTCAGCGTGTTAAAATCGTAAAACGTGAGGCGTCAAAGGAAATTCACATTAATGAAGGGGGGGGAAGGAAGGGACAAGGGAAAAAAAAGGAGGGAATTTGAAGAAGGGGGGCCGGGTGGGAATAACCTTGGCCGGCATGAAACGTCCTTGACGGAAATCGGTGAACAGGCCATAGAGGACAGGAAGGAAAAGGGGAATCGTAGGGGAGGGTGGGGAGTGGAGCAGTCTCTTGCTACCTCACGACACGGTACGATGTTCAAAAATGGGGAAAGCCGACGCAAAAAGGGTCGAAAGAGAGGGGGAGGAGCAAAAACAGGAAGGGGGGAGTGCCGTTGGGCGACTCATCTCATAAATCAGACACCCAGCGTTCACCGGAAAACAACTGCATGAGAGGGACGTGAGCGGAAAAAGAAAGGAGGGGAGGAAGAAGAAGAAAAAGGTCGTGAAAGTAAGCGGCCCACTACAGTTCTCTTAATTATCGGAAATTGCAGGGTGACGATGGGGGGGGGGGTGGGCGGGGGGGTTCACCGACAAAAAAGGGGAGACAGGGGCGTCGAGAAGGGGGGAAGGGGAAGAAAGAAGAAGGAGGAGGGCTTTGACCGTTCAATTGTGGAGAGGTCAGCGGGGGAGGAAAGGAAACCTAAAACGTAGACCAGTAAGGGGAGGATAAGGGAGGAAGAAAGATACGTGTGTCGGACGGCTGATGGCTTTACTCGCGAAATTTTACTGTGCTCCTAGGGCCTTGGAAAAAGGGGGAAAGGGAGAAAAAAGTCCAAAAAGAGGGGACGGCCAAAGGGCTTCGGTATTCCTCTTAGTCAAAAGTCGGTCATCGGCGGTCAACTGCACACTAATTTGAGAAGCAAAACTGAGGGAAGAAAAAAAAAATTTGGGTAAAGGTGAAAAGCGCAATAGGCAAAATCGTTCAAATGTATGCATCGAACTAACGAGAGAAGGGAGAATCCTCTCATGGGGGAAGGAAGACGTCCGATCCTCTAGAGGAAACCTAACCCCAATCCCAGATTTCGCGTCCACATAGAAGTACAAAAGGAATTGGACTAAAAAAGGGCGGAAGGGGAAAAGAGGAAAACTCAAAAGAGAAACGCAAGCTCGGGTCCTTCGCACAAAAAAAAAAACAAATCTCCTCTCACGAGAAGCGAAAAAACAGAGGAAGAGGAGAGAACCTCATAAGAAGGAGGGGGGAATTTCTGATTTACAGGACAAATCTTTTACAATCAAAGTCTTGACTAGTCAAAAAAGAAGGAAAAAGTCCTCTAACGAGGAGGAGAGAAAGGAAAAACCATGAAAATCTCTCAAAGAGAATAGAAAAAATAGCTTATAGTCGTCCAAGATTGTTCAGAAAGCCTCGAGGGGCTAGAAAGAGGAGAGTTGAAGACTAGATCGATAGAGGTCATAGTAGTCAGACGAAGAATTTTTATTAAAAAAACCAAAAAAGATGAGGCTTTTATACTATGTCCTGAAAGAAGGGGGCGCTTTAATGACACTTAGATCTTAGGAAAACAAGGGAGTGCCCGGGAAGACGACTACGGGACGGGGTCGTGCTCACGGAGGGCTGAGCTGAAACCTCGAAATCTTTAGAGAGGAAGAAGGGAAATTTCTGGGTTAATACGGCTGCTGGGTTCAATCCTTGATCTAAGTAAGCTTAAACAAGATACTCTTCCTCCAGAACGGAGAAGGTAACTGAATGGAAGGGAGAGAGCAGACTCGTGACTTCGAAGAAAGATATCAATCGCAAATAAGAAAGGTCAAAACTCAGAAGCAAAGACTGCTCAATTGTAAGAAAGGAAAGGGGGGAAAAGCAACTCACAGGGGAGGGGGATTAAATATATCCTACCTCGGTTTGCGGCTGGGCAACGGAGGTAAAAAGGGAGATATAAGAAATTCTACAAAGAACGAGGAAAGAGGAAAAAAGAGAAAGAAATTCTGAGAGGAAAAGGGCGATCATCCCCGACAGAAGCATTGACGTCTAAAAGTCGGCCAACTTTAGCTCACGAAAGGAAGATGATTTAACGTTCGATAAGGAAGCAGACTCTAAAGAGGATCAAGAACTTCATTAAGAAAAAAATGCCCAATCGGAATGATCGTATGCCCTCATTAGGTTAGGGGTCGCTGCAGAGGGGGATGCAGAGATAAGATAATGACCTAGAGGGAGGAAAGACATGTTCAAAGAGAGAGAAGTTGGGCCTCTCAAGATAATTATCAAAAGGAAAAGACATCTCCATTCTAGCGGGACAATTCAGGAAATAGATCGAAGAAGAGACGAGTGGCAGCAAAGAGTGGGATTCTGGTAAAAAGGAGGGGAGGACGAAAAATTTATGATACTGAACACGAAGGGGAATCGGGTTCAGAATTTGCCAAAAGTACTCTTGTAGAAGGCAAAGGAAAGAGGAGGAAGGGGGGGGAAAGAATATGGAGAGGGGAGGAGCCAACCTCCTTGAGCGAAGAATGGAAGAGAGTCTAAAAAACATAAGATATCAACAAAACAAGGAGAATGAAAAAAAAAGATGAATCAAGCGCGCTCGCGGGAGAGAGAGGGAAGGAAGAGAACAGGGAGGGGTGAGGAAGAAAAGGGATCGAGGTCAGGAGGGATGCCTGTTGCCAAAGGAAAATAAGCTCTAAAATCAATTGATTAACGTCGACGAAAAAGCGAGAGGAGTCGAAGGGAAAGGGAATGTACTTCAAAAGAAAACAAACTTGGACTCCGACTTGACTTTAAAGAATCCGTCGGGAAGAGTAGGCAGGTATGAAATGGAATGAGGCGTGAGGAACATAGGCCGCGTAGGCAGAGGAAAAAAGAGAAGGGGAAGGGCTAGGGTAGGCTAGGGAGAAGAAAGAGAGACGGGCGGTATCGGAGTCTCGGGTTGTCCTCACTAAAAAACGGACAGCCGAAAGAACTATCTCCGGTAGGCAGACCTAGAGAAAGAGGAAGGGGGGACGAATCTTAGGGTGAGGAAGGACTAATTTAAGGGTCGTAAGAAGAGAAAAAACTGTAAAAAACGGGGGAAGGGGCCGGGCGCACAAATACTTGGGTTCGGCGACTTACCGGAGAATATCTTGGGATTATCACCACGAGGACTGCAGGCATTTAGCGATTCAGGAAGTTATCGAGAAGGGGAGAAAAGGGAGGGGGGCAAGAACTCCAAAGAGGAAAAGAAAGACTAACATCTCCTGACCGTCCGTTTGTCGTAGACTTGAGAGTCGATTTGCTGGGTCGCTGAGAGAGTCAAAAAAAGGGAGAGAGGATAAAGACGGGTAGAGGGGGGAGAGGGACCTTCTGCGATAATCTTGACCACTAAAAACTGCAACGATTGGGGAAGCTGAAGGGAGTTCCTCTCGTGAATTTGAAAAAAAAAAACGCATCGCCTAAGACAAGGAAAAGAGGAAAAAAAGAAGGGAGGAAAAAAAGGAAAGGGGGAACGAGGCCGAGGAAAAGTGGCGTCCCAAAGAACGAGAGGCGCCGAAGGAATGGTCGTATACTGAGGAGGAAATAGTCAAAAAAATGGACTAACAGAAAGGGTAAGAAAAATGTTTGATCTAGATTAGAAAACTCCCCTAGACAGACCAGAAGAAGGGGGGTTAAAAAAAGACTCCGGACATAGGGACATTAACAGGGAAAGGATAAGGCCGAGAGCTTCAGGCAGAGAGGGGGGATGGGTCTCTCATATATCGACTCTTAACGGGAGACCGAAGGAGGGTGGAATCGACGGGAGGGGTCGCCGATTTTTTAGTCAAAAAAAGCCAAAAAAGAAAAACCTAGGGAGGGAGGGGGGATCAAGGGAAGGGGGAGCGGAAAAAGAGGGTGTTGCGCGGGGTTGGTGTTTGGGGGGCGGGGGACAAATGGCATCAAAAACGGAAGAAGAGTTGGGGGGGAAAGGAGAGAAAAAAGGCCTGGAACGTTTGAAAAGATATTCACTGGATCGGTGCGGAAGGACTTTGCGAGGGGGAACGGGGGGACGGGGAGAGGGGGAGATGGAGGGAGGGGCCTCGGTGTGAGCTTTTCTGGGACTGGGAGGAATTCCGAGGCGCGGAGACGCTGAGAGTGGAAGAGGGTGGCGGGCCTGATTGGGTCGTGAGGAAAATGGGCGGACACGGTAAAAGGGTGGAAAAACGGACTCAATTGGAGGCTAGAGAGGAAAGGGATAGGGAATGACTCAAAGTACCGGCCTCCCTTGAGGAGAGCCGGTGCCGGGAAAAGAGTAAAAAGGTCACGCTATTTTAATATTGCGCTGGAACATAAAAAAGCTTTCTTCTGGCAGTCAAGGGGAGGAGGGAACGAATTAAAACTAAGAGAGGGCACGTTTCATCAAAAAAATCGAAGACTACAGGAAAATAAAGAGGTCAGAATCGTCTCAGAAACCCTAAAGGGGACTGTAAAAATTGGGCGGAATCATGCCCAAAAAGTCCCCTGGATCAATAGTCACAATCTAGAGGAACGTAGAGAAAAAGAGAGGGAAAGCCTTAGAGGGTCGAGACTGAAAACACTGATCGGCGGAACATAAAAAATTTACGGAAGTGGGAAAGACTGGCGGAGCGATTTTCGATAGGGGGACCTCGAGAAGAGGAGGGGGAAGCAATGCAAACCTGCAAAGCCGCATGTTTAAATCAGGAGAAGGCTCGAAAAGCAAAATGTTTGTGAACGACAAAAGAGGGACAAATCAAGGAAAAAACAGGGAATGCAGGGTAGAAGACCTTCAAAAAAATCGTGAAGAACAGACATGGCCTGATCGGGAGGACAAATGATGGGTTCAGAGCAACGGGGGGCAAAAAAGAGAAAGGCCGGACCTATGGGGGGAGCCCAGGGGGGGCTGCTCGAAATCAAGGAACCGTTCTCGAAAATTGGAGCTAAACAGGCACTAACGGAAAGGGGGGGGGGGGGGGAGACGGGGGGGGGATAGAGGCGGGCTGGGAAATCGTAGTCGCCTCCGTACTTAGAGAAGAATTGCAAAAGTCAATGGCTCACGCGGAATCTTAACGAAACGTCCATGTTCCTGGAAAGATGTAAGTCAATCCCGTCATTTTCAAGGGAAGAAAAAGGAAAAGGTTTGGAGTACTGAAAAGGACTCTGTAAAGAGTTTACAAACTACCAAGGGTAGGCAGAATTGAGGATTGGGGGGTAGGGCACGGAACCGGGAAGGTGAGAATTGAAGGGGAAGAAAGGATAACCAAGGGCTCTACTTACGAAGGTGGTGAATAAGAAACTACCCGCAACGCGGACTGACTGAAAAACCTGGGGGCAGTACAGAAAGTTTAAAAACTGGCACCTTGCTTGATCATCCTGCAAGAAATACCAAAAAAAAAATAGAGGTTTGCAGACGGGACATAACTAGGAAAGAACGATGAGCGAGGAAAGGGAAAGAGTGTCAAAGGGGGGGGGGGGGGGGGTAGAGGCAATTTCGTGGCCGGTAATAAGTTAGAAACTGGTTGGTTGGGGGGGACTTCATGCTGTGCGAGGAAAAGCGGACTTGACCATAAAAAGGGAGGGAATCGCCAAAGAAAAAGAGACAAAAGGGCTTTAAGGAGGAATGAGGAACCCCTTAATGAGAAAAAGGGGCAAGAATCACGACACCTGTGGGACTATGGGGGAGGAGGGAGGGGGAGAAGGGGGAGACACTCTCTAGGAGGAAGGGGACTAGGAAACAAAGATAGTCCTCAGACACCAATTGAATAAAAAAACCGACTTCCAAGAGAGAGCAAACATTGTAGAAAAGGAGAAAGATCGTTAAAAATAACTTAGTCCATTACAAATCGTAACTGGTGGGGGGTACACCCCCATCTCTCTCAAGAGAAGGGGAAAAGAAGAGGAAAGGGGGGGATGGAAAAAGGGGAAGGGACGACCAAAGTCCCGTGGAAAGAATCTGATTCGTTTTCAAAGGGAAAAGGAGAAGACAAGGTGGAACCGAAAAAAAAGACCCGGGGCCCCCGTCGACGAAACTGAGGTTGGGGGACCACAGGAGAGAAGTCGGGATACAGGGGAGGGGGAGGGGGCCTCGGGTGACAATCTCTCAAAGAAAGAACAAATTGCAAAAGTCAAAATATCCATTCAAAGTTGCTTGGAGTCTTGACAAAATGGGGGGGTGGCGGGGGTTCAGAGGAGGGGGGGTTACGAAGGTAGACACAAGCCAAGCAATTGATAGTTTCGCGACCACGACCGCCGCGGTAAGTAAAACAAAAACCAGTGAAAGAGGGGTCTCCAAAAGAAAGGGGGAAAAATGCAAACGAAAGTCAACCCGCTCATTTAAAAGCTATGAGGTTCAAATTTGGGTTAGGGACGTTGTGTTTACACGACACTTAAGGGGGGGGGGTTCAAGTCTAGGGGAAAAAGAAAAAAGGGAAAGACCGTTGTGTCTCGTTATTCAACAAGTGTACTGATGGGGAGCAAATTCCTCGTAGTACAGGAGAAAAGGGGGGGGGGGAACCGTCAGGAGGGAAGTCCGGGTCAAGTGGGAACGTCATGTGACGGGACGGACTTGGGGACTGCAGACGTACGAGGGCACATGGGAAGTGGGGGGGGAAAGGAGAGAAAAGGGGGGTCAAAGGGGGAGGGAGAGTGGAAGGTTCAGGACTGAAGTGCATCTTTAAAGACCGATCCTCGGAAAACAGGGGGGGAAATGTCCGGTTGGTGAGGGAGGCTAGAGTAGAAGACAGAAGGAATTAAAAAGAGGAAGGGAAATCGGTGAAGAGGGGTCAAAGGTTACATGAAAGATCTTCACTTTATAAAAAAAAAATTGAGACGATGGGAGGGCACGTCGATAAAGAGTGTAAGGCGTAAAGAAAAAAAGGGAAAGGTCACCAAAAAAAAACCAAAACAAGATTGGAGATCCTAGAGGGCAATATTAGGTGAAAAGGAAGGGGGAAGAAAGGAAAGTGAGGGGTATTCAAAGAAGGAGGAAAGAACAAAGAAAGGGACGAGGGTCGACAACAAACTGATCGCAGTTGCGTGGTGCAAACCTGAGGAGACTCGCCTGAAAAGGGAGGGAAGCCAATAAGGGAGGGGTGGGGGGGGGCTTGGGGGGGAAAGAAATGGTTCCAGGAAGAGTCGAGTGGGGGAAGGTATAAGAAACAACGAACTAGTCTGAACGAGAGTCAGGGCCGAAGGGGAGGAGGAAAAACGGACTGCGGAGAGGGGGTTTTTTCTAGGGTAATTGGGCCTATAAGGGGGAAAGGGGGACAAGGGTGAGGAGGAGGAAGGAGAATTTGCAACGAATGAATTCCGAAAGAATAGGAGGGAAAGGCGTTGGAGAAAAAAAATGATTAAAAGGAAAAGATATCTCTGAGGGGTAGAAACTCTAAAAAAAAATCGGGGGGAGAACTTTACTTTCAGAACGCAGATACAAAAACGAAAAGAGGGGGGGGGTGCCATGTCACAATCTTAAAGAGTAACATGAAAGTACTTCTCAGAGGAGGAAAAGGGGGGGGGGGTAGGCGTCTGGAAAGGGGAAGGAAGACCTTTGAGGAGTTCATGGAGGGCAGCTTAAGAGGAAGATACGCAGGTAAAAAAAAAACCCGATCAGCCCGGACAAATAGCGAAGATACGCAAGAGATGAGCCTACCTCGCCGAAAGCTAAAAAAAAAAGCGAAGGTCGCCTCCAAGGAGAAGGAGAAAAGCTAAAGGAAAGGCAAAAAAAACTGAAGGGAGAAAAGACTCTCCGGCATCAAGCCGCTCACAAGTAATGAGAAAGAATGACGTCAAAGAAAATTGGATGTTCTGAAGCGTTGGGGTCATTGGTTAAAGAAAAAAAAAAAACAGAGGACTCGAGAGGAAAAAAACTTAGTAGTATCCTTTATGCAGCGCGGATAAACACATCCACGAGACTGCCGCGCGGCGATCACCCAGAGCCTTAATACCAAGGAGGAGGGGGGGGGGAGAAAAAAGAGAGAGTCAGGGCGAATCTCCGGAACCTAAAAAACTAAAAACTGAGAAAAAAAAAACTTGAACAGGTTTCTTCGACACCAATGCGTCCAAAACAAAGAGGGAGAGGGGGGGGGGCAAAGGTCAGGGGGGGGGGGAAGCGGGATGGATACTCGGGCGATTTAGAGTAAATAATCAAACCGATAAAGGGTAAACTTTGCTGGGGAAACATAAAAAATCTTAAGTAATGAGCTATGGAGAAAAAAGAAAAGGGGAGGCTATAGGGGGGGAGGGGAGGTAAGGGTTAACGAAGAGGGGATTCTGCAAGATGAACGTTATTAAAAAAAATTCATGAAGCGTCGCTATGGCAGAAGACCTCGGGAAGGGGGACAAGGGACGGCCGGGAGAGATGAGGAATCGATCAGAACGACTAAGCATTACTACTAAAACCATGTAAACTCGAAATCGGCGTTCAAAGCGCATGAAAAGGAAAAAGGAAGGAGGGGCGGGGGGAGAATAGAGAGAAGAGAAATCATTGGTTTAGAGTAACTCCATAGCAAAGGAGCTAAAACGAGCTCAATGAAAGAAAAGTGTCGATCCAATGCTCCACGACGCGGAGGAGGGAAGGGCGAGAACTGAAGAGGAGGGCGGAAGGGGGCGGAAGAGTAAAGGCCAAAATGCCCTTGACGTTCTTTTTCATAGCAAGATAAACTAATTACTGGCAAAAGGGGGGGGGGGAAGGAGAGGTACCAAGAAGAGGGGGAAAAAAGTAATGCACTATCGTTTTGACAAAAAAAGCGGAAAATTCTAAAAAACGCGATGCGCGCGCGTTCGAAACGGGGCAAGACAGAAGAGACAGAGAGGAGGGGAGGACTGAGGGAGAAGCGAAGTCTTCATCGACAATAGGTCATGAAGGGCAATAACTGAATCAAACGGATGCACGGGGAAGCAAATCGGGGTACGGAGAAAGGAGGGATTTTGGAGAGGCTAATGGGAAATGACCGCTTGTCAGTTTCCAAAAATCAGAGAAGGGGGGAAGAAAAACCAGGGGGCAAAGACTGAGCCGATAGGAAAAGACCCACCTAAGGAGAAAGGAAAGCAAAATACAAGGGGAGAGAGAGGGCTGACTCCTTGGAATCAACAAACTTAGTGGTAGAGAATCAAAAGAACAAGCGTCAAAGAAAAATGGGCGCCGCTCGCTCGGGGTCCACCATAAAAGGGAAGGAGAGGGGTGACTAAAGGAGGGGGGAAGGGGGGAGAAACGCAAATTCGCATGACAGGTAGGCTGCTAAAAAAAAAAAAGAAAATCTCGGAGAAAGGGTCGGGAATTTCTCAAATACGACATAACGTCGACCGACGGGAGGAAGCCGAGAACGAGGGGGAACGGGGAATATTGAGAAAGAAGCTCTGAAATGACTGTCTCGCGGCGGAAGCTCAAAAAAAAAAAATCAAGTCGTTGATACTAAAACGAACTCTAGCGCGCGAAACGAAAACCGGGGAAAGAAAATCGAGTTGGGGGGACCTCTTCTCACCAAGGGAGTGGCCAGTACTGAGGGGGCATTCCGAAGAGAATAACTTCGTTTCTGGAAGGTCCCGTCGGGTTCCTTCCGGGAGAAAGGAAGAAAGAGACTCTGTACCAATTTACTGAGGGGGGGGAGAGGAACTAGGGCGAGGGAATGCGTCAGGGAACGAAAGAAACAAAAAAAAAAACTATCTGGTAGACTCTTCGAGCGGTGGGAGGGGAGGGAGTAGATGCGAGGGGCGGAACCGGGGTGAGGAGGCAGAAGCACCTCAAAAAAAAATAAGATCAAAATCAAAAAAAGATATTCATTTGCAGAGGGGCGGCTTAACACAATCCTGAAGGGGGGGAAGGGGGGAGTTCTGCGAAGAAGGAATTGAAATCACGTTCGGCGAGAGTCGGCGCTCGATGCCAGGAAGATAAGGGCGGCTAAGAGTCAAAAAACTAGGTCTGGAAAGCACATCGCGAAGAGGGAAGGGGGAAGCGCCTAAAAAAAGGGGTGGTTTGGACACTCTCCCTAAATCAGAACTACCGTGAAAAAAAACTAAGAAGAAAGGGTCGCCTAACATTGAGGGAGGTGCCGGGGTCGGAAATAATTGGAGAGTCCGAGTTCGGGTGGAAAGAGGACGAAATCTTCCTACTCGAAGAAGCGGCAATAAAAAAAGAGAAGAGAAAGGGGTTTGGCCGCTGCAAAAAAAAAATTCCAAAAAGCACTGCGAAGGGACGCGTCTTCCCAGAGAGAGGGGGGGGAAAATAGGAGGAGGGCTGGGAAGGAGTTCGAGAAGCTCAGGGGGAACCTCAAGCCGGAAGAAAGGTCGCTCGGGGGATAGCCGAGAGGGGGGAGCTGTGTGGTTTGGAGATCCGATCGTGCTGAAAGAAAAGAATTCGGGAGATCACAAGCTTGGGGCGTCTCTTGCTGGGGGAAAAAAAAGGTACCCCTCCCGGAACAAGCGTCGAAAAGGCCTCCGACGAAAAAGGCAAGGGCAAAGAGGAGCAGACGAATGTCTTTAGCGAGCTGGGGGTGAGTTGCGAGTAGCTTGAAAGATTGAGAGTAAGCCTTTGAAAAATGATTAGTTGCGCAGCTCAAGGGGGGACAGCTAGGAGGGGAAAAGGGTGAGGAAGATGGGGGGAGGTCAGGAAATGGGGAGAGTTGATCAGGGCTCTAAAAGGGGTGTTGCAGGGCAATATTCGGGGGGAGTGGTTAAGAAGGAAAGGGGCAACGGGAGATAAGCCCTCAAAAATTAAACTTTCTTCTCCCGAAAAAGAATCAAACAGTCCGAATGGAATATTTGCAACGAGGGGGAAAGGGGGGAAAAAAAGCTTTCTTAGGCCGGGGGCCGTTTGCTTATCTGCTTTTGGGGGAAAAACAGGAGCTGAGTCCTCGAAGCAGTTAGAGGGGTTCAAAGAGGGGAAGGGGAAAAAAGGAGGAGGAAATAAGTACGCAACATCTATTGGTCAAACTAAAAGGGGGAGAAACGAAGAGAAACTCAGCTGATTAGAAGAGAGGAGAAGGAACGGAAGAGAGAAATTGATCTAACAAAAGGAAGAAATAGCAAAACATAAGCTCGAAAGATAACAGGAGGGAGAGGAGGTGGGAGGGGAGAATCGAACAGAAAAGCGCTTACTCCGAGAACTAAAAAAGAGGGGGGGACTGACAATCAGTTCGACACGGGGGGACGAGAGAAGGAAGGGTGGGGATAAAACTCAAACCTGAGGTATATGGGGCGGAGGAAAACCTCGTGATGCCTCTGCCAGAGGGGGGCCAGATAGCGAGAAACCAAGAAGGGGGGGGTTGGGGTCAGGGGAAGAAAAATTGACAAAAAATAGCTCATGCCGGGGGGGGGTTCGGGCAGTTTTTTGGAAGGCGCTGGCAACGGAGGGGGGGGATACTATCGAAAGGGGGGGTCGGTGCCGATCAGGGGGGAGAAAGAAAGACCTTGGGGGGGGGGGATAAAGACGCGCGACCTGGGGACCTTGTCAAAAAGAAATCTTCAAATCAGGAGGAACCGAGTCATTGCCTCTGAAGGAAGGCGAAGACGAGCAGGGAGAAAAGAAAACATGGAAAAGGGAAAGGGAAGGTCATACGGGGCGTGAACAACCATGCCTAGGGGGTTAAGCTTAAAGAAAACTAGGGTGAAAGGGAGAGGAGGGTTCGCAAAAAAAAGGAAAAGGACATAGGACTGAGGGTGGGGCAATCCCCATCGTGTTTCTAATGTCTAATGAATCAACTTGCGAAGGAAGAAGAGGAGAAAAAGAAAGGGAGGTAAGATTTTATGCATAAACCAGAAAAAGAGGGGGAAAGTTCTCGCAGAAGGAGAGAAGGGCGAAAAAATGAAGGTAAAGTTGTTCTTCGACTGAAAACATAATCCAAGGGTAATCAATTTGGAGGGGGAGAAAGAATGTATCCGCAAGAGAGAAATAGGGGGCGAAAAATACTGGGGAAAGGGGGGGGGTATCTCTCGGCCGGGAAATAAAAACTGAGTGGCGACCTAAAAAAGTGGGTGGTGGTTTGTCTTCAGAAACCGCGGAAGGAGGGGGGATGGAGGAAGGAAAAGAGGACCACGGGGGTCATCAAAGAAAAAAACGGAAAATTGAGGTATGTGAAAAAAACTCTTAAGTCAAGAGGGATCAAAAAACCACCGACGCCAACGACACGGTGGAAAGAGGAGGGGGGGGGGGAAGGGGCTATGACTAAGCAGACTCACTAGGCTCCCATCTAAAAAAAAACAGTCAAAAAAAAAGAATCATAGAAAAGAAGGGGTAAAGTCGAGGGATGACCGGGAAAGTGCAAGGAACAGGGAATCTGATAGAGGGGTTGAAAAGAAGAAATCGTCCAAGCCAGAATAAAAAGTAAAAACGGGGGCAAAAGGGGGGGGGGGGGGGGGGTTGGGGGGGGTTTTGTTTTGGGGGGGGGGGGGAAAAACCCCACCAAAAAAAAAAACCCAAAATAGTTGTTTTCAGGGCCAACTCAGAGAAAAACAAAGGGGGGGGGGAGGAAAGGGAGAGGGTGTTAAGCAAAGAGGGAAAGGTCAAAAATTGTGGCGGTGAGTCGTATAGCGAAAGTCAAAATTGCCCGAGGCGTCCCTTCTACTTTGAAGAGCGCAGCCTCGAATAAGGACCAAGGAAAGGAGGCAGAGGATCAGAGGAGAAGAAAGAAGGATGGGGAGGGACCTATTAAAAAAAAATGCTTTCAAAGGTAGGATTCATCAAAGAAAGGAAGGGGGCGGGGGGGGGGGGGGGTCTGGGAAAGGGGGTTGCTGGATTGAACCTGACGCAACTTCCTTTGCAAAAACTGCAAGTTTAGAAAGCAAGAAACCTTGGTTAAAACAGTGGGGAAGAAGGGTATGTTACCAGAAGAGGGCGGAAGAGGAAACGATTTCCTCAACAAGGTCTTGGTCAGCTCGTTAGTATATTTGGGGGAAGAAAGAAAAGGGATGGGAAGGGAAAGGGAACCGGGGGGAAGGTTGGGGCCTCATCCTTAAGAACTGATTAAGAGAAGAATCAGGGCCTGAGGCAGAGAAGGATACCTGAGGGGGGAAAAGATAGGCCAGCTGATGGGAGGGTCTTCCTAGCATCGAAAACGGAGCACACTTCTTATTCGTGAAGTACAAGTAACTGAGGAGAGAAGGGTAAAGGGTGGGGGGGGAAAAAAGGGAGAGCAAGGACCGGTCAACAAAAAGTTGACAGGGTTGCAACAAGGCGCCCATGGAAAAACGACGGGGGGAAATACCTAAACAAATTCCGGAAGAAAAAGGGGGGGGAAAGGGAGTGCAGGGGAAGTGGCGCAGCTCAGGGATAAGAGAAGTCTTGTGCCACAAAAAAGCAGCGAAGAAGCTCAAGGGACGCCAGTGCAAGAAATATCTGAGGGGGGTAAAAAAAATCGAGTTCAGGAAGGAAGGGGGGGGGCAAAGAAAAAAGGGAGCTGAGCCGAGGGAGCCACAACTAAAACAAATAAAAACTCATCTAAACATGTGGAAGAAGAATAAAGGAAAGGAAGAAAAAGGAAAGGAGGAAAAGGGGGTCTTCGAAAAAAAAACTCTGGGGGGGGGGCCTGGCATTTGCGAAGTTTTATTAAAAAACACGAGCGAAGAAGAGCCGATGAAAGATGGACATCAAGGGAAAAGGTTGGAAGAGAGTGAAAAAAAGATGTAAAGGGCCAAACGATCGCGCCGCATAAAAGGTCAGTCACTGAGGAGGGCCAGGGGAAAACTAGGGTGGAATGGTAAGGGGGGGGGCCTGAAGGGAGGAGCAGAGGGAGCAGCGAGTAGCTTAGTCTAACGGGCAAAAAAAGACTATGAAAGGACACAGCTGAGTATTTGAACGGAAAGGGAAATTAGGAAAAAAGAAAAAGGAAGGACTAAGGAGGAGGAAGGTGCGCCTGACGAGATTCCGCTGTAACACATCGATACTATTGAACAGGTTTCTCCCATCAAAAAGCTTAAAGGGGGGGGGGGGGGGAAGCAGGTTCGAGGAGGGAAATTGCGTCGACGGGGAGAAAATCATAGGGAGAGGTGCTTTCCTGGCAAGCTGGAAAGACGAGGGAAAAAAGACCCCTCAGAGGGGAAAGTGTGTTTGAAAATCCTCGACGCGCCGCACCTCTCAGGAAATCCCAAGATTCACCAAACGCCTCGCGGAGGTAAAATGCAGAAGAAAGAGAAAGGAAAACGCGAAAAAAGGAAGACAAGCTCCGCGCCTCATACTAACAGCTCGAGTATCTAGGGCCACGGGCTGTCCGGAGGTGAGGCGCGTGGAGGAAAAAGGGGGAGGGGGAAAGGGGAAAGCAAAGACAAAGCGGCACAAAACTACTCTCTGCTAAGAGTACAATGGT
>Ga0179591_1354745_pt1 | contig 15918 bp, 23 predicted proteins | sample CZOMad2_1_08_16f_FD_182891 | JGI IMG/M metagenome (GOLD analysis project Ga0179591, IMG submission 182891) | Vadose zone soil fungal communities from Angelo Coast Range Reserve, California, USA - CZOMad2_1_08_16fungal (PacBio error correction) | ecosystem: Environmental > Terrestrial > Soil >...
CGGTGGGCGACGGACTTCAACATCTATACTGCCGCAAAAGTTCTGCGGTCAGGGGTGGGGAGAGACTGCGCGAGCGGCCAAACTGGAGGAAAGACAAACCCACAGACATAGGGGACGCACTGCAAGAATGTCGGTGGTAAAAAAACGGGTACCCCAAAAAAAACGCGGCGAGAATATGGGACGGGGACGGGGCGGAAACGAAACGGGAAAAACCTGAAAAAAAACGGGCCAAATAAACGAACCAAAAAAAAAAGGGAGAAGGGCCGAACTTCTGAAGAACTCCTGGCCAACACAAGGACAAGAAAGGCTACAGATAATTCGAGGTGGAAAAGAAACCGGGGTTTGTGCAGGAAATAACCACAAGAAGACCGGGGGCCCCCAGCGGAACCGGGAAAACGGAGAAATGCAAAAGAAGGGGCCCGCATTGATTACGTCCAAAAAGCACCCTCCGCCCGAAAATTAAAGCCGGCGGGAGGGGCAGCACCTTGGAAGAACCCGATGGAAGAGCGGATCGGAGGGTCCAAAAACGAAAAGTTGCTCGGGGGATCACCGCGGGGGGCAAGGCAACCGTGTGTGTAAAATTGGGAAGGCAAACAAAAAAGGGCCTCAACAGAGGACGGGGAAACCCAAACGAAAGTCCGGATCCCCGGCGGTGTGGTGAATGGGCCAAGACTGGGCAGCGCAGAACTGCAGAACCTGGAAAGGAAAAAAACCTAAGGTAGGGGGGGGAAAGGGAGATGGCCATACCATCGAACCTCAAGAAACTGGAAAAACCTAGAGAAAGAAGGTGCACCAAAAGGACGCCGTCTACTACTTACTGTCCACCAGCAAAAAAAAAGTCAAAACCCAAAAAAAGACCGCCCAACGACAGGTCAAGCCAACGTCAAACTACGTCTACAGGAAGAAAGTCAGACGAGGGAAAATTTTAAGACGTGAAGGGCCGGCAGAAGAAAAAACCCAGCGAGAAACCCCTCTTCGGAATCAAAGGGACTGGGGGGGGAGTCGTGTCAGAAGCGACAGGGGGAAGGAGTTTCGCGGACACAGGGCGGGAACGCCGACCAGGCAGGGGGGAATCAATGGTGCAAAAAAGCATGAAGTCGAACCATCCTCGCAGGGGAAAAGAATTGCTGAACCCCGCCGGCGCCCGAATAACTTCGAAAGGGCCCAGGGAGCCAGAAAGACGGGGGAAGGATAGGGCGTCAGAGTCTGTTGTTTGAGAACCAACTCGAGGAACACCCTCTGCAAAATACAAAAGAGCCTGGGGACCGGAGTTGGGGAGACTGTTGGTGCGCACGAAAGTTGGAATTAAGGAAGTGTTGAGGGGGAAGGGGACACATACGATGACGATGGGGGACTGAGGAAAGGTTCCCAACCATCGACTGTCGTCTAGTAAACAAGAAAAAGCCCTGTGAGAAAAACATACAGGCAAGACCAAGGACGAAAAAAGAACAAGAACATGGAAGAAAAATATCCCGAGGTGGCCAACAAAGGGGGACCGAAGACAAACGGCTGACTGGTCATGTAATGGCCCAAGAGGGGCTTCTAGAGCAAGGAACCAATGAAATATAGCAACTTACCAAAAGTGGAAAACAATCCGACAGAACAAGGGGGAAAATCACTACGACCAACTCACGCGTGGGCGAAATGAGTACGAGCAAAGAAAGGATTCGGGGTGAACTTACGAAGGATGAACGAGCCAAGGTCATGCTAATCTTCCAGAGGGGGAGGGGGCCTGACCTTAAAGAGAACCCCTGAGGGAAGTAGGGTAGTAAACCGCACGGCGACATCATGCCATCAGACGACGTGCAAGGAGAACAAGACAACAAGACAGCGTTCAAAAGGGTGTGGGTGGGGTTCTAGGATGAGACCCGCCAAAGGTAGGCAAACTACCGAAAAGAATCCGCCTTCCCTTTCCGTCAACCGACGACCACGCTTTTAGATGTAATAGGGAATAAATCAAGTTTTTGGGGGAACTACGGGGAAGAGGGTACCGGAAGGCCGGCACAGGGGTACAATGGAAACGGGTGAAAATATAACCTGGTTCAGAGACTGCACAATGATTGGGAGGGAAAGAAGTCTTGTTTGTGGTGCTTTGGGGGGGGAAAGGAAGACCACCAAGCCCGGAAGGTTGATGGGCGAGGGGAAAGAGAAAAACTGTGGGGGGGCTTCTTTAAGGAAAAAAAAGAAAGAAGTAACCAACCCGGCCGGACCCGTGGAACGAAAAAAACGGGAACAAAATGGACCAGGGATTGGGAGACAGGGACGGGGGGGAGAAAAATTCCGGGAAATGAATTCAACAGTAAAGGGGGAAAGGGGATGCCTCCGTCAAACCCGGGCTATTGGACACGAAAAAGGGGACCGCGCATCCACAAAAAAAAAAAAAACCATCCGAGGGACCTAAGAGATGTCTGTCTAATTGAAGAGGGGGTCAACAAACGGAAAATGGAGGGGAAAACAGGGAAAACAAAAAAAAGGGGGGAAGGTCCCACCGAAAAAAAAAAAAAGGGAAAAAAGACACTGGTTTATAAGGTAAATAACCTAACCTAATAAAAAGGAACAATGCTACTGGAAAAAAACGTCGAGCTGGGGGGGGGGGCCGCAAAAAGCACAAACTTTGCGCAAGGGGGAAAAAGGGGGGGATTGTGGGAAACTACGTCAAAAAGATATCCAGTTCAAAAAACGCCCCACCCCCGCCCCCACCCCCACCCGGATACCGAAAAACAAACAGGGCGTGGGGGTTGGCAGCAAAAATCGTCACAAAACAACCTGAAACGGGGAACCCCAATGTGGTCATGTCGAAAAGATTAACATTGGGTTTCTCAAAATCCGAGAGAACGGCTCGCCCGGGATGAGGGGACATCTTATGGGGAGAAAACAAAAAAGGAAAACGAGCCACTGAAAACGGCCGTTTTTTTAGTTACATTCACACCGGGTCCCGAACTCGCCGAGAGACCAATGGGGGTCAGGAAAAAAGGAAGGAAGATAAAACATTGAACACGAGGTGTTGGGCCGACGAAAAAAGGCAAAAGAAAAACCCTCTGTTCCGGCCCGCGGAAAGAAGGCAAAAACTCACCTGTGAAAAACAAAGGTTGTCGGGGGAGGAGGGGGGGGGGTAAAAAAAACGTAGAAAGGTAGCGCCTGGTAAGTCAGGAAAAAACTTGAAACCGCGAACGGAAGCTGGGGGGGGTCCGGAAGGGGCAGGGGATGGACAAAAAAAGGCAGGGAAAAAAAACCCCTCTAAACGTCGTCCAAAGAAACATGAGAGGGAACCCGGTCCAAACCCTCGGGCCTGTCAAAAGGGCAAAGACAAAAACAGAAAACGGGGGGGGGGGGGGGGGGGGGGGGTGACTAGAGCAGATCCTCAGCGACCGCAGGGTCTTGAAGAAAAGTCAGCCCTTAGAGCGGCAAAACCCCGAAGCCGAGAAGCTTGGGGGAGCCGGGAGGAGGCAGTTAAAACGTGTCGAAAAAAGGGAAAAGAGCCTGAGAAAAAAGTCCTAAAACTTGGGGGGGGCAAGGCCTGAACTGAGCGGGGGCGGTCAGGGGGGAAGAAGGACAAGTCTGGGCTAAAAGACGCCAAAATATGCCACCCGGGCAGGGCAAAGAAATACGAGGGGGGTGACAGAACAACTTTTTGCACGGAGAAAACCCTTTGAGTAAAATGCGGCGAAGAAGCACCTGCGCACAGCAAAAAAGACCGCCCTATCCCGGAAAGAGGGACAAGAAACTAAGGATATAGGAAGGGCCGACGGGGCAAACGAAAAAATCGAGCATGCTAGAGGAAGACACTCAAAAGCCGTATCCCTAGCGAGTCAAGCGAAGGGGAAACGCAGGGGGTGTTTAGGAAACATGGCGAAAAATCGTCCCATAGGAAAAACAGATGAAATCCCAGGGAGGGGAGTACAGGCCCACCAGGGAAATTACCTCAAGGCCAAGGACAAGCTTGAAGAACTTCCAAATGGGGGCAAAACTTCAAAATTGAAAGCAGGTAGTGGGGTTTTGCAAAACAGGCCCGCCCTTGGATGGGGGAACCTGCTTTGGGGAAAAACGGAGGGCGCCAGAGAAACTCCCAGCATTTAACACCCAAGAAACCCGTTGTCAGCCACCAGCAGCCCTTCACGGGGGGGGGGAGGGGCAAAAAAAAACATTGAGGCTTGAGGGGTAGCAAACAGCCCCTACGACTCAATGCAAAGGAGGCATTTAAACTGCCCACGGTACAATTCCGTTCTGGAGGTGGTTCACATCGGTAACGCCCGAACCCGGAGAGGCAGGGGTAAGGCTGTGGAGACCGAAACAATGTGGCTTGGGTGACAAGCACCACGGGAAATCATTCTTTCTCTTAAACTCGAAATAACACTTAGACAGGCCCCGCGCCCCGTATCCGACAATTCGCTGAAAAAAGGACCGATGGCGTCGGCAGGGAGAACCAGCAAAGACCTCCGGCGACGGAGCGTGAGGCGACCGCAGGGGGAAAGTCTTCAAAGGGGGGCATAGGCCAGCGGAAACTGTGACGAAAAGAACGTCGGAAATTTATTCCTGGATAGTCCGGGAGACCATGGGAAACGGGGATGTACTTCTGACCAACTGCCAGGTGGGAAAATTGAATCAGAGGGCATCAAAAGTGGGTATCCGGTAGGGGGGTTTGTTCGGAGAGTAGGCTCCAGGAGTTCCGGGGCGACCGAAAACAAAAAAAAGCAAAAACTTTGAATCAACTTAGAGGGCCCGATCGGGAAAGGCCGTCTCTGGGACGAAAATGGGTCCGCGACCGGGAAGCGGGCTCAACTGCCTATTCCGCCGTTTGGGAAATACTTACATGTTCAGGGGAAGCTAGCCTACAATTAAATTCCCGCGAAAATTTAGATCGAGGCGAGCCGGCCCTGATAAAGAGGTCGGAAAGCGATACACAAACAGGGCCACGCCTGGGGGGAAAGGGGAAAGAGGGCCATTGGCGTCGAGGACTTGCCTTATACAAAAAAAGCCGGGTAATTGAAAAAAACGGACCAACGGGCAATAACCGAGATCATCTCGGAGGGTCTGGTGTGGACGGTCAATCGAGACCAAAACTTGTAACAAATCCGAGCTTCGTTTTTCGGACGTCGCGCCATAGCGAAACCAATAAAAAAAATATGGGGCACTCAAAAAAAAAAATGAATGTCAAAAAAAATTAGGGGGGAGAGGGCAACAGATCCAGTATCAACAGCCCGATCTGTGGGCCTTACACGAGAAAGAGGGCAGTTGGTATGCGATGGGAAAACCCTCAAAAACGACTAAGGGACATCATGGAAAAACTGATCACGGAAACGACTCAAGCAAATTAAAGCCAACGAAAATGCAAAGTGGAGAGCGAAACGATCCGCACGTTTGATCTGATGCCAACCCGGCAAAAAGGGGGGAAGGAAGGGGGGGGACGCGGGGGAAAAAAAAAAACAGGGAAAAACCGTCGACCGTGCCCCCGCACCTGCAAACTTCGAAAGGAAAGATGTCGGGTCGTATCTCCAAAGAAACTTGGGCTCACCGCACAGGTGGGCGGTAAGGAGCCAAAAAAAAGGGTAATCTATCCGCTAAAACGAGGGTCCCCGACGGTCTATCCTAAATCAATTTTGGAATCACAAACCCCTCAAAAAGCTTCGCAGTCTTTAACAGGCGAAAACCTCATCAACGTGACATGATCAGACCGAAAACAAAGAGGGTAAGATCATTTAACGGGAGGCAGAGAAAAATTCGCACTGGCCTGATTGTCGCTGCGCCTGGAGATCGACATGTACATTACGGGGGCTAAAACGTCGGCCTCGTCGCGCAACACAGACAAGAGAAAAGGGGGCGCATACCGCCCAGAAATGAAAGAAGAGGGGCCAACTGGAAAAAGACAGACTACAACAGTCCTCAAACCGAATAATCAGAGCGGCACGTGAGACCGGCACATCAGGGTGGTGGGAAACAACAGCCTGGGGGGGAGGGGGGTGTCCTGGTGCCAGGGGGGGCTGTGGGCAAAAGGGAAACAATAAGGAGAACAAAAGAAAAAAGGATCCGGATACAAACCTCAGGATCGGCCAGAAAAGGCGTAGAGTTAAATACGGAGGCACGTGGCTGTCCAGCCCCTCTTGTCAAGGAAAAAAAAAAACACCCACGCCAGACCGGCCGTTAATCTGTCCGGACGTGCGGAAGGCAAAGTGGGGAAATCCTTAAAAAAAAGCTGGTGCGGTCCGTATGGGCGACAAAGCGACGAGTCAAGTGGTCCCAAGATCGCAGGAAAAATCAAAGCAAGGCAAAAAGGTGAAACAAACTATGAAAAAAAAGGTACGAAAACTAAAACTGGAAGGGGCAAAGGAAAACGCCTGGAGGCATGCCAATTCCAACCTCGTGCAAAAAACTCCAAAGGCGGGAAGCAAAAGGGCAATAATCGATAACAAAGACGAAGGGAAGAAGAGATGGAGGTTTCCGGCAGGGAGAAAAAAGGCGGTTCCTGTAATAAAAAAAAAATAAGATTCAAAGAAAGAGAGGCGAAAGCTCCGCAGAAGGGTCGACGAAGCTTCACAGCGGGGCCCTGGAAAAAAAAAAATCAGGGTAATAAACCCGTGAAGGCGCCAAAAGCGGAAAACAGCGAATGAGGGTCTCTAAAACGAAAAGGATCCAACGCCTTCCCAAGGCAGGCCACCGCCCTGAATCAGACAGGAAGAATGGCCCGATACGTAAGGCCGACTCTCAGCTGAGAAGATTCAGAAACAACAAAAGGGCGGCTCCATCACCAAGGTAAAAAAAAGAAATCACCGCCCTTTAACAACAGCCGAGGCGCTGGCTTGGAAGAGAGGGTACTCGAGGAAAAACGATCCTAGGGGAAAAAAAAAAAATAGCTATCCTATAAGGGGGACTAAAACGTAAGGGTTTTAACGGCCAGAAATAGTCACCGCGCACAAATCCAGATCGGCTGGTAATCCGGAAAAACGACTAGGCATCCAAAGGCTGTCCCCATCGGGGCTTCCCTGGACAAAAAATCCCGCGCCTCAAGAATTCCAATTGCCGGGGGGGAAAAGGCAGAAGGCTGGGGAAGGTTGGGGTCTATTGGCTTCAAAAAACGGGGAAAAAAAACAAGTATATTGTGAAAAAAGGAAAAACTCTGGGTGCAGACGGAAAAACCCAAAAAGGGGGTCGGAACTAAAAAAAATGGGCAGGCAGGGGCAAGCCCAGAAAAATACAGATCGAGGGACCGAAACTACTCAGTAATGGGCGGTGGAAATGGCAGTTTGCGAAAAAGCATTTAACAAAGGCTTTTAAAACGCGGCCAGGGGGAGCCGCCGGCAGTTGGGAAAGTGGACGCCGGATTGGTCACAAAAGTACATACAGGAAGGGAACAGTCGAAAAGAACTAAAACACTTCCTGGGAGGAAATCAGAGGGGAATCAGGGCTTTGGGTTGCCGGGAGCCAAAATACAGGATGGCGAAAATGAGGGGGCACGGGAAAAAAAAAAAAAAAGACTATATAAAGAGCTGCTTGAAAAGATTCCGCCGGCGGGGATTGCCGGTTTACAAGCTCTTTAACCCCCAATTGGAACCTAGGATCTACAACCGGGGGGGGGTTGTCGGTCAAAACCACCAGATGGGGCAGCAAATGCAACCGGGCATCAAACTGGGTAAAAAGACGCTGTAAAGGACTTGGCAAAGCACACCGCAAGACACGAGCAGCAGGGGAAAACCGCCACCACCCAAAAAAAAAATCAAGGGAAACAACCGAAAAAAATTTCCCATGCAAATTGACGTTGGCCGCTTTGGGGAGGGCCGGGTGGGAGAGGAGGCCAATGGATAAATTTCTTTGTCAGACTACGAAAAAAAAGGGTAAAGGATTAGTACGGTGAGCGGCTGACGCCACCTTTAGAAGGGAACGAGAAAGAGAAATTCGAGGTCCGCTAGCCCAGGGGGGGAGCACAAATTCTAGCCGAACCCTTAACGAGGGGGAATCTGATAAAGATTGGGAAAAAAAAATCTCAGACGGAAACACCACACATCCCAAAATTCCTGCGGCCACGGACGCCGCAAGGATGGAAACGCCGCCCGCGGCAAAGTGCAAAGAAAACGCTCGGCCTCGGTCAAAAAGCAAACCGTACTGGCCAGTTGAAAAAAAAAAAAAAGGCTTAAAACAGCTTGTTCGAACAGGGGGGGCCGATCAGACGCCGGCAAGGTCGGGGGAAGAGTCGCAGAGCCGGACAGAATCCGTCGGGGGTCGGGTCGCCAAATGCCAGGTAAAGCAAATACGATAAGACTACAAAAAAGTTTAAACAAGCGTCACCCGGGCAAGGGGCCGGAAAGGTTGGGCACAATGTTGTGAAGGGGCATATCTGGCTATCAAAAAAGGTGGGTGTAAAAAAAGATCGCCCCGTCAAACGTAAACCAATTCCATAGGTAGAACGCATAAATGGGGGGCAACAAAATTGAAAAAAAACACGCAACCAGTTGGGGGGGGTTCCCTGTTTTCGCAGCCCAATTGCTCAAGCCGAAACCCAACGGATATTCAGTAGGAGTAGAGCAGGGAGGGAAGTCAAGGAAGGACAAGCGGGACTTTACGGGGAGGGAAAAAAATGCCGCTGTGGAAGTGTCCAGCATGCGGTGGTCGAAAAAAGAGAAATGAAAAAAAAAAAAAAAAACGCCCGGAAGTGTAGCAAAAATAAAAGGAAGGTAGCGAATAATGCGGGTAACGTACCGGATGCGGGCAACCTGACAAACCCTCGGGGGGCCTGGCGAGGGGGGGGGACGAAAGGGAAAGGATTTAGCACCTGAAAGGATGACCGAAAAATTGGCCAAGCACTGGCGCGTCAACGACACCAAGGCAAAAAGGGATGCGGTAATGAACCGAATGTGGGCAAAAAAAAAAACCAACCTAGGCAGCACCGGCAAAAATCCAAGGAACGATATCTTACTGGGGTTGCCGGGGGAGTTGGTCGTTCAAAAAAGTGTGTGGAGGAAAACCAACCTCAAAAATCCTAGAGGGAAACACACTAGGGTTGCCGATATTCAGAGGTTCGGGCGGGTTCAAAAGGTCAAAGCATAAACGTAAAACGTTCCAGATGTGGGGTCAACTATCTGAAATGGAAAATCCCGGGTATAAAACGGAGGGGGGGGGGTCAATGAGCATGCGTACCTAATATTGAGGTCTGGGGAAGAGTCAAACTGGGAGATGGCGTGATCGAGAATTGGGGAGGGGGAACGCGGAGGGGGTGGGGGAGGTTCAGGAAGGAAGGCGTGTAGCCCTTGTGTGGCCGGATTGGGTTCGAAAGGTCCATGGGGGCTCAAACTACACAAAAAAACTGGTCACAAAGGTTTCAATGAAGAAAGGTCTTGCAGAACTCTCTAAGATGGGCATCGAATGGTTCCGCGTCGCGTCACTACCGAACAGGCCGCTCCCTCTAAAAAATTCCAACCAGGCCAGACCAAGAGAGAAACAGGACAAAAAACAAAGACCGGGGGTAAAACAAAAAAACACGCCCCGTTGTGTTGGAAAAGATGCGCAATGAATGGTGTGGGGTGGGGGGGATTTTGATTGATGGATGGGATAATGTGATGTGGAGGGGAGAAGGGGATACTGTCGGCCTGCAAAAGAGTGGTGTGAAGTACCGAGGCTGTCCATGACCATTGGAAAGCCGTACCCTCGAAGGCACCGAGCACTGGACTTGAAAGAACATAAAAAAAAAGAGAACTACCTCTCAAAACAGCCCCCGCCGTGAAAAGGGCCGATGGAAGCAGTAAAAAAAGGGTAAGGTCTGTGACCAATGAGGCCTGCGTCCTCGAAAAAAAGACCGGTTCAAAGATCGGGACCGCTTGGGGGGGGCCAAATCGGGGGGTCCTAAAAAACAAAAACCCACTAGTGAAAGCGGGCTCGTCCCCAGGCGAAACCGCTTGTACAGCGGTCGATGAGTCGGGGATGTTGTATGGGGTCTTCAGTCAATGAATATGGCAGCGGAAAAAGCACCTCCAGCGAACGGTGGTCGAACAGAAGAACCAAAAGACACGACAAAAGGGACATCAGCACACAGAGAAGATGGCCAGACCACAAAAACCTTCCCAAACTGAGGGGCACGCCAGCACGCATGGAAAAAAACCCTGTATTCGCTTGTAATCTGGACTTCGTTTTTAAAAAGGTGGTCTTTCTTTCTGATCACAGCCCCAAGCACGGGGGCGTACCGGGCCAAGGAGAATGAACGTCTTCTGACAGAGGGGAAAATTTAGAATCCTTAAACAGAGCCTCAAAGGAGTAGGTAAGGGTCCAATCTTTAGACAGAACCGACTCAAGGGCGTGCGTGGAACGTTTGTCTCGCTTTGGATCAACCAATGGCCTATAAACCGGGAGCTGGAGTTTGTCACCTATCTCAAGATAGGGGGGCGATCCGGGAAGGTTTGCGGACCGCTGGGGCGTTGGGGGGGGTGAATGGTTGTAGGAGAGAGCGAGAGAGATGGAGGGGGGAACGCGTAGACTGTTAGGCGGGGGCAATCGCTATGGAGGGGGGACAGCAATGCAACGGGGACCCTACTCAATAAAAAACGTTCCTCCACGGGCTGCCGCTGAGGGGTTTATAAGAGCAAAAAACCTTAAGAAACAACCAAAAAAACTGCCTAATCTTCGAACCGTATTTGAAAGGTTTGCCTGGTCGTTAATGGACTTATCGGCATTGAGCAAAAAGGGGGGAACAGGGCAAAGTTGGAATGGGTGAAAAGTATACGAACCACTTGTGAACCGACGGGTAAGAAAAAGTTTCCGGGGTTTCGAAAGGTCCGGGAAGAAGCAAAAATTGAAAAGGCAAGCAAAACATGGAAAAACAATTGGGGAAACCCGGAGAAAGACGTGAAGGACCCGTTCTTCCGTACCCCCCTTGACTAAAAACAAAAAAAGTCAACTCGAAAATCAGGACGCGGAGAGCATTGGGGGAGGGCCATTCCCAAACAGGGGGAAAGCTGAAGAACGTGGACGCAAAAAAAGACGAAAAAAACTTGCCAAAACGCACACGATCAGCAAACGACGATAAATCAGCTTCCTGAAAGGAAGATTTCCAATGAGAGGATACGAGACGGCTGGGGTGGGGGAAAAATGGGAAGTGAGGACAAAGATGGCAGAAAAAGGAACCCCTACCTGCGGGGAATGAAAAAGGAGCGGCAAGCTTGCTATCTTGGGGGTGGGGAGACCCCCCAACCAAAAAAACGAAGGGTCCGGAACTCACGAAAAGAGCTGAGGAGGGGAAAAAAAGGACAGTGGGAAAGGAAAGGAAACCGTGACTGCAATACATGTGCGGGGAGAAACGAGGCAAGGGAAGAGGAAAGGAGATGGCAAAAAAAAAGGTCGGCGGCCAAGAAGAGATGACACAAAGAGTAACCGCACACGACGTGGGGAGGATAACGCACCCCGAGGGACACACAGAACCAAGGATGCGAGAGGAAGGGACTGCCTTCTTCACCCAATGACGCGACAGGGGGAAGGCAAGAACGAATTGGTGTCCGGGGAGTCAACAAGGGAAATAGGCGAAACGAAAAAACTAAAAACAAAACATAGGAAAAAGAGATAGCGAAGCCTCGTCAACCAGAGGGAGCGAAAACAGACTGGGTCGGACGGGGATCAAAAATTAAAAAGAAAGCTTCGCCGATGACTGGGAAAAAACACCAAATTGGTGTTGGTCAGACGAACCGCCGTCCCGGGGGGGAGGGACATCCAAGACAAAAACCACTCTCGGGCCAAGACGGAGGAGGCCCCCACGACCTGTACCTGTGGAAATCGGGCAGGCCGCTGATAAGGCAAAACTAAGGAATGCTAACTTAAATACATCCTGGCCATCAACAAGGAAAAAAAACGAAAAATAAAAACATTACAATTTCAGGAGGGGGGGGGACATCGGTGAATCCACCCTAAGATCAAAAACCGCTGACCGTCGTCAAGAGGCCAAGAAGGGGGGCTTATGGGCCCGGAGTGAGCAAAGAAGAAAAAACTGGGGTAAAGTCCTCCCATAAAAAGCCCGAATAGTACAAAAAACACCATCCCTATTCTTTCATGGGGTCGAGGGGGGGTGACGAAAAAATCGTGGTTTGATAAAAAAAAAACCAGCAGGGCAGAAAAATACTTTGACCGATCAATGTTGAATGAACTATTCTGTGAACACCCGAGCAAAACTTGAAAAAGAAGCTCTTATCCCTTGGAGCCGTTGATCTAAAAGAGGGAAATACTCAAAGAAAAGATACCTTTCATCGTGAACGAATCCGTTCGTCGATAAAAGATTCCAACGGAAAGAGGACCCCCACGAAGGAAAACTGGCGGACCTTGAAAAAAAAAATGAAGGAGGATGTTCCGGGGGGTACTGTCACTGAAAGGTCCAAGGAAAAATAAATCACGCAAAAAAAAAAAAAAAAAATTAATGGGATCAAAAAAAAAAAAAACCCACACAACGTACGTCAATCGGTCCGACCGGCTTCGGCCAGGGGGTGAAATTTCAAACGTCTTATACCATAAACAGGAAAAGCTTCGGAACAAAAAAACGAGCGAATCTTCAGCGGGGGGGGACCGGAGACCGGCGGAACAAGGGACAAAAACTCTAGAGCGTCCCAAACAGTCGATCACGGACAGCGTGCGCCATGCCCCCGTAAAAAATCCAAAACCCGGTGAGCTCTGGAAGACCGGATCCGCAGCATGAAGAAAAAAAAAAAAAAAAAAATAAAAAAAACTGCGGAAAAGACAATTGGTGTAAAAAAAAAAAGACCGCTGGAGCAAAATCCAATGGTAGACCGAGGTGGGGGGAAATCACCCCCGAGGGCAACAAAGAATCTTTGCAAAGAAACGGCGGAGAATTTAATTAATCTTGCAGGGAAAAGTATAATATCCTATGGCAAGGGGGGAAATTCATCGAAAAGGGGGTGGTGGTACGACAACTAAACTATTCCGGGGAATCTTAAATAATACGAACTGGAAAAAAAAAAAAAGAAAACGGAAAATACCAAAAAAACCAACAAAAGGAAAGATACATCTCCTTCAGAAAAAAGTTTCTCAACTGGGTGAGCTAAGAAGAGGGAAATCGAAAAGGTGTAACGGCTAAATAATTCGAAAAATCGCGTGACTAAAAAGTGACAGTTAAATGCAACAAAAAAATCGCAGACGACTAGCCTCCAAGGGAATAAAACGGTCCATGCAAAAAGACCATGTGAAAAAAAGTTGCCCTTTGTGGGTGGAGGTTCTATCAGGAATGAAGTCGAAGCATGGGAGCCGGAAAGTAAGACTAGAAAAAAAAAGTTCCAGGAACCCTCCACTCAGGCATAGGGATAGGGGGGGATGTGGGAAAAACCATGAAAAAATCTGGAAACATAAGACTAGAAAACGGAATATGAAACAAAAAAAAAAAAAAAAAAAAATGCCATAACAAAGTCAGCTCGCGTGGGAAAAACAATTGGTTGAAAAGAAATCAAAAAGGTTCGACTAACAGAAAAAAAAAACCTTGGGGCAAAAACATAAAAGAAAACCTGGCCAGTGACCAGAAAACTGTGACTCAAGGGGGAATTGAGCGCATGCGCGCCTGGCCCTAAGGGGGCCCCGCCGGCCCAGGGGTGACCGGGTAAATGAATAAAACAAAAAACAAAAACCAAAAAAACCAGCCATGCATATCGGACAAAACGGAAATTTCGGAGAATGCCTGCGGGGTTAAAAAAACAGAATCGGCAACAAGCAGAAACGGAGTGATCTGGCGCAAGAAGCTTCGACCCATTACGGGAGGACAGAAAATAAAGTGGGGGGGGTGATGAAGGATGCACAACCAATGGGGCAAGGGGATTCAGGTCCTGCAAATTAAAAATCCTGCAATCTGAAGCCAAAAAAAAAGCAAATGAAAAACCGGATGCAACACAAGCGAATTGAATCAATAACTCGAAAACATCAACCATCTTAACGGCGGGCGGAGGGGGGGACAAGCAATTTCTTTCACCTCCTGACAAAAACAGGGAAAAATAAGCTGTTCCAAAACCGGGCGGGACGTGCCAGTCCGAAAGCAAACAAAACTGTCCTAAAAAAAAAAGTGAATTGAAAAAGCCGGATCCGCGAAGCCTAAGAATTGGAAGTTCTGGGGGGGAGGAAAGAAGGTGGGCTGAGTTGCAAAAGGGGCAAAAACTCCGAGGGTCAAAAAAATAGGTCTACGGCTGAAAAAGAACTTCAACAAAAAAAACGGGAAAAAAGGGTCTTAACCAGCCGGACTGACCAGTAAAAAACGAAATAGGCCGCCCCAAAAAAGCTAAATCGGAATTCAATGCAGAACGCAGGAAAGAGGTTATGAGTCTGGCATTGCTGGGCGCCAACAAAAAAAGAAAACGCTAAAAAAGGGTTCGGCCGAGTTCCGAACGGGGGTGAACTGCCTCCAGAAAAACAAAAAAAAATCAAAAACGAAAAATAACTCCGATAAAAAAAAAAAGCGCCAAAAGGATAACGGGACAAAAAAAGAGATCAAAATAGGCCGATTGGGGTCGACATCTCCGCAACGCAAAAGTGGGGAATGTGGGGGAGGTGTGGGGCAAATTACGGTTGAGAGCCCCCGAGCTGTCGGGGGGGTGGGACCGGCCGCGGATAGGCACAGAGTCCGCAAAAAACAACTTTACTTGAAAAAAAAAGGGTTTCCGTCTGTAGGAATGTGTGAATTCGGCGCGCAAGGGTGTCAAAAAACCCCCCCTCGAACTGAGAGCATAGAACTCAAAGGGGGGGAGCGGAGCCAAAAGTAAAAGAAGTCGAAATAAAAGAACCGACCCGCACGGGGGGCGCTTCACATCTCACCCCCGCAGGCTGATAAAAAAAAAAGCCTGAAAGCAAAACGCGCAGAAAAAACTGTTGCGCAAGGGGATGAGGGAAAGTTTGCGCATTTTAGCGGGGAATGTAAAACCTAATGTCCAAGGGTGGCGGAGGAAACGGCTGCTCTTCGGTATGGGCAGGGGGTCTGTGAAAAGGCCTCCAAAAAAAACGGCACACTCGAAAAAAAGCACTACTCTCAGAAAAAAAAAAACAAAACAAATCTGAGCAGGGGTTTAAAGGGGTGTCGAGCGGAAGGTTGAGGCAGGTGGCAAAAAAATGCAGAAGGACCGAAAAAAACCTGCCGCGAAAAGGAAGTGCAAGAGGGAAATGTACAGCAGAAAGGGGCCCTTCAGAACGGTGACAACAAAAACTCAAAAAAAAAAGAAAACGTAATCGACAAGATGGCACGATCCCGGGGAGCAGAAGTCAAACCGAAAAGGCAAAAAGGAACCAGAAGCGACTAAAAGGGAGGGAGCGTTGAAAAAAAGCGAAGCAGGGAAAGGTGCTGACGGCAGGTAAACGCAGAAAAGTAACAAGCCGGGAATGCTGCAACCAGAACAAAGATGGTCATGAAGTCGCCCCAATGATAGAGGAGTTGAGTTTCTCACATCCGATATTGAGAATGCAACCAGTTTAAAGTGGCTTGCCGAAAAACAAGGCCGAAAAGGAACTGAAAAGTTGAGCAAGCACCTCCGCGGAATGGAGGGCGGGAAACACAAGAAAAGTTTTCTCAAAAAGACAAACTTGGGACGGCTTGAATTCCACGCAACCAGGACTAGGGGAGGTGCATAAAGACGCGCATTGCGGAAAAAAAGGCGGCAATGCTTGAAAGAGGAGTTGGACAAAGAAATACCGCCGCCGGAGAGAAAAAGCACTCATTACAAAAAATGGGCAGTATTACGAGTAAAAACAAAAACGGAAATCGATCGGCAAACGGGTGGACAGAGAGCACGGAAACTGAGCTACGGGAAAAACAGGTTTAAGCCCAGAAAAAAACAAATTACTAGCGGTGGAGGGACATCGATGGGGCAAGGGGGGTATCCAGCATCCGAAAAGAACGGCGGGAGTCGCCGGATGGGGATTATGGTCAGCCGGCGAAGGAAGGCCCCGATCAAGCTAAAAAACATTTTGTGC